>Ga0209059_1000250_pt1 | contig 23869 bp, 20 predicted proteins | sample GraSoiAngelo_151_FD_186165 | JGI IMG/M metagenome (GOLD analysis project Ga0209059, IMG submission 186165) | Grasslands soil microbial communities from the Angelo Coastal Reserve, California, USA - 14_1009_12_20cm (SPAdes) (version 2) | ecosystem: Environmental > Terrestrial > Soil > Grasslands ...
AGACAAGCGCACGTGCGTTTGATCGCCGAACTGGATGCAGACATCCTCCTGGCGACGAAGAGGGAATTTTTGTGCTGAAATACTCGTGGGTGCGCAATCATTGCACGCCGGAATCGCTGATTCGAGTTCCACGAATACGGCCAGCTAACGGCTAAGCGCGCGAGTCGCTGCTACCAGCTCCACAAACGCAGTGAGCTTTTCATCCTCTCGCGCAACGAAACGCTTTCCGCGCGATGCGCGTCAGCAACGAAGATTGTTCGCCCTTCGTGATCCAGAGCTGAGACCCAGCCCAAACTCCAACCGGCCTTGTTGCTCGAGCCGCGTCGTTTCTCATCTTGAGAACTTTCTTTCATAGTTACCGTAGAACTAGATGAATCGTAATCATTGTAAAAACGCTTCCTCAGCCGCGGACAACATCGATTGAAGACAAACGTTTTAGCTAGATTGGCGGTAATGTGGTTCGCCTGATTCTGAATTGGAAAGGAGTTGATCTTGTAACGCGCGAGTTGGTTGACGACTTTTGTCACGATTGGCCGTGCCCCATTGAACCAGATACTGATTGATCATCCGACAAGTATCAACGCAGCACGCCGTGCTCATGAGAGTCGGCGACTCCTATTGGCTAAAGGATTTGAATTCAACGAACGGAATACAGATCAATGGCGTCCTTGCCACTCAGGCTGACTTGAAGGATGGCGACAAAATCCGATTTGGTTCCGTCAAAGCGGTTTTTGCCGGATGTTCCCGCAAACGGTGGTCGCCGTGCGCGTTTAGAGAGTTCTGCACGAGTTCTACAACAAGGCCAGAATCCGAGGCCGCAGCTGGAGGGGATGCTGAGGGAAAAATGCAATTCAATGATTCGAGCAAAGAAAAACTTGGACAGATTGAGAATGACGCTATGAAGCGTGGAATGACGCACGAAGCGGCGATTCCAAGACGCGATGGAGCAGCGCAAGGCTACCGGCGAATCATTGCTGGCCCACTTACATAAGAAATAGGAATGGACCGGGGAGCGATGCATCGCTCCGCAATCGATTTTTGGGCGCGTCGCATCAGAGACTTGAAGAATTAGGTGCGATCACATCATGCCATGATTCGCGTTTACGATGAGGCTGGCAATGTGATTGAAGCGCACGAACACAAGGGCAGTTTCAAAAAGTGCTGAAGTTTTGTTCTTTCGACGCGTTAGGCGGTTTTACACGCACTCAACAGATGCTCGAAATAGCGTTTAAGATTCTAGATGCAATTCTACCCGCCTTTTTTAATCGTTGGCGGCTTCGAGTCTGCGTTCATCGCGCTTACTTCGTTGGATCAGGTCAAGAGTGCTTCTTCGTCAATCTTACCAATCGTTCATCCACGCGTGATCTTGAGTAACGCATGTATGGTTTCAGGCTGATGGCCAGATTCCTGTCTTGCAGCCACAGCGACCATTGCCGGTGCGTCTCAAACCCGACCTGTCTTGGGAGACATGGCTTCCTGTTGCCGCTCTGCCTCAAGCCTTTCTCCCGCAGGCATTGACTCTCTCGTGCGCGACTTTCCAACGGCGCTGTGGTTCGTTCGAACACCAACACAAATGTTCCAGATTATGGCAGCGTTCCCGGAAGCAATCTTTTAAGCTAACGAATGATGGCCAGACCCTAAAGTGGTGAGCAGCCGAATTATCCAACAGGAGCTGGGGCAGTTCATTCACGTCTGAGCAGTCTTCCTTATTCTCTCGCGGGCGAATCGCTGATTCGAGTTCGAGAAAAGCCGTCAGCTTTTCGCCCGCGTGGACAACGAAACGCTTCCATCGCGACGACGAGCGGCTGCAACTTAGCATCAGGGCGCGATGGCGTCACGACGCCTGGAAATTTGGCTGGACAGCCCGGGCGGATTCTTGCTACAACTAACAGCGTGGACGAAAACCGTAAATGAAAACCAATTTCCTTCATCTGCCGTGTCGGATCCCTCTTGCCTGTTAGGACGACGGTTTCTGCCCAAAACTAACCCAAATCCGGCGCGGCACTCGGGGGATGTGGGCGTAACAATGGAGTTAGGTGATCTAAGCCGAGAATGAGTGACGATCCAACAGAAGCTTTGCCTCCGCAGGGCAAGAGCTTGCGAATTTTGGTTGTCGAAGGTCACGGCAATACGTTGAGAGTATTGGCCCGCTTGCTCGATCATTTCGGTAGGAACATCCGATTGTTTTTTGTTTACAGCGCCCTCCTTCTGTTCGCGAGCGTCGCTTACGGTGCCGGCTCTTATCAGCCCACGAGAGACGGAAAAGCACTCGTCTGGAATGATTCACCTAAACGTGGCGAGGAAGTAACGTGGTCCGGCAGGCGCGACAAGAATGGATTCGCCGCCGGCTCTGGTACACTGACGTGGTATCAGGTTGAGCCAACAATCGTCACTGGCTCCAACATTCCGAATGCCAGAAGATACGCGGTCGTCATCAGCCGTCGTTCAGGCAAAATGGTGGAAGGCAAATTCGAGGGAGCTGTCACTTACGTCGATGCCAATGGAAAAAGATTGCAGGCGAGCTTGGTTAATGGAGGTAAGCGGCCGGCAAAGCGGAACTTTTCGCCAGCCGCACAAGAAACTCCGACTGCAGTCCAGCAGACGGCCAGCGTGGCGCCGGAACAGACGGCGACCCAAACGTCGGAGCAACAAGCCAGGCAACCTGATGCCCAAAGCACAATCGCACCGATGCCAACCCCATTGGCTTTACCGACGCCGCCCCTAACTGTGGACGCACAAATGGTTGGCGCGTTGGATACTGTGTACCGAGCGGCACTTAAGGCCAATGACATCGCAATAATGGATCAGATCTTGGCCGATGACTTTGTTTTGGTAAACGATCAGGGTGCTTCTTTGACAAAAGCCAACTTGATCAACGAAGCGCGAGAGAAACGGACGATCTACGACGAGGAGGGGGTGGAAGAAGGCACGCAGAACGTGCGAGTATGGCGTGATACAGCTGTTGTTACTGAGCTGTTGAAGATCAAAGGCACGGAAGACCAACCCCCCTTCAAAGTCTGGTTCAGTGAGACGTACGTTCGGACGCCCACTGGTTGGCGTTGCGTATTTGGGCAAGCTTCGCTTCCGTTTCCGAAACTGGACGCGAAATAGTTTTTCGACTACCTGATTGGTCTTTCGTCACAACTATCACGACGTACGCGCCAAACCCACTTGGCGATTATGTTTGCGGCGGAGCCATGAGCCTTATGACCTTGTCGAACTGATCCAAAACATCAGCCCGACGTTCTTTTGATCGAGCCATTTCTGGAAGATCGTTCGCCCTTCGCGATCTATCGCCGCGACACAGCCCCAACTCCATCCGGCTTTGCTGAGATTGTCGGCAATGGCTTCCCAGTACTTCATTCCATCACTTCGATTTTCATTACAGGTAGTGGTTCTGCGAATCTTCGAGCATTGGGCCTGTCCAACTATGAGGTGCTGGCGTTTGGCACTGCTGCTGGCCACGGATCGCAGCGCGTTTTGCATAGACTTTTTGCAACAGTCCAAAGGTGCGCTTTTGTCTCTGCCAGGTTTCAATTGGGAAATTAGACCATTCGCACGCCTGCACGATTTCCGTTTCTGGAATCGCCGCCAGGTTTAACGGAACTCGCGTTGTAAGATACCAGACGACCAGCTTGGCCTGATGCGTCGGCTGAGGCTTGAGCGCCTTGCGCGTTGCCGATCTAGCTGCCTGACTCTCATACAAAGCTGCCGCATGCTGCGCATGTCAAAGCCTTGCCCAATCGCCACGAGCCGATGCAATACGCTCGCGCAAATCTGCGCTGTTTCGCTTAGCAGCATTCCAGGCCGTGAGACCAATTCCGGCTCTGAGACAAGCCGCTCGCTCGCTTTCACCGCGCGCCAGCATCTGGCAAAAATCAATTGCACACGTTCCGGCGTGACAACGGCTTTTCGGCCTCGCTTAGGTGTTTGCTGTCGGGTTTTCTGGCACACCTCTCGTCCGCGCGCGATGCGCTATCATTTCTTTTCGCCTTCGGCGTAAATTTCGCTTCTGCAGCTGCAACCATCAATTCACAGGTCGAGCTGATGGAAGGATTCGCGGCAACCAGCCGCGCCTTATCTGGCGGATCATATTTACCACTCATTATCTTTCTTCTGCTCTACCCACTTTGCAAACGTTCCAGCGTCCCATTCCCTCGTAAAACGGTGTTTTCGCATCCGTCCCGTTTTCAGTTTTGGCAGGGACAGGAAAATCCTTCGAACCTACCTAACGAGTTGTTGTCCCTCGTGCATTTGCGAACACTGGCGACACAAAACGACCCTTTTAGCTGCGGATTTTCTTCCTTATCACATTGTTACTTTTCCTGCATCTGTCGAGGGAAAACGCCCTCAGTTTTATCTCTTCACTGTTTCACCGCTTTGCATGCGTTTATGAAAATTTATAATGGTGGCTGTGAACAAACGGTGAAAAATCTCGGTTCGTAATAAAGAACCTTTGACCTAAGGCTGTCTGGTTGACTTTGGCTTAAAGAATTGATGCCAAAAGCTAGGCGTCGGTGTCGGGCGCCTACGTCGGGTGCGTCCGATTTTTTTCTTCTGTGTTGTCGGTGTTCGTGTCCTCACGACAGACATCGTCGGCGAGGCTGCCGGCGCTGATGTGGTCGTCGCTAATGCTGCAGGCATTGGTGTGGTCGTTGCTAACGCTGTAGGCGTTGGAAGAATTATGGCTGGAATTTCTGTATCTTCTGTAGCAGCAGCGGGCACACGCTCGGGAGTCGGCCTGTTTGCGATTCCAAACACGATTGCAACAACTGCGGAAAGAATTACAACTGCGGAAAGAATTCCACCTCGAATCGCCCAGCGTAAGAGGCGCTGAGTTTGCCGGTTCCGAGCGTCGCTACGCCTTAGGTCGATCTCACCTCGTAGCAGAATCAATCGCAGCGATGCGGTTACGCTCTCATACGCAGGAAGCGTTGAGTCAAGAATTTCTAAGAAATAGTTCTGAGAATCTCGGATTTCTTCATCCGAAAGAGCACGAAGCTTCTCTGGCTTGGTCCTATCAACTATTTTCCAGAATTCAGATCGGTCCACTTCCGAATCAGTTCGGGAGAGTTCCTTGGGGTCTTTTGACATGGGCACGACAATCGCTTCCCCCTAGTTATTGTTTCGCTTGCAATGAGCGGTGCGGTCGCACGAGTTTCTGCAACGATGAGGGAGATCGGCGTTCCTGACAATCGCGAACCGAAGATAAATGAACCTTGCTGAGTTTAACGAGCTAGACGAAACGAAGGCACTTCTACCGGTGCAAGCAATACGGGGAATGTTCGATATGCGGCAAATTGGACGATGTTCTCTGTCACGAAGATCATGTCCAGAGACCATACATGGCAGCATATGCGAAGAAAGCAGGCAGGCTCAAGAATGCTCGACGGTAGTCGGTAATTCCTCTCGGTGCACTTCCTCGTGGTCGCGTCGGGCAAATGATCTAGCACTGCGCGAGCGCTCTTTACGGTGGAACGTCCGATAAAGCACTGGAAGGACGAGCAGGGTCAGCGCAGTCGATGAAATGATTCCGCCAATCACAACGGTGGCGAGCGGACGCTGCACCTCCGCACCGCGACCATGCGCGAGAGCCATTGGCAGAAAGCCGAGGGACGCAACGAGTGCCGTCATGAGCACGGGACGAAGCCGAGTAATCGTGCCGAGGCGAATCGCTTCTTCGAGTGGATGGCCTTCGTCACGAAGCCGCGAGATGAAAGAAACCATGACCACGCCGTTGAGGACGGCGACACCGGAAAGCGCAATGAAACCAACGCCAGCGGAAATAGAAAAGGGCAGACCGCGAAGCCAAAGCGAGAGAATTCCGCCGGTCAGCGCGAGCGGGACGCCAGTGTAAACGAGAAGCGAGTCCTTGACGTTACCGAAGGCCATGAAGAGAAGCGCGAAAATCAAAGCCAGTGCGAGGGGCACGACGACTTCCAAACGCGCCGTGGCGGATTGCAGTTGTTCGAACTGTCCTCCCCAGCCGAGCCAGTAACCAGGTAGGATTTGCACTTTGTCGCGCACGGCACGCTGCGCGTCCGCAACAAACGAGCTGAGATCGCGACCGCGCACGTTGCTCGTGACCGTTACGACGCGCTTGCCATTCTCACGGCCGATCTCGTTAGGCACTTGCTTCATTTGCAAATCCGCAACGCCGCCAAGGGTGATGAACGCTGGCGGAGGAGAAGCAAGTTTGAGTGTTTGATTGGCGCGATCGCTCTTTGGTAGAGCCAGCGGAATGCGCCTGAGCGCATCAAGATCAGTGCGCAAGTCCTCTGGCAAACGCACGACGAGAGGAAACCGGCGATCACCTTCAAAAACTTCGCCTGCGCTCTTGCCGCCAATCGCCATCTCCACGACGTCCTGCACTTCGCCCACGCTTAGTCCGTAGCGCGCGAGCGCTTCGCGCTTCAGTTGGATGCTGAGCAACGGCAGGCCATCCACTTGCTGTACCTTCGGCGCGGTCGCGCCCCGAATTTTGGCGAGGACAGCTCTAATGTTTTCCGCTGTTTCTTTAAGCACATCGACGTCATCGCCAAAAATTTTCACTGCCATGTCGCTCTTCACTCCAGCGATCAGCTCGTTAGCGCGCAACTGAACTGGCTGCTCGATTTCGACACCCGTGCCGACGACTTGTTTGACCCGAGCGTCCACCTCCTCGATCAACTGCGCTTTCGGTTTTTTCGGATTTGGCCATTCCTTCTCCGGTTTCAGAATCACAAATTCGTCGCCTTGATTCGGTGACATTGGGTCGGTTGCTACTTCCGCAGTTCCCAGACGACCAAAGGTGAGTTTGACCTCGGGAAGTTCGAGTAACGCCTTCTCAAATGGCTCCTGCATCTTGACCGCCTGATCCATCCCTGTTCCGACAACCCGATAGATTTCGAGACCGAGGTCTCCTTCATCGAGGGTCGGAATGAATTCGCCGCCCAGCCGTGTAAACAAAGCGAGGCTAAGCGCGAGCGCCACGACGGCACCGGTCAAAACAAGGCCGCGTTTTTGCAAGGCCCAATCAAGCAGCGGCACGTAGAAGCGTTTCGCGCTTCGCATCAACACGTTCTCTTTTTCCGTCAGTCGTCTGCCGATCCAAATCGCGATCGCGGCCGGAACAAACGTGAGGGAAAAAATCATCGCGCCCAGTAGCGCGAGCAAGACCGTCGCTGCCATCGGCACGAACATTTTTCCCTCGACGCCCTGGAGCGTGAGGATTGGCAGATAGACCACCATAATGATGATCGCTCCAAAAATACTTGGCGTGATTACTTCCTTGGTGGCCTCGCGCACCGTGAGAAGGCGTTCCTCGTGGGCGAGAAGCCGACCGAGCCTCGCCTGCTCATTCGTTAGGCGACGCATGCAATTTTCGACAATGATTACGGCGCCATCGACAATCAGACCAAAGTCGAGTGCGCCGAGACTCATCAGGTTCGCGCTCACTTTGTTGGTTACCATGCCGGTGATTGCAAACATCATTGAAAGCGGAATGACAAAAGTGGTAATGACTGCGGCACGCCAGTTGCCGAGCAACGCGAAGAGGATCGCCATCACGAGCAGCGCGCCTTCAAAAAGATTTTTCTTCACCGTGTCGATGGTCGCGTCGACGAGTTTGGTGCGGGTGTAGAGCGTCCGCGCGGTTACGCCCGGTGGCAGTGAACGGTTTACTTCCTTCATCTTCATATCGACGCGGTCTGCCACCGCGCGCGAGTTTTCTCCCATTAGCATCAAAGCTACGCCGACAACGGTTTCCTTGCCGTTAAGTGTCGCCGCACCGGTTCGTAGTTCCTTCCCGAGCCCGACATCCGCGACATCGCGGATGCGGATCGGAACACCTTCGCCGCCGCCCACAATGATCTGCTCGATATCTTCAATCCCGAGCACCTGACCTGGCACTCGAATCAGATATTGTTCGCCGTTCCGCTCGATGTAACCGGCGCTGACGTTGGCATTGTTGCGCATCAACGCGTCCATCACATCGCGAAAACTCAATCCATAACTAACGAGACGCTCTGGTCGCGGCGTGACGTCGTACTGCTTTTCGTAGCCACCGATCGAATTGATTTCGATTACGCCCGGGACATTGCGCAGTTGCGGTTTGATGATCCATTCCTGAATGGTGCGCAGATCCGTGCTGGTGTAGGGCTGTCCCTGTTCGTTCTTCGCGTCCTCCTTCGCTTCGACTGACCACATGTAAATCTCGCCGAGCGCCGTACTGATCGGTCCCATTTCCACGGTGACTCCCGGCGGGAGCTGGTCTTTGACCTGCGTGATCCGTTCACTAATGAGCTGGCGCGCGAAGTAGATGTCAGTCCCGTCTTTGAAAATAACGGTGACTTGCGACAATCCATAGCGGGAAAGCGAGCGGGTAAAGTCGAGATGTGGAAGTCCCGCCATCGCCGTCTCGACTGGAAAGGTGATGCGCTGTTCGGTTTCGAGCGGCGAGAAACCGGGCGCAGCGGTGTTGATTTGCACCTGCACGTTGGTGACATCTGGCACAGCGTCGATTGGCAGGCGACCGTAGTTCCAAAGACCGAGCGCTGCGACAGCAAGGACCGCCACGAGTACGAGCCAGCGCCGCCGAATCGAGAAATCGATTAATCTTTCAATCATCGGGCGGCCCCTATTCCTCTCCCGGCTCAGGTCGGGCGAGTTCTGATTTGAGAAGGAAACTATTTCCCGCAGCGTACTTTTCGCCAGCCACGACTCCGGATTTTATCTGGATGCACTCGTCATCGCGCTCGCCAACCTCGACCTCGCGAGCCTCAAAGCCTTTTGCAACTTCGATGAAGACGACCGGTTTTTCATCCACGGTCTGAAGCGCGCTTGCTTTCACAGCGACCGGCATCGGCACTTCCTCAAGAACGACGGTGCCTTCCACAAATAGACCAGGACGTAATTGTCCCTTGTCATTTGGAACAACAGCGCGTGCCAGCGTCGTTTGCGTGTTCTCCAGTCCGAATGGCGAAATGTACGAGATCGTGCTTTCGATTTTGTCAGCGCTCTCACTTGGCTGAATAAGAACCTTCTGTCCTACACCTAAACTTTCTGATTCGTGGCGGTAAACACTGAAATCCACCCAGACGTTGCTCAGATCAGCGACGATGAACATGGTCTTGTTCGTATCGACGAACTCGCCGAGCGCGATGTCCCTCTTAATAATTGTTCCGTCGATCTCCGACTTCACTTCGTACGGCTGCAAGCTTTCATTGCTTTCAATCACAGCGAGTGCCTCGCCTGTTTTCACAACATCGCCTAACCGCTTGGCAATCGCCTTAACGATGCCGGGAAACCGTGGACTAACATGCACCATGCGTTCCTCGTTGGGGCCGATTTTCCCGTTCAGTTTCAGCGTTTTTTTTAGAACTGCCGGTCCGGCAACTTCGATAGCAATCCCGGATTTCTTGCGCGCCTCTTCGGTAACTTCGATCCGTTTCTTTTCCGGCTGCTCTGCGGCGTGTTCGTTAGCTTCTTTTTTCGATTTGGAACACGACACTAACAAAAGCAGGCTGACGAAAAGGGCCGCACTGAGAGCGCGCAGAATGTATTGTCTTTTCATTTCGAAAAACCAGAATTCGCGTCGAACGGTCGTACGGTCAGCGCTTCGATTTCAGCCACGCTTTTATGATAGTCGCTCAATGCCTGCAAATATTGCAGCCGCGCCGCCGTCAGTGTTCGTCTACCTTCGTTTACGTCGAGATAACTAAAGCGTCCGGCTTCGTAGCCTTGTCGAATAGCTTCAACTGCTTTTTCAGCTCCAGGAAGCACTGACTCCTTTAAAACATGAATCTCATTGGACGTTCTCGCGACCGTTTGATACGCGTCATTCAACTCCGAGGAAAGACGCGTCACTGCGCTGCGTTTCTCGTCGTCGGCTTTGGCAAGCTGATGCCTTGCCTCGAGAATTGCTCCCTGGTTTCGGTTCCAGAACGGCAGCGGCAACGAAAAGCCGATCACCGGCGTCCATTCACCGGTTTCGACAATGTAACGCGGGCCGGCTGACAACGTCAGGTTCGGCACCGCATCCGCTTGTTGCAGACGGAGCGTGGCCTGCCGCTTGGCTGTTTCCGGTTCCCATCGCGCGATTTCAGGGTTGCGGTAAAGATTTAACGAAAGATTTTCCAAGTCCGGCAAATAAGTAATCCGTTCCAAGTCGCCAACGACACGAGTGAATTTCGGCTGCGCGCTGCCCCATTGCGCCGCCAAATGTTGGCGCGCAGTGATCAAGGATCTCTTCGCCTGATCGAGCTCAATCCGCGCCGAAGCCACTGCCACCTCACTGCGCGTTTGTTCAACAGCCGAGGCTTTGCCGGCTTCGATTCGTTTGCGAATATCGGGAATCAATCCGGAGGCAAGCTCCACGTTCTCCTGCGCCAGTCGCACCCGCTCCTGCGCGCTCAAAACCTCGACGAATGCCTGTGCGGTCTTCTTCAAAATATCAAGCCGCTTCGTTTCATAATCCAACCTTGCAAGCTCGTGTCCAAACGTCGCTTCGCGCACGCGCGCGCTCCGCTTGCCGCCTAGCTCGATAAGTTGACTCAATTGAAGGGTCGTCTGCGAAAGGCTAAAACCGATGTCTTCGCTTTGCGTGCCGAGTTCCGGGTTCGGCCGCAATCGCGCCTGCAAAACGCGAGCTTCCGCGCTCCGTACATCCCAGGAAAACGCCGCGAGGTCGGGATTCTGTTTCAGGGTAAGCGCCAACGCCTGAGCCAGCGTTACCCCTTCAGTGAGATCCGCGGCTGGCACAAAATGTGAGAAGGCTGCTAATCCACCAAAAGCAACTAACCGAATGATGATCCGACTAGAGATGCCGCCAATCGCGAATGAGAGTGCGGCCCAGACTAATGCAGAACGAGTGCAACAAGAAAGAGTCATCCGCGGGTCAATCAGCCAAAGACTGCAGGTTCTATCCGACTTACTAAAGCGAGTCTCATACCGCTTCCTTGAGCACCCGGTATACCGTGCAGTAGGAGGGCGCGCAACAACACAACAGCGCGCATCTTTCATGTCGGAAATCTAAGCTGATCAAGCTGTCGGAGAAGGTCGCGCGCCGCTTACATTTTTGTTATTTTCGTTCCCAGCCTGGCGCCGCCCAGCGCTTTCACTTAAATTCTTAGGGATGCGAGTGCTGGTCGTCGAAGACGAAAAGAAACTCGGAAGCTTTCTGCGCAACGGCCTCGCGCAGGAGAATCTGGTGGTGGACCTCGTACACGACGGTAGCGCGGCGCTCGCTCAAATTCTCACTCAGGCATACGATGCGGTCGTACTCGACATCATGTTGCCAGGACGCGACGGGCTCAGTGTCTTGCGCGAGATGCGCCGTCAGCGCGTGAACACGCCAGTGCTGCTTCTCTCCGCGCGCGGGAATGTAAATGAAAGAATTGAAGGTCTGAACCTCGGCGCCGACGACTACCTGCCGAAGCCGTTCTCGATTAGTGAAGTCATCGCGCGGGTGCGGGCACTGCTACGTCGAGCTTCGGGAGAGCATGCCGCAATCATGCAAGTCGCAGACCTTTCTTTGAACGTGATCAACCGCGAGGCGATGCGAGGCGACGCCAAAATTGAACTAACGAATCGCGAGTTCGCCCTGCTAGAGTATTTGATGGCTCACGCGGGGCGTGTCATCACAAAGACCGCCCTTTGCGAGCATGTGTGGGAGCACCATTTCGATACCGGCACTAACGTTGTCGAGGTTTGCATTCAGCGGTTGCGACGCAAGATCGATGACGGTCGTTCGCCCAAATTGCTCCACACGATCAGGGGCGCGGGCTATGTAATGCGGGAGGACCGATGAAGATAGCAACGCTGCGCGCACGAGTGACCCTTTGGGCGGTCGGCGTTGTTTCGGTTGCTCTCGTGGTATTCGCCGCTGGTGCAGCTTGGAGTTTGAAGCAGGAACTGGTCGAAAACCTTGACAAGGATATCAAGGCGGAAGCGCACGATTTTTTCATCGCGCTCAAACAACAGCGTGTGGACTGGCGAGACCGGCGAAGCATTGAAGCGTTCTTCGATCAATCAAAGCGATTGCGCTATCTCGAGATTCGCAACGATGCGGGCCACGTGTTCTATCGCTCGCAGGAGCTCGAGAAAGGACCGGCTTTTCTCATGCCAGGGACGCCCAAGCTGCAAAATATTGCCTGGAATGGGCGTGCCCTTCGGTTTGGCGTGTTTCATCAGGACGGAATTGTCCTGGGTATTGGCGGTGAAACAAAGGAAATCACCGAGACTGTTGCACAGCTGCTCGTAGCATACATTGCCGTTTTGCCGGTAGTCATCGTTGCCGTGGGGTTTGGCGCCTGGTGGCTTGCGCGGCGAGCGGTGGCGCCAGTTCAAGCAATCGCCGCGCAAGCAGAAACAATTTCCGCGTCGGATCTTCACCAGCGGCTTCCAGCACCGTCATCGCAGGATGAAATCGCGCATCTAACATCTGTGCTAAATGGAATGTTCGATCGCTTGCAGCGGAGCTTCGACCAGGTCACTCGCTTTACGTCAGACGCTTCTCACGAACTCAGAACACCGCTGGCACTCATGCGTGCGGAAGCGGAGTCAGCGCTGAATGATCGAAACGCTAACTCGGACCAGCGCCAGCTTTGTGCCAGCATAATCAAGCAATGTTTGGAGCTATCGCAGATCATCGACGGACTCCTATTTCTTTCCCGTGCTGATAATCGCCGTCTCGCACTTGAGCAAGAAACCGTCGATCTAACCTCACTCGTACGCGAACTCCGGGAAGATGCTGAGATCCTCGCCCTCCCGCTAAACCTTACTCTCCAATGCGATTTGCCTTCCGAACTCCGCGTGCGAGGGGATCGGAGATTACTTAGCCGCGCGTTGATGAACTTGATCGACAACGCCATCAAATATAACCGCGCCGGTGGAGCTGTGGTTATATCCGCTTTGGTTCACCGTGAAACTGCGGTACTTACCATTCGCAACAACGGTGACGGAATCTTTGGCGAAGCGAAGGAAAAGGTTTTCGACCGCTTTTATCGCGGGGATTCACTCAGCGGAGAGGTAGCAGCGGGACATGGTCTTGGCCTAAGCATCGCGCGTGAGATCGCGCGCGCGCATAATGGAGACGTAACACTTCTGCGTTCTGATCGCCAGTGGACTGAATTTTGCATGACGTTGCCGATCGCGAGCGACTCGGAGCGCATGCAGGGCCGCACTTTCGAGAACCAAATTGTGAGGCAAACATACCCCGATGCGATGCCGCATGTGAATCGTACTTAATGCAGCGCAATGACTGCTGGCAGATAATTGCGGTTCTTGAGAACCATAACGAAAGAACTGTTCTGCGAACAAGAATGAAACTAGCAATATTCCTCTCGCTAATAAGTGCTTCAGCCGCGATAAACGCAGGTCACGGGGCTGACGTAGCACCGCTGATCTTACAGCAGAGCATCCCTCTGCCCGGCGTGAAAGGGAAGTTCGACCATGTCGCGATTGATTTAGCTGGCCAGCGAGTCTTCGTGGCCGCGAAAGCGAACGACACACTAGAAGTCGTTGACCTAAAGAATGGAAGTCGCCTGCGAAGTGTGACGGGGTTCCACGAACCGCAGGGAGTTCTGTACCTCTCAGACACAAAGCAGGTCGTAGTTGCCAACGGCGGCAACGGAGAAGTACAATGCCTTGACAGCTCGTCATTGGATGTAATTAAGCATATCTCATTCACTGCCGACGCGGACAATCTTCGTTATGACCCGCAGGCGCGGTTAGTCTATGTCGCCGCGCAAGACGGCGTGCTCGGTGCCATCGATTTACAAACAATGCGGAAGCTACCCGAAATCAAACTTCCTAGTCATCCCGAAGCATTCGCAATCGAGAGCGGCGGGCGCCGTCTCTTTGTAAATGTTCCGAAAACAGACAGCGTTTTTGTGATCGATCGCAGCAAATCAGAAGTCATCGGTCGATGGCAACTGACGAAAGCAAAGGTGAATTACACGATGGCTTTCGACGAGGCGCACAGCAGGCTATTTGTAGGTTGCCGTAATCCCGCGAGTGTTGTCGTGGTCGACAGCAAGACCGGATGTGAAGTTACTACATTCCCCATCGGCGGTGAAACCGACTGCATTTTCTACGATGGGAAGCATCAGCGGATATATGCCACCGGGGCCGAAGGTACGCTCGACGTGGTGGAGCAAGTGGACGCTGATCATTACCGCGTGCTCGCAAAATTGCTGACGGCTCCGCTGGCACGGACTTGCTTGTTTGTGCCTGAACTTGACAGACTCTTCGTCGCTGTGCCGCGACAGAAAGACCGTGATGCCGAGCTGCGTGTCTACCAGGCGCGCCATTGAAACATCTTCGCGAAGTACGTGAGTTTCCGGTAGTGCCTGAATTTGAAAACGAATCGATTTTATAAGTATCCGCGCTGACGCTTCGTGTCGTTCCGGCAAGCGAAATATGTCCTGCTCCTGTGGTAGCGGGAGAAAAGAAATGTTGTGGCTCGATCGACAAAACAGACTGGACGTCCGTGTTACGGCGACGCAGACGGCTCCGGAGGGGGGTCGGCCAGCCGGCGACCGCGAACTTGGTGTCGATGGCGATCATCGATTTGTTGCAATTTCAAGCGCTGCTCGTCGGTGAGATTCGCAGCCATTTCCTGATGTGCGCCCAGTATGACTGCATGGGCGCGCCAGGCAGTGTCTCGTCGCATTCGTTTGAGTTGCACAGCCGTTTTATCGATGATTGGCGATATTTTTACGAGTTGGTCCGGCGTCAACTTAAGCTGCATGCGGAGCCTTTCCTTCATCCTAAGGCCTATTAGTCGATGCTGAAATTGATGGAGAAGATGCCGGTCGTGTAAGCCTGCAACAAAAGCGCCGGTGACGCCCCCAGCGATGAACACAAGGATAAAGCCGCCAATCAGTTTCCACTGCAATGAGCGGTTCACTTTAAGAGCTCATCTAGCATCGCCGCATCGGCGATGGCGAACTCATTCGTGAAACGCTCACCGACTTCTTCCCGGTGTTGCCTTGACTCGTGAACTGCTCCAACCGTCGACATGACGATAACGGCCGCCGACAGCAATGCGATACGCCGAGGCAGCAGTGTCAGGCCATTCGCATTGGTCGCACTTGCGCGCCAGAGCGCGACCATCCGCGTAACGAACCCAAACGGCATCGCCGCGGGAACATGGAGACCGGAGTAGGTGTCGATGTTAGATCGGAACTCAGGTCGTATCCCTGGAAAGGATTGATTTGTCGAACTCTCATGTTGAGCGCAGTCTTCTCTGAAAAGCCCGAGCTGATCGGGAGTGATTGTGCGCAAGCTGCGTCGCATTCCGGTTAGCTCCCGAAAGGCTTTGCTGATAACCGCAACATTATCGCCGGTCGGCTCGCCGTGCCGCCGTGGAAAATGGCTCACCGGCAGCTCCTTGACCGTCATGCCAAACGCGGATGCTTGGGCGAAGATTTCGGCGTTAACCATCGCGCCTGCCGAGTGGATCTGGACACTGTCGAAGACATGGCGCTTGAATGCTTTGAAAGCGCAGTCAATGTCGCGGATCTTGGTCCTGAGGACGCTCCGCACGAGGATATTCCAACCCCAGGCAAACAACAACCTGTGCGGCGGGTCATGTCTCCGAGCTCGGTAACCAGCAACGATGTCGTAGGCATCCGTTTGTTCTAGGAGCGTAGCCACTTCCCTCAAGTCGAACTGCCCATCGGAGTCGGTGAAGAAAATTACATCATACCGCGCCCTCTCGATGCCGGTTTTGAGCGCGGCACCGTAGCCTTTGTTGCTCGCATGATGAACAACACGCACGTTGGAAAACTCCAGGGCCAGGTCATCGCAAATCTCAGCCGTGCGATCTCTACTGCCGTCGTTCACCACAATGATCTCAAAAATTGGAGCAAATTTCGGTATGATCCGACAGGCGTCCTCAACGACAGACCGGATGTTTGCCTCTTCGTTAAACGCAGGAAAAATGACCGAAAGGGATTGGGAGTTAGCGACGGTTTGAGCCTTTCGATTTAAGCACTCGTGCGCCCCAATTCTTTGGAGCGGACGATCCGATCTGATCTCAGAATCGAGGCTCAAGAAAGGCATCCTAGGCAGATTATCACAAACGTGTCAAGCGGAAAAAGTGAGCGTCTCTATTGCGCTAGCTCATCTACTCCGCAATGGGTTTACGATGGCGAGCAACTTCGCATGGCGTAACTGCTGGCAATCTTGTGGTAGCTAGGATTTTAACCGATACGCTAATCAGTCGTTTGCCTCATTGTGTCCTCGGAGCGCGCTAGGACGGCAATGTTAATCTTTTCTATGTGGTAATGACGGGATCTGGCAAACCGAGAGTCTCGATGGTATTTCCCGGTACAAACTTTATCAGCAGCAGTCGCTTTGCGGGGAGCAACGCAAGATATTCAGCACGCGCAATCCGGGAACGTCCAATGCCTCCAGAACGCGCAGTTGTTTATACTGGCATCGAAGCATCGCCGCGTCCCCATGACCAGCTGCTTCCCGACGACAAAATCGCCGTGCGCAAGTTCGATTCGATAAATCCAGTTCCTTCAATTTTTTGCAAAGCCGCCGCACTTTCGGACCGCTCCCCACGGTTGTTTCAATTCGCTCACTGTCGGCGGCTCCGCAGGATCGGCTTCGGTGCTACGCAACGCGTCGACCGTCGCACATCCCTTACCGAGGGGTCGATGGCATGCGCGGTAGTGGATGGAGGATCGAATCTTTTGGAGACGTGATGGCTCGCGGTTTGTCCAGCCTCGCGGAAACTTCTCGCGATTGATGGGCGCTTAGCAAAATGACTTCAACTACTTTTGAAGTCGTATCGAGGAGCGGGTCGTTAAAGATAACCCGCGAGCGGAATTAGTTTGGCTTTTTAGGGCGATACAATCGCTTGCTTTGAAGCAGAATTGTTGATTTGCTCAAATACTGGCTGAGAGCTTCGCGAACGATAACCGCTTCGCTTTCGCCGCGTTTGTCGGCTAGGTCATCGATGCCACGCTTCATATTAGTTGAAACGCGCGCTTTGATTATTTGGGCTTTGCGCTGCTTCATGGCTCGATTGTCGTGGCACAATTGGCCACGCAGATTTCTACGGAAACTGGAAGAGCAAGTTCCAAAAAATAAATTTAAATTTTGTTGACGTTCGGCGCCGCTTGTGTCACAAGAGGGGCCGCGTTGCGAGGGCCATTGATTCTTTATGTGACCCGCATCGCGGCGAGTCCCAGCGGCAAAAAGCAAAGACTCGTCCGTAAAGACTGAAAAGTGGACACAAAGCGGCGAAATAGAAAAATGAGCCGACGGCTGCAGGCCGTCGGCTCAAATGGCGCTTGGTTGTAACCCCAACGTAGACCCAAAGAGTGCCGGTTTGATTCCGGCAGCCCGAAATCGAACTAGGAGACAACGTCACCAATGAATCAGATCACCAAAAAAAAACACCGTCGATCCCGTCCGTTTAGAATGTCGTTTTTAGTTGGCGCGCTATTCTGCGCATTTCTTACGACGACGGAGAGAGCATTCTCGGAAATTCCTCTCATCGCAGTTGATTTGGCTTGGGTAGCGCCCTCGGTCCTCCTTGCCAGCGAGGACTTTGACAGCGTGACATCACCGGCGGCGCCGCCTGGATTGTCGAGTCCCACGCAGGTCATATCCAGTGCTGTCCAGCCTACACCGACACAGCGGCCGCGCCCGACCCCAAGGCCGCGCGCGACGGTTAATCCGACACCAACGCCAATACTTACACCGGTACTTCCGACTGGCGTGTTCAGCCTGACCGGTTACGGCCGGCAAATTAAAGGATTAAGTAACCCTGACGTTGACGGCATTTCGATTCGTGATAAATGGTGGCACTTGGAACCGAGCGAAGGCGTTTACGACTGGTCAACATTGGACGCCTACGTTGCGCAGATCACTCCAACCGGCAAAAAAATACTCATTCGGATTGGGACAATGGGCGGGCGATATTCCTTGGGCGGCAATACGCCGGACTGGGTGATGGACGCCGTTGGCGCAAACACGATCAGCTATTATGACAGCGGCTACACCCTAAAAACTATACCGCTTTTCTGGAATCAGACTTTTCTCGACAAAAAGAAGGCAATGATAGCAGCGGTGGGCGCGCGCTATTCCGGCAATCCGCTGGTCAAGGTGGCAACTGCAAGCTTTGCCAACCGCAATAGTGAAGATTGGAGCATGCTGGACTCAACGCGAATTGACGGAATTCCGCCTGCTGGCTCGTCGGAAGCGAGTCGAATGCTCGCGGCGGGCTACACACACGCAAAAATGGTGGACGCTGGAATGCAAATAATGGATGCAGCCACGGCCGCTTGGCCAAATCAGGTGATTTACCTAGCTATCGGACGCATCGATCGGCCATTGGAACAAGACCCGGATTCGGTAGCGCGCGACGTTCGGGACGCCACTCGCTCGAGGTGGGGCGCGAACCGCCTTGTCATCGGAAAAGAAATAATATCAAACGTCATGCCGTTCCCGCCGCCAGACCCAACGAGTGCTTGGGCATTGTTGTATAACTCAAGGCCTGCCATCGCCGGACAAAATCTGGCAGCTTGCTACGGAGACCCTCATTGCCGAATGAATGGCGGCAACTGCAACGGTCTGACCGCCGACCAAATTTTGCGCGGAACCGTGGATCACTTTGTGAGCTACGGCGGCAAGTGGCTTGAGATTTACGCCGACGATGTGACCAATTTGCCGGGCGCGATTCACTACGCTCATCAGCTTATAGGCCACTGATGCCAAGAAATCCATGATTGACATGCCAAATGAAATTGAATTGGCTGTGAGTCATGTTCAGGTCGCGCCTGATTTCTCGGGCAAAGACACAGACCCCAATTCACTCACTTCGAGTTAAGCGCGCTCGCGCATCCTAGTCCGGGAGATTGATTGTGCAGAAAAATACTGTGTCGGTGATTACTCCTGTGGCACCCGCGAACGGGAGTCCCTATCGACTCCTCTGGGACAGCTGTCTCGATGTCGTCGGCAAGGAACGTGGTTTCCCAACTGGCCTTGCATAGGAACAAAAATGACCGACAAACAATCTTGCCGGTAACATTAGAAGGAAATGGAGACACCGCTGCCGATTGAAACGGATTACCCCGAAGATGTATTTCGGCCTGATCTAGCCCCGGAATATCGCGTGGGTTGTGCGAAGGCATACTTTAAGAGTAATTTCTTAGCTCGCAGGGTGTTTCGGAAGAGGGTCGAGGTTGCCTTTAGTCTAATGCCATCCGGGCAATGTGATCGCGCCCTCGATGCCGGGACGGGCGCGGGTTTCCTTTTGCCTGGCCTCGCCGCACGGTGCCGGGAAGTGGATGGCGTCGATTTGTCGCCCATCATCCACTACACCCAAGGCATGCTGGATAACCGTGATTTGCATAACGTAAAGCTTACCGATGCGGACCTTCTTCATCTCCCCTTCACTGATTGTGCGTTCGACCTGGCGGTCTGTTTAAGCGTGATCGAGCACATTCCCCAGCCGGAGGCTGCCCTCAAAGAGTTGGCAAGAGTGCTTCGTAACAACGGTGTGCTTATACTTGGGTATCCCTTAGAGCACGCCTTCCTCAAGTCGCTAAAACGGATGTACCGAATCGAAAAGCGTCTGCGCTTGCGCATTCGGGGCGAACCGCTGCCGCAAGGAAAAGCCTTTCACCCGCACGTAACAAATTGTCGGGACTTGGAAAACCTCGTAAGCCGGATCTTCGGAATTGAGATCCGTCACGACATCCGAATACTTGGTTTCGCAGTTTACCGAATCTTGAAGCTCCGGAAAACAGCGATCAACGGCTGACCCCGTCGACCTGAAGCCCTGATGAGGGAAAGCTTCGTTCTTGTTAACGTTGCTTGGCTGTTACTTCGCGCACGCAGAGAAAACTGGTCGTGACTTCGCCTTCGCGCGCGGGTGCCTACATGTAGCGGGTGCAATGCTGGTCCGTGCAAAGAAACAACTGCCGCGCCGGATGCGCTTATTCTCCATCGGCGCGTCGGCACTGAAAGATCTGACCGGTCCTTATGGAATTGCGGAAGTCGGTGGAACCGCGCTAGGCCAGTTCGCGGGCGAGTTGCCGGAAGAGCCATCGCTTTTCGATCTCAAGCAAGACCGGCGTCATGCGCGCGGCCAGCAAATCGCCAAGATTTTTATCCCGCGCGATGGGCAGCTGCTGGCGCGCCAAGTCGAGCTTCCCTTTCCGCAACGTCATTGAAACGGCGGTGCGCTGCAATTCAAAAAGCCTCGCCGCCAGTGCGAAAAGGGCAGGTTCACGAGGTCGTTCGGTTAAGCTGCCGAGATAGCTGCGGTCGAAGGCAGCCAGACTTTGCGTGATGATTGCACGCCTTCGATCGAACGGTCGCCGTAGAGTAAAATTCCATAAGTGGCGTCGCATAGAACTGCGGAAAACGGCAAAGTCCCAAAGATGCGCGCCCTCCCGCAACCTACCGGGCGGATCCACCAGAAAGAGCTCATTATTACTGAACAACAGATTCTCCGCTGTGTAATCACCGTAAACCCGGCCCATGCTGACTCGCAGCTGAGCCACACTTTCAAGGACCGCTTGAAGGACATTTTCTTCGCGAGATGAAAGGTGCCACGGGGCCGTCTCGAAATCGCGCGCGAGCGACTCCACGGGCATCGGAGCGATTTTTTCCGTGCGGGCGATTTGAAGTTGCGCAATGATTTTTCCGGCAAGCTGGCATGCAGGAAGCAGGTCGCCTTCGCTAGCTTGATTCCAGATCAAGTGCGAGATTGGCTTACCTTGGGCGAATTCCATTAAATAGACCCGCTTCTGCGGAAGAATGCCCAGGCCCCGCGGCACGCGCAATCCGGGAATTTGAAACGTCGCCAGCGCTTGCAACTGGTCATATTGGTATCGCAGCATCTCGTCGGTACCCACGATCACTTGTTTCGCCAATGCGACATGACCGCTCACAAGTTCAATTCGATAAATCCGGTTCCTCCAATTTTTTGCGAACAGGTGGAAATTTTGCACCGGTTCGCCCAACGCTTTGCCCAATTCCCCCACGGTCGGCGCCTCCACTGGATCGACCTCGCTGCTGCGCGTCACTTCTATACGTTGGCGCGCATCTTGGATGTACCCGAAATCGAACGCGTGCGGCACCGGGGCGGGCTTGAGCGAATCTTTCATAAAGTTAATGGTGCGCGATTTGTCCAGCCCTCGCGAAAACTTCTCACGACTGGTCGCCCTCATGACACAACTTCACGGCGATTCTATGTAATCCGCTAGAAATCCGCCAGAGCTAAAACGTCAAGTGTGAAAGCGGGCCAGGCAGATCTGCCTGCGCTGGTCATCGGGGCAGCTCACGGGCGAGTTGCCGAAAGAGCCACCGCCTTTCCATCTCCAGCAAAGGCAGCGTGATTCGGTTGGCCAGAGGATTGCCAAGCCGTGCGTGGCCGGCGATTGGCATTTTCTGGCGTGCCGCATCTACCTTTCCTTTTTGCAATGTCATTAACACCGCCGTTCGCTGCAGTTCGAAAAACCGCACGACAGACGCAAACAGCCCTGGCTCAGGATACAGTGTGCCGACGTTCGCGAGGTAGCCGTGTTCAAAGGCGGCCATGGCCTGGCGAATACCCGCACGCCGCCGATCGAACGGTCGCCGCAAGGTAAACCTCCATAGTTCGCGCCGCATGAAGCTGCGGAAGATCGAAAAATCCCACAGCTGCACGCCTTGCCGCAACACTCCAGGAGGATCAATCAGAAATAACTCGTCATCTTCAAACAAAAAATTTGCTGGCTTGTAATCGTAATAAACCTGCCCCATCCGCACTTCTGCGCCAGCAAAGCGTTCAAATGCTGATTGAAGAATCTTTTCTTCACGGGAGGAGAGGTGCCACGGAGTGACAGCCAGATCGCGCGCAAGCGTGTCGACGGGAATCGAGCAGATTTTTTGCGTCCACAGCAGATGAATCCCTGCCAGGATCTTTCCCGCAAGTTCACATGCCTTGAGCAGGTCCTCTAAGCGTTTGCGATCCCGCACCAACCTCGGGATTGTCTTCCCCGGCGCGAGTTCCATTACGTAAGTGCGCTTGGCCGGGAGCAAAGCGAGCACCTCCGGCACGCGCAATCCAGGAAGTTGCAACCGAGCGAGTCTTCCCAGTTGATCGTATTCACATTGGAATTTCGCGTCCGTCCCCACAATCAATTGTTTCGCGACCGCAGCACCGCCTCTCGCGAGCTCAAGTCGATAGACCCGGTTCCGCCAATTCCCTTCCCAAAGTTCGCACCTCTGCACTCGCTCGCCTAGCGCCTCCTCTAACTCGGAGAGTGTGGGTGGCTCCAGCAAAACCGCTTTGCTCATCGGGACCTCATCGAGCCGTCGGCGAGCGGCCTGAACGTAGCCGCAATCGATTGCGTGCGAGACGTCCGCCGCCTGGATGGGCGTTGTCATGAAAATAGCCGATCCGTCGTGTTTTCCCAAACCCTAGTGAAAAACTGCCTCATAACACCGAACCTAACTGTAACGCGATTGTCATAAATAAAATAGTTCTCAGGTAGGACATGGTAAAACAAAACCTGACGCGCTCATTTCGTGTCGTCGTCGGATTGCGCGAACGATTTCAGGAGAGCTTATTGCTCGTGATCGCGTCATTCGACTGGAGGTTCCCTTTTATGAGAATCGCAAGGTTGCGAAGAATCGTCCCGCGGTTGAACCGAGCGTGATCGGTGCGATTGGCGAGCACAATTGCTTCGACATCGAGCTCTATAACTTTGCCGAGAAGCTCTTTGAAAAAGGCCCGCGCAGGAGCGCAAAACGCAATCAGCGCGAGATTAGCTGCTCTAAATTCGGGGCGAGGACTTGGATCCAAGAAGTTTTGGCTTTCTGTCGAAGGGGCCGGGCGATTTTTGCTGAGCAACACGGTGTCAACGATCTGACATTAAATATCTGACGATTTGCCGCGTGCAATTGGCTGTTCGTTACATCGGCAGCTCATGAGCGAGTTGACGAAAGAGCCAGCGTTTTTCCATTTCCAACAAAGGCAGCGTAATGCGATTTGCTAAAGAATCACCAACGCGCACGGCGCCAGGCATCACTTGGCGCGCCATGTTAATCTTTCCCTTCTGCATCGTCATTAACACCGCCGTTCGCTGCAGTTCGAAAACCCGTACGACAAATGCAAACAACCCGGGCTCAGGATACGGGGTGCCGACATTCGCGAGATAGCCGTGCTCAAAGGCGGCCATGCCCTGGCGAATGCCCGCACGCCGCCGATCGAACGGTCGTCGCAAGCTGAGCCTCCATAAGTGGCGTCGCATCGAGCTTTGGAAAGCCACAAAATCCCTCAAATGCGCGCCTTGCCGTAGCGTATCTGGAGGGTCAACTAGAAATAACTCATTATTGTCGAACAGCAGATTGGCTGGCTTGTAATCGTAGTAAATCTCGCCTATGCGCAATTCGGCTCGAGCAAAGGTTTCAAGGGCCAATTGCAGAATCGTTTGTTCGCGTGATGAAAGATGCCAGGGAGCCGCAGCCAGATCGCGCGCCAATGGTTCGACCGGCAACGGCGAGATCTTCTCCGTGCGAAGAATATGCATTTGCGCGAGAATTTTTCCCGCAAGCTCGCAGGCCAGCAGCAGGTCGGCCCGCCCACTTCGATTCCAAAGCAGCGACTCGATTGTTTCTCCTGGGGCGAACTCCATCACGTAGACGCGCTTGGGGCGAAGGAAAGCCAGCGCCTTTGGCACTCGCATTCCGGGAATGTCCAACTTCGATAGCAGTTCCAACTGATTGTATTGGTATTGAACCATGGCCTCAGTCCCTCTGACTGCTTGTTTGGCGAGGGCACCACGGCCGCTCGCCAGCCCGATTCGATAAACACGGTTCCGCCAATTCTGCGCCCATAGTTCACATTTTTGTACCCGCTCCCCTAAAGCTAGTT
>Ga0209059_1000252_pt1 | contig 23758 bp, 18 predicted proteins | sample GraSoiAngelo_151_FD_186165 | JGI IMG/M metagenome (GOLD analysis project Ga0209059, IMG submission 186165) | Grasslands soil microbial communities from the Angelo Coastal Reserve, California, USA - 14_1009_12_20cm (SPAdes) (version 2) | ecosystem: Environmental > Terrestrial > Soil > Grasslands ...
AGGGGAACGAATGCTCGATCTCCGGCAGGTCCCTCGCGTTTTTGACACCAAACCGTGGGCTGCGCACCTGTACGTGACCGAACAGTGCAACCTGGATTGTCATTATTGCAATGAGTTCAACAACTCGATTCCGCATCCGGTCCTGGCCGATCTCAAGAAATGGATGGACCACATTCGGCAGCTCGGCGTCATGCGCCTCGGTCTGCAGGGGGGCGAACCGCTCAAGCATCCGGACATTGTGGAGGTAGTGCGTTACGCAAAATCCCTCGGTTTTCGCAAAGTGAGCATGTCCACAAACGGGTTTCTCCTGAACCGCCAGCTCCTCGCGGACCTTGAAGGAGCGGGCCTCGATGAACTGCAAATTTCCGTGGACCGGATGACGCCGATCCCGAGCACACGCAAAGCGATGAAGTCGATCGTGCACAAGCTCGACTGGTTCAAAGATTCGAAGGTCAAGCTGAATGTCAGTGGCGTCCTTTTCAAAGAGACGCTCGATGAGATGGGACAGGTGATAGACACTTGCCTCGACTTGGGCATCCCGGTCCATGCTCGCGTGGTCCACGACGATCTCGTGCACGACCGCGCCTTGCGTGATGCAAGTGCAAGCGAGCCGCTGCTCCGCTTTCTCGAGCACCAGGAGAAACTGAAGCGCAGCGGCGAGAAGATTCACTCGAGCTGGAACCTTTTCGCTTACCAAAAGAAGATGCTGCGGCAGGAACCGGTCGAATGGACCTGCATCGCGGGCTATAAATATTTCTTCGTCTCATCGACCGGCAAGTTCTGGCTCTGCAGCCAGGTGCGAACCGAGAGGCACATTCTCGAGATCACGCGGGAAGATCTGCTGGGCTACAACCGGAAGAAGGATTGCCAGGCGAGATGCGGCGTTTATTGCACCGCACAGGCCTCACTGGCCGTGAGCCATCCCCTGCAATACGCCGGCCGGGAAGTGGCGGGGATGCTGGCAAGTCGGGTGTCAAGGATGCGGCGCGGCGGGCACGAGCGAATTCGTGATCTGGCGTTCGCCCAGTAAGCGAAGCTCCGATTTACGAAGGCCCGCGGCCAGAGTTTTATTTGGCAGTCGGCGTCAGCAGGTTAACTGTTTACGGTAAATTCGATATGTTTTGTATCGAACCGCACCGAATCCAACAACCAGTTTCTCTGCGCACTTATCGTCCTCCTGCCTAGACGAAGTAACGGAACGGAATGTTGAACGGCACATTTAAGCAGGTTACCTCGCGCGACGCTGGATTTGACAATCTAATAGCGGAAGAGCTGTTGATCATCGGTGGCGACGCGGATCGTGGATAAACAAGATCATAGTTTGCGACTGTTCCACTGGGCCGCGCTTGGGATTGTGCTGCTCACGGTCGTGACCCGACTTCCATCGCTGCTCCATCCGCAGCCAATCATTAATGAAGCGATCTATTCGGTCGTCGCGAACGAGATTGTCGATGGCGGCCGGCCTTACGTCGATGCGGTCGAGCGCAAGCCACCGCTGCTTTTTTGGACTTACGCGGCAATTTTCGAAGTGGCGGGAAAGTATAATTGGAAGGCGCTGCACGTGGCCGCGCTTGTCTGGACGCTGGGCACGATGGCGGGCTTGTATGCGATCGGCAGGGCGTTGTTCGATCGCGAAACCGGACTGATCGCGGCGCTGCTCTACAGCATTTTTCAACCTTGGGCGCGCGGGCAGAATCTTGCATTCAACGGCGAGCTCTTGATGAATCTTCCGATCGTCTGGGGATGGGCGATTGCGTTCCGGCCAAGCTCATCGCGCGCGCGGCCCGAGCTGGTTTTTTCGGGCGCACTTCTTTGCGCAGGATTTCTACTTAAACAACCCGCGGCGATTGCGGCGGTTCCACTCGGAATCTATTTGCTGCTGCCGGACTATCGCAAGAGCCGAGGCTTGAATGGAATGCAATCGGTCACTCACGCGGCGTTGCTCACGCTAGGATTTTTCGGAACCCTCGGCGCCGTCGCGTTCGTCCTTTGGCAACAAGGAATTTTGCGCGAGGCGTTCGATCGCACTTTTACAGATAATTCCATTCCGCATGTGTTCTACACCACGGGAATTTTCTGCACTTTGGCGTTTGCCGCAGTGTGCCTGCCGCTGGTGATCGGAACCATCATGACGTGCCGCGACCGCGGTCTTTGGGACAAAAAGGAAGCTGAACGGACCGCGCTCCTCGGACTGCTCGCCGCCTCCGCTGTCGGCACCGCCGCGGGCGGCCGCTTTTACGTTCATTACTACATCCAATTGATTCCGCCGATGGTGATGCTCGCGGCCCCGTTCTACGCGCAACTTTGGTTTCGAAAGATCCAACCGCCTTATTGGCTGCTGCGCCCGCCGATCACATGCGCCTGGCTCGCCCTCACCGTGATCGCGTTTTCGTTCGTGCATTGGCTGGAGCTGGCGACGCGACGCAAACCATCGGAGGCTGGCCAATATTTGTCCGAGCATTCTGCGCCTAACGACAGGATTTTCGTCTGGGGCCAGGAGGCAGAAATTTATCTTGAGGCTCGGCGAAGACCGGCGAGTCGCTACATCGAAGCGGCTTCGCTCACGGGCCATGTTTTCGGCGGAGTGTTGCGCGGTGTCGATACCCGCAAGTGGATCGTGCCGGGCGCGTGGGACAAGCTCGAAGAAGATTTTGCGAAGCATCCGCCGGCTTACATCGTTGACGTCCAGACCGATCTTCGGCAGCCGCACCCGGTGCAGAACTTTCCGATTTTAGCGAAATTGCTAGCAGAACAATACCGACCGGTGGCGAAAACTGCCGAGGGTGTTGTGTATCAAAGGTGGGCCGCGAACTAATGGGTGGCCTAACGAACGATGTTCGACGATTTTGGTGGGCGGTGCTCGCGAATCGCGCTCCTGACGATCGTGACTCGGCTTCCGTCGCTGCTGCATCCGCAGGCGATCGACGATGAGGAGACATATTCCGTGGTCGCAAACGTGATCGTCGATGGAGGTCGGCCCTACGTTGATGCGGCGCGGCGGGCACGAGCGCATTCGTGATCTGACGGCCCCCCAGCAAGACGAAGCTCCGTTTTACGAAGCCCCGGCGGCCGCAGCTTCATTTGGCAGTCGTTGTCAGCAGGGTAACTGTTTGCGGTAAATTCGATACGTCTTGTATCTGGTCGATCCGATTGCCTCGAGAAAACGATTGATCCTCGGTCACACACTCAAGATCAATCAAATCGGCAAAAGCACGTCCCCGGCTGCGCGCATGGGAAGTTTGCTCGATGAAAATTGAGTTCAGCGACTAGGTCTATCGCCCTGGCTGTTTATTGGCTGTTCAGAGTGATTTGCGGAGCAGGTTCGCTTGCATCAATCCGTGCACTCACCTTCTGGATTTGTGCGCTCTGTTCTTTCACAGTCGCAGCGAGCGCTGAAATTTCCTGTTTAAGCTCTTGCACAGTGCGATGCTCTTTGAGGAATTCATTCAGCAACATCGCGTTTATCGCCTCGTAGCGCACAGTGTTCACTTTGCCGTCCTCATCGCGTACAACCAAGTCGGGGTCGACCGCTTCCACGTCCTCAGCCACCAAGCCAAACTGCGGAATCTTTTGCGGCTCTATTTCTTTCTTGTAACGGAAGATGACCGGTTTAAGCGCGAAAAGCACTTCGCTGGATTGTGCCATTGGCCGGATCTGCTCTTTAAACCTCCGGGAGGAAGTGATCGTGCCGAGCTTGCCGCTTGAATTAATGAAAACCGCAGCTCCCCCTGAAGAGGTCTGGCCAAATACGCTGCCGATAAAACAGCTGTTGCTTACATTCGCACCTACGACCCCGGAACCGATACAGATAACATTACCGGCCGTGGTGACATTGTTGCCGGCCCCAAAGCCTAAGGCCGTGTTGGCGCTGCCGGTGCTATTGTTTTCCAGCGAATGAGCGCCATCTGTTGTATTGAAATTGCCCGTTGTGTTGTTACTGAGCGCGACGTCACCGTTGGCTGTGTTGTGGTTTCCCGTTGTGTTTCTCACTAACGCGGAAAAACCATCGGCCGTGTTGTGGAAACCGGTGGTGTTTGCAAAGAGCGCCCTCGAACCAGTGCCTGCATTCTCGAAGCCAGTGCTGTTGGCAAATAGCACTTCAAAACCAACTGCGGTGTTGTTGGGGCCAGTTGTATTAAGAAGCAGAGCACCAAATCCATTGGCCGTATTATCACTGCCAGTCGTGTTGCTACCGAGCGCCAATACCAGCCGCCGTGTTATTACTGCCAGTGGTATTGCTAAAAAGAGCGTCAAATCCAATGGCCGTATTCGAGGTGCCGCTGGTAAGACTTTGGAGCGCGCCATCTCCCTCAGCTGTGTTAAAGCCGGGATAGCCTCCATCCGGCGCCGGGGTCACCGCTCTGGCCTCCGGCAAAAGCGCAGCACACATTAGGACGAGTGGGATGAGAATCAACGCGCATCGTAAAGGCGAATGGCTGATCGGTAAAATTATCGTTTTCATACAAATGTTTTCCTCTTTCTCTCGCTGATTATCTTAATCGGAAACTCCATCGGGCAGCCCCGCCGCGCTAGATTAGAAAGGTAACGCCGATGTTACGTCGCCGAGCGCGACAAACTAGACATCCCAATGACGCATGCTGTGCACGATCCAGATTTGTGAGTTGTGATCCCTATCCAATTAGAAGAAACGTCAGGCGAGTAACCGGGCCTCGATAAGCTCGCCCCACCTACGCAATGGATTTGCTGTAGATGCGATATGTCTTGTAGCGGTGGGCGCCAATCGCTTCGAGAAAACGATTGATCATGAAATTATCTTCAAGCGTGAGACTGAGTTCTCCAGTGAATCCATGTTTAATCATTGCGTCTTCGACAATTCGCAGCACAAGCATTTCGGCAATACCAGCGCGGCGATATTTTTCGATCACGCCAAGCGCGATAAGCCGCGCAGTCCGGATACGGCTCTTGTAATAAAGGAGTTTTAGAAGCCCGATTGGAAATCCAAAAGTTGTAAGCCGGCCGTTGATATGGCGTAGGGCGACGTTAATGTCTGGCACACATAGGATGAAGCCGGCTGGCTCGTCGCCAACTTCCGCAATGAGCGTGAACTCCGGAATGATGAGCTGGCTAAGCTCTTGCGTCATAAACTCGATCTCTGCTTCCGTGAACGGCACAAAACCCCAGTTGTTTTTCCACGCTTGATTGTAAATCTGACGGAGCCGTCTGCTTTCCTCGCGAATATTCTTGAGGTTTCCAGCTCGGATCGTGACAGCCAAACGCTTTCGAAAACGTTCGCCCAGAGGTCGCAAACGCGCCGCGGCTCTTGCCGGGTCGGCAAACCACCAGGCGTACCAATCTTTTGCTTTTGTAAAACCGCAGCTCTCGATCAGGTCTTTGTAGTACGGGGGATTGTGCGCGGTCAATATGGTTGGCGGAAACTGAAACCCATCAATCAAAAGAGCGCAGATATAGTTCGTTGAGTAGTCAATCGGTCCCATGATTTCCGTGCGTCCTCTTTCGCGAAGCCAATTCTCCGCGCGTTCAAAGAGCGCAGCAGCCACATCGCGATTGTCGATGCACTCAAACAAGCCGAAGCAGCCGACGTTCGATTGATGCAATGCATTGTAATTCGGATCGTCGCTCGCCATGATTCGGCCAGCGATCTTGCGGTTTTTCCTCGCGAGAAATAAGGCGGCGTCGCCATGTCTGTAGAACGGATGCCGTTTACGATCGAGGAACGCTTTGCGTTCGATGATTAGGGGCGGTACCCAGGCTGGATCGTTGACATAAATTCGCCATGGAAACTTGATGAACGCATTGCGCTCGCGGCGCGAGATCACTTCTGAAATTTCGATGTTCGACACGGAGGCGAAAGGCTACAATGTCATTCTGAGCGAAGCGAAGAATCTCGGATCATTTCTGGACCGAGTCGCCCACGGAAATAGACAGAGATGTTTCGCTCCGCTCAACATGACAAAGGGCCTATCAAGCGGGTTCTAACGTTTCCAGGAGCGACTCGGCCATATCTTCCTGGCGAAACAGGAGGTAAACGAAGAGTAAATTGAGCGGGATGAGCTCAAACCAGAAGTAATAAACTGGTTGGCTGATGAACAGAAGCGCAAACAAGACCAGCATCCGGACATTCGTCATCAAGAGTCGCCACCACTTGAGCGTCGGCCGGGCCAAATTTCGATAACGCGTTCTTAGCCGTTCAGGAATTTCGCCGTGAAACAATTGGCGGACCACATCACGCAACGTTTTTAAGCGCGGCGCCAGCATTTCCTGTTGGCGGGTAAAGTTCAAATACAACGCAAGCAGAAGCTTCTGCCACGGTGTGTGACGCCAGGTCAACTTCGAGTAATCCGATCGCAGGCCGGACAACGAATCTACGCTCGTCCGCGCTCCCGTCGTTACAAAGTAAAGATAGGTGCTGCGATAATAGTCAGCCGCTGCTCCTTGCAATGCGTGACTGATCCCAGCAGCACACGCGAGAAGAATGATGGCAGGCGACGAGCCTGCGAACAGACAGCGGAGAGTCAAGTGCAAGTAAACACTGACAAAGACCAGGTGGTCGGCAACGCTGTCGATGATACGGCCCTCGCGGCTTTCTCGATGGGTCAGACGCGCGAGCTGGCCGTCCGCGTTGTCGAGCGTATTCGCGCAAACATGGAGCATCATCCCCACCACGTTGATGCCTAGATGGCGATAGTAATAAAGGTGTCCGGCAACAACGCCAAAGATGCCGGCCAGGAGGCTCACTGCCGCGGGCGTCATCTTGAGCCACGCAAAAAACCGGGCCAACCAAAACCCTATTGGCCTGTAGAAATAGAGATCGAACACTCCTTCGACCTCGCGCGCTTTGTATGTAGCCTCGACGCCTGAGCGCGGCGCGTCTGTTTGTCGTAGCATCAATAATTACACCGGCCGTCGCGATGCTGTGGTTAACGCCTCGAATCAAACCCGGCAGCTTTGTACATCTTTCCGGCCAGCGCGCATCAGGCGCTTTGCTTTTGCAGTGCCACTGGAACGAGTGTGTCCGCGAGGATGTTTAAGGCTTCGTCCAGATCTGCGCGCGTATGTTTGGCAGTCACACAAGCACGAAAACATATCCGATGTTGCGGCACAGCCGGATAATCAACGGGAGCAACCCACAGACCACGGCGTCGCAGTTCATGTCCCAGCCGATACATGCGCTCCCGATCACCAATGACAATCGGCATCACGTATGTCGTCGATCCCCCAGTATTCAATCCGAGACCACGAAGTTGCGCGTGGAAGTAATCGGCGTTTTCCCAAAGTTGGGTCCGCAATTCCGGCTGCTTCGTGCCGAGCTCCAGCGCTTTTAGAATTGCCGCGATCACCACGGGTGGCAGCGCACAGGAATAAACATACGGATGCGCATAAAATCGGAGGTATTGCAGCGTCTCCTTGGAACCGGCTACGAAGCCTCCCAGTGCTCCGAAAGCCTTGGAGAAGGTCCCATAAACCAGCGGAACGCGGTCCTCCACTCCGAACTTTTCCGCCGCCCCGCGACCATGTTCGCCACATGCCAGCATGGAATGCGCTTCATCAATAAAAACGCTCGCGCCGTGAGATTCTGCGACAGCGAGTAATTCCGTCAGGTTGCCGAAATCGCCATCCATCGAATAAATGCCTTCCACTATCACGAGCTGGCGGCGCCCTTTTTGACGGCTCAGCGCGGCATCAAGCGAACCCGCGTCGTTATGCTCGAATTTCTCGGTGCGGCATCGGGACAGGACCGCGCCATCGCGCAAACTGAGGTGCGAGCGGTTGTCCAGAAGGGCGACGTCGGTCTTGCGAAGCAGCCCGGAGATCGTGCCTAGCGCGCCCCCAAATCCACTGTTGAATAGCATCGCATCCTCACGTCCAAGAAACTTTGCGACGCGCCGTTCGAGCTCCCGATGCAGATCCGTCATTCCGGAAAGCATGGGCGATCCGCAAGCTCCCAATCCATGGGTGCGGAGCGCCTCGTGCGCCGCGATCAGAACCTCGGGATGATTGGCAAGGCCGAGATAATTATACGAACAGAGATTAATCACCGGCCGCGGCCTGCCGCCGTAACTGATCACTGTGCGCGCATCCGCTGTGCCAAGCAGCTCAGGTTCATACAATTCAACCGCCCACGCGCCAACGCGCATCCAGTTTGTAAAGCTCGCTGGAGCTTGCAGCGGATCATTGCTTTCACCCGCCAGGAAATTGCTCAGACTAAGTTTTGCCGGGTCCTGGTTCATCAAATGGTACACTGTCTTTCGCTCGCTCCCGTCCCTACGGACGGCCCGTCCCAGCAAAGTTGAGGGTTTTTGTGCTTCACAGCTTCCTTACGAAGTTATCTGCTACATCCGCAGAGTTCCGTGTCGGGGCAGCTAATTTAGCGAGTTTAGGATTCCGGACAAGACTTTAGTCGATTTGTAGCCATCGGCCCTGTGGGCTGTTTGATTCTCATTGCAACAGCTTTTGTCGACCGGCCACGGGTCCGTCACCGGACGGATTTCGTCGTGCGGCGAACCGGTGGCTTCAGGGTGCGATGGACCGCCGCCTACTTCCGCGTCGTGCGGAAAACGTAATCCCATAGCGGCGAGCTAATGCCGTATCCGACGTGATCGTCCTTGAAATGATGGCGGAGGTGATACTGCTTCAGCCAAAGCCACACGCCGCTTTTCATGGCGAGATGGTGCGTCGCATAATGGAGCATGTCATAGCAGAGATACCCGAAAACCAACCCCGCAAACACCGCCGGCGCCAGGCTTCCAAAAATTAAGAAGAATAGACCAAAAAAAAGAAACGCTAGCGGGACGCTGATGACTGGCGGCATAACGAGCCGGCGCGCGTCGTTAGGATAATCGTGATGCACTCCGTGAATCACAAAGTGCAGCTGCTTTCCCCAACGAGTCTTCGGTTCGTAATGGAAGACGTACCGGTGAATGAGGTACTCGATCAGCGTCCAGAGCAAAATACCCAGCAAAAACAACGCCGCTACGGCAACAAACGACAGTTGCCGTCGCCACAAAGACACGTAAAGCATGTAGCCAACCACCGGCAAATACAGCGCCAACGGAATCACCGGATGCACCCGTGAAAAAAACTCCATGAAATCGCTCTCGAACATCCGGACTGTTTCGTTCTTGTTCGAGACGTATAGTCGGTCTGCCATGATCAAAAACTAATTGGCCTCGCACTCAGATCAAGGCTGCCAATTTGGCTGGGTGTCGCGTCGGGGACCCGGCGATAGTCGGCCTTTTGTTTCATTCGTTCAACCCGGGAATACAGGCTGTATCGCTTATCGAAAACGAACTGGAACAGCAACCGGCTCCACGACGAGTGATACTTCAGATCGCTGTAAAATTCCGGGGCCATCGCGCGCAGTTTCGGCAGGTTGTTCCACGGGATCGAGGGAAGATCGTGGTGTTCGTTGTGATAACCCATGTTTAGCGCTACGCGATTGATTGGCCCGTAATAGCTGAATGTCTCCTGGTCGAAATCGTAAGTGTAATGCTCCTGAATCCAGCGAGCCCCAACCGGGTGCAACCCAATCGAAAAGAAAAACGCGAACACGAGATAAAGAAATCCCGGCCAACCGCAAAGATAAATGACGGCCACATCGTAGAGCGCGGCACACGCAAAATTGATGAAGAACCAGCGATCCCACATCGTAATCGCCTTCAATCGTGGCGGGCGCGTCAGCTGAAAAAATGGGAAGAGCATGAGCCAGATTGCCTTCGTGAACCACCTGTTGCCTACCAGGCGCGCTTCCCAATGGTTCGCCAGGTCTGCGTCGTATTCGTAATCACCCTGATGAGAATGATGCTTTAAATGATAAACACGAAAGCCCATCGCGCCGGGCGCGAGATTGGGAAGATCGGCGATGACGGCCACCATCTTGTTCCACCTTTTGTTCCGGAAAATCAGATTGTGAGTTGCGTCGTGAATAATGACGTAATTCGCATGATTGGCGAACGCACCGACGCAATAGGCAATGAGAAGACTCAGCCACCAGTAACCAAATCCGAGTTTTCCCATTCCAAACGCGATGGCTGTCTGCATGACTACGATTGAAGCGGCAATGAGCGCCGTCCACGGATTGCGCACCATCAGTTGCCGGACTTCCGGATGCGCTTTGACGATCGCACGCGCCCGCCCCGGATGCGGTTGATCGGATTCAGATTGATAAAACGCAGCCTGCATCGGCTTCAAAATATGCATTGTGGACGTATCCTCAAACGCGCTTTTTCAAGGGCGCCGCACCGAGCAGCGGCAATACAAACAGATTTGCCAGGATGTCTATGATGCAGCCAGCGAGCACCACGAGGCCAAAACGCTGAGTCGGTGGAAAATCTGATAGCACGAAAATGGCGAAACCCGCGGCGATAATCACGTCCGAATAAACAATCCCGCGCCATTGCTCTTCGCGCGCGAAGACCCAGGCGTTCCACCCTTTCTTTCCGTCGCGTTGCGCGCGGCGGACCCCGAACATGAGATGAATCATCGAATCGATTGCAATGCCGATGCAGACGTTTGTGGCCGGCGCCGAAATGACGTCCACCGGCACATGAAACCAGCCGATCCCTCCAAGCATCGACAGCGGCACAAGCGTCAGGCTCGCGATCATCGCTACCGCACCGCGGACAGATCGGGCGACAACCAGCGCGATCACAACGAACAACAGATTCAGCCAGAACAATCCGGTCACGAGACTTTCAGCGACGAGTTTGGCGAGCCGACCTTGCAAATAATAAATACCGCCGACGAGGTCAGCCTTGAATCCATACTTGCGACAGAGAGCGCGAAGATCGTTCACAACATCGACACGGTATTTCGTACGGCGTGCCTCGATCATCCGGAGTGTGAAAACCGCGTCCGCACGGTCTTTACTGACAAAACTTTTGGCCACGCGCGCATACTTCGGTTGCTCCATGATCTCCATCATCTTTTCGTAGCTTATGAGAAACGAAAACGGCGTGCGATCGCCTTCGGCCAGAAGCGTTGGCAACGAAATTACAGTGCCAACATCTTTCTCGTTTTCCAGCGCGCCATGCAGCCTCCACATTCTTTGGTAGGCCTCATCCGTGTTCAGCCTGGTGCCGCTCGTCGCGGAGACGACCAGTGTCAGCGGGTTGGAGCCGCCGGTCCGATCTACGAATTCCAGTCCGTCGCGAAGTTCCCGATTCGGCTTGAAATAAGCCATAAGGCTCGGGTCAGTGTTCACCCTCGTCAGACCAAGTCCCAAACCTACTGCCAGCAAAATGACGGCTAACGAGAGCAAGGCAAACCGGCGCGACCAAAATGCATGCGTAGGTTCTGCCTCGACGATTTTGCTTTTCCGCGGCACGGCCCAGCGCAGGAACGCCGGATACATCAAATAAGCGCAAACGAACGCGACAACTGTGCCAAGCACTCCGCCAAATCCCAATTCGCGCAACGGCTTTGCCTGAACAATTAACAGACTGGCAAAGCCTAACGATGCGCAAACCATCGACCAGAACGAAGGCGGAAAAGTCATGCGCCGCGCGTCGGCTGCGAGATCGGGCGACTCCTTGTCCAGACGATGCGCGCGATCGGCAAGCGTTTGCCAGTTGAAGGTCATGTAAACCAGGTGTGAAAGCGCGATGACGAACACGATCGTACCGAGGTTGACCGTCAAAACGCCGATCTTGTCGCCGAGCATCGATTGGATGAGCAACGTCAACAAAACAGCGCTGCTGCATGTGCAAAGCATTCCTACAAACAGCCGGATTGATCGGAACAGCGCGGCCATCGTTAGGCCAAACAAGACAACCGCCGTGAGACTGAAGTAGCGGAAATCGTGCGCCAGACTGCGTCGGAGCATTTCAACGACGTACGGCGGACCCGCGATGTGAATCCGAAAATCTCGCGCGTTCAGTTCGTGCACGATTTGTTCGAGGCGCTGGATCGGCTTTTCCGTATGCCTGCCTTTCATGAAAATGATCACGTTGCTGGACTTCCGGTCGTGCGCGATCAACAAGCGGCTCCAGAACGGGCTTTTCAGTGCATCTTCAAGGCTTTTAGGTCCCTCAGCGAGGCTCTTTACGGCGCTCACTCCACCGATGGTGTGGGCTCGTTGGGTGAGTTTTTGAATTCGACTCAGGTATCGTGGCGAAGAAATATCGCGTGACGACACCGCCAGAATCACTTCTGGCTGCGACGGAAAACTTTGCTCGATCTTTTTGGTTTGCTGGATTCCGGGATCATTCGTTGAAAAGAAAAAATTCTGGTCCACGACGGGCGTCAGGTCCACGAACGCAGCGACCAGTACAAGCAGCACGCCGCCGATCACGAGCATCAACCAGTGCGACCCTAACGGGATTCGAACCCGTGTTACCGCCGTGAAAGGGCGGTGTCCTGGGCCTCTAGACGATAGGGTCACAAAACCGAGCAATATCAGAATTGCTACTCCTGGACGCAAGGTAAATTGCCGTCTCCTTTTTCTTTCAGTTTAGACGCGCATAGCGCCCTGGCTAAAGGCTCGAATGAAATCGGTGAATCAACGCCGCTGCGCGAGCAGTTGCACCGTAATGCTTGCTCAAAACGTCGAGCGCGTTTTCCAAAAGGCACTCGCGCGCATCGCCGTCGCGTAGAAGCCCGGCGATCGTCATTTCAAGTGAATCGGCATCGCGAACCTGGATCGCCCCTTTCTTCAACACGAGTGCTTTCGCAAGTGTCGCGAAGTTTTCCATGTGCGGACCAAACACGACTGGTTTACCGGCCATGATCGGCTCCACTGGATTTTGCCCGCCTTGCGCGGTCAGGCTTTTCCCAACGAATACAATGGTGGCAATACCATACCAGCGCTGAAGTTCACCTGTTGTATCGAGAAGAATGCAGTCCGCATCTGATTCGCGATCAATCGCCACTTCGCTCGCCAGCGCCACGCGTAACGGCAGAGCAGCGAGTTGCGCGCGGATTTCGCGGAGCCGTTCCACATGGCGCGGCGCAATGAACAACCGCAATGACGAGAATTGCTGACGCAAGCGCAGAAAGACTCTGGCCAGAATTTCCTCTTCGCCCCGATGCGTACTGCCGCCGAACAACACTGGACGCTGTCGATCCGCATCGCTCACGCTGGTTATTCGCGTATTTTCCTGTGCTTCTGCCCTGTGATCACGCCCATTGGGATCGTATTTGATGCTGCCAACGGCACGAATCCGATCGCGCGCAACGCCGATCGCGACCCATCGATCAACATCATCAGGCTCTTGCGCGCAAACCAGATCCAACAGTCGAAAAGTGGGCGCCACGAAAAATCGGAACCGGCGAAATCTTCTCTCGGATCTCGGCGACAAGCGCGCGTTCACCAATATCGTGGGAATTCGGCGTTCGTGCGCCAATGCCACAAGATTTGGCCAAACTTCCGCTTCAACCAGCACGATTCGCGTCGGCCTGATCACCGCAAATGCGCGCCGCATGATCGGCCAGTAATCGAGCGGTGTGTAAATGACCTCGATCCAGGCCGGAGCGTTCTTGTTTGCCAGAGCGAAACCAGTCGTGGTGGTCGTGGTCAGAACGCAGTGCAAAGCTGGTTCGAGCGCGCGCAATGAATTGGCTAGCTTTAACGCGACATTTACTTCCCCTACGCTTACCGCGTGCAACCATGTCGGTTTTTGCTTCGACAGGCGAACGCATACTTCGCAATCGTAAATTCCCAGACGCTGTCCGAACTTTTCGCCGTAGCCGCCTCGACGAATCATTTTCACCAAATAACTCGGCAAAAAGAACAACAGCCCGATTGGCCAAAACAAATTGTAGATGAAACGAATCATTCAATTACCGATTCCGAATTTTTTGATTGCGGACTCCGGAAAGAAACAAGACTTCGGTGGCGCCATATGTTTTCTGGCGAACCAAATGCCACTGTTTCATTTGGGGAAAAGCTTCAGCCGGCCTTTTCTCCAAAACGAAAATTCCATCTGCGTCCATTAACTGAGGCAATTCTTCGTTTGCGAGCAGTTTTTCGGTGAAGCGCTCACCATCTTCCGTCTTTTCGTAGGGCGGATCGGCAAAGACAATATCAAACAGTTCTGAGCCGGAAGCATGCCGGAGGAAATCGAAGGCATCCCGCTGTCGAACCCGTCCCTTCAACTTTGTTTTGGCGAGATTGCGCTCGATGATCTCCGCCGATTGTCTGTCTTGCTCGACAAAAACAACAGAAGAGGCGCCGCGGCTGAGCGCTTCAATTCCAAGTGCGCCGCTGCCCGCGAAAAGATCGAGGACCCGTGCCTCCACGACGGCATCGCCCAAACTGGAAAAGATAGCAGCTTTGACACGGTCCATCGTCGGTCGCACACCACGCTCCGGAACTGCCAGGCGAATCCCGCCGGCGCTGCCGGCGATCACTCTCATGGCGAAGAGGCCGGCGTTGGCGTTACAGTCGCATCAGGCAGCGCTTCCTGCGGCGAAGCAGAAGTTGATGGCACGGCGGGCACTGCTTCTTCGATCTGTTTCTTTTTCTTCTTTGCTCGCTCCTTTTTTCCGCCGCCGAAGAAGCTGTTGATCATATTGCTAAGATCGCGACCGACCAGTCTGTCCATTAGGTTTGTGCTGGGGCGATCGATCGTGCCGCCAACCTGAAAATCAATCGCAGAATAGCCCGGCTCGTTGATCGGTTTAAAATTCTGGCGGATCGCTTTGAAAAGCTGACTACGAATTTTGTCGTTGATCGCCAGCTGAGAATCGAGTTTTAGCCTGCCGTTAAACATAACGGTTCCCGACGCGGTGAGACGAATATTCGGGGAGCGTAAAATCAGTTCGTCGATTGTGACCAAGCCTGGATTCACGTGATATCTCGCCTCTGCTTGCTCGAGTTGAAGCTCTCTTAGCTCTTCGATCTGAAGAACTTCCCCTAGTAATACCAACAAGCTATATTGTTGGACGCGGCCCTCGCGCAGGGAAATTTCTCCCTTTCCCACAAACGCCTCTGGATCGGCCGTTTTGCCGGAAGCTTGGAAACTTCCCTCCAACTTACCCTGCACGACTCCTTTGGGGCCGCCCGCGTTTGCGATAATCTGATCGGCCAGCACATTGCGAAACTTTACGCTCGTCGTAAACGGAGAATCCTCCGCTTCCGGCTGCATCGCAAAATAGCCGTTGATCTCACCGCTACCGGCGCGCGCGGAAATCTTGGAAAGCTCCAGCACATCCGGCTCGTAGCGCAGTGGAGAGCGCAGTTGCTCCAGAAAAAAACGGTTCTGCAAGGAAATTCTCGCCACCTTCGTATCGCCATGGAGCGCCAAGGCGCTCCGAATACTGGTGCGAAAGTCTACCCCACTAAAACTCGCAAGGAGCTTGCCTGCATGATCAAGAAAAGTGAAATTCCCGTTCTTAATACTGACGCGTCGAACCTCGGGAGGCATCGCCAGTCTGGGTTCCTGTTTTGGAGGTTGATCGTTGACTGTTGCCTGAACCGGAGAAGGAAGATTCGCCGGCGTATTAGGAATAATAGGAGCGGTCCGTGTTGGAGAGGTTTGAATGGATTCGCTTTCTACTTCCGGCTGGGACACAGTTGGAGCCGCTGCCTTTGTTCCTCGTGACTTCGGTAATTTCCATTTTCCTTCCGCGTCTTGCGGCCAAACGACGTTTGGATTGATGAGCGAGACCTCTTTGATCACCAGGCGCCGGGAAAAAAGGGAGAGGAATCGAACCCGCAGGCGAAATGTCTTTGCTTCGAGGAAATGTTTCGGACCACCTGGCGAAGTTTGCCCAATCGTGATACCGCTTAGCTCCAGCCCTCCCCAGGGCGTTACACTCATGCTACGGATTCCCAGCGTGGTGCCTAGGCGTCGGCTCAATTCCTGTTGAATCTTCGCGTGTGTACCTTGGGATTGCACATACAGATTCACGCCGGTCAAGAGAATCGCGCCAAGTCCAATCAGCGCCCCTAGAGCGATCAATGAAACCAGGCGTAATCTTTTCACCGTGAGACGTTACGCAGTCCGAGTTTGAAGAAAAGGTGAAAGCCCTCTGCTACTTTTCCCTGTGACCGATACGATTGTCATTCTCAATCCAACCGCGGGAAGCCCGGAACATATTCGGAGCTGGCAGGAACGCATCGAATCACTCACTGGTGAGTGCCCCGTCCGTATTACTGCACATTCTGGCGACGCGAAGGCGCTGGCCAGGCGCGCAGTCGAAGCGGGATTTAGGCGGATCGTCGCGGCAGGCGGCGACGGAACAGTTAGCCAGGTGGCAAACGGACTCGCCGACAGCAATGCCACATTAGGCGTGCTCCCAATGGGAAGTGTGAATGTTTTCGCGATGGAGCTTGGCTTGCCATTGCACAATCTCCAGCGCTGCTGGGATATCATCGAAGGCACAAACGTCCGTCTGGTCGATCTGCCGAGTGCGAATGGGAAAGATTTTGTCCAACTTGGCGGCGTGGGGCTGGACGCACAGGTAGTCAAAGAGACCAGCCTCGCTTTCAAACGCAGTTTCGGGCCGCTGAGCTATCTCATCTCCGCAACCCACATCGCGGCACGGCAACCGCCGAAGCTCTTCATCGAGTCGGAGCATACTGCTGTGGAAGAAGGATCGTTCGTTCTCATTGGCAACGGACGCCTTTACGGAGGGCCCTTCCCGTTTTTTAAACACGCTATCATCGACGATGGTTTGTTTGATGTCGTGGTCTTCAAACGGCTCGGCTATCTCGAAATCGTCAAGTATCTCCAGGACGTCGTATTCAGCTCCGACATTAAGGTTCCGGAAATCGAATATTTTCAGACGCGGCAATTGCGCATAACGAGCGAACAGGACGTTCCTCTTGAGCTCGATGGCGAACTCGCGGGCAATTGCCCGGTTGATTTCCGAATTCGGAAGAGAGCGCTTCGCGTTCTGGCGCCTACGCCCTGAGCGCTGATCATTCTGCACGATGGCTCGTAGTGATCATTGGACTCGCGAAAAAGCTGCCGCTTCAATTAACCCGGCACAGGTCGAAACTGCCCTGATTCATCTTAGCGAACATTGGCCGGAAACCGCCCAGTCTCTTATCGATGTCGTCGAACAATTTCCGTTGGGCGAAGCTGCCCTGATTCATCTTCTTGCTGTCTCCAGTATTTGCGCCGCGCGCCTGACACACGATCCGGACAGCCTTCTGTGGCTTTGCCAGCCGCAAGTCTGCGGTGCGCCTCGCGGGTATGCGGAGATGCTGGGCTACTTGCATAGGTCGGCTGGCAACTCGATCGCAGACCAGGGTTTTTCTGCCCTTCGTTTTTGGAAGGGCCGTGAGATGACGCGCATCGCCGTACGCGAGCTTGCAAACGTAGCGTCGCTAGAGGAAACCACCGGTGAGCTGTCGCAGGTGGCAGAAATCTGTATCCGCAATGTGTTCGAGCATTGGAACATGGAATTGCGCCAACAATATGGTTCGCCCAAGGCGGAATTCGCCATTCTCGCATTAGGCAAGCTTGGCGGCGGCGAGCTAAATCACAGCTCAGACGTCGATCTTCTCTTTCTCTACAGTGAGGAAGGACAGCTCACAACACACATTTCCTATCACGAATTCTTTAACCGACTGGGAAAAAGAATCCTCGAAACGTTTTCAGTTCAGCATCCGGCTGGCTCGCTCTTTCGCGTCGATCTGCGTCTGCGACCGGAAGGCTCGGCGGGGCCATTGGCCCGCTCGCTCGAGAGCATGGAAAATTATTATGCCGGGTTCGGCGAAACCTGGGAACGCCTTGCGCTGATTAAAGCGCGCGGAATCGGCGGCAGCAGCGAGCTGGCTTACGAATTTCTACGGCAACATCAGCCTTTCATTTACCCCAAAAGCGCGTCGTCCGACTTGCTGGACGAAATCGCCAGTATCAAGCGACGCATCGAGCGCGACATCGTCGGCGCGGATAAGCTGGAACGCGACGTGAAACTTGGACGCGGAGGGATTCGCGAGATCGAATTTATCGTGCAGACTTTGCAGCTTATCCATGGAGCGCGTCATCCGTTCCTGCAGGAACCGGGTATGCTCAAAGCGCTGCGAGGGCTTCGTCAATTAGATCTTCTTCCGCGCGAGGAAGTGCTGACCTGCGATAATACTTACCGATTTCTCCGCCGCGTGGAGCATCGTCTGCAGATAGAGGCCGAACAGCAAACGCATATCGTTCCTCGAGAGGCGGAAGCCTTGCGACGCCTCGCACTCAGCCTCCGTTTTCGGTCTAGTGAAGATTTCACTGCGGCGCTGCAGGAAAAGATGCGCGCAGTGCGTCCGATTTTTCAACGGATTGTTTCAGGAACCTCCACGGGTCCGGCCAGATCGTCCGAGGCAAACGATCTCGAAATTTTCAGCGATCAGAAACGCGCGACGAAGGCGCTTTCTGCTCTCGTACAGGGCGCTGCCGGTTTCCATATCGCGCCGCGCACACGCCAGGTCTTTCGCAAGCTGCGTCCAGACTTGCTAGGATGGCTCGCAAAGACTGCAGACCCGGATGCGACACTGAATCAATTCGTTCGCCTCGTGGAAGGTTATGGTTTGCGCAGCCTGTTCTTTGAGCTCCTGGTGGCAAATCCTCGATTGCTGGAGCTGGTTATTAAGACCTTCGATGCCAGCCGCTTCGCCAGCGAGCTCTTGATTCGCCGTCCGCAGCTTTTAGAGGACATCACTCGAGACCCAACATTTGGTGAACCGCGGTCGGTGACAGAAAATTTAAAGCGGCTCGATTCGTTAGGCGCGGATGCAAACAATCTCAACCCGATACGCGCCTACCGGCAGAGGCAACTCTTGCGCATCATCCTGCGCGACGTGCTGGGACTTATCCAACCAGCGGCGACTTTTGCCGAGCTTTCCGACGTCGCGGAAGCGTGCCTGATTTTTGTCGCGAAGCTTCTCGCAAGTGAGAAGCTGACCGTCATCGCGCTCGGAAAATTTGGAGGACGCGAGATCAGCTACGGCGCGGACCTGGACGTCTTGTTTGTGGGCGACGACGTTCGCGCCGCCCAGAATCTCATGATCGCCATGGCGCAGCCGACCGCAGAGGGAAACATCTGGGCGCTGGATGCAAGGCTGCGTCCTGAAGGCGAAAAAGGTCCGGTTGTCTGCTCTCCTGAAACCTACGAGTCGTACTACGCAGGCCGAGCCCAGCCTTGGGAATTGCAGGCGCTGACTCGCGCACGCAGTGTGAGCGGATCGTTGCAAAGCGAATTCATGAAGATTGCAAAAGGCGCATGGAGTCGTGCACGCCAGGATGCCGATCTTTTCATTAAAATCGACGACATGCTTGAGCGCATTCGGCGTGAGCGCGGAAGCAGATCGGATTTTCTCGATTTGAAGACCGGAAGCGGCGGCATCATAGAAGCGGAGTTTCTCGTTCAAGCATTGCAGATCCGCGAAAATATCTGGGAACAAAACTGGGAGCGCGCCGCCGATGGATTGCACGAGCACGGACATCTGAACAGTGGGGAGGTTGCGAAGCTGAAAAGCTCTTATGCGTTCCTGCGCCGCTGCGAACTTGTACTGCGTCGATATGACGATAGAGGCGGTTCAAAGCTTCCGAGCGATCCAGACGAACAACAAAAGTTTGGCATGCGTCTTGGCTACCATGAATTCGACGCTTTCCGTCGCGATTATCTCGATGGTCGCGACGCGATTCACGCACTCTACCAACGGCACATTACACCGGCTTAACCGCGGTAACGATTAACGTTCGCCCAAGCAGCAGGTCCCGCGAATTCATCGCTCGAACGGCCCAGGCATTCCGCTCGTCCAGCGTGCCGTAGGTGCTCTTATCACGATGATAAACGATCCAGTTTGTGGCGCGCAGAGGAACGATTAGGAACGGAAATGCCAGAAGGGAGCGGCGTTGGTACTTATCCACTGTCACTTTCAAATCCTGGAAACCAGCACTGAGAAGCGCGTGCGATAGATAGAACCAACTGACTGGGTTGATGTGGCCACGCGTGGTGTGAATGTCGGATTCGTCCGGCGCCAAAGGGCCAAATAAATTGTAAAAGCCAGACGACAGGTAGCGCAGACGGGAACGCAGATTCAAAATATTCGGGGTTGAGAATACTGCGACGCCCCCCGGTTGTAGAACACGGAAAATTTCGCGGACGGTCTCCCGATAGTTTTCCAAATGCTCGATTGTTTCGATGCATGTAACCAGCGCGAACCGATTATCGCTGTACGGAAGCGGTTGGCGATTCAGATCGACCGTGTCGATCCTGGGACCCGGAATAGAGAGCAACTTATCCGTGTAATCGCAGCCAAAAGAACGAAAGGGATAATGCGCTCGAACAAGCCGCAACAATTCCCCGGTCCCGCTACCAACATCGAGGTACTCTCCGCTCGATGGCATATCGGGCGCGGTCGCGATCGCGCGAAGGACGCTTTGATGAATCCTCGAAGTGCTTAGCTCGGAAATCTCGCGCCGCCGCTTTCTCCCAAAGATTTTTCGGTAGATTTTCTTGGAGAACCTTCGTGTGCGCACAGCGAATTGTGAACCGTCTCCGATCGCGTTAAGACCGGCAATCGCCTGCGAACCAATCAGCCCGGAATGCCCTTGAGCATCTCAGCGTTGGTCGGGAATTTTTTCACAAACATCAACAATCGCTGAATCGCTTCCTCCGGTTTGTGTCCAGCCAGGCCGCGCCGAATGAGATTAATTTTCTCCAGCTCCCACGGTTGCAGCAGCAACTCTTCGCGCCGTGTGCCAGATAGAAAAATGTCCACCGCAGGATAGATCCGCTGGTCGCTGATTTTCCGGTCGAGCACCATTTCCATGTTTCCGGTGCCCTTGAATTCCTGAAAGATCAGTTCGTCCATGCGGCTGCCGGTTTCGATCAGTGCCGTAGCAACAATTGTGAGAGAACCTGCTTCCTCGGTATTACGCGCGGCTGCGAAGATTTTGCGCGGAGTCTCCATGGCCCGCGCATCGATACCGCCGCTCATTGTGCGACCTCCACCGCCCATCGCATTATTGAATGCGCGAGCCGTGCGGGTGATTGAGTCGAGAAGAATAAACACGTGTTTTCCTGCTTCGACGAGCCGTTTCGCGCGCTCGATCGCCAATTGCGAAATACGTGTGTGACTTTTGATGTCGGCATCATTCGAGCTGGCCATCAGCTCCGCGGTTGGATGCGAACGACGAAAATCGGTCACCTCTTCCGGACGCTCATCGACAAGCAGGATGATCAGAATGACCTCCGGATGATTTTTTGCCACTGCCTCGGCGATGTGATGCAGCAGTGTTGTCTTGCCGGTGCGCGGCGGCGCGACAATCAAACCGCGCTGCCCCATTCCCAACGGCGTCATTAAATCCATGATGCGCGTCGTGAAACGATCCGGCACTGTCTCGAGCTTGATTCGTTTGTTCGGATTGATTGTGGTCAATTCCTCAAATGGCGTGAGACCCTGATATTTCGTTGGCTCTTCACCATTAATCTTCAACAGCTTGACCAATTGGGGGCCGCGGCTGCCGCGCCGGGTTTCACCGTAAATCCACATGCCGTCACGCAAGGCGAAACGGCGAACAATTTCGGGGGTTACAAAAATATCCTGCGGCGTTTGCACGAAGTTGCGCTTCGCGTCGCGCAAAAATCCGAAACCCTTGCCCGAAATTTCAATGATACCTTCGCCGAATTCCGGTTCGGCCTGAACTTGTTCGCCACCTTCGGCAGCTGGCTCTCCTCCCTCTCGCGCGCCTGCGGCCGGTCGGTCGAGGGTCTGGACATCAGTAACCGCACCGGCAGGATCGGAATTCACTGACGAAGAATTTGGCGACTCTGCAGAATCATCGCGTCCGAACCGATCGTCCCGGCCCCGGTAACGCTTTCGCGGGAAACGACGGCGCGGGCGATGATGACGTTGCTCCGGCGAGGCAGACTCAGTCGGCACAGGTTGGGTTTCGTTTTCTTCGTTCATAAGCTAAAATCTCGGGGCGCAGCACCGCCTTAACACGTCTCCTGCAAGCAATAGTTTTTCAGGCCGGCAACCTGGCCAGCAATTCGTCGGGAATTTCTAGATTTGAATAGACGTTTTGCACGTCATCGTCGTCCTCAAGCGCATCGCATAAACGGAGCACCTGGCGCGCGGCGGTTTCGTCGGGCACCGCAACAGTTGTATCGGGAATGAATGTAAACTTTTGCCCATCGGTGGTTACGCCCGCATTTTTGAGCGCTTCAGCTACGGCGTATAGCTGATCGTGGGAAGTGAGAATAACATACTGATCGTCGTCGTTTGTCAACTCTTCTGCGCCAGCCTCCAAGGCAATCTCCAGTAATCGATCCTCGTCGATGCTCGAGCGCGGGACGGTGATTTGGCCTTTCCTGTGGAACATGTACGAAACGCTTCCGGTGGAGGCGAGATTGCCATTATTTTGACTGAAAATGCCTCGAATCTCCGCCCCGGTGCGGTTCTTATTGTCGGTCGCCGTTTCGACAATGATTGCCACGCCTCCCGGCGCGTAACCTTCGTATACGATCTCGTCGAATTGCTGCCCGTCCTTTCCTTCACCCGTGCCGCGTTTGATCGCGCGCTCGATGTTATCGTTCGGCATACTCTGCGTGCGCGCAGCCTGGATTGCGCTGCGCAGACGGACATTACTATTGGGATCGCCTCCGCCGGTCTTTGCCGCGATAGCAATCTCCTTCGACAATTTGCTGAAGATTTTGCCGCGCTTGGCGTCAATCGCGCCTTTAAACCGCTTGACCTTTGACCACTTACTATGTCCCGCCATACGTGCGGAGTTATTTTTCGACCTGAAGTTGCCTGACTAAATGCTGTAATTTTGGAACAGCGCCTCGCAAGAGAATGGCTGGCGAGGAAGAATTACCGGCGCTAGTCAAACCCAAGAAGCCTGGTTTGTCAATCTTCGTCACGCGGCGACTGCGCCAGCTAATCGCGCGCGATTATTTCGACGAAGGCAAATCAGTTCAGGCGCGAATTCCGTTCTGAAATTGTGCTGCCTAACGAACGCCGGTATCGATGTCCATATCGACATGAACAGTCTGGTTCGAAACAACCGTGAATTGCTGTGGTTTCGCTCGGACGTGACCCTTAGGCGGCCGTCCTTGCACATCCAGAATGTAATCGCCAGGTGGCAGTGCGAGACGATAGTTTCCATTTCCGTCTGCAGTAATCCGCGCGATTTCTTTTTTTCCGTCCTGGCTCAAGATGATCAGCGGATATTCGGCATAATTTCCAGCACTGAACTTTGGCGGATTTCCCTCGGCAAGCTCAACATCTTTAGCCGCAAGAATCCTCAAATGTCCTTCGAGGAAACCCGGCGCAGCGTTATCCGATGCCAAACAGACGATCGTAACCAAAAAGACGCAAGCCCAAATCAGGTATTTGAAGTGCATGACGTACAAAAAATGGGCGGGATAGATTTTCGCTATCCCGCCCAAAATTAATCTAACTTTACGGAAGTGTCAGCTTCCACGCGCTGCGCCCGTGCGTTGCCGCGTATAGCACGCGCGAACCAGGCACGATCGTCAGGCCGGCGACCTCGACCATAGGAAGTCCAGGGCCAGCCGTTGCCCAATTGGTCGAGCCATTTGCCAGTAGCATTACGCCGAAGTCGTTCGAGACGTAGAGATCGCCGTTCGAATCACGGACGATGTCTGTCGCCGGAAAATCCGGAAACGCGGTGCCGCCTGGATTATCCAGGGACGTCCACGTCGCATCGTTCGCTCCCTGGTTGTACGTCACTTCAAACACGTGGCCGGGCTGACTCGGAGTATTGAAGTTGTACCCTGAGTAGGAGATCCATGCGTGATTCGGGTTCGACGGATCGACGAAGATGCCGCTGACGAACCGGCCGGGGTCAGCCGTCGCCGATGTTAGTGT
>Ga0209059_1000253_pt1 | contig 23670 bp, 19 predicted proteins | sample GraSoiAngelo_151_FD_186165 | JGI IMG/M metagenome (GOLD analysis project Ga0209059, IMG submission 186165) | Grasslands soil microbial communities from the Angelo Coastal Reserve, California, USA - 14_1009_12_20cm (SPAdes) (version 2) | ecosystem: Environmental > Terrestrial > Soil > Grasslands ...
CCAGAAATGAGCGTCGCTATCCGTCCTGCGCGCGTCGAGGATATCGACGAGATGCAGGCCCTCATCAACCGGTACGCGGCCGAGGACCGGATGCTCGAGCGTTCGCGCGATTTCCTGCTCGAGCATCTCCGCGATTTCGTGGTCGCCGAGGACGCGTCCGGATTCCTCGGATGCTGCTCGCTCGCGGTGCTCACGCCCGATCTGGCGGAGGTGCGCTCGCTCGCGGTGCGGCCCGAGGCATCGGGTCGCGGGATCGGACGGCAACTCGTCCTCGCGTGCGTCGCCGAGGCGCGCCGGCTCGGACTCCGTCGGGTGTTCGCGCTCACGCTCGTCCCCGATTTCTTCGAGCGGTGCGGTTTCGTTCTCACGAGCCTCGGGCGGTTGCCGGAAAAGAGCGCGTCGGAGTGCCCGGTCTGCCCCAAGCGCTTCGCTTGCGACGAGCATGCGATGCTCCTGCACCTCGACGGGACCATTCCCGTGGCGCTGGCACCGAGCGAGCCGGTCGGCTACACGAGGCTCTTCCTCGGGGTCGAGCCGGGCGGAAAATCGTCGGGATGAGCCGCATGGGGAAGGCGGCGCGGTTCTTCGCCGCCGGATTCGACACCGCCGCGATCGGCGTGCTCGCCTACAACGAGACCGGTGGACGATTCGCGGCGACGTTCTCCGAGTACGTTCTCTGGGGATCTGTGCTCGCCGCTGCGGTCTGCACGGTCATCATCCTGATCGACACCGTCGCACCGCTCGCGTGGATCGGAATCGGCTACATCCTGTTCGGCGGTCTTCTCGCGCAGGGAAGCCCTCACTACGGTGTTGTCCTGCTCGCCCTGGCACTCGCACCCATGGTCCCGCGGCCGCGCGGGTCCCTGAGCCTGGGCATCGCTATCGCGGCGGCCTCAGCTCTGGTCTCGCGTGCCGCGATCCCATTCGCCCCTTGAGTACCATCGAGGGCAGTTGACGACCCGCCGAACGGTCCGAGCTGCGAACGGTCTGGTCGCGAGCGGACATCACCTCGCAACGTCCGCGGGCATGGCCGCTCTGCGCGAGGGCGGAAACGCGGCCGACGCGGCGGTCGCCGCGGCCGCGGTCTGCGCTGTCGTCATGCCTCATCGCACGTCGATCGGCGGCGACATGTTCGCGCTGGCGTACGACACGAGATCTCGCGACGTGACCGTGTACAACGGCTCCGGCGCGGCACCACACCGGCTCGACACCGACGCCTTCGGCCCCGCTTTCCCGGCGTCCGGCGCCTCGATCGCGACCGTCCCGGGACTTATCGCGGGACTCGCCGATCTCGTCGCCGACCACGGCCGTCTCGGCCTCGATCGCGCTCTCGCTCCGGCGATCGGATACGCCGAGAACGGCTTTCCGGTGAGCGACGTACTCGCCGAGGCGATCGGCGAAGAAGGGGAGCGCCTCGCACACGACGACGAGGCCACGCAGCTCTTCGGTCCCCGTGGCCGCTGGGCTCGCGCAGGAGAGATGCTCCAGCAGCCCGATCTCGCGGCGTCGCTCCGGGCCGTCGCCCGCGACGGCGCGGATGTGTTCTACCGAGGCGATCTTGGAGAACGCTTCGCGACCGCCATCGCAGCCATCGGCGGTGCGATCGATCGCGCCGACCTCGCCGCGCACCGCACCGATCGGCCCGACCCGCTCGCCATCGACTACCGCGGCCTACGCGTGTTCGGGCAGCCGCCGGTCTCGCAGGGGCACATCCTTTTGGAGGAGCTCGCGATCGTCGAAGGCCTCGACCTCCGATCGCTCGAGTGGGGAAGCGCGGATCTGATCCACCTCATGGTGGAGACAAAGAAGCTCGCGTTCGCGGATCGCGACGCACACGCCGGCGATCCCGCACGCGTCGACTTCGACGCCCGCCGTCTGCTCGACGCCGAGTTCGTCGCGACCCGGCGCCGCGCCGTAAGCGCCAAGGCCAGCGAGCGCAGCGAAGCCGGATCGCTCATGACGCCGGCGGATACGACATACCTCGCGGTCGTCGATCGCGACGGCAACGCGGTCTCGCTGATCGAGAGCGTCTTCAGCGCCTTCGGTGCGGCGACGGTCGTGCCTGGCACCGGGATCTTGCTCAACAACCGCCTCAGCGGCTTCTCGCTCGATCCGAGCTCGCCCAACGCCATCGCCCCTGGCAAGCGGCCCGTCCACACGCTGAACACGGTCATCGCGCTCGAGGGCTCGATGCCTCGGTTCGTGTTCGGCACGCCCGGCCGTCACGCGCAGGTCCAGACGAATTTCCAGCTCGCCGTTGGCCTCATCGACTTCGGCATGGACGTGCAGCAGGCGATCGAGGAGCCTCGTTGGTTCCACGAATCGGGGCGCACACTGAAGATGGAGCGCCGTTATCCCGAGGCCGTTCGCCGCGCGGTCGCGGCCAAGGGGCATGAGGTCGCGGTGCTCGGAGATTGGGCTGAGATCACCGGGGGCGCGCAGGCGATCGCGATCGAGCCGAATGGATCGTTCGCCGGCGGTGCGGATCCGCGCCGCGAGGGTCAGGCCGCTGGGTATTAACCGCGGCATCGTCGCCGCGGTCGTGATCCTCTGCGCGACGGTACTGAACGCCTGCGAGCCCGGACCGCCGCCGGCGGAGCCCATCGCACGGCAGTACGCCACCGCGTGGCAGAAGTCCGACTACCAGGCGATGTGGGATCTCCTGACGGATGACGCGAAAGCGCAGGTCACGCCCGCCGGCTTCACCGAACGGCTGCCCCGGATCGCGGACGAGATGACGCTCACCTCGCTCGATGCGAAGACCGGCGTCGCGACGCACCCCGCGCTTCCCAACGGATCGCCCGATCCGCGGAAGGCGACGATTCCCCTTGACGTGACCTTCCACACCCAGCGGGTCGGCGACATCGCGCGTTCGACGGCGCTGCAGCTCGTGATGGTCGGCGAGAAGGACAAAGCGGTGTGGCGGATCGCATGGACACCCGAGGCGATCCTTCCGCATCTCACTGCCGGGCGCCTCGTGCGAATGACGCGCCTCCCAACGTCGCGCGGCCGGATCGTCGCGCGCGATGGGACCGAGCTCGCGACGTTCATCGAAGCCGGTGTCGTCGGCGTGATCACCGGGCAGATCCGCTCCGAGACCGGTCTTCTGTCGTCGCTTTCGGACGCCCTGGCGATGACCCCGGATCAGATCAAGGCGAAGTACACCCAGTCGTGGGTCAAGCCCGATCTCTTCGTGCCGATCAAGACCGTCCCCGCATCGCAGCTCGACGCGCTCCGCACCCGGCTCTCGTTGATCGAAGGCGTGCAGGTCCAGGCGACGCGCGTGCGCAGCTACCCGACCGGGCTCGCGTCGCAGACCCTCGGCTACCTCGCCGAGGCGAGCGACGCCGATGCCAAGGCGAAAACGGCGCGCGGCGTCGAGGCCGGCGATCTCATCGGTAAGAAGGACACCGGGCTCGAGGCCACGCTCGACGACGAGCTCGGCGGGAGCTTCGGTTTCCGTCTCGGCATCGTCGAGTCCGACGAGCGCCCGGTCGAAACGCTGGCCGAGACCGCGCCCGTGCCGGGTAGCGATGTTGTGCTTTCGCTCGATCCAAAGCTCCAGCGCGCGGCAGAGAACGCGCTGGGCAACAACAAAGGAGCCATCGTCGCCGAGGACCCCTGGTCGGGAGAGATCCTCGCGCTCGCAAGCCGTCCGACCTTCGACCTGAACGCGCTTGTTTCCGGCGACGCCGCGGCGATCGCGCGCTACACGTCAGACCCGAACCGGCCCTTCTTCAACCGCGCGACGTTCGGGCAGTATCCGACCGGGTCATCATTCAAACCGATCACCTCGGCGGCGGCGCTGCGGAACGGCGTGTACAGCTGGGGCGATCGCATCGACTGCCCGGCGCGCTGGACGGGCTACGGCGAGCAGTGGGCGCAGCTCAACCACGAGACCGTCGCGCTCGGGCCCATCGATCTGCGCACCGCGCTCGCGCGCAGCTGTAACACCTTCTTCTACGAGATCGGGAAGCGCCTCAACGATCGCGACCCGAACATCCTGCCGAACACCGCGAAGAGCTTCGGCCTTGGAAAGGCAACCGATATCGACTTCGTGTACGAGGCGGAGGGGATCGTTCCCAGCCCCGACTGGAAGAAGCAGCATTTCACGAACCCAGCCGACCAAGTGTGGAATCCGGGTGACGCGACGAATCTCGCGATCGGTCAGGGTTTCCTGCTGGCCACGCCGCTCCAGATGGCGAACTACACATCGACTGTCGCGAACGACGGCATTCTGTGGAAGCCGCGTCTGGTGATCGAGCTCCGCGACCGCGACGGCAAGACCGTGAAGGCCTACCCAAAGACCCAGGCAGGCTCGGCTCTTTCGATCCCTACCGACCTTTCGCTCATTCGCGACGGCATGCATGCGGTCACGACAGACCCCGATGGGACGGTGTCCTTCGTTTTTCAGCGCTATTCGCCCACCACCGCGGGAAAGAGTGGAACGGCCGAGTCGCCGGCCCAAGGCAAGGTGGATGCGTGGTTCATCGGTTGGGCCTCATTCGAGCAGCCCTCGATCGCGATCGCCGCGGTGCTCGACGAGTACACCGAGAGGCCCGGCGTGTTCGGATCGGTGGACTCGGCGATCGCCGTGAAGGCCGTGTTGACCGCGAAGTTCGCAACGCCCTAGCCACCGGAGGTTTCACGGCGGGGGTCTAGTCTCGGCGTGATGCGTCGCGTTCTAACGGGCGCTCTTCTCGCGGCCGTCCTCGCCGCGTGCAGCGTCGAGGCTCCCGAATATCGACCGACGCCGAATCCGTCGCCCACCGTGGCCGCCAAGCCCGACATCCTTCCGCTCACGTACGAGGTCGATCCCCTTTCCGTGCGCGCAGGCACGGTCGTCGCGGTCAGCAAGACCGCCATCTTCTTCTCGAACCCCAACGCGTTCGTCCTCGACTGGTTCATGACCGTGCGTTTCAAGAGCGCGGATGGGCTCGCCGTAAGCGACGAGCGCATCGGTAACTCCGGTGTACCGCCGGATCGAGCCGACCCGAAGTTCCAGAACTGGTATTTCCCGATCCCGCCGGGCGACTCGTGGACGGTCGTGAGACTCGATAAGACGTTCACGAAGAGCGACGTGCAGGAGTTCAAGGTCGCGCGGAGCCTCGTCACGATCGGTGAAGTAGACGGCGTAAGCGTCGCGGATCAAGCGTGCGCGAACGACGCCGCGGTCGGCGTCATCGGATGCAATCTCAACGTCGCGACGACGGCGACCGTCCCCGGGTTCTCCAAGCTCCATCTCGTCATCATCGTCCGGAGCAAGGCGTCATCTCGCGATGTCCTCGGCGCTTTGCAATGGCGCCCGGAGATCGCCGCGAACGCGAAGCCGTGGCTCAGCCTGGGAGCGGGAGAGACGCTCAAAGTCGAGATGCACGACGGCTATCCGGCGCCGACCGTCCCGTGGGAGTACGAGGTCTTCGCACACGCGTACCAGTACTCGAGCCAGTGAGGGTCGCCCTTCGATCCCGCGGACCTACCCGCTGATCCGGATGGCTATCCACTGAATGGCCGCCGGAGCCGTCAACTCTCCCCGGGACCGATCGAACGCAGTGGAGGGCTCGGGCCCGACGGGTCCAGTCGGGCGGTAGACCGCGAGGCGAAGCTCGCCGGTCGCGGCGTCGTACCGCGCATCGGACCAGCGGTCGAGGAGCGCGGCGGTCGCACGCGTTCCCGGCCCCAGACGGAGCGAGTAGCTCCCGCGTTCGAGTGACGCGAAGGCCTTCGCGTCGAACGGGAGAAGGTCGGCGGGGTCGAGCGGCTCGTCTCGCACCGGCGCGCCGCTCGCGTCGTATGCCCGAAACCTCGCCTTTTGTCCCTCCTGGCGCCTGATCACGAAGAAATGCTCGCCGGAAGCGAGCCATCCGCCGTAGACGGCGTCGCCGGCGGAGCTCGGCCAATCCTCCGACGTGTCGATCCGGCCCTCCGCATCGACGAGGCGCAGCCAGCCCGGGCCGATGACGAGAAGCGACACGTGCGACGAGGACCAGAAGATCCCATGCGCCCACGTCGGCGCGGTCAACCATCGGAAGCCCCGAGTGACATGTCCCAGCAGGACGCGGCCGTTCGCAGGGAGTGTTTCCGTGGCGAGATACGCAAACCGCGTTCCATCGGGTGACCACGGTTGGAGCGGCGCAACCGAAAGCGCATACGGAAGTTTCGTCCTCTTCTCGTCGGCGCCGATCAGCTGCGCCTTCCAGAAGCTCGCGCCCATCGCGTACTCGCCCCAATCGGTGAAGGCAAGAGTGTGATCATCGGTCGGGCTTGGATACGAAACGTTCTCCCAGTTGTCTTCAGGCGGGGGGTCGATGGCGCGAGGCTCGCCGATCCGGATCACGCCGCTATGTTGACTCTGCGCTCGCTCGTCAGTCACCCCCGCTAGACTTTTCGTATCCCCACGCTGACCGACGCACCCTCTTCGCGCCGCCTCGATAACGGGCTCGTGATGCACGCGCTCGAGGCGCGGCACGCCCCCGTCGTCTCGCTCTGGGTTTGGTACCAGGTCGGCGGACGCAACGAAGTGCCCGGCACAACCGGGATGTCGCACTTCCTCGAGCACATGCTCTTCAAGGGCACGCCCAGGCATCCGAAGGGTGACCTCGACAAGCTTCTCGCGCGATACGGCGCGCTCTGGAACGCGTTCACCAGCGAGGACGTGACGTGCTACTTCGAGACGGTTCCCGCCGAGCGCTATCCGGTCGCGCTCGAGCTCGAGTCAGATCGCATGCGCAACGCGCTCATCACGGTGGAGGAGACCGAGGCAGAGCGCAATGTCATCGTGAGCGAGCGCGAGGGACTCGAGAACGATCCGTCGTTCCTCCTCGGCGAGCAGCTGCAGGCGGTCGCGTTCTCGCGCCATCCCTACGCGCAGGGTGTGATCGGCAGCAAAGATGAGATCAAGCTGATGACTCGAGACGGCCTCTATGCGCATTACCGCCGCCACTACGCGCCGAACAACGCGTATTTCATCGTCGCGGGGGACGCGCCCGCGAGCGAGCTGCTCGATCGCGCGGCCGCGGCGTTCGGGCCGCTCGACGCCGAGGCGCCGATAGAACCGCCCAAGGCGCCGGAGCCCCCGCAGTACGGCGAGCGGCGGGTCATCGTCCGACGGGCAGGCGGTGCGCTCCCGATCATCCAGATCGGCCACAAAGCACCCCGCGCCGCCGATCCTCGAGCGGCCGCGCTCTCTCTTCTCGCGGTCGCCCTCGGTGGTGCGACTGCGGGAGGTGGAGAGGCCGCGTCAGGACGGTCGTCGCGCCTGTACCGCGCGCTCGTCGACACGGGGCTCGCGACCACCGTCGATGCGTCGTTCCAACTCATGAAGGATCCATACCTTTTCGTGACCGAGGCGCACCTGCGACCAGGCGTGACCCACGAACGCGTCGAGGGGGTCATCCTCGAGGAGCTCGAAAAGATCGCCCGGTCGGCGCTGACCGATGACGAGTTCGGCCGGGTCCGGAGGCAGATGCTGTCCGCCAGCGCGTTCATGACCGACACCATTACCTGGCGAGCCTTTCGCTTCGGCCAGCTCCTTGCGACAGGCGCCGCCGCGTCCCTCGGCGAGTGGTACGACCGGCTCGCCGCCGTCACCGCCGAGGACGTCCGCGCCGCGGCCGAGTCGGTGTTCCAGGAGAAGGGCCGGACCGTTGGCTGGTTCGTCCCGGAGGCGTCGTAATGGACGTCCGCCGGCAACGCCTCGACAACGGCCTGCGCGTGGCGGTCGTCCCGATCGCCGGTCTTCAATCGGCGGCCGTACTCCTTGCTATCGAGGCGGGTCAGTGGTTCGAGCCGATCGGCCGGCCCGGCATCGGCCGTCTCTGCGCGCTCGCGATGCTGCGTGGCACCACCACCCGCGACGCGAAGACGTGGGCGGACGCGCTGGACGGCATCGGCGCGGCCGCCCGCCTGGACGTGGGGTCGCACGCGGCGACTTTCAGCGCGCAATCGCTCGGCAGCGATCTCGATGTCTTGCTCGAGCTCATGGCCGACGCGGTCGTTCGTCCCGCATTCGCATCGACCGAGGTGGAGCTCGTCCGCGAGCAGACCGTCGCTCAGATCGAGGAGGATGCGAAGAACACCCGAGCGGTCGCCGAAAGCGCCTGGCGCGAGCTGGTCTATCCCAAGGGTCATCCCTTCCGCGCTCGTCCGATCGGCGATCTCGCCGTCGTGCGCGCCGCGACCGCCGATGACCTCCGCGATCATCATCGGCGCGCGATCCGTCCCGACGGCGCCGTCCTCGTGGTCGCCGGAGGAGTCGACGCGCAGAAGGTCTTCGACGCCTCGGCGAAGGCGTTCTCGTCGTGGGCCGCCGGCGGCCCGCGTGAGGAGCGGAAGGTCCCCGACGCGCGCCTCGCGACGGCCGCGCGAAAGCTCGAGGTCGTGCCCGACAAGACCCAGAGCGACGTCGTACTTGGATGGCCCGGACTGTCGCGCACCGATCCGCGGTTTGTGGCAGCCAGGGTGACCAACATGGTCTTCGCGGCGGACACGTTCGCGAGCCGGGTCGGGCACGTGGTCCGCGACGAGCTGGGCCTGGCGTATTACGTCTTCAGCACGATCGGCGGCTCGCGCGGCCAATCGCCGTGGGTCGTTCGTATGGGCGTCAATCCGATCAACGTCGAACGCGCGGTGAGCACGACGCTCGAAGAGCTGCGCAAGATCGTGAGTGGCAAGGTCGCGGAGGACGATCTCGAGCTGGCTCAGGACAAGCTGGTCGGGGAGCTGGACGTCGCGCGCGAGAGCCCCGCCGGGGTCGCGTCGCTCCTGCTCGAAGGCGAGGTCTTCGAGCTCGGCCCCGATTACGCCGAGCGCTATCCGGCCGAGCTGCGCGCGGTCAGGCTCGAGCAGGTCGTCGAGATCGCGCGGACCTTTCTTCAGCCGGACCGATACGCGCTCGCGATCGCTGGGCCACCGCTGCCGGAGCGGGATTGAGCTTCCCAAAGGACACGATCGCCGTGCTCGACCGCGCGAACGAGGTCGACATCGAGACCCGCTCGCCGAAGGGCACCATGCATTCAGTCCCGATCTGGGTCGTGGTCGAGGGCGACGACGTGTTCATTCGGACCTATCGCGGGCCGACGTCGCGCTGGTACCGCGAGCTTCTGGCCGGCCCAGGCGCCCTGGTCGCGAGCGGCAAGCGCATCCCGGTGCGCGCCATCGCGGCTGCCGACAGCGCCTCGGTGAAGCGCGCATCGGACGCATACCGTAAGAAGTACCGGAGGGGCAGCTCGCTCGATTCGATGCTGGTTCCGTCCGTCCTGCCCACGACACTCCGGCTCGAGCCGGCCTGAACATCGCGCCGCGCTAGGGGGTCTTCCCTCGCTGCGCGTCGAAGCGGTCCGAGAGCCGGTTGGCCTCATCGACGTAGGCGTTCCACCGGCTGTCGAGCGAGGCCACCGCGCTCGCCGGGGAGGCGGACGTGACGAGCGAGAAATCGTGAGTGATCGCGGCTGCCTCGCGGAAGTTCTTCACCATTCCGGTTCGGTACCAGTCGAGCTCCGCGGGCGCGGAAACTCGGTCGACGGCGTCGGCTATGCGCGCGTAGAGCACAGAAGCCTTCGCCATGTCCGCGCTGTCGGTCGCATCCCACGGTCCGGGACGGTTCGCGACGCCGATCACGAGATCGTTCGCCTGTTGGACGTCCAGAACGCTCTCATCGATCATCGCGTTCCACTTCGCATTCTGCGCGGCTTCCTGGGCTCCGATCGCCTCGCTGACGCCGACGAACCCAGCCGAAAGGATGCCCACTGCGATGACGCCGCCGAGCAACCCCAGTTGGCCGGCCTTGCGCGCGCCGCTCGGGACGGTGAGGTACCTGAGCAGGCCGCGCACGAGCTGGAAGCCGCCGAAGAGGAGCGGCCCCCACGCGATCAGGTACGAGCCCTGTGAGAACGCGTACGTCACCGCGGTGAGCAGGCCGCCGCCCGCGAACCAGAGTCCGCCGCGCAGCGCGTAACCGAACGCGGCGTCCGACTCATCGGAGCTGTCCGCTGCTTCTTCCTTCCGTGAGACCGCGAGCGCCTCGTCATAGGCCGACCGTTTCACGGGATCGACGAGCGTCGCGAAGGCTCCGTCCAGCGCGGCGCGAAACTGCGCCACCTTGTCCGAGGTCGTGTCCTGCAGACGAAGCACGTCGCGCCCGTACGCGGAGCGGATCTCGAGCTCTGTCGCGTTCGGCGCGACACCCAGGAGGTCGTAGTAGCTATTCACGTGCGCGCGATCGTGCCACTCAGATCAGCGTGTCGGAAGACGAACCGTCCCGGATGAGACCTCCACGAGACCTTCGCGGGCGAGCACCCCTACGAGACGCTCCACCCGCGGGTCGCTGATACCCGTTCGAAGCGCGTCCACCGTTACACCACGAGGGGACCTGACGAGAAGGCGCAGGATCGCGCCGCGCACGCGACGATCGCTCGCGGCAAACGTCGACTGCTTGCGGCGCGACGGTGGCTCGTCACCGTCGTAGTCGCACAGCGGTCGGAGCGGACAGGCATCGCAGCGCGGGCGTTTCGCAAGACAGATCGTCGCGCCGATGTCCATGAGCGCGTGATGCCACCGCGCCGCCTTGCGTCTCGACCCGAACCGCGCGTCGAGCGCGATCGCTTCGCGATCGGTGGCGGTGCGGCCGAGCAGCGCGCGACCGAGAACGCGACGGATGTTCGTGTCGGCGAAGGCGGTCGGCTGATCGAACGCGAAACAGGCCACGGCCGAAGCGGTGTACGCGCCGATGCCTGGAAGGTCGTCGAGCTCGGCGGCGGTGCGCGGCACGGATGAGTGCCGCCGTGCGATGCGATGAAGGTCTCGCGCGCGACGGTTGTAGCCGAGCCCGGACCACTCGCGGAGGACATCGCCGAGCGGCGCGCGAGAGAGGGCGCGAAGCGTTGGGAACCGATCGAGGAACCGCCGATAGGCCGGAAGAACCCGTGTGACCTGCGTCTGCTGCAGCATTACCTCGCTGACGAGGACGCGGTAGGGATCGCGCGTGTGCCGCCAAGGAAGGTCGCGGCCGGAGCCGCGGTACCAGGAGAGGACCCGCCTGCGAAACGTCGCCGGAGAGGCAGGTGTGTCGTACAATTCCGGCACAGAACAGTACGCCCGGTTGAGTGCTGAGGGCCTTCGGCCTTCAGCGCTTTTCATTACAAGGAACCCGCACGGGAAGAAACCGTGCGCAAAGAGAGCGGAGGCACCATGAACAACCTTGAGAAGCCTGTCTACGTCTCCGCGGATGGTCTGAAGAAGATCCACTCCGAGCTCGACGAACTGAAGGCCGCCGGCCGTCAGCGTGTGGCCGAGCGCATCCACGCGGCCATGGAGTTCGGAGACTTCACCGAGAACTCCGAGCTCGAGCAGGCAAAGAATGATCAGGCGTTCCTCGAGGGTCGCATCCTCACGCTCGAGCAGATGGTGAAGAACGCTCAGATCATCGACGAGAAGGCGAAGCACGAGACCGTCGAGATCGGAAGCCACGTGATCGTGGAGGCCGAAGGGTCGAAGGAGCAGTACGTCATCGTCGGATCGGCCGAGGCCGCGCCGGCCGAGGGCCGGATCTCGAACGAATCTCCGGTCGGCAAAGCGCTCATGGGGCACCGCGCAGGGGAAACGGTCCGGCTGGTCGTCCCGGCCGGCGCGGTGGAGATGAAGATCCTCACCGTACGTTGAGCTCAGGGCACGAGGCGGCCTTCTGGGCCGATGAGGAGGTCAAGCTTCTCCAGCCCGGGCGACCGCACGTCGTGCGCGATTCAAAGACGCCCTCGGGAGCCGTGCCGATCTCCGGTCTTCGTGGACCGATCATCAGTGACGCGCTCTTCCGCACGTTCAAGGCAAATGCGCTCGACGTCCGATTCGTGTACACGATCGACGACTACGACCCGATGGACTCGCAGTCGATGAAGGAACGGGCCGGGATGGCCGAGCACATGGGAAAACCGCTCTGCATGATCCCGAGCCCGGATCCGTCCGTCGGGACGGACTTCGCGGATTACCATGCGACTCGTTTCATCGCGCTCTTCGCCGGCCTGGGGATCACGCCAGAGTTCCACCGGATGCGCGACCTGTACCGGTCGGGGGCGCTCGACAAACAGATCGATCTTGTCCTGCGCAACGCCGAGAGGATCCGCGCGATCCACAAGCGCGTCGCGAACGTCGACCATCCCGAAGGCTGGCTGCCGATCGCTGTGATCTGCGAGAACTGCGGACGGATCGGCACGACGCTCGCGACCGACTACGACGGCACGACGGTCGCGTACGAGTGCAGACGGGATTACGTGGAATGGGCCGAGGGCTGTGGTCATGTCGGCCGCATCGCGCCATTTGGGGGGAACGCCAAGCTCCTATGGAACGAGCAGTGGTGCGCGCAGTGGGATCACTTCGGAGTGACCTATGAGGAAGGCGGCAAAGACCTCCTCACCGCTGGTGGATCGCGCGAGCGCTCGAACGAGATCTACCGCGAGGTGTGGAAGCGCGAGCCGCCTCCGGGGCTTCAGCACGAGTTCTTCACCTTCGGCGGCAAGAAGATGGCGAGCTCCAAAGGCATCGGCGCCGAAGCGGTCGAGATCGTGGCGATCTACCCGCCCGAGCTGGTGCGATTCCTGATGCTCCGCACGCCACCGAAACGCCACCTCGAGTTCGACCCCTCCGGCATGACGCTGCCACGCCTGATGGACGAGTACGACCGCGCCGCGGATGCGTATCGCGAGGACGAGGAGAGCGACCTCGGGAAGACCTGGCGCCTCTCCCAGGTCTCACCAACGCCCGACCCGCCGGGATTCCGCATTCGCTTCACGACGGTCGCGAGCTGGCTCCAGATCCCCAGCATCAAGCCCGAGGCTGAGGCCGAGAAGGACAAGGGCGCACGCCTGACCGATGCGGAGCTGCGGGACCTGCACCGGCGTGTCGAGCTCGCGCGCGCCTGGCTCGAGCGGTGGGCCCCTGACGAAGCCAAGTTCGAAGTCCTCGAGAGGACCCCCGATGTCGAGCTGACCGCCGAACAGCGTCGATACCTATCCGCGATCAGGGCGCTCATCGGGACGGTCCACGATGCGGGCGAAATGCAGAACCAGCTCTACGAGGCCGCGAAGCAGGTCGGCCTTCTGGACGCGCATGGCAAACCCTCGCGGGACGCATTCGCTGCTATCTACCTCGCCTTCATCGGAAAGCCGGTCGGTCCGCGCGCGGGATGGCTCCTTCTCTCGATCGAGCCCGAACGCGTCCGTCGGCGTCTCGACGATCTCGGTCGTGCCCCGTGAACGGAAAGCTGCCCGTCGCGATCCTCTGGCACATGCACCAGCCCTACTACAAGCACCCGCAGACCAGCGAGTTCGTGCTGCCGTGGGTGCGGCTCCACGCGTCGAAGGATTACCTGCACATGGCGCGGCTCCTTCAGGAGTTCCCCCGCGTGAAGGTGAACTTCACGATGGTGCCGAGCCTGCGCGATCAGCTCGAGGATTACGCACGCGGCGCCGACGACGAGGACACGCGCCTCACGATGCGCACAGTGGACGGGGTGCTCGCCGACGAGGAGCGCGTGCACATCCTGCGGCGGTTCTTCTCGATCCATCACGGCAACGTCATCCACCGTTATCACGAATACCGGCGTCTGCTCCAGCTGGCGATGGCGACCGGCGACCGGCACGAGCTCCTCTCGGACGATTACTTCGTGGATCTCGCGCTCTGGTTCAACCTCGCCTGGATCGACCCGGACGACATCCGCGCCGATCAGCGCCTGGTCGAGCTCGCCGACAAAGGCGCGCGGTTCACTCGTGATGACGTGCGCTACGTGATCGGTCGCCAGCGATTCATGGCGTCGGGCGTCCCGCACCTCTATCACCGCCTCGAGCGCGATGGGCAGGTCGAGATCCTGACCACGCCCTATTACCACCCGATCCTCCCGCTCATCATCGACGATCGATCGGCGCTCAGGTCCGATCCCGACGCACAGCTCCCCGAGATCCCCTTCGCATATCCGGACGACGCCGCGTTCCAGCTCGAGGAGGCGATCGCGTCGCACGAGCGCGCCTTCGGCGTGCGGCCCCGCGGCGTGTGGCCATCCGAAGGCGCGGTGTCGCCGGAGGCGGCGGACGCCATCCGCAAGGCCGGCCTCGCCTGGTTCGCGTCGGACGAAGGCGTGCTCGCGCGTTCGGTGAACGTCGAGCTGCGGCGCGACGAGGTCGGCGCGCTCATCGAGCCCGGACTTCTCTACCGGCCGTATCGCCTGGCCAACGGCGCCACCGTGATCTTCCGCGACCGAGAGCTCTCGGACCGGATCGGCTTCGTGTACGGCGACATGAAACCCGAGGACGCGGTCGGCGACATGATCGTGAAGCTCGAACGCGCGCGCGACCGCCTGCCGAACGAGGGCGGGCCGTACCTCGCCTCGATCATCCTCGATGGCGAGAACGCCTGGGAGCAGTACCCCAACAACGGAAACGATTTCCTGCGCGCGCTCTACGGGAAGCTCGAGGCCGACGACCGATTCGAAACGGTGCGCATCTCCGACTTCCTCGAGAAGGCGCCCGCGACCGTCGAGCTCCCCCGGCTTCACACCGGTTCGTGGATCGAGGCGAGCCTGCGCGTCTGGAGCGGCGAGCCCGCTCACGCCCGCGCATGGAGCGCGCTCGAGCGCACCCGCCGCTTCGCGCAGGAGCAGTGGGGCTCGCTCCGGTACATGCCGAAGAGCGTCCGGCAGCCGCTCATGGTCGCCGAGGGCAGCGACTGGTTCTGGTGGTACTCGAGCCGCAACTCGTCTCCCGAGGACGCGGTCTTCGACGCGCTCTTCCGCGCGAACCTCGAGGTCGTGTGGTGGTTCGCGGGCGCCGAGCCACCGGACGACATCCGCAGCCCGCTCATGGATCCGCAGCGCGTGACCGCCGCAGGCAATCGGATCGGTGCGATGCTTCCGGGCGCAGGTGAACGTTACGGTTAGCTCCGGGCGGACCTTTCCGGGCGGTCTCGGCTTCCTCCGGCCGCCGGCCGAGATCGAGCTCGGGGCCTACGGCCTCGACCTGCGCGGCCTTCGCGTGGCGGACATCGGGGCCGGAGAAGGCCGTCTCGCGCTCGGCGCGGCTCGCGCTGCGGCGTCGGTCCTGGCCGTTGACCCCGATCGTGGCGCGCTCGCTCGCGGCCGCGTCGAGGCCAGGCGTCAGGGCATTTCCAATGTGAAGTTCAGCGAGGGAGCCGCGCAGTCACTTCGACTGCCCGACGCGTCGTTCGACGTGGTGATCTTCTCCTGGACGCTCTGATGAGTTGCGCACAAGGGCATGGTCGATGCCCTCCAGGAGGCCCACCGGATCCTCGTCGAGCGGGGCGTCTTCGTCGACGCGCGTCCTGACTCGGGGGTATCCGCCCGCGTACGTGCCAAGAGCGCCCGCGGCACGGTGATCGGTACGATCGGGACACAGCGACTTACCAAAATGGACGACACGATGTCCGACCGTGCGGTCCGCGAGGTCCTGCGGCGCCGGCTCTTCCGATCGCGCCGCCGCGGAAGGCTGTGGCACGCGATCCCGTTCGAAGACTCGGCCGAGCTCAATGATTACCTCAGGGACCACCTCCGCTTCTCGAGACGCGTGCACTGGCTCGTTCCCCCGGCGCGCCGCGGGACGCCGCTCTTCGTCGAACGCGCGGTGCGCTTCGAGATACTGGAGAAGAGGAGCAACGACGAACTGACGTCCGCTAGACGACGAGACTAAGTTCGCGCCCCGCCTAGGGCTACCCTTCTCCGGCGCATGGATGCGACAAGGGCCTCCGGCTGGTACCCAATCGGCAGAGCGCTCGCGTTCATCTATGCAGCCGGGTGGTTCGTTGGCACATGGATTTTCACGCTGGTGAGTTTCGCGATCATCTCACCTCAGCCCCCAGATGCCGCCGATCGAGTCGCGCACTACGCCTATGAGCGAGCGGTGTACCCGCAGTTCTACGCCGCGGTGGTTTGCATCACTCTGGCCATGCTTTGCCTCATTGGACTCGGGTTGGTGCTAAGACAGTCGCTGGCCCCCGACGGCCCCTACCAGCAGTTGATGACGGTCGCGTTCGCCGCGGCGGGACTGTTTGGGTCGCTGTGGTTGTTCCTGACGCTTGGGCTGCTGCAGGCAGTGGTCAATGTGAGTCGCGATGCCTCGAGTCAGACGCTGCAGGTCCTGACCGACGCGAGCGCATTGATCGAGTCCCCGGCGAATTGGCTACAGCGCGCGTTCTTGCTGCTGGCCGGCTTGGGGACCTACTGGGCAAGTGGTCTCGCCCTCGAACGACGATCTTTTCCGCAGGCCTGGGCCTGGCTCGGTTTCGTTCTCGCGGCTCTCTACTGGCTGGGACTCCTGAGCCTTCTCGCGCGTGACGCCGCACTACCCGTTCCGGACGCGGTCGGCGGGCTACTCATTCTCCTCAGCGGAGGGATCGTGGCTCCGATCTGGGGCGTGTGGCTCGGGCTTCGGTTACCGCGAGCTGTCTGACGGCGGTTTCGAGGGTCCGGTTTAGCCCGAGGTCAGCGCGAACGCGGTCTCCCACGCAGCCTCGTAGCCATCGAGCACGCGCGGCCACGCAAACCGTTTCGCCGTCGCCTTTCCGTCGGCACGAATGGCGCGAAGGACTTCCGGCCGCGTGCCGAGCGTCGCATGCGTCGCGAGCAGCTCGCGCGGGTCGTCGCTCTGCATGACCACCGCGTTCCCGAACGGGACCGCGTAGTCCTCACCGGTCCGGCCGACGTACGCGAGGCCGCCCGAGGCCATGACCTCGAGACCGACGAGACCGAAGGGCTCCTTCTCGGAATTGGCTAGAACGCCGTCTGCGGCCTGATACATAGCGCGAAGCGTGCGCTCTGGGATGAAGTAATCGAGGAAGAGGATCTCGGCCGTGCTCGCCGCGACCACGGCCGCCAGATCCCGGGTCGCGGCTTCGGTCGGAAGCGCGACGCGCTCGATGGAGAGCCCGCGGGCGCGTATGCGGGCGCCGACGATGTCGCCATACGGATTGCGGCTTCCGCGCATGAGCAGCCGCGGGCGCGCGCCCGCGTCGCGCATGAACGCGATCGCGTCGATCGCCCAGAGCCAGCGCTTGTCGGGATCGAATCGCGCGACCTTTACGAAGGTCGGCCGGTCGCCGAACGCCTCTCGCAGCGGCCGCGCCTCCGCCGGCGGCAGCGGCTTCAAGAACCGCTCGGCGATGCCGTTCGGGAGGACGGCCGCGTCGATACCGACCGCGGACATTTCCGCGCGCATGAAACGCGAGACCGTCGTGATCGACGCGGCGAGCCGCAGCAGCGAGAAGTCGATGCTCCCGAAGCCGTAGGTGTTGTTCGCGTTCCAGAGGATGGCCGCGGCGCCCGGCATGCGGACGTTCAGGATCGCGGAGGTCGCGATCGCCGCGTCGGCCGTTTGCCAATCCTCGAACAGCAGGACCGAGCGCCGCCCGTCGGCGGCGGATGCCGCGACGAGATCGGCAAGGTGTGCCGGGACCGTGCGCGAGAAGTCGCGCCACTTCCCGTCCTCGCCGTCGTAGACGTCGCGCGGGTGATAGGCGCTGATCCACTGCGACCACCGCTCCAGAACGAGGCGTCCTTCAGCGCGCTCCTCGCGCGGCGGGAGCTTCGGATCGCCGACGAAGAGGTGGTGGACGAAGTGGCCACGATCGACGAGCGCGTCGGCCAAGTCGATCATGCGCGTGGCGAGACCGCCGACGAACGAATAGCGGTCGGGGCCTTCGAAGGCGACGAGGACCACGTCATACATGGAAGAGCACGGATAATGGCACGCGCTCGATGACCCCTCTCCAGCGCATCCGTGAAGACCCCCAGAAGGTGCGCGACATGCTCGCTGCACGAGGCTTCGACGCGCCCCTCGACCGGATCCTGGAGCTCGACCGAAAGGCACGCGATCTTCGCGCTCAGGTCGAGTCGCTTAATGCCGAACGCAACAAGGCCAGCCGCGGCGGGCCGCCAAGCGAGGAAGTGAAGGCGCGCATGCGGGAGGTGGGGGAGCGGATCAAGGCCGATCAAGCGGAGCTCACCGCCCTCGAGGCGGAGCGCGACGAGAAGCTTCTCTGGATACCGAACGAGATCGCCCCCGGCGTCCCGCAGGGCAAGGACGAGCACGACAACAAGGTCGTGCGCCAGGACAAGCCGAGGCAGCTCGATCTGGTCCCGCAGCCGCACTGGGACTTCGGCGAGGCGCTCGGGATCCTCGACATTCCGCGCGGCACGAAGCTTTCAGGCTCGCGGTTCTACGTGCTACGCGGGGCGGGCGCGGCTCTGCAGCGTGCACTCATCGCTTGGATGATCGACCTCAAGATCGCCGCCGGCTTCACCGAGATCTACCCTCCGTTCGTCACGCGACGCGAGACGCTCGTCGGAAGTGCGCACCTTCCGCACTTCGATGAGAACCTGTACCGCGACGAAGACGATGACGTGTGGCTCCTCCCCACCGCGGAGCCACAGCTCGTTGGGCTGCACCGGGACGAGATCCTGGACGCCGCGGCTCTACCGCGACGCTACGTCGCATACACGGCGTGCTTCCGGCGCGAGCACATGAGTGCAGGCCGCGATGTGCGCGGCATAAAGCGCGGTCACGAATTCGACAAGGTCGAGATGGTCGTGCACTGCGCCCCTGAGGAGTCGCCGGCGTGGCTCGACAAGATGACTGCTCTCGCGGTCGAGGTGCTCGAGAAGCTCGAGCTCCCCGTGCGCGTGTCGGAACGCTGCACGGGCGACCTCGGCTTCACCGCGATGCGCGGTTTCGACGTGGATGTGTGGAGCCCGGCCGCGAACGAGTGGCTCGAGGTCTCGTCAGCGTCGAACTGCGGCTCGTTCCAGGCCGAACGCTCGAGCATCCGCTTTCGGCGCGAACCCGGTGGAAAGCCCGAGCACGTGCATATCCTGAACGCCTCGGGCCTGGCGCTTGCGCGCCTGATGATCGCGATCATGGAGAACTACCAGCGCAAAGACGGATCGCTCGAGATACCTAAAGCGGTGCGCTCGTACATGGGTGGCCGCGAGAAGATCGCGCCGGGGGAGTTCGCCCTCTAACTAGGCGCTTTGAGCCTTCCCATTGACGTCGATCTCGGCGATGCGACGCCGCGTTCGCTCGGCGAGGTACGTCGGCCCACGCTGCTCGAACACCGCGAGCGCCTCGATGCATTCGTTGCGCGCGCCGACGATGTCGCCGTGCGCCGCGAGAAGATTCGCGGACGCCGCGCGTATCTCCGCGCTCGCGACCGGGAGCCCGAGCCGGAACGCGTGCTCCAGGCCCTCCGTCCGGCGGGCATCGGCCAAGGCTAGGTCGCCGCTCGCGCACGCCACTTCGACGAGGGTCGCCGCGATCCCCGCACCGCAGCGGCGGCACTCGTGTTCGACCGCGGCCGCATGCGCGGCGGCCGCGTGCTGACGCGCATCGTCGAGCGAGCCCTGATAGAGCGCGAGTCGCGCCATCTCAGCCGCGATCCGCGGCGCGAGGTGTTCGCGCGAGGGAGATCGCTCGGCGACGGCGCGAGCCTCGGAAAGGGTCGTCGCCGCTGACGCGAAGTCGCCGCGCTCGATCGCCAGCGAGCCGAGCACGAGCAGGGTGGATGCGGGATCCGCGGGCTGTTGCCCCTGCGCGAGCGGGTCGGCGAGTGCGAGCGCCCGCTCGAGCGTCGCATGCGCCTCCGCGAAGCGGCCGAGCCCGAAGAACGAGCGGCCCAGCGCCCGTAGTGCGCCCGCTTCACCGGAGACGTTGCCCAGACGCGATTCGGCGCCCAGAAGCTCGTGGGCGAGGTCCTCGGCCTTCGCGAGCTCACCACGGTCGAGCGCCGCGTAGGTAAGGAGCGCGAGCGCACGTGCCAGGCCTGAGAGATCGCCGATCGCCGTCGCGTGCTCGACGCATCTCTCGGTCGCGCGGAGCGACTCGTCCTGTGAGCCGGCGTCGGCCGCGAACACCGCGACCGCCTCCTCCGCGGCGAGAGCCAGACCGCGATCGTTCGCGGCGAGCGCCTCTTTCACAGCGGTCCGGCCGACGGCGAGCGCCTCGGCCGGTCGCTCGTCGGAACGAGCGAGGTAGGCCTTGGCGAGAGTGAGCTCCGCGCGCTCGCGCCCCTCCGCGGGAGTCAGACGATCCGCTTCGGCAAGATGCTCGGCCGAGCGTTGCGTCTCGTGTGCGCGCGCCGCCAGCTCCCCGGCCCGGCGCCGGAGGGCGGCCCGGACGAGGTCGTCGGACATCGGTCCGGCGAGCGCGTCCTCCGCGATCGCGAGCGCATCCTCGTGTCCGAGCGCGCGTGCCGCGTCGCACGCCTCCACCAGAGCGCGGGCGCGCTCCGATTCGCCGCCACCGGCGAGGCGCTCGGCGAGCTTCGCGGCAGCGCGGTAGTGATGGAGCGCGTCGGCGAGCGCGTACAACGCGACCGCCCTCTCACCTGAGCGCATCGCGTAGTCGATGGCGCGGCCGACGTGCGTCGATTCGGCGAAGTGGTTCGCGAGAAGCTCGGGCTGCTGGACGGCCACCTCCGGCATCACGCTCTCGATGACCTGACCGATGCGCCCATGGAGATCCTCGCGATTGCGCGGCGAGATGGAGTCATAGACGAGCTCGCGCAACAGCGATTGCCGGAAGCGGTAGTCGCCGTGGCTCGTGAGCTCGATAAGCCCGCGTGCGCAGAGGCTCGCGAGAGCCGAATCGACATCCACATCCTGGCCGAACAACGCACGCAGGAGCCCGGGCTCGCAGGCGCGCGCCGCGACCGCGGTCGCATGGAGAACCCGCTTTTCCGGACCGACAGCGAGCTCGGCGCGGCGCAGCAGGAGCATCGGCAGAGCGTCCGGGAGCTCACGGATCCGACTGACGTCGGCCAGCGGCGAGGCGCCCTCGCGCTCGACGACGACCCCCATCGCCACAAGCCACCGTGCGGCCTCCTCTATGTATGTCGGGCTTCCGGAGCTGCGAGCGACGATGTCGTCGATCGCCTCTTGCGGGAGGGCGCTCGCCGGGAGAAGGGCCTGCAGCAACGCGGCGCTTGGGCCGGTCGCGAGCGGAGTGAGCCGGATCTGCAGGTGACCGCGACTCGTCGACCACGGCGGGTTCAGATCCGGGCGATAGGTGGTGACAAACAATGCCGCCGTGCCCGCGAGCGCCGGGGCCAGGGCGGCGAGGAGCTCCTGCGAAGCCGCGTCGGCCCACTGCACGTCGGTCAATGCGAGGATCACGGGCTGCGTCCGAGCGACGCGCAGGATGAGGTCGCGGATCGCGCGGTCGAGCAGCTTTCGTCGCGTCTCGCCCGAGAGCGCCGGGAGCGTGAGGCTATACCCAAGGGCGGCGAGGACCATCTTTGCGGCCTCGGGCTCCATCCCGGGGACCGTTTCGGTGAGCATGCGGTGTGCGATCTCGGTCGGCGCGTTCGTCCCGATCGCGAGCGCTCGACGCAAGAGGTCGGAGATCGCGCCGTACGCGCGATGCGCGTCGTACGGCGAGCAGCGCGCCCGCGCGACGCGTGCGCCGAGCGCTCGCGGATCCGCGAGCAGCTCGTCCACGAGCCGCGTCTTGCCGAGGCCGGCCTCGCCGACGATCGACACGATGTGACCCTTGCCCGCGAGAGCGTCCTCGAGCGCACCCACGAGCAGCGCGACCTCGCTGTCTCGTCCGACGAGCGGTGCGCGGCCGCGGTCGGTCGCCGCGGTTTCGATGCGCAGAAGCCGCCACGCGACGAGAGGGGCGGTCTTTCCTTTTGCCGCGACGGGTGGGTGTGGCTCGTACGCGAAGAGGCCCGGCGCGAGGCGATACGTCGCATCGCCCACCAGGACCTCGCCCGGCTCGGCCGCCTGCTCGAGCCGCGCGGCTACGTTCACCGCGTCGCCGAGCACGCCGAACTCGCTCTCCCTGTCGCCGACGGCGCCTGCGACGGCCAGCCCACTGTTTATCCCGATGCGCAGCGCGAGATTGCGGCCGGTGCGCTCGGCGATGCGTTCGTTCTCACGGTCGAGCGCGCCGAGGATGGCGAGGGCCGCCCGCTGGGCGCGCGCGGGATGGTCGATCTCGTTGTCGACCGCGCCGAACACCGCGACGACGGCGTCGCCGATGTACTTCTCGATGAGCCCGTTGAACGCCCGGATCTCCACCGCGATCGCGTCCCACGCGGCGCGCATGTTCTCGTGAAGCTCTTCGGGATCGAGCCGCTCCGCGAGCGCAGTGAACCCCGAGATGTCCGCGAAGAGCACGGTGACCTGTTTCGTCTCGCCCTCGATGGGCTGGACCGCGAGAAGCCGCGCGCCGCATTTTCCACAGAAGCTGAACGCGACGGGCATCTCGCTCGCGCACTTCGGACAGGTGAGTGTCGCTCCCCGCATCGGCCACGCGAGGTTACGTCCGCGGCCCTGTCATCCGGGTGTCTGCGCGGTGTGTTAGCACGTCCCCCGTTAAGGTGACTTTCGGACTACTGGACGAGCGCTGGCGCGGCCTCACCGCGGGTCTCGTTCTCAATGTGACGTTCGTGGCGTTCGAAGCCCTCGCGATCGCGACGATCATGCCGCTCGTCGTCGCGGATCTCGGTGGCGTCGCGCTCTACGGATGGGTCTTCAGCGCGTTCCTTCTGGCGGACCTCGTCGGGATCGTCGTCGCGGGCGAGCTCGCCGATCGCTTCGGCCCCGCGGTCCCCTTCGGCGCCGGTCTCGGGCTGTTCGCGATCGGCCTGCTGATCGGAGGGCTCGCACCGTCGATGCCGGTGCTCGTCGGGGCACGTGCCATCCAGGGGTTTGGGGCCGGCGCCATACCCGCCGTCGCGTATGTCGTCATCGGCCGCACGTATCCGGACGCTCTCCGGCCGCGCATGTTCGCGGTCCTCTCGACGGCCTGGGTCGTGCCCGGCATCGCGGGTCCGGCGCTTGCCGCATTTGTCGCCGATCACGTCGGATGGCGGTCGGTCTTCCTGGGTCTCCTGCCCCTCGTGCTCGTCGCTGGGTCGCTCGCGTTGCGCGAGCTGCGCAGCGTTCCGGGGAATCCTCATCGTGTCGCTCGCCGCGTGCTTCTTGACGCCGTGCGGGTCGCGTCGGGAACGGGCCTCGCGCTGGCGGGGCTGCAGGCGCGCGACGTCGTTCTGTCGCCGGCGCTGCTCGCGATCGGCCTGGGGCTGGGGATTCCCGCGCTGCGCAAGCTCTTGCCGGCGGGCACATTCAGGGCGAATGGCGCCCTTCCGGCTGCGGTGCTATCGCGAGGGATCCTCACATTCGCGTTCTTCGCCGCCGACGTCTTCGTGCCTCTGACCGTGACGACGATCCGCGGAGAGAGCGTCGTCCTATCCGGGATTGCACTTACCGCCGGCACGATCGCGTGGACGACGGGCGCCTGGGTTCAGGAACGGACCGTGTTCCGCGTCGGCCCGGCTCCGCTCGTGCGCAACGGTTTCCTTCTGATCGCGATCGGGATCGCGGCCATGGTCGTCGTGCTGAGCGGCGCGGTCCCGGCGTGGCTCTGCGTTCCCGCGTGGGGCATCGCCGGCCTCGGTATCGGCATGGCGTACAGCTCGATCTCGCTCACGGTGTTGCGCCATGCACCCACCGGCAGCGAGGGCGCGACGGCTTCGTCGATGCAGCTCGCCGACATCCTCGGGAACGCCCTCGGAACGGGCCTCGGCGCGGTCGCGGTGGCAGCGGCGGTCGCGGGTTCCGGCAGCGCCGTCATCGGCGTCGCGGTCACCGACGGCCTCGCGGGGGGCCTCGCGATC
>Ga0209059_1000254_pt1 | contig 23667 bp, 24 predicted proteins | sample GraSoiAngelo_151_FD_186165 | JGI IMG/M metagenome (GOLD analysis project Ga0209059, IMG submission 186165) | Grasslands soil microbial communities from the Angelo Coastal Reserve, California, USA - 14_1009_12_20cm (SPAdes) (version 2) | ecosystem: Environmental > Terrestrial > Soil > Grasslands ...
TCCCCTGCAAACCGACTGGCGGCAGGAGTGGTTCGAGATTGAAGACGCGACGTATCTGAATTTGGCGGGCCAGTCACCGATGCCGAAGGTTTCCATTCGGGCTGTGCAAGCCGCGCTCGAAGCAAAGAAATATCCGCACCAGAAGCCGGACTCCACCTTCTTTGAAGTGCCCAACCGCATCCGTGCATCCATCGCGAAGCTAATCGGCGGGCAAGCCGCCGAGGTTGCGCTGACGAGCGGAGCGAGCGCCGGGGTGACGGCGGTGCCGATCGACCCCCGCTTCGTCGCCTGGCCCACCGCGCCGAGCCATACCCATGCCATCCCGGACTCGCCCGGCTCCCACCACGGCTGGAAGTGGTCGCTGCACGCGACACCGTCGAAGCCCGCGTCCTCCGCCTCGACCGCCTGCCGCAGAAGGTCATCCGGCGGGAACTGCTCGTGCGCCGCCCCGTACAGGTAGCGAGTCAATGGTTCCGCAGTGCGCTGACGAGCTCCTGCTTGCTCATCTTCGAGCGGCCCTCGATCCCGACCTGACGGGCCTTCTTCAGCAGGTCCTCCTTCGAGCGGTCCTCGTAGCGGCCGGCCCTGCCGCCCTTGCGGCCGGTCGAGCTGCGGCTGCCCACGTTCGCGATCCGCGCCGCCTTCTCCTTGCTCTCGCCCTGGCGGCGCAGGGCCTCATACTGCTCGTCGTCCTTGACGCTCGGGCCGTGATCCTTCGCCATCGTCGTCCTCCTCGGTTCCTTTGGCGGCGGTTTTCCCGTTCGGCGGCGCCGAAACCACTCGACCGCGCGGGCCGATGGGAGTACGGTCACGCCAGTGCCCCGACGCGTCCTCGTCCTCGCCGCCTCGGCTGCGCTCGTGGCCGTGGGCGCCGCGGGCGCAGCGACGATCCGCGGCACGCTCGGGCCTGACCGTCTCGTCGGGACGGCCGCCCCGGACGTCATCTTCGGCCGCGCCGGCGCGGACACGCTCGAGGGCCGCGGCGCCGCCGACCTGCTGGACGGCGGCCCCGGCCGCGACCTCCTCGTCGGCGGCCCGGGCGACGACCGGCTCGCCGCCGCTTACGACGGCGCGCGCGACACGCTCCGCTGCGGCGCGGGCCGCGACATCGCCGTCGCCGACCTCGAGGACGCGGTCGGCGCGAGCTGCGAGACGGTGAGCCGGCGGCTCTCGCGTGACCCGTTCACCGGCGAGGACGGGCAGCACCAGACCGAGGTGGAGCCGTCGAGCTTCGCCGTCGGCTCGACGCTCGTGACCGCCTTCCAGGCCGGCCGGATGGTCGACGGCGGGGCCTCGGGCATCGGCTTCGCGACCTCGAAGGACGCGGGCGCGCACTGGCGCTCCGGCTTCCTCCCCTCCCTCACGACTGAGTCGAGGCCGGCAGGAGACTCGCCCTCGGCGAGCGACCCCGTCGTCGCCTACGACGCGCAGCACGGCACCTGGCTGATCGGCACCGTCGCGGAGTCGGAGATCCGCGTGCGCACCCTGGTCAGCCGGTCCCGCGACGGCGTCACGTGGAGCGCGCCGGTGGTGGCCGCCGGAGACCCGTCCGAGGACGACGACAAGGAGTGGATCGCGTGCGACAACGGGTCGCTGAGCCCGTTCCGCGGCCACTGCTACCTCTCGTACCTCGACGTGCGCTCGTCCACGATCCGGACGCGGCTGTCGACGAACGGCGGGCTCACGTGGTCGACGCCGACGGTGAGCGTTCCCGACAGCGACCTCGGCTTCGAGAACGGCGCGCAGCCCGTGGTGCAGCCGGACGGAACCCTCGTCATCGTCTTCGACCTGGCCGCCGGCGGCTCGCACTACGCCGACCCGGCGGCGAACCAGATCCAGGCCGTGCGGTCGACCGACGGCGGGCGCACGTTCAGCCCTCCGATCACGGTGGCGCGGGTGCTGGCCGAGGACGTGCGCGGCATCCGTGCGCCGACGCTGCCGGGCGCCGCGGCCGACGCGGGCGGGACGATCTACGTCGTCTGGGGCGACTGCCGCTTCCGCCAGGACTGCTCCGACGACGACATCGTCGTCTCGCACTCGCGGGACGGGCTCGCGTGGACGCCGGCCGAGCGCGTGCCGCTCGTCGACCAGGGATCGGATCAGCAGGCGTTCGTCGCTGGGCTAGGCGTCGACCCGAACGCCACCGGCCGGCTCGCGGTGGTGGCGTACACGCAGCCGGAGTCGTGCTCCTCGGAGACCTGCCACGGCATCGACGCCGTGTTCGCGTCGTCGCGGAACGGCGGCCGCACATGGACGGCCGCGCGGCGCCTCGATGCCGAGCCGATGGCGATCTCGTCCTTGCCGGACACGGGCCTGGGGGCGATGCTCGGCGACTACGTGGCGATGTCGTACGTCCGCGGCAAGCCGATCCCGGTCTTCGCGCTCGCCCTGGATCCGCTCGGCGAGCGGTTCCGGGAGGCGATCTACGCGTCGCCGCGGATCGGCTAGAGCTGGAGCTCCCCGACCGGATCATCGGCGCCGTCGCGCGTCATCCGGAGATTCGCAGCATCCGGCTCGTTGGCTCGCGAGCGACGGGACAGGCGCGATCCGACTCGGATTGGGACTTCCGGGTCGAGACGCTGGAGTTCAGCTTGGCCGCGGCCGCGCTTCCCGACCTCCTCGCTCCCCTCGAGCCTCTTGCTCAACAGTGGGATCGGCTGAGCGACGAGCAGTGCTGGATGGCGATCCTCCCGGGCCCGGTGAAGGTCGATCTGATCTTCCCCGCGGAACCGCACGTCCACGAGCCGCCGTGGGTTCCTTCCGCGGAGAACCTCGACGCGATCGACGCGCACCTCTGGGACTGGCTGCTCTGGCTTCGAGCGAAGGAAGCCTCCGGAAAGCGCGAGCTCGTTGCGGCCGAGCTGGAGAAGCTCTTCGTCCACCTGCTGCGACCGCTCGGCGTGGAGCGCGTGCCGTCGTCGGTCGCGGAAGCGGTCGAGCTCTACCGGCCCGCGCGTGACGCTCTGGCGGCAAGCCTCGGCTGCGTGATCTCGCCTGTGCTCGAGGCCGAGGTGGCTAGAGCGCTGCACGAAGAGAGCTGACGAGGGCGCCGAGCGCGGCCGGCCCCTCCTCCGCGACCTCGACGGCGCGCGAGCCGACGACGACGCCGTCCGCGAGCTCGGCGGCGGCGTGCGCCTGCTCGGGCGTCGAGATCCCGAAGCCGGCGTAGAGCGGGAGGTCGGTAGCGCGGCGCGCGCGGTCGACGAGACCGGCGAGCGCGGGGGAGAGGTCACGTCGGGCACCCGTCGTCCCAGCGACCGTGACGAGGTAGAGCCAGCCGTCCGTCTGGGCGGCCGCGAGGGCGATCCGCTCGTCGGTCGAGGTCGGCGCGACGAGCTGGACGCGGCGGAGCTCGGGCCGCTCGCCCGCGGGGAGGTCGGCGACGATGAGGCTCGTGGCCCCGGCCGCGCGCGCGTCGGCGGCGAAGCGCTCCCAGCCGTAGGCCTCGAGGAGCGACGAGTACGTCATCGGGACGAGCGGCGTCTCGGGGAGGCGTTCGCGCGTGGCGGCGAGGCACTCGAGGCAGGCCTGCGTGCGCATGCCGCGGGCGAGCGCGCGCTCGGCGGCGCGGCGGATGACGGGCCCGTCGGCGAGCGGGTCGGAGAAGGGGAATCCGAGCTCGACGAGGTCGGCGCCTGCGGCGACGGCGGCCTCGGCGAGCTCCGGCGTCTCCGGGCCGCTCATGAGGTAGACGCCGAGCGTCTTCTTCGAGCGCACCTCGCTTTCGTCACGCATCCGGCTCGATTCGGCGACGGTGCGTCAGCTACCCTCGGACGTCCCCGTGGGTGGGTGGGGGCTTGGGATGGGACCGCCCACCGCTTCGGCACCGGGGTCACCCTCGCGCGGCGCGGCCAGCACCTCCGCGAGATCCTTGTCCCCGCGGCCCGAGAGGCAGACGAGGACGAGCTCCTCGTCGAGCCCGCGGGCGCGGGCCAGCGCGTGGGCCGGCTCGAGCGCCGGGATGATCCCCTCCGTCCGCGCCAGCTCGCGGAACGCCGCCAGCGCCTCCTCGTCCGTCGCGGACACGTACTCGGCGCGGCCCGAGTCGCGGAGGAACGCGTGCTCGGGGCCGACGCCCGGATAGTCGAGCCCGGCCGAGATCGAGTGCGCGTCCAGCACCTGGCCGTCCTCGTCGGCGAGGAGCGACGAGCGCGCGCCGTGGAGCACGCCGGCCCGCCCGCCCCCGAGCGACGCGGCGCCCGCGGCCTCGACGCCGACCAGCCGTGCCTCGGGATCGTCCAGGAAGCCCGCGAACATCCCGATCGCGTTCGACCCGCCGCCCACGCACGCCACGACGACCTCCGGCAGCCGTCCCTCCGCGGCCAGGAACTGCTCCCGCGCCTCGCGCCCGATCACCGCCTGGAGCTCGCGGACGATCTCGGGGTACGGATGCGGCCCGACGCAGGAGCCGATCAGGTAGTGCGTCGTCTCGACGTTCGCGATCCAGTCGCGGATCGCCTCGCTCGTCGCCTCCTTCAGCGTGCGTGTGCCGAAGTCGACGGGGCGCACCTCTGCGCCGAGGAGGCCCATCCGCTCGACGTTCGGCCGCTGCCGGCGCATGTCCTCGGCGCCCATGTAGACGACGCACTCGAAGCCGAATCGCGCGCACACCGTCGCCGCCGCGACGCCGTGCTGGCCCGCGCCGGTCTCGGCCACGATGCGCCGCTTGCCGAGACGCCGCGCGATCTCCGCCTGGCCGAGCGCGTTGTTGAGCTTGTGCGCGCCCGTGTGGAGGAGGTCCTCGCGCTTCAGGTAGAGCCGCTTCCCGGGTGCGAAGCGCTCCGCCCGGGTGAGCGGCGTCGGCCGGCCCGCGTACGTGCGGCCGAGCCGGTCGAGCTCGGCGCGGTAGCCCTCGTCCGCGAGCGCCGCGCGCCAGCCCGCCTCGAGCTCGTCGAGCGCGGGCACGAGCGTCTCGGGGACGAACCGGCCGCCGTACGGCCCGTACGTCAGGACCGGGCCGACGCCACCCACACACGCACCTTGTCGTGATCCTTGACGCCGGGCTCGCGCTCGAGCGACGAGGAGGCGTCGACCGCCCACGGCCGTACGGCGGCGATCGCCTCGCGCACGTTGTCCGGCCCGAGCCCGCCGGCGAGCATCACGCGGCCCTCGACGTCGGCCGCCGCGCTCCAGTGTTCGGGATCGTGCCCCTGCCACGGCTGGTCGAGGACGCGCGCGACGGGCTCGCCGTCGCGGAGGAGGAGCGCCTCGCGCCCCCGCACGTCGCCGCCGTCGTCGGGGTAGAGCTGCACGAGGTCGGCGGGCGTCTCCGCCGTCTCGGCCACGAACACCGCCACCGACAGCGCCGTCTCGGGCACGTCGAGCACCGCCTCCGCGCGCCGCGGACTCTTCTCCACCAGGACGAAGCCGAGCAGGTCCGCGCCGGCCTCGGCGGCGACGTCCACGTCCTCCTGCCGCGTCAGCCCGCACACCTTCACGAGCGGCCGCGACAGGAGCTCGCGCAGCTTCGCGGGCGGGTCCGGGGCGCGCATGAGCGCCGAGCCGACGAGGACCGCGTCCGCGCCCGCGAGCTCCGCCGCGGCCGCCTGCGCCCGCGTGTGGACGCCGCTCTCGGCGATCACGGTGCGGTCGCGCGGAGCCCGCGCCACGAGCTCGAGCTGCGTGCGCCGGTCGATCTCGAAGGTCGAGAGGTCGCGCGCGTTGACCCCGACGACCGGCGCGCCCAGGGCGACTGTGCGCTCGAGCTCCTCCGCGTCGTGCGCCTCGACGAGCGCGTCCAGGCCGAGCGCCTGGGCCTCCGCGAGCAGGCGGGTGCACGTCGCATCGTCGAGGTCGCGCAGGAGGAGCAGGACGGCGTCGGCCCCGGCCTCCTTCGCGGTACGGAGGTCCTCCGCGCGCGAGAAGAAGCCCTTGGCGAGGAGCGGCAGCGCCGCGGCGGCGCGGGCCGCACGCAGGTCGTCCCACGACCCGCCGAACCGCTCGTCGACGAGGATCGAGCACGCGGCCGCGCCCGCCTGCTCGAACGCGCGGGCGAGCCGCGCCGGGTCCGCGTCCGGCCGCAGGTCGCCGGCCGAGGGCGAGCGGCGCTTGACCTCGGCGACCGCGCCCAGCCCGGGCCTAGTCAGCGCGTCCCGAAACCGCATGGCGTGAGAATGCCACCAGCGCGTCGAGCCGCACCGCCGCCGCGCCCGAGTCGACGGCCTCGCGGGCGAGCTCGAGCCCCTCGCGGAGGTCGGCGGCGTGGCCGGCCGCGGCGATCGCGCCCGCGGCGTTGAGGAGGATCGCATCGCGCGCGCCGCCGTCCTCGCCGGCGAGGACGGCCCGTATCCGCTCGGCGTTGTGCGCCGGCGTCCCGCCGAGGAGATCGTCGGGCGCGCAGCGCCGGACGCCGAGCTCCTGCGGGTCGATCGTCCGCTCGTGCACCGACCCGTTCACCACCTCGCAGACGAGGTTCGGCCCCGCCGGGGAGAGCTCGTCGATCCCGTGCGCGCCGTGGACGACGAACGCGCGCCGCGCGCCGAGCTGCGCCAGCACCTCGGCGAGCGTGCGCACGAGCTCGGGCGCGAACACCCCGACTACCTGCGCCCGCGCCCCGGCCGGGTTCGTCAGCGGCCCGAGCACGTTGAAGACGGTGCGCGTCGCCAGCTCGCGCCGAACCGGCGCGGCGTGCTTCATCGCCGGGTGGTGCGCGGGGGCGAAGAGGAAGCCGAAGCCGAGCTCGTCGATCGACCGTGCGATCCGCTCGGGCGGCAGCTCGAGCTCGAAGCCGAGCGCCTCGAGGACGTCGGCCGAGCCGGAGGCGGACGAGACGGCGCGGTTGCCGTGCTTCGCCACCCCCGCCCCGGCGGCCGCCGCGACGAGGGCGGCGGCGGTGGAGATGTTGAGCGTCCCGGCGCCGTCCCCGCCCGTGCCGGCCGTGTCCACGAGGTCGTCGCGCGCGGGCCGGACGGTGAGCGCGTGCTCCCGCATCGCCTCGGCGCAGCCGGCGATCTCTTCGGCGGTTTCGCCCTTCGCACGCAGCGCGACGAGGAAGCCGGCGATCTGCGCGGGGCTAGCCTCGCCGGCCATGACCTCGTCCATCACGCCGCGGGCTTCCGCACGCGTGAGGTCGTGTCCGTCGAGGAGTCGTGAGAGGGCCTGCTGGATCATCGGCCGGCCAGGAAATTCTGCGCCAGCTCCGGCCCGAGCGGGGTCAGGACCGACTCGGGGTGGAACTGGACGCCGTCGATCGGCAGCTCGCGGTGGCGGACGGCCATCACCTCGCCTTGGTCGCAGGTCGCGGAGACCTCGAGCTCGTCCGGGACGCGCGTCGCGGCGAGCGAGTGGTAGCGGCCAGCCTCGAAGCTCGGCGGAAGGCCGGCGAAGAGGCCTTGCCCGTCGTGATGGACGGGTCTCGCCTTGCCGTGGACGAGCCGCCGGGCGAGCCCGATCTCACCGCCGAACGCTTCGACGACCGCCTGGTGGCCGAGGCAGACGCCGAGCGTCGGCACGCGTGAGCGGCGGACGAGCTCGACGACGCGCGGCGGCGGCCTCCCCGGGCCGGGCGAGACGACGAGCCGGTCGGGCCGGAGCTCCTCGAGGCCGGGCTCGTCGTTCCGGCGCACGTCCACCTCGGCGCCGAGCGCGCCGAAGAGGTGCGCGAGGTTGTACGTGAACGAGTCGTAGTTGTCGATGAGCAGGATCACGCTGCGGCCTCCGCGCGGTCGATGGCCGCCTCGAGAGCGGCCAGCTTGCGCAGGCACTCCTCGTGCTCGCCCGCCGGGTCGGAGTCGGCCACGATTCCCGCGCCGGCCTGGAGGTGCGCGACGCCGTCCGCGAGCACGATCGTCCGGATCGCGATGCACGTGTCGAAACCGGTGGCTGGGATCGAGTAGCCGACCGCGCCGGCGTAGGGTCCGCGGCGGTAGCCCTCGAGCTCGGAGATGATCTGCATGGCCCGCACCTTGGGCGCGCCGGAGACCGTGCCGGCCGGGAAGCAGGCGCGCAGGAGGTCGAACGGCGTGACGCCGTCCTGCAAGTCGCCCGCGACCTCCGACACGAGGTGCGTGACGTGCGAGAACCGCTCCGGCTCGAGGAATCGCTCGACGCGGACCGAGCCCGGGACGCAGACGCGCGAGAGGTCGTTCCGGCCGAGGTCGACGAGCATCACGTGCTCGGCGCGGTCCTTCTCGGAGCCGAGGAGCCGCTCCGCGTCGCCCTCGCCGGGGCTCGTCGTCCCGGCGATCGGGTTCACGCTCGCACGGCGGCCCTCCAGCTTCACGAGGGTCTCGGGCGAGGAGCCGACGAGCGCGAGCTCCTCGACCTCCAGCAGGAAGAGGTACGGCGAGGGGTTGATGCGGCGGAGCGCCCGGTAGAGGTCGAGCGCGGAGGCGGCCGTCCGTCGCTCGGCCCGCTGCGAGAAGACGATCTGGAACGCGTCGCCGGCCCGGATGTGCTCCTTGGCCCGCCGCACGCCGGCCTCGTACCGGCGCCGCGAGGGTGTCCGAACCGTCCGTGCCCGTCCCGGCCGCGTCCGGGTGACAGTCACTCCGACGGGCCCCGGCGGGACGGGTCCGAGGAGGGCGTCGGCCGCTTCGGGCGCGTCTCCGTTCAGCACCTCGGCGGCGCCGAGCACGTGGTCGAAGCGCAGGAGCAGGTCGGCGACGACGAAGCGGCTCTCGGGGAGCGCCGGGCCGGCATCCGGAAGCGGCACCGTCGGCTCGAGCCGCGCGACGTGGTCGTAGCCGAGGTAGCCGACGACCGGCTCGCCGCTCGCCTCGGCCTCCTCGATCGGGCAGAGCCGCGAGCCGCAGCCGACGAACGAGAACCGGCCGAGCCGGCCGCGCTCGACGGACTCGAGCAGGAACGCGCCGCGGCCTCGCCCGCGCAGCCGGAGGTACGCGCCGAGCGGCGTGAGGAGGTCGGTGGCGGTGTCGATGGCTGTGGTCATCGCAGAGACGAAAAAGACCTTCCGGCGGGAAGGTCTCGAGCGGGAACGGGTTGTCGTCGGCCGGTCAGCCGACGCTTCCGCCCCGCTCGCGGCGCCAGGCCCAGGTCGAGATCCAGGTGCGCGGGGCAGAGGTCACGTCGCTTCAGGGTAGGCCCGCGAGGCAGGGCGAGTCAAGCCCGCCGCGGCGAGCGTCACGACGCAGAGCCCCGCGGCGAGCCAGTACGGGGCGAGGTCGCCGGCGAGACCGCCGAGCGCGCCCCCGCCGAACGAGCCCACGCCCTGGCCGGCCGCCCAGGCGAGGTTCATGAGTGCGAAGGCGAAGCTCGCGTCGAGCCCGAGCGACTCCGCGCCCTCGATGAGGCCGGTCATGGCCGGAATCCAGAAGACGCCGTAGGCGAGCCCGGCGCCGACGACGACCGTGCCGAGCGCGAAGCGCTCGTGCAGGAGCGGAAGGAGCACGGTCACGGCCGCCGAGCCGAGCGCGGCGACGCGGACGAGCGCGGCCGCGCCGCGGCGGTCGGCGAGCCGGCCGACGACCGGGCTGAGCCCGGACTCGAGCCCCGCGGAGAGGAGGAAGACGGCGCTGATCCCGAGCGCGCCGAAGCCGAGCGCGTGCAGTCGCAGCGGCCCGAGGACGCTCACGATGCCGAAGAGGATCGCGGGCAGCGCTACGAGCCACATGCCGCCGACGAGGCGGCGGTCGCGGAGGTGGGGGAGGAGGTCGGCGAGCGTCTGCGGCTCGTCCGGCCGTCCGGCCGGAGCCAGCGCGGCGGCGACGCCGATCCCCACGCCGACGGCCGCGACGGCGCTGAACACCGACCCGGTCCCGAAGGACGCCGCCGCGCCGCCGACGATCGGCCCGAGCAGCGCGCCGGCGATCCCCGCCCCGAGCGCGGAGCCGATCAGCTCGCCGCGGCGCTCGCGCGGCGCCCGCGACACGAGCCACGCGAGCGCGCCCGTCCATGTGCACGCGCCGCCGAAGCCTTGGCAGAAGCGTGCGGCGTCGAGGACCGCGATGCTGTGTGCGAACCCGAACGCGAGGCTCGTCACGCTGAGGAGCGCCAGACCGGTGAGGGCGACGGGCTTCGGGCCCGTTCGCGCGGCGAGCATCCCGGCCGGAATGGATCCGGCGAGCGTGCCGACGCCGAACGCCGCGGTGAGCACCCCCGCCCCGGTCTTCGAGAGCCCGAGCGTGTCCGCGTAGTGGGGCAGGAGCGGCGTGAGCGCCGCGTAGAAGAGCGTGTCGACGAGCATGATCGCGCTGACGAGGACGAGCAGCCGTCGCACGCGACCGATGCTAGTGCCGCGCCGCCTCGTCCGCCTCGACCATGTCCCGCACGGACCGGCCCGGTGGCTGCCACCGTCGCGAAAGCGTGCCGTGTTCGTCACGGAGTACACGCAACGGCGGAGCCGTGCGGGCTCGCGGCATGGCGGAGCCCTGTCCGCCGGAGCCGCGTCCGGTGGCAGCCACCGTCACGAGAAGCGCACGCGGCGGCCGGGGATGGACGGCAACCGTCGGCTGGGCTGGCTCCGGAGGCGCCGCTTGAGGAGCCGACCTCAGGACGCGCGGTTCATCCGCGCGTCCGTCTGAGATGACCGGTCGACACGCCATGGTGGCTAGGCTGACGCCGTGACCCGCTCCGTCATCGTCTCCGCCGTTCGTACGCCGTTCGGGAAGCTCGGCGGCTCGCTCGCGGACAAGCCGGCGACGGAGCTCGGGTCGATCGTCATCCGCGCCGGGCTCGAGCGCGCCGGGCTCCGGCCCGACGAGGTCGAGTACGTGATCATGGGCCAGGTGCTCCAGGCCGGAGCGGGCCAGGCCCCGGCGCGCCAGGCGGCGATCGGCGCGGGGATCCCGATCGAGGTCGGCGCCGACACGATCAACAAGGTCTGCGCGTCGTCGATCCGCGCAGTCGAGATCGCCGACCAGATGATCCGCGCCGGCGACCACGAGCTGGTCGTCACGGGCGGCATGGAGTCGATGTCGAACGCGCCCTACCTGCTGAAGAAGGCGCGGTTCGGCTACCGGCTCGGGAACGGCGAGCTCGTCGACTCGATGGTCTTCGACGGCCTCACCTCGACCTTCGACAAGCTGCACATGGTGCAGCAGGCCTCGAAGGTGGCGCGCGAGCTCGGCGTCTCGCGCGAGGACCAGGACGGCTGGGCGCTCCGCTCGCACGAGCGCGCCGTCCGCGCGATCGACGAGGGGCGCTTCGCGGACGAGATCGTCCCGGTCGGCGACTTCGCCGTCGACGAGGGGCCGCGACGCGACACCTCGCTCGAGAGGCTCTCGGCGCTCAAGCCCGTCTTCGACCCGGAGGGGACGACGACCGCCGGGAACGCGCCCGGCGTGAACGACGGCGCCGGTTGCGTGATCGTGGCGAGCGAGGAGCTCGCGCGCCGCCGCAACCTGCCAATCCTCGCGACGATCCTCTCGCAGGCGTACGTCGCGGACGAGTTCGCGTACCTCGCGCGCACGCCGGCCAAGGCGGGAAAGCTCGCGCTCGAGAAGGCGGGCAAGACGATCGACGACGTCGAGCGCGTGGAGTTGAACGAGGCCTTCTCCTCCGTCGTCCTGAACTCGACGAAGATGCTCGGCGCCGACCCGGAGCAGGTGAACGTGAACGGCGGCGCGGTCGCGCTCGGCCACCCGATCGGCGCGTCGGGCGCGCGCATCCTCGGGACGATGGTCCACGAGCTCCGCCGGAACGGCGGCGGGCTCGGCCTTGCCGCCATATGTTCGGGCGGAGGCCAGGGCGACGCGGTTCTGATCGAGGTCTAGGAACCCGTCGGCCGCCACCGGTGTACGACCGGTGATGCGCCTCCTCCTCGCCTCCCTCGCCCTCGGACTCTGCACCGCGCCTGCGGCGTTCGCGGCCGGGCCGGATCCAGGGGTCACGGTGGGCGGACAAGGCGTCGCGGCCCCGGGTGGGAAGATCCGGTACGTGGCCGTCGGAGGCAGAAGGGCGACGACGACCCTCGTCGTCATCCGAGCTCGCGACGGCAGCATCGTCCGGTCGGCGACCTACGGCGGCGCATACGGCGTCCCGGCGGTCACCTTCGACGGCGCAAGGGGCGGCGTCAGCAGCGACGGGTCGACCCTCGTCCTCGCAGACATCCGGACCGGCAACGGGGAGTACCCGCTCAAGCGGCACAGCTCGTTCGCCGTCGTCGACGCGAAGAGCCTTCGCCTCCGCGCGCGGGTGGAGCTCCCGGGCCACTACACCTTCGACGCCCTCTCGCCCGACGGGTCGCGGCTGTACCTGATCCAGCACGTCTCCGCGCAGACCCTGACCCACTATGTCGTGCGCGCGTACGACCTCGTGCACCGCAGCCTCCTGTCCGGCCGGATCGCCGACAAGTCGCAGCGCGGCTGGGTGATGAACGGCATGCCGCTGACGAGGACGACGAGCGCCGGCGGCCGGTGGGTCTACACGTTCTACGACAACCCGGGCGGCTACCCGTTCGTGCACGCGCTCGACACCGTGCGAGGCGTCGCGCACTGCATCGGCGTCCCGTGGAAGGGCTCCGAGAACAACCTGTGGAAGCTGCGCATGTCGGTGCGCGACGGAGGCCGCACGCTGAGCCTCCACTGGCGCAGCGGGCGGCCGTACCTCGCGATCGGCGTTGGCACCTGGCGGATCTCGTACCCGCGTCGCGCAGGGGCCGCCTCGCCGTCCGGGTTCCGATGGTGGATCGTCGGCGCCGCGCTCGCGGTCGTCGCGGCGGCCGCCGCCGGAGTCCTCGGACGGCGATGGATCGCCGCGCGGGGACCGCTCTGCCTCCGCCGCGCGTAGACCGGAGAGATCACCCGAAGGAGGTCGCCATGCTTCGCCGCCTGCTCCCGTTCGCCCTTGTCGCCCTTGTCGCGCTCGTCGCCGCGCCGATAGCCCTCGCCGACGGAGGATCGGCGCCGGTCGCCGCGGAGGGCGTGCTCGCGCCGGGCGGGAAGATCCGGTACGCCACCCTCACGAACGGTCGATCGACGACGGTGAACGCAAGCCGAACGAACGGGGTCGTCATCCGTTGGAGGGACATCCGCGGCCACTGGGCGGTTCCGGGAGTCGCGTTCGACGGCACTGCCGGCGGCCTCAGCGGTGACGGACGGACGCTCGTCCTGATGCAGGCCCAGACGGCGCCGCTCCCGACGCGAAGCGTCTTCCAGATCGTGCGGACGAGCGACCTCGCCCCGGTGCAGCGGGTGGTCCTGAAGGGGAACTTCGCGTTCGACGCGCTTTCGCCTGACGGCTCGCGGCTCTACCTCATCCAGCACGTGTCGCAGCAGAACCTGAGCCGCTACGTCGTGCGTGCGTACGCGCTCGACCGGCACCGGCTCCTGCCCGGCCGGATCGCCGACCGGACGCAGCGCGGCTGGGTGATGGCCGGGTACCCGGTGACGCGGGCGACGAGCGCCGACGGGCGCTGGATCTACACGCTCTACATGCGACCGTCCGGCTATCCGTTCGTGCACGCGCTCGACGCCGTGCGCGGTGTGGCGCACTGCGTCGGCATCCCCTGGCACGGGAACCAGAACGTGCTCTGGCGGCTGCGGCTGTCCGTCCGCGACGGCGGCCGAGCGCTCACTCTGCGGTGGCCGAGCGGCCGCGAGTACCTCGCGATCGCGAGGGACACATGGCGGATCTCGCACCCGGGCGCTGCGGCGCGATCCGGCTCGGGATCCGGCTTCCCGTGGTGGATCCTCGGGGTCGCGGGAGGCGGGGCGCTCCTCCTGCTCGCCCTGCGGCGGGTGGGCTACGGCCTACGCGCCCGCGCGGCCACGAACTGACCCGTCAGAAAGCGCGTCGGCCACCGCTCCAGGCGCTCCGCCGCGAGGAGGAGCCGGAGCGGCGGCCGAAGCGCGCGCGCCGCGATACGCGGGACGTGCATCACCGCGGCGAGCTCCTCGACGGCGAAGCCCACGCTCTCGAGAGCGGCGCCGAGGCCGCGCGGGCCGAGCGTCGCGCCGACGTAGTAGGGCACGAGGACGAGCGGCCGGAAGGGGAGCGCGTTCCGCAGCGCGACGAGCGGGTTCCGGGGATTGTCGAGCGTCACGACGGCGAGGCCGCCCGGGACGAGAACGCGGTGGAGCTCGCGGAGCGCCGCCTCGACTCCCGCGCGCGACGGGAAGTGGTCGAGCGTCGACGTCGAGACGACGACGTCGAAGCTCGCGGCCTCGAAGGGCAGAGCGCGCACGTCCGCGACGCGGGCGTCGAGCTCCGGGTGGCGCCGTCGCGCGGCCGCGACGGTCTCGGGCGACGCGTCGATTGCCACGAACGCCTGGGCGCGGGCCGCGAGGAAGGGGGACAGTCCCTCGGCCACGGCCTCGTCGAACACGTCCGTCTTCAGCACGCGGCCGCAGTCCTGCGGCAGCCACCGCCGGAGCAGCCTCCGGTTGACCTCGTCGCTGTAGGCGCGGAGGAGCGAGCTCCCGCGCGTCTCCCGCCACGTGCGGACGACTGCGTCCCAGTCATGACTCGTCACGCGCGCGCGGCCGCGACGGTCTCGCGCGGCAGGGCGACGACCGGGCTGAACTTGCCGCCGTGTCCCTGCTCGAGGCGCTCGTGGTAGCTCGGCTCGACCGCCGCGCCGCGGAGCGTCGTCCGCAGCTCCGCGGCCACGCGCGGGGCGACCGAGTCGTACGTGGCGCGGTCGACGGTCACGAGCCGCAGCTCGAAGCGGTCGGGCTCGTGCTGGACGAGCTGGTAGCGGACGACGCCGTCGAGCAGCTTCACGGGCGCCCAGACCGCGAACGGGTGCACGAAGCTCCCGTCGCGGAGGTGGACGATCTGGCTCACGCGTCCCTCGACGACCGACAGGAGGCGCGACGTGCGGCCGCAGGCGCAGCGGCCGGGGACGATGCGGGCGACGTCGCCGAGCCGGTAGCTCAGGAGCACGGTGCCGCGGTTGACGAGGTTCGAGACGACGACCTCGCCGGGCTCACCGTCGGGCACCGGCCGGCCGTCGGCGCCGACGATCGAGAGCGCGCAGAGATCCTCGTGGAGGTGGTGCCCGCGCCGCTCCTCGCAGAAGTAGCCGATGCGGAACACCTCGACGGCGCTGTACTGCGACAGCACCGGCACGCCGAAGCGCTCCTCGACCAGGCGCCGCCCCTCGTCGGTCATCCCGTCCGCCGTGTACACGGTCACCTTGGGGAGGTGGAGGGACAGTCCCTCGGCGGCGGCCGTTCGGAATAGGAGCTCGAGGTAGGTGCCGTAGCCGCGCACGACGTCCGGCCGCAGGCGGTTGATCGTCGCCACGACGTCCTCGAGCGGCTCGTCGACGCCGGCCGAGTGGTGCCGCGGCCGGAGCGGCCGGTAGCAGGAGCGGTCGTAGTAGGCACGGACCTCCTGCGGCGTCGTGATCGTCGTGCCGAGGCCGAGGTCGAGCGCGAGGTAGCGGAAGCTGCGCCCGATGAAGCGCGTCTCGACCGCGCGCTCGCGCTCGGCGTAGGCGATGTTCAGGAGCAGCGAGCGCCGGTCGTGGAAGACGGTGAGCGGATCCCACGTCGAGCCGGTCGTCCGGAGGGACAGTCCCTCGGACGTGTCCGGCGCGGACGAGCGGAACGCCGCCGGGTCGTCGCGGACCGCCGCCTTGTCGAGCAGCGGAAGCTCGGCGAGGTCCGCGACGCCGCGGATCTCGCCCGGGCGGAAGAGGGCGCGGTAGTGAGGAACCCACCGCGCCGCGTGGTCCGCGATCGCCCGCGCCCGCACGTCGGCGAGCGATCGCACCCGCTCCTCGGGGAGGAACGGCACGCGCCGCTCGACCGGCAGCCGCCGGGCGAAGATCGCGGTGCCGGCTAAACGGGTGGCTATTCGCTGCGCCTGACGGCGACCTCGTACTTCGTCACGGACGTCCGCTTGCCGGGCGTCTCGCCCGGATCCATGGCGTTGAGCGCGGCGTCGCCCCGCCTGTAGTCGTCCTCGTTCTCGAAGAACACGAGCACGAGCGACTTCTCCCCGTCGGCGTCGTAGAGCAGGACGATCTCGGTCGCCGGGATCTCCTCCGGGCGCTCGTCTTCCTGGAGCTGCCGGGTGAGCTGGCCGATCCGGTCTCGGTCGACGCCCTCGAACGTCACCGCGCGTGCGTATGCCACATCTCCCTCCCTTGTCGACTCGCGCCAGCCTACGCGGTTAGCCTCCGCGCGTGAAGCTCGAGCGCGTCCTCGTCGTCGGCGCCGGCCAGATGGGGGGCGGGATCGCGCAGGTCGTCGCCGCCTCGGGGCGGCGGGTGCTCCTCCACGACGCCGCCCCGGGCGCCGTGGAGCACGGGCTCGAGACGATGCGGCGGAGCCTCGCGAAGCTGGCGGAGAAGGGCGGGGCCGATCCGGACGAGGTGCTCGCGCGGGTCGAGCCGGTCGACGACCTGGCCGCCGCCGACCTGATGATCGAGGCCGTGGTCGAGGACGCAGCGGTGAAGGAGGACGTCTTCCGCCGCGCCGACGAGCTCCTCCCGCCGGAGGCGATCCTCGCCTCCAACACGTCGTCGATCCCGATCACGTCGCTCGCGGCCGTGACCGGGCGACCGGAGCGGGTCGTCGGGATGCACTTCTTCAACCCCGTGCCCGTGCTCCGGCTCGTCGAGGTGATCCGCGGCCTCCAGACCTCGGACGAGACCGCGGCCGCGGTCGTCGAGCTCGCCCGCGACCTCGGCAAGGAGCCGGCCGAGGCGCGCGACTTCCCCGGCTTCGTCTCGAACCGGATCCTCATGCCGTTCATCAACGAGGCCGCCTACACGCTCATGGAGGGGGTCGCCGAGCCTGAGGCGATCGACACGATCGCGAAGCTCGGCTTCGCGCACCCGATGGGCCCGCTCGCGCTCGCCGACCTGATCGGCCTCGACACCTGCGTCGCGATCATGGAGGTGCTGCACCGAGGGCTCGGGCAGGCGAAGTACGCGCCGTGCCCGCTGCTTCGCCAGTACGTCCAGGCCGGGCGGCTCGGGCGGAAGAGCGGACGCGGTTTCTACGACTACTCGTCCTAGGGGCTAAAGCCGCTCTCCTCTCGCGCCGATACCGCGGGCGAGCTCTGCGAAAGGGGGTTTCGCTTGCGGCTCTTGCTGGTCGACGACGATGCGGCTCTTCGGGCACTCGTCCGCACGACGTTCGAGGTGGTCGATCTCCAGGTGGAGGAGGCGGAGGACGCGCGCGAGGCGCGCCGCCGGATCGAGGCGCGCCGTCCCGACGTGATCGTCCTCGACGTGCTCATGCCGGGCGAGAGCGGGCTCGATCTCTGCCGTTCGCTGAAGTCCGACCCGGCGACGAGCTCGATCCCGATCGTGCTCCTCTCCGGCTCGGACGGCGGGAGCCTCGTCGCCTCGGATGCGGCCGGCGCGGACGCGTACATCCGCAAGCCGTTCAGCCCGCTCGAGCTCCTCGCCGTCGTCGAGCGGCTCGCGGGAGGCCTGTACGGCGTGCCGTTCCGCGCGGGCAAGAACAAGGATCCCGAGGAGCAGCTGCTGCTCTACGCGCGCGACCTCCGGCACCTGCTCGACCTCGAGCGAGGGCAGCGCGTCCTCGTGCAGGAGGCCTACCGCGAGACGGTCGCCGCGCTCGCGAGCGCGCTCGAGTCGAAGGACACGGGGACGCGGGCGCACTCCCAGCGGGTGCAGGAGTACGCGGTCGAGCTCGGAGGGGCGCTCGCCCCCGAGCTCGTGGAGCAGCCGTCGGCCGAGTACGGCTTCCTCCTCCACGATGTGGGCAAGATCGGGATCCCGGATAGCGTGCTCCAGAAGCCGGGCCCGCTGACCGAGGACGAGCGGCGGCTGATGCAGACGCATACCGTGCTCGGCGAGCAGATGCTCGGCGGCGTCGCCTTCCTCAAGGGGCAGGGACTGCTCGTCGTCCGCTCGCACCACGAGCGCTGGGACGGCGACGGCTATCCCGACGGCGTCGGCGGCGAGGAGATCCCCCTCGCCGCGCGGATCTTCGCGGTCGCGGACACGCTCGACGCGATGACGAGCGACCGGCCCTACCGCCGGCGCGGCTCGTGGGAGACGGCCGGCGCCGAGATCCGCGGCCAGTCGGGGCGCCAGTTCGATCCGACGGTGGTGGAGGCGTTCCGCGAGCGCGAGCCGGCGTTGCGCGAGATCTGCCGGCGTTTCGAGCTCGCGGCCTAGCTTTGGCGAGAATGGGGTCGTGCGCGTCTCGGCGAAGGCGGACTACGCGTTGCGCGCGGTGATCGAGCTCGCCGCGGCCGGCGACGGGCCGGTGAAGGGCGAGCGGATCGCGCAGGCCCAGGAGATCCCGCTCAAGTTCCTCGAGAACATCCTCCTCGAGCTGCGGCATGCGGGGATCGTCCGCAGCCAACGCGGCGTCGAGGGCGGCTACTGGCTCGCGCGCGCGGCCGAGGAGGTCAGCCTTGCCGAGGTGATCCGGGCCGTTGAGGGGCCGATCGCGAACGTGCGCGGCATCGGGCCGCAGGACGTCGAGTACCCCGGGCCGGCGGGCCGGCTCCGCGAGGTGTGGATCGCGGTTCGGGCGAGCCTGCGCTCCGTGCTCGAGGAGACGACGGTCGCCGACCTCGCCCGCGGCGAGCTGCCGCCGGCGGTCGAGGCGCTCGCCCGCGACCCGGACGCCTGGGCTCCGCACTAGCCGGCGAGCGGCGGCGCGGCGGCATGCGTCTTTCGGCGCCGAGTCGGCACAGACCCGTACGTCGCGCGGCGATAGCCTGACGGCTGGTGGGCGGGGTCAGGGGCTCCCGGTTCGCGCCCGCGCCCGCGTCTAACGGAGAAGAGGGTGGCTCTACGAGGTGAAGGTCGTCTGGCGGACTGCGCGGACGTAGACGATCTGGCCCACGTCGAGCTCGAGCGCGGCGGCCTCCTCGCGCGTCACCTGGGCGGAGAGGCGCGTGCCGTCGTCGCGGACGAGCTCTACGCGCACCTCGAAGCCGAGGTGGACGAGCCGCTCCACCATCGCCTCCTGCGTCGACCCGTTCGGCTCCGAGCAGAGCTCCAGGTCGTGCGGGCGGATGTACGCGTCGCCGACGCGGTTCACCGGCCCGACGAAGCTCATCACGAACTCGTTCCCCGGCCGCTCGTAGAGGTCGCGCGGCGTCCCGACCTGCTCGATCCGGCCCTCGTTCATCAGGGCGATCCGGTCGGCGACCTCCATCGCCTCCTCCTGGTCGTGCGTGACGATCACGGTCGTCGTGTGCGTCTCGTCGTGGAGCCGCCGCAGCCAGGCGCGGAGCTCCTTCCGCACGCGTGCGTCCAGCGCGCCGAACGGCTCGTCCAGGAGGAGCACCTTCGGGTCGACGGCGAGCGCCCGCGCGAGGCCCATCCGCTGCCGCTGGCCGCCCGAGAGCTGAGCGGGGTAGCGCTCGGCGAACCCCTCGAGCTGCACCAGCCGCAGGAGCTCGCCGACGCGCTCGCGGATCTCCGTGCGCGGCCGGTGCCGGATCCGCAGGCCGAAGGCGACGTTCTCGTACACGGTCATGTGCTTGAAGGCCGCGTAGTGCTGGAAGACGAAGCCGACGCCGCGCCGCTGCGGCGCCTCCGCCGTCACGTCCTCCTCCGCGATCGACACGCCGCCCGTGTCCGGCCGCTCCAGGCCGGCGATCACGCGTAGGAGCGTCGACTTCCCGCTCCCGCTCGGGCCGAGGAGTGCCGTGAGCGAGCCGGTCGGCACCTCGAGCGAGACGTCCCGCAGAGCGGCGAACTCGCCGAAGCTCTTCGAGATCTCGCGGACGACGATGCTCACCGCGTCGCCTCCTTGGGGCGGAAGGCGTTCATCGCCACGAGCGTCGCGATCGCGATCAACGCCAGCAGGACGGACGCAGCGTACGCGCCGGTGAGGTCGAAGCCCTCGAACTGGTCCTGGACGTAGAGCGTGGCCGTCTCCGTCCGGCCGACGAGGTGGCCCGAGACGACGCTCACCGCGCCGAACTCGCCGAGGCACCGCGCGGTCGTCAGGACGACGCCGTACGCGATCGCCCAGCGTATGGCCGGGAGCGTGATCCGCACCAGTGTCTGGAGGCTCGACGCGCCGAGCGTCGAGGCGGCCTGCTCCTGCTCCGTCCCGATCTCGCGCAGGACCGGGACGACCTCGCGGACGACGAACGGCAGCGAGACGAAGATCGTGGCCAGGATCATGCTCGGCAGAGCGAAGACGACGTGGATCCCGTGCCGCTCGAAGAACGGCCCGAACCAGCCGAGCCGCCCGTAGAGCAGGAGGAGCGCCAACCCGACGACGACCGGCGAGAGCGCGAGCGGCAGGTCGACCACCGCGTTCACGAGCCCCTTGCCGGGGAACCGCCGCCGCACGATCGCGAGCGCGAGCCCGACGCCGAAGACGGTGTTCGCAGGCACCGCGATCAGCGCGATCAGGATCGTGAGCCAGAAGGCGTGCCGCGCGTCGTGCGTCGTCACCGCGTGCCAGACCGGCGCGAGCCCGTGCTCGAAGGTGCGCCAGAAGACGAGCCCCACGGGTGCGACGAGCAGCACCGCGAGGTACGAGAGACCGGCGAAGCGCAGCGCGTATCTAGCCAACGTCGTGCCTCCAGGCCCAGCGCCGCACCGCGCCGATCAGGAGCAGCACGCCCAGCGAGATCGAGAGCAGGAGCACCGACACGGCGGCCGCGGTCCCCGGCGCGCCGCTCTGGATCTGCCCGTAGATGTAGACCGACGAGACCTCCGTCTTGAAGGGCAGGTTCCCGGTGATGAGGACGACCGAGCCGAACTCGCCGATCGCCCGCGCGTAGGCGAGCGCGACGCCGGAGAGGATCGCCGGCACGAGGTTCGGCAGCACGATGCGCCGGAACACGGTGAGCCTGCCGGCCCCGAGCGACGCGGCGGCCTCCTCCATCTCGCGGTCGAGCTCGAGCAGGGTCGGCTGCACGGTCCGGACGACGAAGGGCAGCGTCACGAAGAGGAGGGCGAGGACGACCGCGCCGCGGGTGTAGGCGGCGCTGAGGCCGACCGGGCTGCGCGGCCCGTACAGCGCCACGAGCGTGAGCCCGGCGACGATCGTCGGCAGCGCGAACGGCAGGTCGATCAGCGCGTTCACGACGCCCCGGCCGACGAAGCGGTCACGCACGAGCACCCACGCGAGCACGGTCCCCATCACGGCGTTGATCGCCGCGACGACGACCGCGGCGACGAGTGTCAGCTTCAGCGCGGCCACGGCCTCGGGCGCCGAGACGGCCTGCCAGAAGCCGTGGCGTCCCTCTCGGCTCGAGCGCCAGACGAGCGCGGCGAGCGGGAGGAGGACGACGAAGCCGAGATACATCGTCGCGAGCCCCTGCACGACCGGAGCCCGGACGCCCAGGGGCCGCGGCGCCGCAACCGCGGCCGCGTTACTTGCCAAGCCCCGCCTCGATCTTGGCCATGACGCCACCTTTCGGGTCGAAGAAGCGCTTCTCGACCTTGCTCCAGCCGCCGAGCTTCTGGATCGTGAAGAGCCACGGCCGGACGGGGTAGTTGAACTTCTTCACCACGCTCCGCAGCACCGGCCGGTAGCCGTTCTGCCCGAAGATCGTCTGGGCCTTCGCGGTGTGCAGGAAGGCGACGAAGGCGCGCGCCGGCGCGGAGGCCTTCGTCGTCACGGCGACCGGGTTCTCGATCCGGATCGTGGCCTTCGGGATCAGGTAGACGACGGGCTGGCCCTTGTGCTGGGCGAGGATCGCCTCGTTCTCGTAGGCGAGCATCACGTCGCCGCGGCCGGCGAGGAAGGTCTGCAGGGCCTCGCGCGCGCTCTTGTCCTGCGAGACCACGTGGTGGAAGAGCTTGCTCAGGTACGCGATCGCCTGCGCGTCGGTCTTGCCCTTGCGGCGCATCGCGCCGTAGGCGGCCATGACGTTCCAGCGCGCGCCGCCGGAGGTGAACGGGTTCGGCGTCACGACCTGGACGCCCGGCTTGACGAGGTCCTCCCAGTCGCGGATGTGCTTCGGGTTGCCGTTCCGGAGCACGAAGACGACGACCGAGCGGGTGACCATCCCGTGCCAGGGGTTCTTGTTCCAGCTCGGGCTGACGAGGTGCGCCTTCACGAGGGTGGTGACGTCCGGCTCGAGCGAGAACGCGACGACGTCGGCGTGCAGTCCGTTCACGACCGCCTGGGCCTGGTCGCCTGACGCGCCGTACGACTGCGTGAAGCTCACACCCTTGCCGGCCTTCGTCTTCTGGAAGGCCTCGATGAGCTGGCCGTACGCCTCTTTCGGGGTCGAGTAGGCGACGAGCGAGATCGAGCCGCCCTTCGTCGAGGCTCCGGCGCTCGTCAGGAGGACTCCGGCGGCCAGTCCGACCGCAGCGATCAGACTAATAGCTTTCATTGACACCTCTCATCTTCCGACTTTGTCCATGAGGTTGCTGGACATTACGTACACGCCCGCCGCGGCGTCAAATCGGAGTGAGTCTCAGACCGCGGGCGGCGGGGGCGGCGGCGCCGTGTCGGGCACCTGGTGCCAGAGCACGATCTTGCCGCCGCGAATGCGGAAGACCGCCGTCGCGCGATGGCCGGGGCCGTCGCAGGCGCTCGTCGGCCGGTCACCGAGGAGGAAGGTCGCCGTGACCGTGGCCCCGCTCGTCGAGAGGGCGACGATCTTGCCCGAGCAGGGAAGGCCGGCGTTCCAGACGATCGCGTCGGCGTGCGTGCGAAGCCTGATCACGACCGGGCCCTGGATCACCTGCGCGCCCGGCGCGAAGAGGTCGGCGGCGGCGTGGTTGTCGCCGGCGTTCAGCGCCTTGCTCCACGCGCGGACGACGCCGGCGGGCGAGTGATCGGCGCCGCCGCAGCCCGCCAGCAGAGCCAGGACAAAGGCCGCGGCGAGCCAGGGACGCACGACCCACCCGACTATACTCGGGCGGCTGATGGACTTCGGGCTGTCGGACGATCAGCGCGAGATCCAGGCGCTCGCCCGGGAGGTCGCGAAGGAGAAGATCGAGCCCCACGCGGCCGAGTGGGACCGCGAGCACCGGTTCCCGCGCGAGCTCTTCACGGAACTCGCCGAGCTCGGCCTGATGGGCGTCTGCATCCCGGAGGAGTACGGCGGCGCGGGCGCGGACTTCGTCTCGTACGTCCTGGTGCTCGAGGAGCTCTCGCGCGCGGACGCGGGCGTCGGCGTCACGGTCGCGGTGCACACGAGCGCCGTGACGCTCCCGATCCTCGGGTTCGGCAGCGATGAGCAGCGGAGCCGGTTCGTGCCGCCGCTCGCGCGCGGCGAGACACTCGGCGCGTTCGCGCTCACCGAGCCCGAGGCCGGCTCCGATGCCGGGTCGCTCCGCACCTCGGCGCGCGAGGACGGCGACGGCTGGCGCATCTCCGGCGCGAAGCAGTGGATCACGAACGGCAGCCAGGCGGGCACGTTCCTCCTCTTCGCGCGCACCGATCCCGACACGCCGGGGCCGAAAGGGGTGTCGGCGTTCGTCCTCGACGCCGACCACGTCCGCATCACGCGCGAGGAGGAGAAGCTCGGCCTGAACTCGTCCGTGACGAGCGACCTCGTGGTCGAGGACGCGCTCGTCGGCCGCGACCGGCTGCTGCACGAAGAGGGAAAGGGCTTCGAGGTGGCGATGACGACGCTCGACGGCGGGCGGATCGGCATCGCGGCCCAGGCGCTCGGGATCGCGCAGGCGGCCTACGACGCGGCGCGCGCCTACGCGCTCGAGCGGCGGCAGTTCGGCAAGCGGATCGGCGACTTCCAGGCCATCCAGTGGAAGCTCGCCGACATGGCGACCGAGATCGACGCCGCGCGCCTGCTCGTCTACCGCGCCGCGTGGCTCCGGGAGCAGGGCCGGCCGCACGGCGAGGAGGGCGCGAAGGCGAAGCTCTTCGCCTCCGAGACGGC
>Ga0209059_1000255_pt1 | contig 23665 bp, 24 predicted proteins | sample GraSoiAngelo_151_FD_186165 | JGI IMG/M metagenome (GOLD analysis project Ga0209059, IMG submission 186165) | Grasslands soil microbial communities from the Angelo Coastal Reserve, California, USA - 14_1009_12_20cm (SPAdes) (version 2) | ecosystem: Environmental > Terrestrial > Soil > Grasslands ...
GCGGCGATCATCTTGGCGCCGTGGCGGATGATGCCCTGCCGCTCGACCGCGGTCCCGATCATGAAGCCGGGCACGTCGGCGAGAAACAACAGTGGAATGTTGAACGCATCGCAGAGCCAGATGAAGCGCGCCGCCTTGTCGGCCGAGTCCACGAAGAGGATGCCGCCCTTGTGCATCGGCTGGTTGGCGATGATGCCGACCACCCGGCCGCCGATCCGCGCCAGCCCGCAGATGATCTCCCGGGCATAGAGCTTCTTGATCTCGAAAAAGCTGCCCGCGTCGACCACGCCGTCGACCAGCTGCTGCATGTTGAAGGCGCGCCCTTCGTCCTCGGGGACCAATGTCTCCAGCGGCACCGCTGGCCGAGCCTCGACCGGGGGCTGAGCCCGCGGCGTCTCCTGCCAGTTCTGCGGGAGGTACCCGAGGAAGCGCCGGCCGGCCTCGATCGCTTCTTCTTCGGTGGCCACCAGCATGTCGCCGCATCCGCTGACCGTGGCGTGCATCCGGGCGCCGCCCATCTCCTCCAGCGTCACTTTCTCGCCGATCACCATCTCGGCCATCCGCGGTGACCCGAGGTACATGCTGGCGTTGCCCTCGACCATGATGGTGATGTCGCAGAAGGCCGGAATGTAGGCGCCGCCCGCGGCCGAGGGGCCGAACAGCAGGCAGATTTGCGGGACGACACCGGAAAGCTGCACCTCCTGGAAGAAAATGCGGCCCGCATGTCGCCGGCCGGGGAACATCTCGACCTGCTCGGTGATCCGGGCCCCAGCGGAATCGACCAGGTAGAAGATCGGCGCCCGCAAGCGCTCCGCCGTCTCCTGGATGCGAACGATCTTTTCCACCGTGCGGGGTCCCCACGACCCGGCCTTCACGGTGGGGTCGTTGGCCATGATGCAGACGGTGCGTCCCTCGATCCGGCCCACGACCGTGACGACGCCGTCGGCGCCGTAGCCGGGCTCATCCGCATGGGCCAGCAGCCCATCTTCGATCAGAAAATCTGGATCGAGCAGCAGCTCGAGCCGGCGCCGCACCGGAAGCTTGTGGTCCTGGCGGAGCTTCTCGGCGTACTTGGCCGAACCGCCGGCGCGGGCGGCCTCCGAGCGTGCCTTCAGCTCTTCGACGGGGGTGGCGTCAGGATCCGGCTTGGCCGCGCTCACGCAGGCAAGTATATGGCGCGTTTTCGGCGATCCTAGAATGAATTCGTGGAGGACGTCGTGCTGGTGGCGGCCGCCCGCACACCGTTTGGCAAGCTGGGTGGCGGCCTCTCGACGCTCGCCGCGCCCGATCTCGGCGCGATCGTCATCAAGGAAGTGCTCGACCGAGGGCACGTCGCGGGCGGCGACGTTGATCAGGTGATCATGGGGACGGTGATTACCGCCGGCATGGGCCAGATCCCGGCGCGCCAGGCCGCCATCAAAGCGGGACTGCCCACCAACGTGCCGGCGCTGAGCGTCAACAAGGTGTGCGCCTCGTCGCTCAAGGCGGTGAACCTGGCGGCCCTGCTGATCCGCAATGGCGACGCCGAGGTGGTCGTCGCCGGCGGCATGGAGAGCATGAGCCGGTCCCCTTACCTGCTGGAGAAGGCGCGCTTCGGATACCGGCTCGGCGACGGTGCGCTTATCGACAGCATGGTTCGCGACGGTCTGATCGACCCTGCGAATGGCTGCCACATGGCGGTCGAGGGGAGCAATGTGGCGAAAGAGTTCGAGGTCTCCCGAGAACGGCAGGACGCATATGCCTATGGCAGCCAGCAGCGGTATGCCGTGGGGCTCAAGGCGGGTCACTTCGACGATGAGCTTGTCAAGGTGGCGATTGCGAATTCAAAGGGCACCACGACCGTCGCAGCGGACGAGCAACCTCGGCCGGATACCACGCTCGAGGGACTCGCGCGCCTGACGCCGGTCTTCCAACCGGAAGGGACCGTGACCGCCGGCAACGCCCCAGGCGTCAACGATGGGGCGGCCGCGTTGCTGGTGATGAGTGCCGCGGAAGCGAAGCGTCGTGGCCTCCCGATCCTCGCCGAATGGCTCGCCTACGGGGAATCCGCCGCCGACACGCCCTACCTGGCGACGGTACCCGCCTCGTCCATCCAGGCCGGCCTGAAAAAGCTCGGCTTTCGCGTCTCGGACGTGAGTCTGTTCGAGATCAACGAGGCCTTTGCGGCGGTCGCCTGCACCGCGATGGACCTGCTCGGCATCGACGAGCAGCGGGTCAATGTCGACGGTGGCGCGCTGGCGGTGGGCCATCCGATCGGGGCTTCGGGGGCGCGCATCCTGATGCACCTGGCGTTCGAGCTACGCCGCCGCGGTGGTGGCGTCGGCGCCGCCGGGATCTGCTCCGGGATGGCCCAGGGCGAAGCCACCATCATTCGCGTAAACGGCGCCTAGGCATCACGATGGATCTGTCGCTGACGGCCGAGCAGCTGGAGATTCGCCGGCTGGTTCGGGATTTCGCCGAGCGCGAGGTCAAGCCGCGTGCGGAGGGGATCGATCACGCCGATGAATTCCCTCGCGACCTCATCGCCAAGGCGGCCCAGCTCGGATTGCTGGGGATGGTCGTCCCCGAGGCCTACGGTGGTGCGGGGCTCGACCACGTGGCCTTTGCCATCTTCGTCGAGGAAGTGGCGCGCTACAGCGCCAGCACCGCCGGCATTCTCGACGTGCACGGCTCGGTCGGCACGGAGCCGATCGTGCTGTTCGGCAACGAGGAGCAGAAGCGCCGCTGGTTGCCCGACCTCGCGACCGGAAAGAAGCTCGCCGCCTTCGCGCTGACCGAGCCTGAGGCCGGCTCCGACGCGGCGCATCTGAAGACCGTGGCCACTCGAAGGAATGGCGGCTATGTCCTCAATGGGACGAAGATCTTCATCACCAACGCCGGCGAGGCGCAGCTCTACGTGGTGATGGCGACGACCCGGCCCGGCGCTGGCGCCGAAGGGATTAGCACCTTCCTCGTGGCGGGCGACAGTCCCGGGCTCAAGGTCGGTCCCCGCTTCAAAAAGATGGGATTGAACGGCTCGGCGATCGCCGAGGTTCATCTGGAGGACTGCGCGGTGGGCGAAACCGACCGGCTCGGTGATGAAGGCCAGGGATTCCGGATCGCGATGCGCGCCCTCGACAGCGGTCGGATCGGGATCAGCGCCCAGGCGATTGGCCTGGCGCAGGGCGCGCTCGATGACGCCATCGCCTATGCGAGGGAGCGCAAGCAGTTCGGCCGGCCAATCGCCGAGCTGCAGACCATCCAGAACAAGATCGCCGACATGACGGTCAAGGTCCGCGCCGCGCGCTGGATGACCTGGAAGGCTGCCGCGCTCTGCGACGCCGGTCAGCCGTTTACCAAGGATGCCTCCATGGCGAAGCTGTTCGCGACCGATGCGGCGATGGACATCACGCTGGACGCCCTGCAGGTCTTCGGCGGCTATGGCTATCTCGAGGACTATCCGATGGCCCGTCGGGTACGCGATGCGAAGGCCTGCCAGATCTACGAAGGCACCAACCAGGTGCAGCGGGTCGTGATCGCCCGCGAGCTGGTGCGCGCCTGATGGATTTTAGCCTCAACGACGAGCAGCGGCAGATTCAGGAGACGGTGCACGACCTCTGCCTGGAGCGGGTCGAGCCGCGGGCCCCCGAGATCGACGAGTCCGGTGAGTTCCCCTGGGACATCAAGGAGCTGTTCGCCAAGCACGACATCCTGGCCATTCCGTTCACGCCCGAGTACGGGGGCGTCAGTGGCAGCGCCCTGACGCTGGTCATCGCCGTGGAGGAGATCAGCAAGTTCTGCGTGACCTCGTCGCTCATCCTGAGCGTTCAGTCGCTGGGCAGCCTGCCGATCTGGCTGGCCGGCAGCGAGACGCAGAAGCGCCATTACCTCCCGCCACTCGCCCGCGGGGAACAGCTGGCCGCCTACGCGCTCACCGAGCCGGGATCCGGGTCGGACGCGGGCGGGATGCGCACCCGCGCCATCAAGCACGGCAACACCTACGTGATCAACGGGTCCAAGACTTTTATTACCGGCGGCAGCGTGGCCGACACGCTCGTCGTGTTCGCCCGCACCGACCAGGACGGCGACACCCCCGCCCGAAATATCTCGGCCTTCATCGTGGAGAAGACGATGCCGGGTTTCAAGGTTGGCAAGCTGGAGAAGAAGCTCGGCATCCGCGGGTCGCCAACGGCGCAGCTCTTCTTCGAAGACCTGGCGGTGCCGGCGGCCAACCGTCTGGGCAATGAGGGTGAAGGCTTCAAGCTCGCAATGCGCGTGCTCGATCATTCACGACCCGGGATCGCGGCGCAGGCGCTCGGGATCGCCGAAGGCGCCTTCGACCTGGCCCGGCGGTACGCCCGCGACCGGCGGCAGTTCGGGAAGCCGATCGCGGAGTTCCAGGGCATCCAGTTCATGCTCGCCGACATGGCTACCCAGATCGAGGCGGCGCGAGCCCTGACCTACGCTGCCGGCGATGCTCTGGACCGGCAGCTGCCCGAGATCAGCGTCAGCTCCTCGATGGCCAAGCTCTTCGCCTCGGACACCGCGATGCGGGTCACCACCGACGCGGTGCAGATCCTTGGCGGCTACGGTTACCTGCGGGATTTCCCCGCCGAACGGATGATGCGCGACGCGAAGATCACCCAGATCTACGAGGGAACGAACGAGATCCAGCGATTCGTGATTGCCCGAGAGGTGTTCAAGGAGAAGGCGTGACGATGAAGCAGCTGTATGTCGCCGGCGCGGGCCTGATGGGGGCGGGGATCGCGCAGACCGCCGTCAGTTGCGGCTATGAGGTCACCCTCAGGGAAGTCGACGACCAGCTCGTCAACCGCGGTGTTGAGAACATCAAGAAGCGGCTCGACAACCTGGTGCAGAAAGGCAAGCTCGACGCCGCCAGGCGCGACGCCGCGATGGCCCGCTTGCATCCGACCACGTCACTCGAGGCCGCCGGCCGCGCCGACTTTGTGATCGAGGCCATCACCGAGAGCTTCGACGCCAAACGCGAGCTCTTCAAGCGGCTCGACGGCATCTGCCGGGAACCGACGATCCTGGCGAGCAACACCTCATCCATCCCGATCACAAAGATGGCCGCGGTCACGCAACGACCGGACCGGTTCATCGGGATGCACTTCTTCAATCCCGTGCCGGTGATGCCGCTGGTCGAGATCACCAAAGGCCGGGAGACTTCGGAGCCGACGGTGGCGACCACGCTGGAGCTCTCGAAAGCGCTGGGGAAGACGCCGATCACGTCGCTCGATTACCCGGGCTTTATGGTCAACCGGATGTTGGTGCCCTTCATCAACGAGGCGATCCGAGCCCTGATGCAGGGCCTGGGGAGCCGCGAAGACATCGACCAGGGGGCGAAGCTGGGCCTGCACCATCCGATGGGGCCGCTCGAGCTCGCCGACTTCGTCGGCCTCGATACGCACCTCTACATTTGCGGCGTTCTGTATGAGGGCCTCCACGATCCGCAGTTCGCGGCTCCGCCGCTGCTGCAGCAGCTCGTCGATGCCGGCCACCTCGGACGCAAGTCGGGTCGGGGTTTCTACCGCTACGGCCCGGACGGCGCCCGCCTGCCGGACTGACTCATCCCGCTCTACTCGCAGAGTCCCGCGATCAGGGCGCCGTTCCGGCGGGTGTACCTCGCGACCGTGCCGGCCGACGCATGGAACTCGGCGGTGTCCGGAGATAGCAGGATCATGTACCCGGCGTCCTGCGGACCGGCAAAGCCGGCCGGCGGATTCGTGAAGGTGTGGCGCTGCGCCGGGTCGACGGCGTCCCAGAAGCTGCCGTCGAAGTCGGGACCCGTCGGGTAGTCGATGCCGCAGTGCGTCTCCAATCCGTAGCGGTACTTCACACCCGTCGTCACCCGGCCCGAGACCGGCAGGAACAGGAATCGATGGCCGGGACCGATCATGGGAACGCGACTCACGCTCCCGGTCGCCGGCGGCATCGGCTCGATGCGGCCCACTGGCCCGGCCGGGTTGCGAATAACAAGCACGACGGCCACCACCAGGACCAGGATGACGGCAACGGCCGCGGCGAGCCGCGCCTGCGTGGGCATGCACGAATGACGGCGGCGGTGGGTCCTTTCCTGTCGAGCCGGTCAGCGGCTGGCGCGCTGTGCCGCGGGGGCGGTCTGCGGCTGTTTCGACCGGCCGGGCCGCACCAGGGCGAGCGCGAGCAAAGTCAGCGCGACCACGAATGACGCCCCGGCCAGCACGGTCGCGGCGGCCGAGATCAGCGCCCAGATCACGCCGCTGGTGGAGGCGATCTCGCGCACGCTGGTTCCGCCTTTGACCAGGTGCAGGGTGACGAATGAATACCAGACGATGAAGGTCGCCACCACGATCAGCAGGGCTCCGGTTCGACGCACGCGCCCGATCCATAGCCCACCGGCCAGCCAGAGCGAGGCGACGATCGCGGCGGCGAAGGCGCCGTCTTCGGTGTTCGCCGTGCCGAAGTCGGTCCGATGAACCCCATCAGTCGCTTGCAGAATCACGAATACCGCGCCGAGCAGCGACGCCAGCAGCAAGGCGATCGTCTCCTGGCGCGGGTTTCGGGCGCTCGGGTTGGTCCAGGAGACGGCCGCGCTCATGACAACCAGGGCACAGGCCGGCACCAACGCCATCGCGACCGTGGCGACCGGAAGACCTTCGTGCTTGACGAAGGTGCCGAGCGCACCTGCACCCGAGACAAAATGGGTCGAGGCCAGTACCCCGAACTGCACGAAGGCGATCGCGCCGGCACCGAACACGCCGAAGCGATAGCCCATGAACCCCAGGCCGATGCAGGCCAGCCAGACGAGGCCGCTGAGGAGCGCGAGGATCGTATAGAGCCGGTCGACCTGTCCTGCGTGATAGTCGTGGAGCAACGTAAAGGTCCCCAGCGCGACAGCGATCAGTCCGGCGACCAGAAGGACAACCCGGGCGGGGAGGAGAAACGGGCCCTGCGCCCGTCGAACGCCAGCTCCTGCCCGCATTCCTGACATCTTACGGACCAGCTGCCGCGTCCTCATTCGCTAGACTGTCTGCGGCAATTTGGTAGCTCAACCGCGCCGGCGGCGGTCGTCCGCCGCGCTCGGCCCAGCGCGCGGCTGGCATTACGCGCGCGCTGCCGGGGCCGTGATCGCTGGAGTGGCGCTGCTGGTGGCAGGCTTACTGGCTTTTCGCGTGTGGTCGGCCATTCACGCCATCTCGCCCCGTGCCCAGCCGGCCGACCTGGTGGCGCTGGTGCATGCGCAGAGCGATGCGCCTGGCTCGCTTGGCTGGAGGGTGAAGCACGACGAACGGATCAATATCCTGCTATTCGGCTACGGCGGGCCGGGGCACGACGGCCCGTATCTCACGGACTCCGTCATGCTGGTCTCGATCCGGCCCAGCACCCATCAGGCGATCATGATCTCGCTTCCACGCGACCTCTGGGTCAAGATCCCGGCGCTCCCCAACAACCATTTCATGATGGGCAAGCTCAACAGCGCCTATGCCATCGGGATGGACCACGTCAACTATCCGAACGTGCGCAGCGATTGGAAGACCGCGACCGGAGGGGGCGACCTGGCTGCCGCGACGGTCTCGCAGATCACGGGCCAGCCGATCGACTACTGGGTCGGGATCGACTTCAAAGCATTCCGCGATCTCGTCGACGCGCTGGGCGGGGTTCGGGTCGACGTCCCAACCACGCTCGATGACCCGTATTTCCCCCGGGGCGAGACGACCGGCATGATGCACGTCCACATCGATGCCGGCTGGCAGCAGTTTGACGGTGAGCGCGCCCTGGAGTATGCCCGCTCGCGGGAAACCACGTCGGACTTCGATCGGTCGCGTCGCCAGCAACTGATCATGCTCGCCGTTCGCCAGCGGGTCTTCTCGTTGAACGCCGTACCCCGCCTCCTGTCGCTCCTCGGCGCCCTGCAGGACAACGTCCGCACCAACCTTCGGCCGGCCGACCTGCGCCCGCTGGCCGATCTGGCCGGACAGATCAAGGATCCGGACATCCGGCGCGTCTCCCTCGATACGTCGAACCTGCTGCGCAGCGGCTACGGCGGCGGCCAGTACATCCTCAAACCCCTTGACCCGAGCTACGACGCCCTGCATCGGTACGTCGCGATGGCCCTTCCCGATCGGTCGGCGCTCGCCCGGCAGGCGCCCTTCCTGGTCCAGGATGGAAGCCGGCGGTACTGGCTCCCATACGGAATTGGCACTCCGGCCAGCATCATGACGTCCCTGTTGCAGGCCGAGGGCTGGCAAGCGACCCTGGCACCGCCGGCCACCCAACGGGTCACCCAGACGCAAATCCTGGATGGCTCCGGCGGTAAGGCGATGGCGACCGTCGCCTGGTTGCAGAGCTACTTTGGCGGCGCGATCACCGTCGTTCCCGCGCCGGCCAGCGGGCCCTCCGTCACCGTCGTCCTCGGCTCGGATTTCACCCTGAAGACGTTCCCCGCATCGGGCGCGGCGTAGGCTTCGGCGCGTCAAACAGCCGCTGATAGGATGACCTCGAGATGAGTCTGGCCGGCGGCCTGCTTTCCGGTGATGTGCGGGCGCTGGCAAGGGCGATCAGCCTGGCCGAAGACCGCGACCCGCAGGCCACGGCGCTGGTGGCCGAGCTCCAACCGCAGACCGGCAGAGCTTTCCTGGTCGGGCTCACCGGTTCGCCGGGAACCGGCAAGAGTACGCTGGCCGACGCGCTGGTCAAGGTGATCCGCGACCGGCAGCAGACGGTGGGCGTGATCGCGGTCGACCCCAGCAGCCCCTTCACCGGCGGCGCGGTGCTTGGCGACCGGATTCGGATGTCGCGTCACACCCTGGACAAGGGCGTCTTCATCCGGAGCATGGGGGCTCGCGGTCATCTAGGCGGGCTGGCCGCCGCCACCCGGGAGGCGATCCACCTGCTCGACGCGTATGGGCGGGACGTGATCCTGGTCGAGACCGTGGGTGTCGGGCAGTCGGAGCTGGAGATCTCAACCATTTGCGACACGGTGGTCCTTGTCCTGATGCCCGAGTCGGGCGACGCGGTGCAGACGATCAAGGCGGGCATTCTCGAGATTGCCGATGTCTTCGTCATCAACAAGGTCGACCTGGGTGGGGCGGAAAAAACCCGTCGCCTGATCCAGGACGCGATGGCGCTCGGACCGAGGCAGGCGTGGCGGCCGCCGATCCTGATGGCGTCCGCCGCGAAGGAGGAGGGCATCGGGCCGTTGTGGGATGCGATCCTCGGGCACCAGGCCTTTCTCAAGGAGAGTGGCGGGCTGGCCGCCCGGCGGCAGCAGCGGCTCAAGCAGGAAGTGGTCGCCCTGGTCGCCGAGCGGGCCCGCGATGAGGCTCGCCGGGTCCTCGATGGCGACACCGCGGTCGGACGGCGGCTGCGAGAGAATCGGAATGGGAAACTAAACCCATACGCCCTCGCCGAGGAGGTTCTCGGACAGCGAGGGCCGCAAGGAGGCAGCTGATGGCGGTTCGCCGCAAGACAGCCTACGACGAGTGGGCCACGCGCTACCGTGGCGGCCGCCGGGCGCCGAAGGAAACCGCCGCCACCATCTCCGGCGTGCCAGTGCAACCGCTCTACACGCCCGAGGATCTTGCCGGATGGAGCTATGACGAGAAGCTCGGCTACCCCGGCGAATTTCCATACACCCGCGGTGTCTACCCCTCGATGTATCGCGGCCAGCTGTGGACCATCCGGCAGTTCGCCGGCTATGGCACCGCCGAGGAAACGAACCGTCGTTACAAGTTCCTGCTCTCACAGGGCCAGGCCGGGCTCTCGGTCGCCTTCGACATGCCGACCCTGATGGGCTATGACTCCGATGACCCGCTGAGCGCCGGCGAGGTCGGTCATTGCGGCGTTGCCATCGATTCGCTGGAAGACATGGAGACCCTCTTCGATGGCATCCGGCTGGACCAGATCACGACTTCCATGACGATCAACTCGCCGGCGGCGATCCTCTACGCGATGTACATCGCCGTTGGAGAGAAAGAAGGGCTCGCACCCGCGCAGCTCGGTGGCACCCTGCAGAATGACATCTTGAAGGAGTACATCGCGCAAAAGGAATACATCTTCCCGCCGGAGCCGTCGATGCGGCTGGTGGTGGACACGATCGTCTTCGCGGCCCAAAACATGCCGCGCTGGAATGCCGTGTCGATCTCGGGCTACCACATCCGAGAGGCCGGCTCAACCGCCGTCCAGGAACTCGCCTTCACGCTGGCCGATGGCATGGCCTATGTCGAGGCATCGATGAAAGCCGGGCTGCCGGTCGACGAGTTCGCGCCGCGGCTCTCGTTCTTCTTCGACTCACACATCGATTTCTTCGAGGAGATCGCGAAGTTCCGTGCCGCCCGCCGGCTGTGGGCGCGCATCATGCGTGACAAGTATGGAGCCCGCGACCCGAAATCCTGGATGCTGCGCTTCCACACGCAGACCGCCGGCGTCTCGCTGACCCGCCAGCAGGTGGAGAACAATATCAGTCGCACCGCGTACGAGGCGATGGCAGCCGTGCTGGGTGGCACCAACTCCCTGCATACGAACTCGATGGACGAGGTGCTGGCGTTGCCGACGGAGCGAGCCGCCCAGATCGCCTTGCGGACTCAGCAGGTGCTGGCCCATGAGACCGGCGTCACCAATACCATCGACCCACTGGCCGGCTCGTATTTCATGGAGCAGCTCACCGACCAGATGGAGCGCGGCGCGCAGGAGTACTTCGACCGGATCGACGAGCAGGGCGGGGTATTGCGCTGCATCGAGAACGGATTCTTTCAGCGCGAGATCGCCGACGCCGCGTTCGAGTTCGAGCGCACGTTGGAGGCCAACGAGCGAATCATCGTTGGAGTCAACGCCTACAAGGACGGGGAGGGCGCGCCGGTTCCGACCCTCAAGATCGGGCCGGAAACCGAGCGAGGGCAGGTGGCGCGGCTGACGGCGCTCAAGGCGCGCCGCGACAACACCAGCGTCGACCATCGGCTCGAGGAACTCAAGCGGGCCGCCCGCGGCCGCGACAACCTGATGCCTCCCTTGCTCGACTGCGTCAAGGCCTACGTGACAGAGGGCGAGATCATGGCGGCGCTCAAGGAGGTGTTCGGCGTCTACCGTGAGCCGATCCTTTTCTAGATGAGCCGCCTTCGCTACTCGCTCATTGGCCGGGTGCTGGCCGTCGTACTGCCCCTCGTGGTCATCGCGTTTTACCTGCTGAGGCATTGACCGTGCCCGCGCAGGCGTCGACGGAACGGCAGGCTCCCGACCAGGCCAAGCGGCGGCGGGTGTTGACGGCCAAGGTTGGCCTTGACGGCCATGACCGAGGGGTGAAGGTGGTGTCCCGAGCGCTCCGCGACGCCGGCGTCGAGGTGATCTATGCCGGGCTGCGCCAGACGCCGGAGATGGTGGTTGAGGCGGCCATCCAGGAAGACGTGGACGCGATCGGCGTCAGCCTCCACAGCGGCGCGCACATGACGCTGATTCCGCGCATCCTGGAACTGCTCAAGGAGCGGAACGCCACCGACATCGTGGTTTTCGGGGGCGGCATCATCCCCCAGGACGATGCCGATGCGCTCAAAAAGATTGGTGTCGTCGAGATCTTCGGTCCCGGCACCTCGCTGCAGTCCATCATCGATTTCGTCAACAAGGGTTTTAAGGCGGCGTGATCGCGGCCGCCCCCCGAAAGCTCGGGCGTTTCGAGCTGCACTGCCTGAGCGACGGCCACTGGCGAATGGACGGTGGCTCGGTCTTCGGGGTCGTTCCCCGGGTGATGTGGGAGAAGCTCAAAGTCCCGGATCCCCGCAACCGTATCCTGATGGCGACCAACTGCCTGCTCGTCCGGACCCCGGACGCCAATGTGCTGATCGAGGCGGGCATCGGACCGAAGCTCTCGGAGAAGGAGCGCGACATCTACGCCTACGAGCGCAATCCCGGGCTGCCGGATGCCCTCGCCAGCGTCGGCCTCAAGCCGCAGGACATCGATCTTGTGGTGCTCAGCCATCTTCACTTCGACCACGTCGGCGCGCTGGTCACGCCCGGCCGCGATGGCGAGCTGACCCCCCTCTTTCCCCGGGCCAAGCACGTGGTGCAGACGACGGAACTTGCGGCCTGGCGTCATCCGGATCCGCGCAGCCGGCCCTCGTACAAAGCGGAGAACCTTGCCCTCCTCGAGGAGGAGGGCCGCCTGCTGCTGGTCGATGGCGAGGCGGAGGTTGCGCCGGGCGTCCGGGTGCGGGTCACTGGCGGACACACCGCCGGGCACCAGGCGGTTTACGTCCAGGACCAGGAGCAAACCGTGGTCTTTACCGGCGACTTCCTTTTCATGCGCGCCTTTCTGAAGATCAACTGGGTCAGCGCCCTCGATCTGTTCCCGCTCGAATCGATGGAGCGCAAGGCGGACTTTCTGACTGAGGCCGCGCGCGAGCGGTATCTCATCTGGTTCTATCACGAGACCGAGCAGATGCTCGGCTACTGGACTGGCGAGGGGTTCGAGCCGATCAGCTGACTATCAGCAAGACTTCGGCGCCACATTTCTCGCAGTCGCCCCGGACGACGTAGTTGCCGGTCTTGAGATCCATGGCGGACGGCCGCAGGATGGCGACCGACTGCCGGCAGGCCCGACAGTTCGCTTTCATCGGCGCCACGGGCACCTCAGGCGCCTCGAACGTCCAGGTATGCGGCGCGACCTGGTGCATGGTGGTGTGGGCAATGGCCATTGACAAGCTCCTACCTTGTCTAACGCCACCGCTTCTAAAATGCCTTGCGCCGTTCGGCCCTTGGCGCTACCGCAAACGTCGTAGCGTCGCCGGGGATCGAGCCCCTAGTAAACGATGACCGGGGTGCCGGTGGGCGTCCAGTTCCACAGCCAGACCATGTTGCTGTAAGGAACGTTGACGCAGCCGTGGGTACCCGTATCTTCGCCGGTCGGGTCGTAGTGCGGACCATTGGTCCCGGGGCCGTAGCGGGAGCGCCAGCTGGCGTCGTGGATCCCGTCGCCACCGTTGAACCACATCACCATCTTGACCTTGGAGTCGGGGTACCAGTAGGCCGAGCCCTTCGGCCAGGGTGAATGCATCGTCCAGGGTGACACTTTCCAGTAGACCTTGAAGCTGCCTGGGTCGGTTTCCAGCCCGGGCCGGCCGGTCGTCACGTAGCTCCAAAAGACCTGCTGCCCATGCGAGTAGGCCCGGATCACCTGCTCACGCAGCGAGATCGTGAGCGCCTTGTCCGGCAGGTTCTGTCCCATGGCGTCCTGGAGAACCTTGTCCTGGACCATAAGTCCGCCGTTCACCTGCTCGAGGTCGGTCGCCGTCGTCGCTCGATTGAGTTGGGCTGCCAGCTTCTGCACGTGGACGTCGATGATCGAGACGTCCATCTGGAAGATGCGGGCGGTCGCCATGTCCGCTTGCACCTGCGTCAGCGCGGTATTGGCGCCGGTTCGCGCCAGGCTGGCATCGCCGTGGTCCGCGGCCGCAGCCTGCGAGGCATACTGCCCCACCAGCTTGTTCGTGGTTGCCTGGTCCGCGAGCAGAAGCGAGAGCTTGGAGAGGGGGGCTTTGAGCTCGGTGCTGACGGCGCGGTAGCCGCGTACCGTGCCGGCCACGTCGATCTCGATCTGCGCCTTGTTGGTGAGGCCGGCGAACTCGACGAGCAGCTGGTCATCGACGCCGATCTGCTTGGCTTTCTGCAGGTTGGCCGAGAGCTGGGCGACGTCAGACAGGGCCGCATCGTGGGTTTGCGCCAGCAGTTTCTGGACGCGGGTGTCCAGCTGTTCCTTGATCTGCGCCTCCTGGCTGGCGGCCCGGTTGAAGAAGGAGATCCGCTGCTCGTTGAATGGAGCCGAGGCTGTCGGCGGGGTCTCGCTCGCGGTGGTCATTTCCTGGCGCTGCAGGTCGGAAATCTCGGCGAGCTCCAGGCCCAGCTCGCTGGCGTGGTTCTGCGCGGCCAGCGCCTGGGTCCGCTCAGCCTGAAAATCCTGCTCGGCGAAGGCCTCGCGCATCTGCTGGACGAAAATCAGGCCGGCGACCAGGACAAACGTGCCGACAACGACACCGATCCGAGTGCCGTAGCGACGAAGGAAGCTAAGAGTACCTGCCAGCACCGTTGTCACCGCATTTTACGGGCATTCTGCACCTGGAGTAACGGCCAAACGGCGCAAAAGTTCCGGTGAAGGGCCGTTCAAGAGGCGGCAAACGCTGTGTTAAGATTGGCGCCGCCGAATTCGGGCTGAAGGAGAAACGCGCTGGCCACTGCGACCGCCGTAACGTTGAAACTCGAGCCCCGTGCCGACCGGGGCCGGCATCTGCAGGCGCTCCGCCGGCAGGGCCGGTTGCCCGCGGTGATCTACGGCCACAACGTCGATGCCGTTACCGTCGTGGTCGACGGCCGCGAATTCGTCAAGGCCTTCCAGAAGGTGGGGCGCAATCAGCTCCTCGACCTTCAGCTCGGCGATGAGCCGGTCCGCAAGGCGCTGATCCGCGAGGTGCAGCGCAGTCCGCGCGACGGCGACCTGCTTCACGTCGACTTCTATCAAGTCAACCTCACCGAGAAGATCGAGTCGGAAGTCCCGATCGAGATCGAAGGGGAGGTGGAGCTGGTCGCCAAGGGTGAGGCCGATCTGCAGCGCGGCCTGCACGTCCTGAAGGTCGAGTGTCTGCCGACCGACCTGCCCCCGGTGATCACGGTCGACGTCTCCGGCCTGAAGGAGATCGACGACGAGATTCGGGTGAAGGACCTGAAGATCCCGCCTGGTTGCGAAATCCTCGACGAGCCCGATGACCTGATCGTCAAGGTCGCCGCCCACCGAGAAGAGGTGGAGGAAGCCGCACCGGCGCCGGCGGCAGCCGAGGTGCCGACGGTTGGCGAGACCGAGGCGCCCGCGGAGGGTGGCGCCGAGGGCGAAGCGCCGCCCGAGAGCTAAAGCCAAAGCGCCCCTACAATGGGCGCCATGTGGGCTTGGATAACCGCGCACTGGGACGAGGAGTGGGCAAGATTCGCCGAGGGCGTCCTCCTTCTCTTACTCAGTTTCGTTATCGCGAGCCTGGTTCGAGGGGCGTTGCGCAAGCAACTCACGCGGCCGCACATCGACCCACAAGTTGCCTTACTGGTGTCCAGGATTGCGTACCTGGCGACCGTACTGCTGGGCCTCATCGCCTTTTTCACCCGCTGGTTCGGCAGCCCAGCGCTGGTGTTTGGAGGGTTTGGGTTCCTGGCCCTCGCCATCAGCCTGGCGTTTCAGGACATTCTGAAGAACTTCATCGCCGGCATCTTCATGTTGCTCGAGCGCCCGTTTCGCCTCGGCGACGAGATCACCGTCGACAATCACACGGGCATCGTCGAGAACATCGAAATGCGGGCCACGACGCTGCGGACGAGCGAAGGCGAGCAGGTGATAACGCCCAACTCACTCGTCTACACGGGGACGATCATCAACCGCACCCGGTACCCGACCCGGCTGTTTACGCTGACGGCCAAGGTGCCGGCAGGCGCCGCACTCGATGGCCTGGCCGAACGGGTCGAGGAACAGCTCAAGAGCCGGCCCGATATCGCCAAGGACCCTCCACCGCGTGTCGGCCTGCAACCGAGCCTCGATGGGGGGCTGACGCTCGAAGTCCGATACTGGCTCGATTACCGCCGCAACGACCCATTGGTAGTGCAGGCGGCGGTCGGTCGGCAGATCTATCAGGCGATTCAACCGGCGACCGAGCCGACGTCGACAGCTCCTTCGAGGGCGGCCGGGACCTAGACGACTCGGCCGATGCAAGCCGGAGCACCGTTTCGCCGCGCGCTCTCCGGCTTTGCCTCACTCAGTCCCGCCGCTCGGCAGTTTCTCGCCTTCTCGTTGCTGATCTCGATCGCCTCCGGCATCTTCAATCTCGTCTTCAACCTCTACATGAGCGCGCTCGGTTTTTCCAACGCGGTCATCGGCATCTTCAATTCGCTCCCCGCGCTCGCGTTGCTTGGCATCGGCCTTCCCTTTGCCGCCCTGGCGGACCGAATCGGCTACCGCGTGTTTCTGATCGGCAGCGGGGCGCTGGCGGTCCTGGCTTCGCTGGTGCTGGCTCTAGCCGGAGCGCGGCTCCTCGCCGTCCTTGCCGCCGGCAGCTTCGCGCTGGGGCTGACGATCCTCGAGGTGCTGGGAGCCCCGGTGCTGGCGCAGGTCAGCCGCGAAGCGGAACGGGTCGTCCTCTTTGCGGTCAACCAGTCCCTGGCGTGGATCGCGACGCTGCTTGGCGATCTGCTGGGGGGAGCCATTCCCGAAGCCACGGCGCGGCTGGCCCACACCTCGAGCACATCCGCGAGCTCGATTCGATCGGCCTTTGTCGCGATGACACTCCTGACGGTGACCAGCATGCCGTTCCTGGTGCGGCTGGCGGGCGCGGCCGGGCTCAAGCCCACCAAAGTCTTTCCGGTTCGTGACCTGCTGAGAGTGGACACGGTCCGCTTCGCGCGATTCCTGCTGCCCGGCCTGATCCTCGGGATCGGCGCCGGCATGTACTTGAACTTCATCCAGCTCTACCTGTTGCAGCGTTTCGGCCTGACGCCGGGGCCCATCGGGGCGATCCTCGCCGTCGGGGCGGCGGCGACCGCGTTGACCACGCTTGGGGCGCCCAGGGTGTCGCGGCGGCTCGGCATGGCCCGCACCATCGGCCTCCTCCAGGTGGCGGGAGCGCCGCTGATTCTTGCCCTGGCGTTCCTGATGAGCCTGCCGGTTGCCGTCTTGATCCTCTACGTCCGGCAAATCGCCCTCAACCTCCAGTCACCTCTGGGTCAGGTGTTTGGTATGGAGTACGTCGAGGCCGGTCAGCGGGCGCGGCTGGCAACCGCGCAAACCATCGTCACTGGCATCGGGCTCGGTGGGATCGGTCCACTTGCGAGTGGCTTTCTGCAGCTGCGCGGCGGCTACCAGCTGGCCTTTTCGGTGAGTGCCGTTTTTTACCTGCTCGCCGGCCTGACATTCTTGTTGCTCTTCCGCAAGGTGCGCCTTCCCTCCGAGGACTGGCCGCCGACGAACAGCCCAGGCAGTGCGTCGAGGGATTCGGTCGGCCAGTCCCTATAGTCAGGTGGTGGCGCAGGAGACGCTGTTTCCCGCCCCCGATGAGGCGGCCGTCGCAAAGGACCAACCGCTGGCGGCCCGCATGCGACCGCGCACGCTGGATGAGTTTGTCGGCCAGGAGCACCTGGTTGGACCGGAGCACGAGCTGCGTCGCGCGATCGAGGAGGATCGGGTCGGATCGATGATCCTCTGGGGACCGCCCGGAAGTGGCAAGACGACGCTGGCCCGGCTGATCGCCCGGGTCACGTCCTCGCATTTCGTGCCGCTCAGCGCGGTCAGTGCCGGCGTCGCGGACCTCCGGCGAAATATCGAGGAGGCGCGACTGCGTCGGGCCCAGTCGGGAAAGCGAACCATCCTCTTCATCGACGAAATCCACCGCTTCAACAAGGGTCAGCAGGACGCCGTCCTGCCCTTTGTGGAGGAGGGGGTGATCACGCTGATCGGCGCCACGACCGAGAACCCGTCATTCGAGGTCAACGCGGCGCTGCTGTCACGGACCCGGGTGTTCGTGCTCGGCGCGCTGGACGACGTCCAGGTCGGTGCGATCCTCGACCGGGCCGTCGCCGACCCGGAGCGCGGGCTCGCGGCGCGGCGTGTCGACCTGGATGCGGAAGCGAGGAAGGCGCTCATTCGGGTCGCGAACGGCGACGCCCGGGTGGCGCTCAACGGACTGGAGGCTGCCGCCGCGCTGGCGAGGCCAAACCAGGGGCGGCGCCGGCTGACCGCCGCCCTGGTCGAAGAAGCCGTCCAGCGCCGCAACCTTCTCTATGACCGCGCCGGCGAGGAACACTACAACATCATCTCGGCCCTGCACAAGAGTCTGCGGGACAGCGATCCGGACGCCTCTCTCTACTGGTTGGGGCGCATGCTGGAGGCCGGCGAAGATCCGCTCTACGTCGTCCGGCGGCTCATCCGGTTCGCCTCGGAGGACATCGGGCTGGCCGACCCGCAGGCGCTCACCCAGGCGGTGGCCGCCCAGCAAGCCGCCCACTTCATCGGCATGCCGGAGGCGAACCTGGCATTGGCGCAAGCGGTCGTCTACCTCGCCACCGCGCCGAAGAGCAACGCGCTGTATGCCGCCTACACGACCGTGCAGGAAGACGTCGAACGGACCCGAGCCGACCCCGTCCCGCTGCATCTTCGCAACGCGCCGACGCCGCTGATGCGCAAGCTCGGCTACGGCAAGGGTTACCGCTATGCCCACGACTACGAGGAGGCCCAGGTGGAGCAGCAGCATCTCCCCGACGCGATCAAGGACCGGACCTATTACCACCCGTCGGAGCGGGGATATGAGAAGACCGTCAAGGACCGGCTGGACGCCTTCGAGGCGGCTCGTCGTCGCCGCCCGAAAACCGGTTAGGTCGTCGGCGCTTCGACGTGCGGCCGGAGCGCCGCATAACCATTGGCCATCACCTGTTCGTGGTTCCTAGCCAGCGCGCCCTTCGCCAGCGGTGCCAGGAGGTTGAGAATCGGATTGGTGGTGGCGACGTCCCAGTAATAGACGGCCCGAGTCTCCGCGTCAGCTTCGGAGAATTCCCAACGGCCGGTGCCGACGAGGTCGCCGGTCGAGCGCAGCAGAACGTGCCGGTATTCCTCGGCCTCGACCACCTCGACGGCGTATTTGAGGCTGTAGGGAAGCGAGCCACGCACCTCGCATTCGATGACGGAGCCGATCGAGCGTCCGTCGCCTCGGGTGATCGTCACTCGGCGGAAGTTCTTCCACCAGCCCGGATACCGCTCGATATCCAGGACGACCTCCCAGACGCGTCGAATGGGAGCCCGAAAGCGCCAATCCGTGATGAAGTGGTAGGTCTCGGGCACGGGGCGATTCTATGTCGTCGAAGGGCCGAGCCTGGGAAGGCCTCGCGGTAGGGCGAGGCCTTCCCTCAGACTGCGAGCGCTAGGCGGAGCCGGCAAGATCAGAAAGCTTCGAGTACTTCCCGTACTTGCCAGATTTGAGAACGGCGAAAGCGTTCTGATCCACCGCCGGCGACGGATCAAGTGCCTTGAGTCCCTTCGGATTGAGGTAGGTGTTGAGCTTCGCGACGGTGGCCGCTGCGTCAGGCGTGGCTTCGCCCTTGGCCTTGTTCTGGAATTCCAGCTCGGTCGCGGCATAGTCAGGGAAGAGGTCGATGTCCCCGCGCTCGAGCGCCGGCTCGACGACTTCGCGCGCGCCGAGGTTCAGCTTGAAGTTGATCGTGTACCCCTTACCCTTCAGCGCCTGGCCATAAATCTGGGCGATGATGGCGCTCTCCGGGAAGTTCAGCGCGCCCACCGTGATCGTTCCCTTTGCGGTGCCGGACGAGGACGTGCTGTAGCTGTGATCCGTGAGCCATTTCTTCGCGATCACATCCGGGTCCTGTTTGTCGACGTCCGAGCTCTTGTTGAGGGCGATCAGGTCGGTGGTCGTCAACTTGCCATCGATGTCGTTCAGCAGCGAGGTCACGTCATCCGACGCCTTGCTGGTCTTGATGAGCGGGACCACGTTGTCGGCATTTTGCAGGTGCTTGTCATCCTGGAGCTGCACGTATTTGCCGGTCGAGTAGGCACTGTCGCTCGAGAAGATCAAGCCGATGTCGATGTCACCGCGATCCAGGGCGGCCTTAGTCAGCGGACCACCGGCATCGAGCGGTTTGAAGGCCTTGAAGTGCAGGCCGTAAACCCTGGTCAGCCCCTGCTCGCAAAAGGGTCGGGTTGGGCATTCGGAAGGTCCGCCCAACGTCATCTGACTGGCGATCTGGCTCGTCGAGCTGGATGGCCCACCTGTCGATCCGCACGACGTCGTCAGCAGTGCCAGCGCGACCATGCTCGCGCCAAGCACAAAAATCCGCTCCATCCGCATTACGTTCCACCTCCCAAAAATTCGTGTCGATAAAGACGTCACCGAGTCACGCGATCATAGCTTGCGGTGTCGGCACCACCTCAGCCTCCAATGGATATTTCTGAATGCGAAGCCCTTCCGGCGTGGCGAGCCGCTGCGCCGCGGCAAGTCCCAGCTCAACCGCCGTTGACAGCAGGGCGACCAGCAGCGCGCCGGCGAAGAGCTGGGCGTAGTCGCGCTGCGATAGGCCGTCGACGATGAACCGGCCGAGCCCGCCCCAGGCCACCAGGGCGGCCAGTGTGGCAGTGGCCACGATGTTCACCGCCGAGGTACGAACACCGGCCATGATCAGGGGCAGCGCGATCGGCAGCTCGATGCGCCAGAGGATGAGGCGCTGTCGCATCCCCATGCCGGTCGCGGCTTCCCGCACCTCCGGATCGACTTCCCGCATGCCGACATAGCTGTTGGTCAGGATTGGCGGCACGCCGAGGGCCACGAGCGCCAGGAAGGCGGGCAGCGCGCCGATCCCGACGAGCTGGACGGCCAGCACGAGGATCGCGAACGAGGGAATGGCGCGCCCCACGTTCGACACGTTGATGGCGAGATTTCCGCCGCGGCCGAAATGCCCGAGCGTGATGCCGATCGGCAGGGCGATCACGGCAGCAGCCAGTAGCGAGATGCCGGACATGGTCAGGTGCTCGAACAACCGGTTGGGAATGCCGAAGTCGCCCTGCCAGTGTGAACCGTCGAGGAACCATTGCAGGGCCTGACCGAGGAAGGTCATATCCTCACCCGGCCCCGGGACCAGGGCGTGACCAGGCGTTGCAGGCCGGCCAGGCCGACATCCGCGATGATGGCCAGAGCGATCGAGAGCAAGGTGCCCACCACGAGCGGCGTTTTGAAGTCCCGGATCAATCCGTCCAGAATCAAACTGCCGAGGCCGCCCTCGCCGATCAGAGCGGTGACCGTGACCAATCCAATAGTCGTCACGGTGGCGATCCGGATGCCCGCCATGATGGCCGGGACGGCCAGCGGGATGTCGATCCGGAACAGTTCGGCAAGCGGTCGATATCCCATCCCGAGGGCCGCCTCGCGCACCTCTTGTGGGACGGCGTCCATGCCGACCACGATGTTGCGGATCAAAATCAACAGCGTGTAGCTGACGAGTCCGATCTCGGCCGTCAGAATGGTCAGCCCGGTGAACGGGATCAGCAACGCGAACAATGCCAGGGAAGGGACGGTGTAAAGAATTCCGGTAATTGAGAAGATCGGACCCCGCAACCTTCGCGTACGCCAGGCGATCAGTCCAAGCGGCAACGCGATCAGAAAACCGATGCCGACGGCAATCAAGGTGAGCTCGATGTGCTGCGTCAGCGCGTCGCGGATGACCGGGATGTGACCGGCAATCCAGTCCCACCGGATCCATGGGTCGTCCGCTGCCCCGAGGACCCCGGTGGCGAGCATGGGCACGATGCTATCAGCCGCCTCAGCCGCCCGCAATTTACAGTAGGACTTTCTAATGATTCGGCTTGAACGTGTGAGCAAGCGCTACCCGGGCGGCCAGGTGGCCGTCCGCGAGCTTTCGATCGAGTTCGCGACGGGCCAGTTGACGATGCTGGTGGGACCCTCGGGTTGCGGGAAGACGACCACCCTGAAAATGATCAATCGGTTGATCGAGCCGACCGGTGGCCGCATTTTTCACGACGAACAGGACGTCACCCACGTTGACCCCATCGCCCTCAGACTGCGGATGGGATATGTCATTCAAAACGTTGGGCTTTTTCCCCACATGACCATCGCCGACAATGTCGCCACGGTTCCCCGGCTGCTGGGTTGGGACAAAAGCCGCATCCAGCGGCGGGTCACCGAGCTGCTCGACCTGGTCGGTCTGGATCCGCGACAGTTCGCGCGGCGCTACCCGCACCAGCTCTCCGGCGGCCAGCGCCAGCGGGTCGGTGTGGCGCGGGCTCTCGGAGCGGATCCCCCGATCCTGCTGATGGATGAGCCGTTCGGGGCGATCGACCGGATTGCCAGGGAGCGCCTACAGAATGAGTTCTTGCGTATCCAGCGCGAGGTACGCAAGACGGTCATCTTCGTCACCCATGACATCGACGAAGCCATCAAACTGGGTGACCGGATCGCCATCATGAACCTCGGCCAGCTGGTCCAGTACGATACCCCGGCCGCGATCCTGGCCAAGCCCGGGACCGACCTGGTCATCGAGCTGCTCGGTCCCGACCGCGGCCTGAAGCGGCTTTCCGTGACGCCGATCGATCTGGGGGCGCTGGAGAAACCGCCGGTGGTGCATGCGGATGACGCCCTTGTTGACGCCCGCCGGCAGCTGGATGGAACCTGGCGACGGGCGATCGTCCTGGACCAGGACGGACGGCCAGTTGGGGAACTGGACCGGGAGCGCGCCGACGGCGACGGTCGAGTGAGCGATCGAGCGCAGCCCCTGGACGCCACGATTTCGGCCGACCGGACGTTATACGATGCGTTCTCGCAAATGCTCATCCATCAGGCGATCTGGGTCGCAGTGCTCGACGGAGCCCGCTTCTGCGGAGTGCTCACCCCCGAGTCGTTCGTGGCCGCGATTCAGCGGGTGCCCGCGGAAATCGAGGGTGCCCGGCGATGATCCTGAATCGCGGGAACGTGTTTTCGTTTTTGGTCACGGCATTTGTGGGTGCCATCTTCTTGCTGATGATCTTCGAGACCTGGGCGCTGTTCACCGGGAACAAGCCGATCAGCGACTATTTCCGCGAAGCGGTGCACGCGTTCCCTGGATGGGTTTTCGTGATTGCCATCCTGGTGGGCATCACGCTCGGGCATTTTCTCTGGGGCCCGGCGACCGGGCGACTCGCGCCGGCGCCCCGCCCGCTGAGCCAGCTAAGGAATCGCAACCCTGCAAATTAATCCTGGCGCGGTCCTCTCCCTTCTGGTCACGATCTTCGTCGGCATCCTGTTTCTCGTCATGTTGAGCGAGACGATTGCGCTCGGGAAGGGCCAGGATCCGATGACGAATCTCATCCGGTCGCTGGTGCGCGCCTACCCCCGCTTCAGTTACGTGGTGGCGGTGGTCATCGGGATGCTCCTCGGCCACCTGTTCTGGCAGTAGCCAAGCGGTTGGGCTGGCCGCTTGGCCAGAGTGTTAGGCGCTCTTGCGACGGCGCTGCGGCGCGTGCCGGGCGGTGCTCGCCGATTTGCGTTCGGGCTTGCCCGAGCGTTTCTTCGTCGCCTCGACGCTCGCCCGCAGGGCATCCATCAAGTCGACCACCTTTTCGCCCCGCTCCGCCGGTGCTTCAGGCAGCGGCGCACCGTCGACCTTGGCATCGATGACCTGCTTCAGCGCGGCCTGGTAGTCATCCTCGTAACGCTCGGCGTCGAAGCTGTCGCTGAGGTTCTCGATCAAGGAGACGGCCATCTGCAACTCTTTCGGGGAGACCTTCGCGCCGTCGGCGGCGATGCCTTCCGTCGATCGAATCTCATTCGCGTAGAGCATGGTCTCCATCGACAGCACATCCTGGTAGGGCCGAACCAGGCATAGATTCTCTTTGTCGCGGATGGCCACTTTCGCCACGGCCGCCCGCCCCGTCTGCTGCAGTGCCTGCCGAAGCAAGGCAAATGCCTTGACCCCCGCCTCCTCGGGCGCGAGATAGTAGGCCTTGTCGAAGTAGATCGGGTCCACCTCTTCGAGTTTGACGAAGTCCGAAATGTCGACGGTATGAATGGTCTTCACCGGGAGATGGTCGAGATCCTCGTCGCTGAGCGGCACATAACGCCCCTTGGCGTACTCGAACCCGCGCACGACTTCGTCCCACGGCACGGCCTTTTCGTCTTTG
>Ga0209059_1000256_pt1 | contig 23610 bp, 15 predicted proteins | sample GraSoiAngelo_151_FD_186165 | JGI IMG/M metagenome (GOLD analysis project Ga0209059, IMG submission 186165) | Grasslands soil microbial communities from the Angelo Coastal Reserve, California, USA - 14_1009_12_20cm (SPAdes) (version 2) | ecosystem: Environmental > Terrestrial > Soil > Grasslands ...
CGACAGACATGCCGGGATTGGGCATGCGCATGACCGAGTCGGCGGTACGGTCGGCCTCCTGCTCGAAGCGGTCGCCGGCCGGACCGACCTCAAGCTTTGTCTGCATTCCTACCGGCGCGGCAAACGTGGGCGACGCTGGCATCGGCTTGGGTTTCGCGGCAGGCTTCGCCGGTGCCGGCTTTTTCTTCAGCGCGGCAAAGGGCATGAGCGCTACTCGGTTTTCGCCAGCAGGTCGCGCAGAATGCGCTTGACGATCTGCGCATCGCGCAAGGCCGGCAGCCCGAGCGCCTCGCGCACCTTGGCATCCTCGGCGCCGGCGAACTCGGTGAGGCTGCGGCGATCGCGCAAGCCCAGCTGCTGCGCGCGCGCAGACAGCGGCTGTCCGGTGAGGCGAACTGCCTTAAAGCGAGCATCAAGCGTGACAAGGTCGAGCACCAGCCGGGGCGGAACCGGCTTCTCCGGAAGTCCGACGACCAGCTCCACGCCCTGCTTTGGATCGATGCGGGCGCCCTCATGCGGGTCCTGCGTCAGCACGATCCCGGCGTGTTGCGGGTTGGTCCGGAAGGCCAGATCGGCGCCAAGACCGGATTTGTCGAGGGCCGCTTTCGCCTCCGCTAAGTGCAGGCCGACGAGGCGGGGCACGACGCGATCGGTGCGCGCCGCAACCTCGATCGTGACCGCGCTGCTTGGCGCGACTTCCGCATTCGCGTCGGGCAGCTGTTTCACGATCTGACCGGCCGGCTTGTCTGATCGTATCTCGGTACGGTCGCCCATCTTCAGCCCGACCGCGGTCAACAGGCGCACGGCTTCGGCTTCGCTGCGTCCGACGATATCGGGCACCCGCACCATGCCGGGGCGCGCATCGCCACCGGAATCGTCGGCGGGCCGCTGGCAAATGTCGACCGGCTGTTCGCCAATCCGGATGTCGCGAAAAAACACCGCCCCCGGCGAGATCGCGATGGATTCGGCGCCCGCATAAAGCACCGCGTCCTTCGCATCGTTGACACGCAGCTGGACCGTGCCTTGGCCAGGGACGGTCATCGCGAATCCGCCGACGGCATCGGTGCAATCGAAAGCCTGCACCTCGCCCTTCGCGCCGCGCGCGCTGACCGTGACGCCAGCTTTCGGCTTGCCGCTTTCCGACACGCGGCCCCAAATGACGGTCGCATTCGGGTTCGCGACCGGGGTCGTCACCTGGGCGCGCGCGATCTCGCTGTCGAACCGGGCGATGCGGAGCGCATGGCGCTCCGATTTGAGCGCCAGCTCTTGCGCGCGTGGATCGTTTTCGCCGAACCGCGCCTGAGCGCGATACGCTTCGCGCTGCAGCTGCGCGGCGCGCGCCATCATCAAGGGCCGCGACGCCGCAACGCCCGCCAATCTCGCACGGTCCGCGGCCGGCGCGAGGGCGTCCAAATCGGCAAGCGCGGACGCTTCATCCGGGCCGGCGCTCGGAGTGCCCGCGGCGGCTTGCCTGCCGGTGCGATCGGACATCGTTCAGCCCTCCCTATGCGGGTTGTCCCAACGCAAAGTGGCCGGCCGCGCCGGCGCTCTGCCGCTCGAACCGGGCACAGATGTCGCGGTTGAACGCTTCGATCAGTACCCGGTTCGGCGTCAGCACGCTGAGCGCCGGCGCGCCGATTGCGTAAAAACAATGCGTGCCTTGATTGAGGCTCGTTTCGTTCATCAGCGCGAGCGTCACAGCCGACAAGAAGGCCGGGGTAAAGAGACCCGGTATTCCGACCGGCTCCTTGAACCGGTTGTCGGTGACCCGCAGCGAAAAGCCGAGGACCAGCGCGTTTGTCAGGATGAAGTCGAGCAGCAGATCGCAGGTGCACTGGTTCGATGTCATGCCGACATCGTCTAGGCTGAGCAGCAGCACGGCGCTTACACCGATCTGGATATCCGCAGCCAATGCGTCGAGCGACACCTGATTGTCGTCGAACAATACCTCGCCGCCGAAGAACAGATCGTCCTCGTCGCTGTTGAAGGCCGCAAGCCCCGCAGGACCCCGATCGACGACACCGAGCCCGCTGAAGCCAAGCAGCTGCCCGTAGAGCTCGTTCGACACACCGAGATTGACGATCGCGACGACAAGGCCGCCGAGCAGATCGATAAACGCGAGCAGCGGGTCGCCGCTTTGCGCTGCGACAGCGGTGAGGCCGAGAGCGGCCGAGCGTCGGAGACCGAACCCTCCGGCGCCCGTCGCCAAAACCGGGGGCGGCGTGCGGAACCGCCTTGCGCCGCCGCGGCTCGTGAATTGGTTATCGCAGGCGCTGACCGGCCCGACCGCGACGACATCGAGGGCGCGGCCTTGCGGCGTCACAATAACGTTGTCGTGCACGCGCAGGGCCGGTGCGCCATCCTGGCGGAGCCCCGGGCGATTGAGGAGCGCGATGGTCAACGGGAACGAGCCCGGCAACGCCAGCCCGAACACGACACCGCCGCGGCGGCCGGGGCGCGGCGGCGATGTCTCGGTCGATGCGGTGCCGTTGTCGGTGACGCGGTTGCGCTCGACGACGGCGCCCTCGGAGAACAGCACAAAAACGCCGCACACGGGGTCGCCGGGGTTCGTACCGCATTTCTCGATCCGGTTGTCGCGCACGGCGAGCCGCTCGCAATGCGCCAGAGCGATCCCGCCTGTCGCCGAATGCACGCGCAGATCGAGCGGCAGCGTCGGAGCCTCGAGCGTGACGCAGCCGATGATGCGGTTATGCGCGATCTCCAACCCTTCGATCGAAATGTATTCGGGAACGGCGCCCGAGAGATCAAAAAAGCGGGCGACCGAGATGCCGCTGGCGCCCATTGTCTCGATGCGGTTGTCGAGGATCGCAATATCGACGAGTGCGCCTTCCGAAACCGGCACCAGCCCGCCATCACCGGGGCCGCCGGGCGGCTGCGGGTCGATGACGATGCAGCCATTCTCATCGATCGTCACGGCGAGCCCGATAATGACGAAGGCGCCGCCATTGGCGCCACGACCGAGCGGCGCTACCGCGGTCAGATCGCCGCCTTCAATGCCGCCCACGCCTTCCGCGTTGACACGCACAAAACGTATGCTGCCGAGAATGATGCCGTGGCCGTTGCCGCGGCGGATCAAATTGTCGCGCAGCCGCACCCGGTGCGAGCCGCCGCCGATCTGGATGCCGCCGAGCGGCCGCCGCGCGCCGCCGACGATCTGCAGACCGTCGATCGGCCGGCGCAAGCCGCCCCGGACGAGGTTGTCTTCCAGCAGCACCCGTTCCGCGCCGCCGGCGATCTCGATGCCGCCGGGCGGCCGGCGCGCTATTGCGACGCGCACCTCGACCTCGACGCGGCACGCTTCGACGAGCAGATCGTCGCCGGCAAGATAAACCGCCGGCTGCCGTCCGATCGCCGGGTTATCGGCAAATGACGCAGCGAGCGGCAGCACGTCGATGTCGCAACGTCGCATATCGAAGCCGCGCAATCCGGTGCCGATCACCGCGGCGACATCGCGCGCCCGGATGTCGAGCCTCTCGAACGCGGTATGCCGGACCGGTGCGGCATTATTTCCGTCGATCTCGATCGCATGTATTTCGAGCGCCTCGAAGCCGAGCTCGCGCAGCTCGATGTCGCTCGAGTTGCGGATCGTCAGCACCGCCGCGCCGGCATTCTCGGCCGGCGGCATGAGCAGGCTGTTCGGGCCGCAGCCGGCGATCGTGATGTTGTGGCGGCCGTCGATCGTGATTGTTTCGCGGTAGGTGCCCTGCAGCACACACACTTCGCCGCCATCCGGGACCAATTCGATCGCGGTCTGCACCGACGCCACATCGCCGAACGAAGTCTGCCCGTCCCCGACCGTGATCGTGCAGCAGCAGCTGGTCTCGCACAGCGGACGGAAGCGATGCCGGCAATCATGCACCGACGCCACGGGTTGGTTGTTGTTGTCGAGCGCCCAGGTGATGATCGCCAGCGGCGTCAGGAAGACCAGCGGGCCCATCGGCGGCAGACCCTGCTGCAACGCCCAAGGCACGACGATATCGGGCGTGTTCGGGCGCGCGGCAATGGCCCAATACTCGCCGAGCCGGCCATTGTCGGAAAAGGTGACCGTGAGCCCGGTGCCGGCGAGCGGCTGCGCCACATTGGGCGCGAACGCGAAATCGGGGGCGCCATTCGCCCCGGAGCCGCCGGTCCATAACCTCAGGTAAAAATATTCGCGGTCTTCCGGCAGATCATGATCGCTGAGCGCGCCCGCGCCGGCGGCGGCGAACCAATCGACCCAGGCCTGCGGCACCGCGGTTGCGATGACGATCGACTCGCTGTCGGGGTCATAGCTGGCTTCGACAGTCGCGAGCATGCCGGTCGGTTCGGCGACCTTCTCGTGGTTCGGCAGCAACGCGCCCCAGCGCATCAGCTCGACCGTCTGTCCGGCCAAGGGGTAATGCGCCTGATCGGGCGGCGGAGTGAGGAAATGGATGCGGCGGAGCGTGGCGGGGCCACCCCCCGGATCCTCGAAAGACTGCGCCTGCACGCGATAAAGCGGCGACGCGTTATCGGCGCCCCAGATGAATCGTCCGGGCGCCGTGATCTGTACCCGGAATGTCTGGTTGTCGGCTCCGAGAAAGCCGGCTTTTGTTGCGGGTTTGCACGGGTCGTCGGTAATGCCGGCGGGATCGAAGCCGACCGTCAGGCGCGTCGGCGAGAGGATCGCGCCGCTGTCGGGATCGATGGCGATGCCGAGACCGCCAAGAGCATCATTGCAGTCGTCGGCGGTGTTGGTCGTCACATGGATGCGGCGCATCCGGCGCAGCCGCGCTGTTGTGTCGGGGCCGCCGAGGGCGCGTTCCAGGATCTCGCTGTCCTCGGTCGCCGTGACGCACTGTTCCCACGCTTCCAGCCACACGAAATCGTGGCGCGGACCGTTCGCGAGACCGCCCGCCGCGGGCGGCGCTGGCAGACCGCCGTCGAGCGTGATCTGCAGCCAGTCGCTCTGACCGAGAAATTTGTCTGCGGACTCGGCAGTGAAACGCCGGCCGCCGAGGTAAAACGAACCGGCGGCGACATCGAAATCGTATGTTTCGGCTCCTTCTTCTTCGCCGGGCGTCCCGGCGAGATGGACATTGCTGATCGTGAAGCCGGCATTCGGCGAGCCGCCGCTGCAGATCGCCTCGGCGATCAGCCGCTGCAATTCCTCGCCGGCGAGCAGATTGTTTTCGTTCTGATCGCTGTCGAGCGTGACGCGGCCTTGCTGGTAGACTGCCCCGGCGTAGTGCTTGGCCGGCTGAAACAGCTTTCGTGAAATGTCCGCGCTCGACATCAGATGCTTCCCTCAGGTCTCGACGACGAGATCGGCGATGACGCTGATCGGCGCGTACTCGTCGAGCTTGATGCGCACGTCATCGCGCCGGATCGCATCGATAACCCGGTTAAAGGCGCCCATCTCGGCGCCGTTCTCGCCACCGCGGCGAATGCTGTCGGGACAGGTTTCGGAGAGTTGCGCGTAACCGGCATTGCCGAAGCGGCGCGCGACAAACCAATGGTTCGGCACGCCGCCCGCCAATAGCTGCGATTGGTATTGGCGCGGCAATCGCGCATCGTCGGCCGCGGCTGCGGCGGAGAAACGAAAGCAGCCATGCTGGTTGTCGACGACGCGCACGACGCCCTGGATCAGGCTGTCGGTCGCCTCGAGCCGGTCGACATTGACATCGCCGAACACCGTGCTGCGCGCGAGCGTGACCGCGGCGACGCGCGTTGAGATCGCGGGCTCGTCGGTCAGGCTCTGAACGATCGAGTCGAGGATCGTCAGCCGGCCGATGGAACAGGGATCGCCGGCCGCCGAGGCTTCGCGCACCGGCCCGACGATCGCGCGGTCGATGACGAGCTCCTCGACTTGGCCGCGCACCTCCACCGCGACATAGGGTATCGGCACGCCGACGATCGGGTCGCCGAGCTTCGTCTCCAGGCGGGCGCGGTCGCCGCCTGGGTCGAGCGTGGCGCGCCGGATCGTGACGCGGTCGAAAATGCCGTCGATAATGATGCGCGTTTCGACCGGCGTGCATTCGCTCGCCTCGTCGGGGAGGTTCTGCTCGGCCAATCCCGAAGGGACGATGCCGATCCACAGCCCGTCGATCGTCAGCGAGCGCGGCGGCGCGGCGGGGGCAGGACCGGCGAATGTGATTTCGCTCGCCGCCGCATCCGGCACGAGGCGGATATAGGGCCGCGTGCGGTCCCGCGCCTGCAATGTCAGCTGGTCGATCGGCCCGAGAAGGTTGGCCGCCGGCGGATCGGGAACATAGGTCTTGCTGTCAGCGAATTCGTGGATGCCGTCGAGCGGCAGAGCGAAGCCGGTCACCGGACCCGGCGACAGATCGTTGCCGTTGCCGTCCTGCGGTCCAGGGTCGAACACCGTGACATTGTCGCGGGCCAATCCGGCGCGGCGGTCATAGCTCCCGGCGCCGATCTCGCCAAAAGCGCCGCGATGGATCGCCTCGACGAACAGCGCGTCGCCGGCGGGCAAGGCAGCGGTCAGCAGCACGCGGCCGCGCGTCGGATCGAGGAGCAGCGCTGTCGGGGGCGGCGGCGCGAGCCCTGTGCCCCAGAGCCCAAGATCGCCGGCCGTGAGGAATTGCGGCTCGAGCGGCGCCACCCCGGAATTCGCACCGATGGCGAGTGCCACGGCGCTCGGAATGAGGTTGCGCTTCGGCGAGTCTGCGGTGATCGCGCTCGCCAGGATCGCTTCCATGACGTCGTCGGCCGGCGGGCCGCCGAGCAGCGCCGTCAATGTCGCGCGCAGACGCGCGGCGCCGCGCACGAGCTGTCCGACGAGCGGCGCGAGCTGCGGTTCGAGCCCCGCCGGAACGCCGTCTTCCGGCAAGATGAAGCTTGCGTCGTTCAGCAGGCGGCAAGGGATCGGTGCGGCGATTTCCCATTCGCGGACCGGTCGCCAATTCTGCGGGTCGCCGCGCAGTCCCGGGCGGAACAGCGCGACGTCCCGTCCCGATGGGTCGAGCACGTAGCGCCCATTGCCGAGATCGAGTGGAGTCACGCGGCTCAGGCGTAGCGCCACCTGCCGGAAAATGTGCACGTTGACCTTCGGGATGTTCCAGCGGCCCTTCAGCCCGGAGAGGCGCCGGAAATCGGGCGTGCGGGCATATTCGTCGAAGGGCCCGTTGACGAGATCGCCGCCCCGCGTCGCGCGCAGATCGGCCAGGCCGCCGGGCGGCGTCAGCGTCACCGGCCCGCGCAACGGGTTCGGCTCCGGGTCGAGGCCGTGGCGGGTGCGGGCCAGCCGCTTGAAGGTCTCGACGACGGCCGCATCCCAGCGGCCGATGTCGCGGGTCAGCGTTTCGAGAACGAGCGGGGTGCCGGCGCGGCGTCTATAGAAGATCGTCTTTGCGACGTCGGCGCGCCGTCCCTGTGGGTTCAGCGCGGATAAGAGCCGCGCAGCGACAAGATCGCCGATGTAAGGCACCGCCCATTCGTCGGCGGTGTCGATCTCTGCGTCTTCCCACAGCCGGTCGATGCTGCGGCGCGCGATCGCCGCCTGATTAGCGACGAGCTCGATAATCGCCCGCAACACGCCGGGGTTCTGCGCGAGCCCGTCTTCGGTGCGATAGATCTCCGGAATCCAATCCCACAGCTTTTCCGCGTAATACACCGCGAAGCGGTCGTCGGCGGGACGCAGGATCGGTTGCGGGTCCAGCGCCATCGCTATGACACCTGCAGCGTCGAAGCGTCGGGATAGGCGCCTTCGCCCGGCATGAATGCGACGGGCGCGAGCGCGCCGCCGAGCATGACCGTCGCGCCAAGCACGCCGGAGACGCCGAGCAGCCGCGCCGTGATCTCGCTGCGGAACAGCGGACGTCCGATCGCGACATTGGCCGGCGCGAGCAGGCCGGTGGCGGGGTCGAGCAGCGCCGCGCGTGCTGCCGGACGCACCGTGGCCGGATCGGCGGTATCGCTGATCTCCAGCGACACGCTCAGGTCGAGCGGCACCGCCGTCGCGAGCGTCACGACGATCGGCACCTGCGGATCGGCGTTGGCGCGCAGGCTCGCGCGCAGGTCAGAGGACGGATCGCCCCCGTCGGAGATGATCCAGATCTTTACTGTCGCGCGCTGCAGGCGTCCGTCAAAGGCCCAGGCCGCGGCGGCATTGACGACGCCCGGGAAGCCGCGCGCCAATGCCTCGAAATCGTCGAGCGAGACGGCACGGCCCAATGTCAGCGCGCTGCGCGGCGCCGCAATGCGCAATACGGCGCCGCTCTCGGCATCGGCGCCGCCGCGCGCCGGTAGCGGGTTCACCACCGCGCGAAGCCCCTTCACCGGACGCGCGATCTGCGTGATCGTGCCGGCCGGCGGCTTTGCGGCGCCGGCGCCAAAGCGGTAGGTCGCGGTGATGTTGCCGACACCGGAAGCCGGGCGCGCGCCGCGAACCCCGTCACCGAAGGTGATGCGCGGCGTGCCGTCGGGGTCGGCGCGAACGGCGTAAACCTCGTCGGTGGCCGTGGCGCCGAAAAAGCTCGGCACCTCACGCCACAGGATTCCGTTGACGCGCACCTGCAAGGCCGCGCGGATGCGGTCGGGCGCGGACGGATCGAGCCCATAGGTCAGCGGCTTCTTCTTCAGCGTGAAGCTCTGAAACGCTTGCGACGCGTCCGCCGAACCGAGGATCTCGTTGCCGACGGTTTCGCCGCGCGTCGCGTCGAGGGTATTTCCGAATAGATCGACCGGCGTGCGCAGCGGGTCGAAAGGCGGCGCGCTGCCCGCCGGATCGAAGATGCCGTTGCCGGCCTCGTCGATACTGACGCTGCCGGGGATTTCCGCTCCCGTGGCTTCGGTGCCTTGCGCCAGAACGGAAGTTGGGCTCGGCGCGTTGCCGAGCGGTTCGACCGGGCCGGCGAGAGCCGCCGCCGCGCCGAGATCGCCATTGGCGATGCGCGTCTTTGCCGACGCTGTGGACGTCCCGCCGTCAAGCGCGCCAAAGCGCAATTGGAAATGATCCTGCCAGCCTGCGGGAGGAGCCGCCGCCAGCGTCAATGACACGCGCGTCGCGGGCACCGCCGGCTGCGGCTGTTCCAGTACTGCCGCACGGCTGATCAGCAGCTGCGGCGGTCTGATGGTCGGCGTCGTGACCGGGACCGGCACCATGACAACCGCGGTCGAGGCGACGGTCGCCGCGATCAACTGGCCAGCCGACTCGGCGACTGCGATATCGCCGGCATGCAGTTGCGGGTAGACGCGGTCGAGCGTGATCGACGCGCTGCTTCCGCTAAGCGACGCCGAGGCGTCAAAGGGGTTGGCGCTGGCCTGCTGCGTCACCGCGGTGATTGTCAGCCCGGCGAGCGGAACGCCGGTCAGCGATGTCGGCGGGGGTTGCAGTTCGGCATGGACGTAAGTGTCGCCATCGAGGGCGGTCTCGGATGTCAGCGCCGCGACTCGCGCCGCCGCACGAGTGCTGCCCTGCGCCAGCACGACGATCTGCCCGACCGCCAGCCGCGCGCGACCGCCGGCGAACAGCAACCGTCCGTCGAAGACACCGCCGCGGATCGGCGCGAGCCGCCATGAATTGCGCTGCGGCCAGATCGTCGCCGCGGCGCCGGTCTCGAACACCTGCGGCGGCTCATTGCCAAAGGCTTCCGAGCGAAAGGCGGTGCCGGCCGGCAGCAGCACAGGATCGGCGCCATCAGCGAACACGGCCAGCCTCACGGCGGAAGACACGGCGGGCTTCGGGCGATAGCCGAGCAGCGCCACGAGCCGCTGCGCGGACAGCGGTAGCACCGCGGTATGGAGGTAGCTCTCATTGGCGATGCGGGCGTCGTAGAAGCCGACGACGTCGAGCACATAGGCCCACATCTCCAGCAGCATGATGCCGAGATCGCCGGTGCCGCGCGCCCGCCACGCGGCGAGCGCGCCGTGCAGCGGGATCTCCCTGAGCATCGCGCGCCGGTATTCGACGAAGCCGGCCCATTGCCGCGGCAGCACCGCGAGGCCGGGCGCGATATCGGGCGGCGGCGGATGCACCAAGACGTCGCACGGGCAGCAAGGATCGGCCATGCCTAGGCTCCGGCGCGCGCGTGCACGACAAGCGAGCCGCGCTCTGGGAAGACGGGGTCGTTCTGCAAGCGGATGATCTGCGTCGCGCCGACGCGGAAATCGGGCTGGTCGAACTCACGCCAATCGGTAATGCGGCGGGCGCGGATGCGGATGTCCTCGACGCCGTGCACGCCCGGCGTCGATTGCACCGCTGCTTCCAACGCCGAGCGGCGCAGCGGGTCGCCGAAGGTGAAATGATCGGGGTCGAAAAACGCGAGCGGATGATGCGGCCGGCGCCTGCCGGTCAAGGCGTCGATGATTCGTGCCTCGACGTCGCCGGGATAGTGGCCGGGCTGAACGCAAACCGAAATGTCGAGATCGATCGAGATGAAATCCGGGTCGGCGACAAAAGCCTCGCGGCCCGCCTGGCGGATCGCGTCAACCAAATTGGACAATTCTTCTCTGCGTGCCTCGGACAGCGCGAACGCGCCTTCGGGGTCAGCCGTGACGAATTCGGTGAGCCAGCTGCCGGTCCACCGTGCTCGCGCGCCGCCGCGCTGTACCCAGTCGAGCTGCTCCTCGGCGATCGTGCGATAGTCTTCGTCGCGCACCGCCCGCAGCGGCCGTGCCCGCCAGGCCTCCGGCGCGAGGATGCGCGTCGTCTCGGGTGCTTCGGGCGCGACGCCGTTCTCGATCGGCAGCGGGTTAGAGACGGCCGTCGCTAGCGCGAGCGGCTGGTTCGGCGGTTGCGAGCCGGGCTCGGCGAGAACGGTCACGCTGTCGGCGGCAAGGTTCGCATCGGCGAGGCTGGCGCCAGGCGCCGGGCCGGTGCGATAGATCACCTCGAAGAACGTGCCATCCGGGGGCGAGCGTCCAAACGCGCCGTCGCCAAAGCGCAACGTGAAGCCCGCGCCAGTCGCGTAATCCTCGTGCGAGATCGTGACGCCGGTGCGCTCGAACCGGATGATCTCGCGCCACACCCCTTCTTCGAGCGTGAAGGCAGGATCGTCCGGCTGCGCGTCGATCAGGCTCGGCAGGTAGGTCCAGTGATCCGCGCCTGCGACCGGAACAAAACCGCCGCCGCCCAGCTCGATCTCGCGCAGTACGAGATCGGGGGTCAGCGGGTCGAGCCAGCCCAGCCCGGCGGCCTCGCTCGCGCGCAGCCCCCAGCGCAACACCAGCCGCCGCCCGTTATTGTCGATGTCGTAGACGCCCTCGCGCTCGAGCGCGCGCGGCAGATCGCTGGCGACAACGGGCTCGTTTGCGCCGGGCGGCCCGATGCGAAAGATTTCGCTGACGCTGGCGCCCGCGATCGCCGGGACGATGTTGCCGAGCAATTCGGTCTCGTCCTGGCACAATTCGAACGGTAGGGCCTGCGCCGCGTCCCATCCGATGCGTGTGATGTCGAGCGGATTGCCCGCGGGATCGGGATTGCCGTTCACATCGACCAAAAACAGCGGGTCGTTCGTCTGCTCGACGGCGGTGATGCGCACAAGCCAGCGGCGCGACGGCAGCGACGGATCCTTCGCGGTGGATCGCAATGCCACCCATTTGCCGATCCAGTACCGGCTCGGATTGGCCGGATCCACATCCGGGTCGGCCGCCGGGAGCTGCGCCAGGATCGGCACATGGCCGCGCAGATAGGCCTCGGTCGCGCCGACCGCGAGACAGCGTCCCGCTTCGGTATCGTCTAGGGGGTGAAGCGCGATCGCGTTCCAATCGGCATGCACCCAGTAATGGCGACCTGCCAGCCGGTCGGCGACGCTGGTGCCAAGCTCGAACACAATCGGCGGCGTGCTCTCGCGCAATGCCCAAACCCGCAGACCCGCCGTCGCAAACGCGCCGCCCGCGGCAACCGTCACCGCCAGCAATGTCGAGGCGCTGCGGCCCGGATCGGGACGGTAATCGACGAGCCGCGCGAGGCCCCGGCGCGAGCGGCCTTCCGTTGCGGTCGCGAGATAGGCTTCGCGCGCGTAACGGTCCTGAATGTACGAAAATTCGTCGCCGAGCGCGGAGAATACCTCCATCAGCATGACGCCGGCATCGGCCGGAATACGTTCACGCCACTGCGGCCAGTTCTCGGCCCCGAAATCGAGCAGCGCGTTGTTGAAGCTGGTGAAGTCGCGCGCGAGATAGTCGATGCGCGGCTCGGGCATGTCCTCTTCCGGGCACTCGCTTGTCGGCTCGCAATCGAGGTCGGACGGGCAGCCCTGCTTGAACGAGAACGCGACGTCGTTGAACCAGCGATCGACACGCGCATCGTTGATCGTCAGCCGGTAGATCGAGAAATCACCAGGCTCGGCGACTTCGATTTCGAGAACCGTGCGCGGTCCGGCCGGCGTCGCCTGCGATTCCCATGTCTGCCTGACGATGTGCGGCGAAACGATGGACTCGCCGCCCGAAGTGCTGACGATGCTGACGAGCCCCGGAGCGGCGTCGGTCGGCATCGCGGCGGTGGCCACCATCGGCGCCACGAGCGTGTCCGGATCGATCAGGAAAAAGACCTGCAGGACATGCTGGTCGTGTGGATCGACCACCTGCACAAAATCGATGCCGGTGACCCGCGGCGGCGCGGGCTGCTCGCATAGCGCGGCACGACGATCGAAGCCCGCCATCAGAGCGTCACCTCCACATTGAGGAATTGCCGCTCGCCCTGTGCGACGACGGTGTAATCCACGCCGATATTGATGCGCTCCTCAATGGCCTCGACCGACACCTGTTCAAGCCGGATGAGGTCCGAGAGCCAGTTGGACAGCGCTTCATAGACGAGCGTTTGCGTCAGCGAGGCGGTTGCCGGCGACGCCGGCGCAAACACGAGCTTGCGGATGCCGGCGCCGAAATCGGGCCGGTTGATGCGTTCGCCCTGCGCGGTCAGCAGAACCTGGCGGATCAGCTGGCGGATATACGCTTCGTAATCGCTCTCCTGCGCCAGCGCGCCGGCGCCGGGATCGATCGCGAACGGGAAGCGGATGGCGTGCAGCGGCTCGGGCATCAGACTGCCACCGCGAGCGCACCGTCGTTCACGCGGAAGGAGGCCGACGTCAGTTCGGTCTTCCCGCCCTGCGTGACTTGGCTCACCTGCGCCGCCTCAAGCTTCACCTCGGTGCCGTTTACCGTGATACGCGAGCCGGTCTTTGTTTCGATGACCATCTCGCCTTGTTCATCGTCGATACGGATCGTGAAGCTGTCGGTCTTGAAGAACTTGATCGACGGTGCGGCGTCGGCCGCATCGATCTGCCCGCATGCCCAGAAGCAGCCGCTCCAGATGGGATAGCGTGGATCGCCCGCCTCGAACTCGACCCAGACGCCGGCATTGGCCGGCGGCAGCGCAAAAAAGCCAACGCCGTCGCCGGCGTAGGGCGCGCAGGGCTCTGCCCACAGCGTTTCCTCGCCCATGACGGCCGGCACCTTCACCTGCAGCCGGCCGCGATGGGTCGGATCGGTATTATCGACAACCAATCCGCGATATTTGCCGAAGAACTGGCCGTCCAGCGCGTGGAACATGCGCTCCGTCTCGATGACGGCGTTGCGCGTAGATTCCATGGCTTATGTCCTGTTCCCGATATTGCTGCGCAAACTGATGTCCATAAAATGATCCGCGGCATTGATGACATGCGTCACCGCCGTCACCTGGTAGGGCCCGGACAACTCAGCACCGACTCCCTCGACCGGCACGACCTCGTGCGGATTCACGAGAGCGCCAAGCATGTGCGCCGTCGTGCTCGCGGTTGCCTCGACAAACCAGCCAGCCTCAACGAGCGCCGCCTCCTGTTTCGGCTGCAATTCGTCCACACCGCCGGCGGTCGTTATCGACAGCCTGCGCTTGACATCGTCTATCCGGGACAGCGTCGGGCCGTTATCGAGGCCGGGCTGAGGGTTGACAACGTGGGTTTTCTCCAGCTTGCCGGTGCACGGATTGATCGCCGCGCCACTCGCCAAACTGGCGCGCTCCACATCGGTGTCGACCTGGAACGAGGTGACGTTCGGGCATTGGTCTGGCGGCACGTTGACGTGCAGCGACGGCGCACCAGGCAACGCCAGAAGGATTGGCGGCACGGGTGCCGCATCGCGCGGCGGGGAGGCTCGCAATTTCGCCGTCTCGTCGATCCCGATCGGCGCTCCCGGCGTCGAAGCCGAATCCTTCACGCCGTATTCGATCCAGAACTCGTATCCATTCTCGCGGGCGATCCGCTCGAGGAAGGCCAGATCGGTATCGCGCTGATTGAGCGTATGCTCTCTATCGGAATAGAGCTTCTTCGTCGCCTCGACGTCACGCGTGAAATGATAGTCATTGAGGATTGTGTTCGCCGCGTCCGAGGCGAGGCCGCGCCACGCTTTGTGGACGCAGTTCCGGTCCATCTCGATCCGGCGGTCTTCGCCGCGAATTTCGACCCAGGAGCCGGCAACCCCGAGCATCACCGCAAACCGTACCTGCGTGACGCGGCCGCGAACGAGACAAGCGAGTTTATTGCCGTCCGGAGCGAGGATTGCCATCACCGTGTTCGGCTTGATTTCCTTCGCTTTCAGGACTTGCAGGCTTCCCTCGCAGGTATCGTCCTCGAAGCGGATCGCAAAACGCGTTGGTGCCGACAGCTCCTGTTCGACGCGGGCCTCGACGAGCCATTTCAGCAAATCGTCGCTGAGCGGCGTATTTTGGTCCTCGGAGGTGATGATCGCGCCGAAACCCATCGGTCACCTCTGCGTCGGTATCGTGGTGCTGCGCACGAGCGCCAGGGCGTCGGGCAGGATCGCGCCGTTTATCTCGGCGATGCGCCAGAAGCCGTTCGGGTCCCCGAGATAAAAATTCGCGAGGTGATCGAGTCGCTGGCCGTCGCGCCGCAAATGCTCGCCAAGCTTGTTCTGCGGCGGCACGAGCGCGGCCGTCAGCGCCTGCACTTGCCGCCCGCGCCGGTCGGTCGCGGCGTAAACCGTGGCGAAGCGGACGTAGCGGCTCTTATCGTCGAAGACGGCCATCGCGCTTCCTCAGAACGGCAAGATGCCGCGGATCTCGCTGAGGCTGCCGCCGATGTTGGCAAGCGCCAGCGTGTCTTCCTGCAATCGCGTGAAGTTGTACGCCGCACGGGCGACGCGCGCCGGCACATCGGCGCGACAGCGGAAGACCTCGGGCGTCAACACCCTGAGCTCGATGCTGGCGCTCGCCTGCAGCGGATAGAGCAGCGGCGAAAACATTGTTTCGTCGAACGATAGCCTCGTGATGCGCACCGGCAGCACGATGCCCGGCCCAAGCACGAGAAGGACAACTGGCACGGTCGGGCGCACCGCCTGCGAGGACGCCCCGCCGAACAGTGCCTTTGCGCTGGCCGCGAGGTCGCCGATCAGCCCCTTGGTCGGCAATGTCAGCTTTTTCAGCGCGGCGAGACGGCCGGCGATGCCGGTCGCGATCGCGAGCGGGTTGCCGTCCTCCAATGCATCCGCGGCGTCGAATTCGAGCGTGAAGCTGAAGGTTTCCTCAGGGTCATAGGGCTGCACGGTCGGTGCCTGCGCGCCGCGCTTTGTCTGGTCGACGTCGAAGGGGTTCCACGGTTCGACACCGCGCGTGATCTTTTCCGGGTTGTACTGAAACGTGACGATGTTCGGCACGACGCCGACGATGTCGGGCACGAGCTGCACCAGCGCGCCGCGATTGACTTTGGCGGCTTGCGAATAGCCCGTTTCAGGCATGGCGTCGTCCTCCTCGGCTCAGCCCAGGCGAATGCGCGTCGCGCGCGCAGGCGCGTTGGCCGGGCGGCCGTCCTTGATCAATTCACGGCCGAGGCCGCGCCGGATCTGCTCGGCGTTGATCGGGCCTCCCTCGCGCATCGCCGCGTATCGCGCGGTCAGCATGGCATTCTTGATCTGCGCCGCGGTCAACTCGTGTTGATCGGCAAGCGCATCGAGGAGACTGGCCAGCTCGGCGGCGCGGCTTTCTCCGGCCAGGGCCGCGATGGCCCGCCGCCATATGATCCGGCGCTCCGCCGCGGCGGGGCGCGCGAACTCGACGACGTGGCGGATGCGGCGCACAAAGGCGGGATCCATATTGGCGCGCCGGTTTGTCGCGAGGATCGCCAGCCCGTCGAAGCCCTCGAGCAATTGCAGCAGGTGGTTCGTGTCGGTATTGGCGTGGCGGTCGTGCGAGTCTTTGATTTCGGTGCGCTTCGCGAACAGCGCGTCGGCTTCGTCGAACAGCAGGATGCAGCCGGCGCCGGCCGCCTCGTCGAAGACGCGACTCAGGTTCTTCGCGGTCTCGCCGATATATTTCGACACCGTCGCGGCGAGATCGACGATCAGCAGATCCGCGCCGAGCCGGTCAGCGATCGCCTCTGCCGCCATCGTCTTGCCGGTGCCGGAAGGACCGCTGAACAGCGCCGCGAGCCCGCCGTTTCGCGCAAAGAGCCGGCCCGGCTCGGGTTCCGCGAGCAGCCGCAGGCGGGCGCCGGCCTCGAACGCGATTTCTTCCAGAGCCTCGCGGGTCGGCGCCGGCAGCACCATGTCGTCCCAACGCAGCCGCGGCGTCAGCGCGCGGGCGGTGTCGCCGAGCGCGGCGCGGGCGCGAGCACGGAGCCGGTCGATCGCCTGCTCCGGCCCGCTCGGCGCACTGCGTGCCACCGCGACGATGTCGCCGGTGACGATGCCGGGGCGCGAGGACAAAGCATCGACCGATGCGGACGGCCACGTGGCCGCGACCGCGATCAGCCGGCGCCACAATTCTCGCCGCTCGTCACGATCGGGCCCCGGCAGCGGCACGGCGAGATCGGTGGTGCCGTCGATCGGTGCGATGCGGCCGCGCGGTCCCGTGGTGACGAATTCGAGCGGCGCCGCGGCCGGATGAGCGCGCAATTGCAAGCCGTCGTGATGTCGCCATACCAGGATCAGATTGGCCAATCGCGCCAGCCGCCGTGCGCGCATCAGCAGATCGGGGACATCCTCGATGCCCGCCGGATCGACGGCGAGGGCCCGGCGGTTGAGAGCGGCGGCGACAGCGGCGGCAAAAGTGGCGCGTCCGCTGCCCGGCGCGGCGGCGACGACGACGCGCGCGGGGTTGCCGCTGTCGGCGGCCCGCACCGCGTCGCGCGCGGTCGCGGCGACCGGCCAGGCGGCGAACGGCGGCTGTGCTTCGATCAGACGGGCGCGGCCGACCAGCGCGGCGTCGAGGCCGACCACGCCGCGCAGCCAATCGACGATGCGCGGATCGGCCTCGAACGCGTCGGGCTCGCCGGCTACTCGTGCGATCGGCACCAGCAGTCCCCAAACTGCGAGAGGCATGCCGGCCCGCCACACCGGCTCGTCCGATCGATCCGCGTGACCGAACAGACGGCGCGCCAGATTTTCGGTCGGACAGACACGCTGCGCTGCGCCTTGCGCCGCTGAGTAGGCTTCACCCAAGCTCGGATCGGCGGCAAGCGCGCAAGCCAGGTCGAGGAGATCGATGGCAGTGGCGGAGAGGCCAAATGCCTCCGTCACCCGCGACCGCGCCGCGCCATCCGGCCCGGCGAGGCGAGCTTCCAACGCGCTCCGCGCTGGCCCGGCCTCGCTTTGCAAGGCCATGCGCACGCGCGCGACGATGAGGTCGAGCAGGGTTGCCGGCGCGACTTTCGGCGCCCGCTCCGCAGCAAATTCGGGCGCAATCTCGATGACGGGCTGAGCGGAGAACACGGCCATCGCTCAGATCTCGATCCAGAAGGGTTGCGCCTCGGCGCCGTTGACGATCAGGCGCACCGCGTGAAAACCCGGCACCAGCGGATTGAACAGCGGCTGCAACACCAACCCGGCGGGATCGACGACAAAGGCGCCATCATCGATTGCCGGGTTGCCGGTGAAGGCGGCGAGCCGGACGTAGGCGTCGCCCTGCACGACGAGTTCGACCCCGAGCACCGGCAGCGACAGGTCGAAGGCCGCGACGATATCGATGCGAATGCGCCGCGTGACGGGGTCTGGCGGCCCATGCCCGGCGATGCGCGGCCCGATCGCAAAGGCGATCTGGTTGCTCTCGACGCCCGATGTCATGCGTTCGCCGGCGAAGACGCGATCGCCGATAACGGTGCGCACCGACGCGGCGTAGATGCCGGGCAGCACATCGACGATCCGCGGCACGCCGCCGTCAATAAAAGCGAGATTTGGCTGGGCGCGGAAATCGATGCGGTCGGCGGCCAAGCTCAGCGCCCAGCCCGGGTTCATCGCGGGGTCGAGCTCGACGCGGTTGACCGGCGGAGTGAGGCGGCTCCAGGCGGCGGCGCGCAACACGAGGCTCTGCGCGATCCCACTCGTCAATTTGCTGCCGAGCAGCGTGACGGAGTCGTTCGGCGGCGCCGAACCGGGATTGAGCTGAACCCGCGCGGGTTCCACGGTCACGGCCTGCGCGCCGCCCCCGATGGCCGCCGGGATCGTGAAATGCACCGTCGAACGGCTGCCCGTCAGCGTCGCTGCCCCCAAGGCACGCACGTATTCGCCGATCGACAGCACGATGCCGGGGAAGCGCTCCGGCGCTTCCGGGGTCAGCATGACGACGCGCACCTCGTAATAGGCCGACAGGCGCGCGGTCTGCTGATCGTCCGTCGACCAGAAGGCGAGCGTATCTTCCGGGGTCAGCGGCCGCAGGATGATCTGAAGCGGATTGTCGTCTCCCTGCAACGCGGGATGGAGCACCACCTGCGGACCCGCCCCCGCGCCGGCATCGATCATCAGCCGATCGCCGACGATCGGGTAGTCGTGCATTGTCTTCAGCGCCAGACCCATCAGCCGCTGCTGCGTCAGCGCGTCGATGTCGGGGTTCTGCTCGTGATGCGCGGTCAGGATGTAGAAGAGCGCCAGCGCCATTGGCGCGCGTGCAATGTTGCGCGCGTCGTTCCCTGGGCCGGGCATGTTCTTGTAATAGCGGTCTTCCGCGATGTGATAGAGGTGCAGGTTGAGTGTATTCTGCGCCGCACCGACCTTCTCGGGCGGCAACGTCGAGATCGAGATCGCGCCGGGCGGAACGCCGCCCATCAGCCGCCGCATGTTGAGGTCCATCAGCGTGCGCAGGCTGCTCGTGACGAGCGAGAGGTCGGCGAGCGGCATCGCGTCACCGCCTTCGTAATCCGAAAACCAGTTGCGCGCGGCGGCGCGGCGTCAGCTTGCCGATGCGCGATACCGACTCCGCCGTCGCCGGCATCATGCGCGCGGGCGGCTGCGCCGCCGCTTCAGGGGCGGCCGCCGCGACGATCTCGCGGCGCGTGACGGGCGGCTGTCGCCGCTCGGCAACCTCGCGCGGCGACGGCGCCGGTCCGGGCAGCGGTTCGGGTGCGGGCAACGGTAGCGGTTCCAGCGGTCTGACGACTCGCGCCTCGGCCTTTGCGGCCGCTGGCATCGGGCTCGGTTTAAGCGGCGTTGCCGATGTTTCGGCTTCTCGCGGCTGTAGCGGCTCACGTGCCGCACCCGGTTCCAACGGTTGCTGGGGGATGGCGCGCGGCGCTGGCGGGATCGGTTCCAACGCGGCCGGCCGCGACGCCGGCTCGGCGGCCGACTGCGATACGGCCCGCTCGCGCGGCGCCGCAACATGTGGCGGGGCGATATTGCGCGCCCCTCTTGCTTGGGGCGCTGGCGTGAGAAGCGGTTGCTCTGGCGGCACTGGGAGCCGCGGCCGCCACGTCGCTTGATCGGCCGGCGACAGCGGCGGAGCTTCGGTCGAAGCCGCAATGGGCGGCGCGGCGCGGCGCGGCATCGGTCTCGCGGCCGGCTCCTCGATGCCGCTCAGCGTCTCGTCGTCACCAGGAGAGGGCGCATCGAAGCCGGGAGACAGCGCAAACAACGATGCGCCAAGATCGGGAAGGTTCAGCCGCTGGTCGGCTTCAGCGATTGGAGACCGGCTGGAGAAACTCGGGGTGAGCGCCGTTGCCGGCCTGGCCGCCAACCCGGCCGCGCGATCGAAGAGGCGCTGCAGATAGGACGTCATGCGGCCCGCCGGGCGGCCGCGCGTTCGGCTTCGCACAGCCGGGCGAGAGCGCGGCGGTCATCGCGGTTGAGCGACAGGATCTCGGCCAAGGACCAGCCATAGGCGCGGGCCAGGAGATGCATCTCGCGCAGCAGAAACGGCCGCTCGCGTGCCAGCGAGGCAACTAGGAAATTCGCGAGGTCGAAGCGCACCGGCTGAGCCGCGGCACAATGCGGGCAGGTCGCCGCGACATCGCGTGTGAGCGCGGGCGCCGCCGCCTCCAATGCCGCATCGAGCAATTCCGGATCGGCGTCCGCATCGCCCTCGAGGACGCAGGCATGCCGCAGCGCCGCGATATCGACGGAGCGCACCGCATGCTCCACATCGCCGACGGTCGGTGCGCGAATGCGGCGGCCGTCCGGCAGCAGAAACGTGCCGCGTTCGTCAGGTCCGGCCAACTCGATTGCGACATCCGGCGGCGCCGCCGCGAGCGCCGCGAGCGACAACGAAATGTCCAGCGGCTCGGAACACGCCGCGCATTGCGTCCGCGCTTCGACCTGATCGCCGTACAATGCCTCGAAGACAGCGGCGAGCAGGCGGTCATATTCGGCGATCGTCAGCGCGTCGATATCCCCGCCCTCGAGGACAAGGCGGCGCAATAGTGCGTGGGGCGCGCGCGGATCCGCGGCGTCGAGCAGGAATTCGTCGCTGCCGTTCAGCGCGCGCAGCCGAAAGCGGCCGGCGGAGAAGGGATCGCGGGCGGGGGACACGGATCGCAAGCTCCGCGGCTCAGAATTCCGCAGTCTCGACGACCGCGATATCGCGCTCGAAGCCCTCGTTCTGCACGATGATTGATTCGAACGCGATCGCATTGCCGTTCGCATCGAGCTCGGGCACGGCGGTGAACTCCGACACCCAGCAGCGATAGACGTTCCAGGCCCGTACCTTCGTGCCCTGTAGGTTGTAGAGCTCGATCGTCATGTTCTTCTTGTAATTTTTCAGTGACATGCCGGCGTCGCCCTCGACATTGAACACGGTTTGCGCCCAGGCTTCGAAAGTCGCGTCGTAGGTGATGCCGCGTTCGAGCGTGATCGGCTCGAAATTGGTCACGCCGGGCGAGTGAAACTTCATCGCCTGCTGGCCGCCATCGCGATGCGTGACGACCTCGGTCGTGCGCTTGAGGCCGCTGACCTTGCTGACCCCGGCGACGATCTGCTGGTCGACAGTGACGCGGAACTTGAAATTCTTGTAGGGATCGATACGGGTCGTGTTGACGGCGAACTGAACCATGGTGCTGTCCCCCGTGCGCGATTAGGTTTGCGCTTGGCCGGCGATCTGCCTCACGACGACAATGACGAACTCGGCCGGTTTGAGCGGCGCGAAGCCGACCACGACGTTGACGATGCCCAGATCGATGTCGTTCTGCGTCGTCGTTTCCGCGTCGCATTTGACGAAATAGGCGTCGGAGGCTTTTGCCCCCTTAAAGGCGCCCTGGCGGAACAGCCCGTTCATGAAGCTGCCGGCGGCCAGGCGGATCTGCGCCCATAGCGGTTCGTCATTGGGCTCGAACACCGCAAAGCCTAGGCCGCGGTAGAGGCTCTCCTCGATCATCAAGGTGAGCCGGCGAACCGGAATGTATTTGAAGTCGTCATTGCCGGAATTGTCGAACCCGACCATCGTGCGTGCGCCCCACGACACGATGCCGTTCGGGAATTGGCGGATCGCGTTCACCGCCTGCGGATTGATGGTGCCGTTATCGGCGTCGGTCATGCGGTGCTCGACGCCGCGCACGCCGAGCAGATTGGCTTCGAGCCCGGCGGGCGCCTTCCACACGCCGCGGCTCACATCGATGCGGGCATAGAGACCGGCCTCGGTGCCGGACGGATCGATCGAGCGCTCGGCTCGGTCGACGACAACGCGCAGCCGCGGCCAGTAGATCGCGGCGTGGTCGGTGCTCACGCCGATGCGCATGTCAGTAATGCCTTGCGATGTTGCCGTCACTTCGTTGACATCGGCCCAGGCGTTGTTGTCGGACGGCGCATCGACAATCAGAAAGGCGCGGCGCTGCTGACAAAAGGCGCTGGCCGGCCCCCAGGTCTGCGCGCGATTGTTGTCGGACTGACCGAGCGCGCGCGGCAGCACCATCAGGTTGAAGATGTCGACCGCGCGGTCGATCACCGGAAACGAATCTGTATAGTTTTGGAGGTTCGGGGCCCCGCCGTTGGTGCCGGCCACAGATCCTCCTTGGAACGGGCCGGCCCCTTGCACGCCGCCGGTTCGGCCGACCGTATAGGCGCGAACGTTGTAAGCCCCCGGTGCGGCGGAATCGAACAGCTCTCCTCCGGCACCGATATTCGTCGCACCGGCGCTGCTGAGCAGCGAATCGACGCCGGCATCGGATCCCTCGAAGCGCGGCACGACCGCAAGCCGTAAGCCCTGCACGCTCGCCGAGAAGCGATTGTTCGTCGCGCCGGGCGGTTTTGTATTGTTCGCGATCGAAGCGGCGATCTCGCCGAGGTGCTGGCGCACATTGAGGAAGGAGCCGAGTGTGCTGTCGCCCGCCGCCGGAACAAAGCTCGTTCCGACATACATCGGTTGCGCCGGAGGCGCGACAAACGGGGTCGCATGATAGGGCGTGGCTACCATCCCTGCCCCGGGATCGGTCAGCCGCCACTCGCCGATCGTATTCTGGTCCGCGATTGCGAGGGCGTGCAGCCGCCCCAGATCGTCAGCAGCATTGTTCAGCCGCGCGACGATGCCCGTCGGCGTGGGGCGCGCCCGCGACCAACGGCTGATCTCTATGCCGCCATTGGCGACGCCGAGCTGCAATCCTGCGGCGATATCGCTCTGCTGCGCCGAGCTGATCGCGAGGCTGCCGCCATTGCTGGCGACTCTCAGCTGCCGGACGCCGTCAGCCACGGGGGTCACCTCGACCGCCACCGTACCCGTCATGCCCTGGCTAGGCAGCCCTGTGTTGATCGCGGTTTGCATATTGTTGATAAAGCCGGGCAGGTCCGGACCTTGCGCGAAAGTGACCGGGATTGCCGGCTGGCCATCGACCGAGATCAGGATGCTGCGCGTATTGGCCGCATTGTTCCCGAAGCGCTGCTCGATGGCGGTGAAGACGTCGGCATCGGCCGGCGGGAACATCAGCCCCGACATCGAAAACCCCGGCACGTTGGCGATCGCCGCGACGCTCTGCGCCGTGACGAGCAGCGAAGCGCTGTTGACGACCGTTTCGACAAACCGCCCGGATGCCGGGTTCATGCTGAGATCGGTGAAGGTCTCCAACCCGTCCTGCGTCACCGTTCCGGTCGGCCCGACAAGGCGGCGATAGAGCCTCAGGTTGAAGGTGGCTTCCGGATTAGCCGTGTCGTAATCGACCTCGGCGCGGATCAGATTGCTGTCTTCCCCGGCATCATTCGCCGTAAGCCTTAGAACCGGGTCGCCAGCCTCGTTGTTCAGCGTCACGGCCGCCGGATGCGCGTTCGCATCGGCGATGCGCATGATCCACGCATTGCTGCCGCCGTTCAGGAAGAACTGCCCGACCTGCGGCACCAGCTCGCCCATGCTGGCATCGCTGCCGTAGATTGTCTGAAATTGCGTCAGATTGGTGACGCGCGTCGGCGTGCCGAGGCGGCCCCGGCGCGCCATTCCGATAAACGCCGTGACCGACGTCGATACCGGCGTGATCGCATGGGCGCCGGAGAGCT
>Ga0209059_1000257_pt1 | contig 23577 bp, 16 predicted proteins | sample GraSoiAngelo_151_FD_186165 | JGI IMG/M metagenome (GOLD analysis project Ga0209059, IMG submission 186165) | Grasslands soil microbial communities from the Angelo Coastal Reserve, California, USA - 14_1009_12_20cm (SPAdes) (version 2) | ecosystem: Environmental > Terrestrial > Soil > Grasslands ...
CGGATCGACCGCCTGGGGAGCGTCGCGACCGCGGTGGTCTGATCGGCGTCCCAGGTCCACGGGCTGAGCGGCCTGCCATCGACGGAGATCGACGACGGCCTGTCGGTCGTATGGATGCGCAGCTCGTAGGAGCGCTCCTCGAGCTGACCCTGAAACGTGCCCTGGGTCGGCCCGATGAGAAGCTGCTCGAGGCCATCACCGCCTCGGGCGTGTCTGATCGGCGTGTGGGCGGATGCGCCCTGGGCGTAGGCGAGCGAGACGCCGTCGTCCTCGTAGAGATCGAAGCTGCCCTCGCCCGCGCCATAGACATTGACGATGAGGGGATCCAGCGGCTTCGCGTTCGAGTACTCGCTCGGGGCCTGCTCCGGAATGATCGCTCCTTCGCGAACGAAGACCGGCGTCTCGTCCACCGCGTAGTGAGCGGTGAACGTGACGCCGCCCTGGCGGCGCTTGCCGGAGAAGAAATCGATCCAGCTGCCCGGCGGAAGATAGACGGTCTGATTGCCGCTCGGGTCGAGCACGGGAGCGACCAGCATTTCCCGGCCGAAGAAGTATTCGCGTGAGTGCCGGTACGCTTCCTCGAGATCCGGGTACTCGAGGTACAGCGGCCGCAGGATCGGGAGCGACTCCTGGTGCGCCCGCCAGGCGTAGCTGTAGAGATAAGGGATCAGCTGGGTGCGCAGCGTGAAGTACTTCCTCACGAGGGCAATCCCTTCGCTGCCGTAGACCCACGGCATGCGGAGGTTCCCCTCGCGCGGGTTGGCGTGCGCGCTGTGCAGGCGCAGCAGCGGGCTGAAGACGCCGAACTCGATCCAGCGCGCATAGAGGCCGAAGTCGAGCTTTGCGCCGTGGAAGCCTCCGATGTCGTGAGTGATGTAGGGAACCAGCACGTTGCCGCCGCGCGCGGTGAATGCGACTTCGTAGGCGAGCACCGGCCACTCGGAATAGGTGTCGCCGGTGAAGAACGCCGGATAACGCTCGCTTCCCCAGTCGCCGTAGCGGCTCAAGATGAAGCCGCGCCGGCCGCTGTCCCGCTGCGAGTAGTCGTAGAACACCTTGTTCGCCCATAGCTGCTTGTTGAGCCCGGGCATGTCGACGGCACCGTTGCCGCCGTCGACCCACCACACGTCCACGCCCTGGCGCATCAGCGGTCCGTGCAGCTCGCGCATGAAGACATCGGCCTGCCGCGGGTTCGAGAGATCGAAATAGATGCGCTTCGGCGGCTCGACATCCCGGAGCGCGACCGGGCCGCGGAGGATGCCGTCGCCGGCGCGCTCGCCCGGCTCGACGCGCACGACGATCTCGTTTCGCTGGCCCGCTTTGACGTAGGGGGTTACGTCGGTATAGGTCAACCGCCGCGGCCAATGCGCGTCGCTGTGAGTCGCTTCCCTGCCGTTGACGAAGATCCTGTAGGTCTTGCCGACCTCGCCGAGATAGAGATAGAGCGCGTCGGGGAGTTTCGAGGGCAGCTGCACCGATGCCCGATACCACCCGATCCCCCGGTAGCCCCCGTGGCCCCGTTCCTGCCAGGGCCCGACGCGGATCGGCTTCCAGCCGCCCGCCTCATGATCGGTGCGAAAGCTCCACAGCGCCGACAGGTCGAGATCGAACTTGGGGCTGGGCGGGGGCGGCCGGCCGAGCGCTTTCAACACCTCGGGCGCGTGGCTGTCGTCGAAAGAGAGGATGCTCTGCTCCGTGTTGACGTAGCCCGGGTGATCGTTGAGGCTCAGCTTGATGCCCTGGCCGTGCAGCCGGTCCATGAGCTCCTGTGGATGCGGGATCAGCGGACTCCAGTCGTAGCCGCCCTCCCAGCCGTAGTTGTGCCAGGCGAAGTCCAGAATCAGCGCGTCGAAGGGAATCTGGCTCTGGCGGAGCCGCGAAACCTCGTCCTCGAGGTACTGCTGGTTGTAGCGCTGGAAGTCGGGCCGCCGGGACTCCGCGCTGTCGGGAAAGTATTCGAAATTGAAATCGGTGATCCAGGGGCCGAGGACCCAGCGCGGGATCATCGGGATCGGGCCGCAGAGCTGCGCGTATTCGGTGAGCACCTTGCGGTAATCGCGGTTGTAGGTGAACAGATACCAGTCCTGGCCGGTGGGCTGCGGCCGCGGCTCGATCCACGCCTTCTCCGCGCTCCACACCGGGGTGGGGCTGTCGTCGATGAACGCGTAGCCGCTGCGACTCAGGAGCCCCGGCTTCGCCTCCGGGAGCTTGAGGTCGATCCCGGGAATCGCGTCGTTGACCGGGCTCGCGAGATCGGACTGCCCCGCCGGCAGGTTGGCCTCGCTCACGTTGTCGAGCGAATACGTGAGCCCACCCAGGTTCAGCGGATCCCGATCGCCCGGATGCCAGGCGTGCGCGGCGCCGGCGGGATCGCTCCACCTCACCTCCAGGTTGGCCGCGGTGAAGGGTCCGGACCCGAGCCGATAGCGGAGCGTCACGACACCGCTCGCGGCGGTGAGCCAGCCGTCCTTCTCAATCGCCTCGACCCGGACCGCCGGCCAGTCTCGCTTCTGCACGACCGCGGTGGGCGCATCCACGAACTTTGCCGAAGGCGAGTATTCCATCCGCACGAGCGATGGAGTGAGAAACTCGAAGCGGGCATTTCCGACGACGATCACGGGCGAGCTGTGCGGCTTCGTACAGGAGCCGAGCCATCCGCCGAGGAGCCCGATCCCAAGCCACCTGAGCGCGTGCAGAGGAGTATGGCGGGTAGCGAACACCGTTGACCTTGGCTGAGTGACTCCTTGAGCCCGAGGGCAGATTAGTGCCGTCCCGAGGCGATGGGAAGGAGCTCAGCGGCCTCTGGACTCGAGGTCAGCCGGGGCGCTGAGGATCAGGAAGACGCTGGCGATCACGAGGAGGGAAGCGAGAATCATTCTCGTGGTGATCGCCTCGCCGGCCACGAAGTAACCGAGCGCGACGCCGACCACGGGATTGACGTAGGCGTGACTCGCGACGCGGGTAACCGGCATGCGCGCCAGCAGCCATACGTAGGCGGTGAAGCCGAGGAGCGACCCGCCGACGATGAGATACGACAGCGACAGCCCCGCGCGCAGCGAAATATGGGGGAAGGGATCGAGCTCCCCGGTGAGCTGCGATAAAGCGAGCAGCACCGCCCCGCCGAGCATCATCTGCGCCCCGGCCGCGAGCGCGAGCGACCTCGGACGCGGCAGCGAGCGGGTCAGCACGGCGCCCACCGACCAGGCGATGCCGCTCGCCACGATGACGAGACAGGGAATGGCGGCGAACTGCTGCGGACCTCCTTTCATCAGGAGCCAGCTCACTCCGCAGAACCCGAGCGCCACCGCTCCCAGCAGAGTCCAGCGGAACGGTTGCTGCCGGAATATGAACACCTCGAGGGCGATGGTCGTGATGGGGAGCGTGGCTTCGATCACCGAGGCGATGCCGGAAGGCACGTATTGCTCTGCCCAGAAGAGCGCTCCGTAGGTCGCGACGAACATGCACAGCGCGGTGACGGCGATGCTGCGCCACTCGGTCGTCGAGGGACCCGGCTGCCCGCGCAGGCGCATGAAGCCATAGAGCAGCCCCCCGGCGACGAGGAAGCGCACTCCCGCGGTGAAGAACGGGGGGATCTCGAGCACCGCGATCCGGATCGCGAGGAACGTCGCGCCCCAGAGGAAGTAGATGGCCATGAACGCCAGCGGTATCCGCGCGTCGAAGCGGCGCCCGCGCGAGCGCGGCAGCGCCCCGATAACCTCTGAATGAGCCATAGGGGGTTAGCATAGACAGCTACCCTATAACCTGTAAACTTGTATTTGGAGGTTATAGTCACCCGTGACGCAAGCCCAGGGAAAACCACCACTTTTCGACCTGTGCGGCGGGCACCCGGCGCTCGACTTCGTCAATTCGCTCGATGACCGCTTCACGGAGGACGGACCGGTGGAGCGGCTGGCCGACTACGGCGACCTGCTGCGGTTCGCGCAGCAGTCGGGGCTCCTCGATGTCCGCGAGGCGCGGCGGCTCGCGGGCTCCGTGCCCCGGCAAGCGGCGGCGCGGGCGCTGCGGTCGGCGCGGCAGCTGCGCGAAGCGCTGGCGTCAGTGCTCTACTCCGCCGTGGACGGACGGCCTCCCGCGGACGGGGATATCCGCACGCTCGAGCAGCACTTCCACGATGCGAGCGGGCATCGGGAGCTTCGCTGGGAGCAGGCGTCGCAGAGCCCGAACAGGCGCGCAGCACTTGAGTGGCACTGGGGTCGCTTCAGCGCCCACGCTGAGCTTCCGGTCTGGATGCTCGCGCTCGCCGCGCGGCAGCTCATGACCTCGGACGCCCTGGAGCGCGTTCGCGCCTGTGGGGCGGAGAGCTGTCGCTGGCTCTTCCTCGACACGAGCAAGAACCACACGCGCCGCTGGTGCAGTATGCAGGCGTGCGGAAATCGCATGAAGGCGAGGAGATTCCAGGCTCGGCACGCCTAGAGGGTGCGCTGAACCGCACGAACGAGAAAGACCACGCCGAGCACGAGGAACAGGCCGCTCGCCACGTAGTGAATGGCCTTGAGCGGCAGCCGATCGGAGAAGGCCTTGCCGAGAAAGACCACGGGTGCATTCGCCAGCACCATCCCGGCGGTCGTGCCCGCGACCACGGCGATCAGGTTGGAATAGGCTGCGGCCAGAGCGACGGTGGCGATCTGGGTCTTGTCGCCGATCTCGGCGATGAAGAAGGCCACGACGGTCGCGAGGAAGGCGCTTGCGCGACTGACGCGGGCCGCATCCTCCCCGAGCGCATCGGGCGTGAGAGCCCAGAGCGCCATGCCTATCATGCTGACACCGACCACGGCATCCAGCACGGCCGGCGTGAGATACCGACCGAGCCGAATGCCGATGATGCCCGCGAGCAGGTGATTGGCGAGCGTGGCGCACAGCACCCCGGCGAGGATCGGCCAGGGTCTGCGGTAATGAGCCGCGAGCATGAGGGACAAGAGCTGCGTGCGGTCGCCCATTTCCGCGATCGCCACGGTCGAAAACGACACCAGCAATGACTCCATTCTCGCGCCGCAGAATGCTCTGCAGGCGGCGGCTCCGCAAGACCGCTTCCGGCGCACAAAGTTGCTCTCGCGGCGGCGGCGCGACACGATAGCTCGGCGGCACTTGCCTTAGGGAGGCGCAGACTGTGTCGACCACGTACGATGTGATCGTTATCGGCTCGGGCCACAACGGGCTGGTCTGCGGCGCCTATCTCGCCAAGTCGGGCCTCAAGACGCTGGTGCTGGAGCGGCGCGAGATCGTGGGCGGCGCCGCCGTCACCGAGGAATTCACTCCCGGATTCCGCGCGTCCCGCTTCTCCTACGTGATGAGCCTGTTGCATCCGCGCGTGATCCGGGATCTCGAGCTCGACTCCTTCGGGCTCGAGGTACTGCCGGCGAACGATCTCTTCTGCCCTCTCGGCGGCGATGACTACATCGTCTTCAGCGACGACATGCGCAAGACCCAGGCGGAGTTTGCGCGCTTCTCACCTCATGACGCCGAGATCTACCCGCAGTTCGCGCGCTATCTCGAAGAGTCTGCCGCCGTGGTACGGCAGCTCCTCCTCGAGACGCCGGTAGACCCGGTCCGACGCAGCTGGAGAGACTTCAAGAAGAGCGCTTCGCTCCTGTGGCGCCATCGCCGCATCGGCGATGGCGCCTATCGTCTGGTCGATCTCCTCACCCAGAGCGCGGTCGATTACCTCTCCGCCTGGTTCGAGAACGACACGATCAAGTCCGTGCTCGCTTACTACGCCTCGATCGGCACCTTCGCGGGCCCGAAGTCACCGGGCACCGCCTACGTCATCATGCATCACCTGATGGGCGAGCATCAGGGAGCGGGCGGCTGGGGCTTCGTGCGCGGCGGCATGGGCGCCATCACCGCCGCGATTGCGCGCTCGGGAGCGCGTTTCGGCATGGAGATCGTGACGCAGGCACCGGTGGCGGAGGTGTTGGTGAGCGCGGGGCGCGTCACGGGCGTGCGCACCGCCGACGGGCGGGACTTCCGCGCCAGGGCCGTGGCCTCGAATGCCGCGGCAACGACGCTCTTCCGCCGGCTGATCGCACCCGAACACCTGCCGGCGGAGCTGCTGCGCGAGATCGACACGTTCCGGACCTTCTCGACCGCCTTCAAGATGAACGTCGCCGCGCACGAGCCGCCGCGCTACCGCGCCTTCGATCCCGCGCGGCAGGGGTTCCGCTATCCGACCTACGTGCACATCGCCCCCGGGATCGACTATCTTGAGCGCGCCTACGACGACGCCAAGTACGGCTGGTACTCGCGCAAGCCGTTCGTGACGCCGGTCGTGCCGACGATCGTGGACGATTCGCTGGCGCCCGCGGGCAAGCACGTGATCAACATCTTTGGCGGCCATGCCCCCTACAAGCTGAAGGATGGCGCCTCCTGGGCCGACGAGAAGCGCAACCTCACCAAGGCCGTGCTCGATGTGATCGACGAGATGGCCCCGGGCTTTTCAGCTCAGGTGATCGACATCGAGACCCTGGTGGCCCCCGACCTCGAAGCGATCGTGGGCTTGCCCCAGGGACACATATTCCACGGCGAGTTGTCGGCCGACCAGCTCTTCTGGCAGCGCCCCGCGCCGCACTGGGCCGACTATCGCACCCCGATCACCGGACTCTACCAGTGCGGCTCCTCGACCCATCCCGGGGGCGGCGTCTCCGGAATTCCGGGCCACAACGCCGCGCGCGAGATCGCTAAGGACTGGAAGCGACTCCAGGCACCGCGAGCGCTATGATCTCGAGCGGCGCAGCATTTCCCAAACCGAAAGGCGAAAAGAGGCGAAGGCGTGAGCACCGAGAATTACTCCAGGTCCGACATCGGGGGCGAGGACGCCTACAACCCGATGAAGGAGCCGCGCTACACCGAGATCGCAACCTTCATGCGCGCGCCACTGGCCGCGACGCTCGAGAACGTGGACATCGGACTCATCGGCGTGCCGACCGATCTCGGAGTCACGAACAGACCCGGCGCACGGCACGGTCCGCGCGAGATACGCAACTCCTCCAGCCTCATGCGGGGCTTCAACCTCGGCCTGGGAGTGAATCCCTACGAGCTCTGCCGGATCGCCGACCTCGGCGACGTGCGCCTGTCACATCGCTACGACCTCGAGAAGCAGGTCGAGGAGATCGAGGCCTTCTATAGAAAGGTGAAGGCGGCCGGCATCCTGCCGGTGAGCGCCGGGGGTGATCACTCGATCACCTATCCCATATTCAGGGCCATTGCCTCGCCCTCGGCGCCGGTCGGGATGGTGCACATCGACGCCCACACCGATACCTGGGGAGAGTTCTTCGGCTCGAAATTCACTCACGGGGCGCCGTTCCGCCTCGCGGTCGAGGCGCGGGTGCTCGACCCCAGGCGCACGATTCAGATCGGCATCCGCGGGGGCCAGAATTTCATGGATGGCATCGAATTCTCCCGCTCGCACGGCATGCGCGTGGTCTTCATCGAGGAGTTTGCCGAGCTCGGCGTCGAGCGCGTCATCGAGGAAGCCCGCCGCGTGGTGGGCGACGGCCCCACCTACATCTCCTTCGACGTGGACGGCCTCGATCCGGTGTACGCGCCGGGCACGGGGACGCCGGAGGTCGGGGGCATCACGACGCTCGAGGCCCAGCGACTGCTCCGCGGCCTGCGGGGCCTCAACCTCGTCGGGGGCGATGTGGTCGAGGTCGCCCCTCCTTACGATCAGACGGGCAACACCGCGTTGGTCGGCGCCACGATGATGTTCGAGATCCTGTGCCTGGTCGCTGACCGGCATTTTGGCGCCGGCCGGGCGGCGCGTTCCGCGCAAGGGGCCGGTCAAGCGCTAGCGCGCCCGCGGTGACCCTCCCACGCGGCGTCAGCGCAAGGTGAGGATCGTCACCTACAACGTCAACGGCATCGGCGCACGTCTGCCGAGTCTTCTGCGCTGGCTCGCGGAGGCCTCGCCCAAGGTCGTTTGCTTGCAGGAGCTGAAGGCGCCGCAGGAGAGCTTTCCCGACGGCGCGATCCGGGACGCCGGGTACGGAGCGGTCTGGCGCGGTCAGAAGAGCTGGAACGGGGTCGCGATCCTGGCCCGCAATTCGCAGCCGACCGAGATCCGCCGCGCGCTTCCCGGCGATCCGGACGATGCCCACAGCCGCTACATCGAGGCGCAGGTCGACGGCATCCACGTCGCTTGCCTCTATCTGCCCAACGGCAATCCCGCACCGGGCCCTAAGTTCGACTACAAGCTGCGCTGGCTCGAGCGACTGCTCGCTCACGCCGCACAACTCGTTTCCGCCGAGGCGCCGGTGGTCCTCGCGGGCGATTACAACGTGATCCCGACCGAGCGCGACGTGTACAAGCCCGAGCGCTGGGTCGACGACGCCCTGTTCCGGGTCGAGGTGCGTGAGGCCTTTGCACGCCTCACCCGGCAGGGGTGGACCGATGCCCTGCGGGCGATGCATCCCGACGAGACGATCTACACCTACTGGGATTACTTTCGCGATGCCTACCGGCGCAACGCCGGGCTGCGCATCGATCACCTGCTGCTCAACCCGCCGGCGGCGGCTCGGCTGGTGAGCTCCGGCGTCGACCGGGACGTGCGCGGCTGGCAGAAGGCGAGCGACCACGCACCCACCTGGGTGGAATTGCGCGACACCGGGACGGGTTAGCGACCCGCAGCCTGCGGCGGGTGCCCGCCGCTTGCGCCGCCCGCGCCTTGCGCGCCCGCGCCTTGCGCCGCCCGCGCCTTGCGCGGGGCACACGCTCGCCTTACGGTCCCGCAGTGGCCGCCTCCTCCTTCGATGTCATCGTGATCGGCGCCGGCGCCGCAGGGCTGGCCGCTGCGGCCGAGCTGGTCGCGGCGGGCCGTTCGGTTCTGCTGCTCGAGGCTCGCGACCGCGTCGGGGGGCGCGTGTGGACCCGAAGGGAGCCGGATCTCCCGGCGCCCATCGAGCTCGGCGCGGAATTCATCCACGGGCACGCCCCGATCACCCGGGCGCTGCTCGCGCGCTCCGGCAGCAGCAGCATCGACTGCTCGGACCTCCACTTGAGCCTGCAGCAGGGCGAGCTCAGGCCGCGGGATGGATTCTTTGTGCGCGTCCTCCAGGCGATGCAGCGCTCCGAGCTGCTTGCCCGTGAGGACATGTCCTTCGATGACTTCCTCGACCGCCTGCCGCTGTCCGCCGAGGAGCGGCAGTTCGCGCGGCGGATGGCGGAAGGGTTCGATGCGGCGGACACCGCGCGCGCGAGCGCCCGGGCGCTGCGGACCGAATGGACCGGTGACATTCTCGGCGACACGCCACAGTCGCGTCCGCGCGATGGCTACGAGCGGCTGCTGGCCGCGCTCGCGGCCGGACTGCCGCGCGAGAGGCTGCAGCTGCGGTCGCCGGTGCAGAGTGTGCGCTGGTCGAAGGGATCGGTGCAGGTCGCCGGCGAGTGCCTCGGCGCGCCTTTCGAGGCACATGGCGCGCGCGCGATCGTCACTCTGCCGCTCGGGGTGCTGCAGCAGACCTCCCCCACGCTCGGCGCCGTACGCTTCACGCCCGAACTCGAGGCGAAGCAGGCGGCGCTGCAACGGCTTGCCTCCGGACCCGTGGTCAAGGTGCTGCTGCGCTTTGCCTCGTGCTTCTGGGAGGACGTGCACGGCGGGCGCTACCGCGAGGTGTCGTTCCTTCACCTGCCCGATGCCGAGGTGCCGACATTCTGGACTCAGGCTCCCGCGCACGTACCGCTACTCGTCGCCTGGGCGGGCGGTGCGCGCGCGCGGCATCTCGCATCGAAGGCTACGCCGGCCGACATCGTGCGCGCCGCGACCGCGAGTCTGCAGCCGCTCTTCGGCAAGGGGCTCGAGGTCGCACGCCAGCTCGAGGGCTATCACTACCACGACTGGCAGCAGGATCCTTACGCGTGCGGCGCTTACAGCTATGTCACCGTCGGCGGCGATGATGCCCGCGAGACGCTGGCACGGCCGCTCGACGCCACGCTGCACTTTGCCGGCGAGGCAACGGACACCGCAGGCGAGGCGGGCACCGTCGAGGGGGCTCTGCGAAGCGGCATCCGCGCCGCGCGCGAAGTGTTGGCCGCCGCGCCAGCGTGAGGTGGCTACCCCGGGCGCGCGGCGGTCGGCGCAAACATCTGCGCCATGAGCCAGCGCAGGACGAAGCGCGGGGTCAGGGCGCCGGAGACCGCCAGGAGCCGGTTCACGAAGCCCACGACCCGAATGACGCGACCGGCGTCGTAGGCCGCGAGCGCAGCGCGCACGACTGTCTCCGGCTTTGCGAAGGGCAGGAGCCGCCCGGCCAGACCGGGGACACCCGAATCTGCGTACAGGCCCGTGCGGGTGAACCCCGGGCACACCGTCACGACGCGCACCCCGCTGTCGCGCAGCTCATACGCGAGCCCCTCTCCAAATGCCAGAACGAAGGCCTTGGTGGCGGCATACGTCGTCCAGTAAGGAATCGCCTGGAACGCGACAATGGATGCGATGTTGAGGACGCCGCCGCGATTGCGCGCCACCATGCCGGGGAGGAACGCGCGTGTCAGCCTGTAAAGGGCCTCCACGTTCACGCGAATCGACTCGATCTCCCTGTCGGCGGACTGGTCGAGGAAGGGACCCGAGGTGGACAGTCCCGCGTTGTTGACGAGCAGCTCGACATCGCCCAGTGCGTGTGCGCGCGCGACCACCGTCTCGACACCTTCGGGGGTCGCGAGGTCCGCGGCGAGCGTCTCGATCACCTCCCCGTTCGTCCTCACCCGCGCGGCCAGCCGCGACAACCGCTCGGCGCCACGCCCCACGGCGAGCACAGGATGGCCGCGCTCAGTCAGCGCCCTCGTGAACTCCGCACCCATGCCACCGGATGCGCCCGTGACAATCGCCCAACCCTTGGTCATGGTGCGCGCCTCACCGTTTTGCGAGAATTGTAACGAGGATGAGCCCCTGGGACGGAATCGCGACATCGAGGGTGCCGTTCCTGAGCGCGTGCGACTCGGGCGCGGGCAGCGCGGCAGCGGCACGGAGCTCGGCGATCTGGTCCTGCGTCGGATAGCGCGGCGATCCCATCTTCTCGTACGCCTTGTGCACATTGCCGTGCTCGTCGTCGAGTGACTGAACGCTCGCCGTGCGCGCATCGAAGTTCTTCACGGTCAGCGTGACCTTGCGGATCGGCGAGGTCGCACCGACGTCGGCGTAGTTCCAGAGCGCGACGACCAGCGCACCGTCGGCGCGGCGGGTGAGGAGCGCCCCCTCCGCGGCGCTTCCGAAGCGCTGCTCGCCGAGCTGATGGAGCAACGCGAACGCGTTGAAGGCGGGCTTGGGGATACCTCCCGCAGCGAGCAGCCCGAAGCCGCCGTAGAACGGCGTCTTCACCACACCCTGCTCCTCGAAGACATCGGAGAACGTCCAGTAGGACATGTCCTGGACGAGTCCATCGCACTGGCGGATCGTTTCCGCGAGCCACGGCCCCATGTAGGGCGCGTCGGTTATCTCCGGGTGGTTCGCGAAGCTCGCGTTGAACTCCGTCCAGATGAGGGGGAGCGAGGGCCGGGCAGACGCCTGGATCTCCGTGTGCACTTTCTGCACGGCGCGGCACACCATCCGCTCGCGAGGAATGCGCTCATGGGTGCCGAAGATGTCCTGCGCGGTATCGTCGCCGTAGACGTGCGTCGAGACGAAGTCGACCGGGACGTGCTCGTGCTCGCAGTGCTCGATGAACGCCGGGACCCACGCCGCTTGCGCGGTCGCGGGACCCCCGACGCGCAACCGCGGATCCACCGCCTTGAGCGCGCGCGCGGTGTGGTCGTAGAGCGTCCAGTACGTCGACTGTCGCGGCTCGCCCCCCCAGAAATCAAGGTTGGGCTCGTTCCACACCTCGAAGTACCAGCGGCTCACCTCGCCGATTCCGTAGCGCTCGACGAGGTGGCGCGCGAAGGCGCCGATCAGCGCGTCCCACCGCCCGTAGTCCTTAGGCGGCGCGACCACCGGTCGGTACCAGAAGCTCTGCCGGATGTCCGCGCCGGCGAGCTGCCGCGGCATGAAGCCGAGCTCGACCAGCGGGCGCACGCCGTTGGCGAGAAGGCCGTCGTATATCTGATCGATGTAGGAGAAGTTGTAGACGGGCTCACCCTTGGAATCCTCCGAGTACACGCCGACCTCGTCGTGGAGGATGGCGTGAAAACGCACGTAAGCGACCGCCGTCACGGCGCGCACGGCGCGCAGGTCCTCGCGATAGCTCTCCCGGAGCGAGAGCACCGCGCGTCCGGAGCCGAACATGCGCTCCCAGAAATGCGGAAACGGCTGCGTCGGCGCAGCCGCATCGACCGTAATGCTCTCGACCTGTGCCGGCAGGGGGGCCGCCGCGAGCGTCAGGCTCACGAGCGCAATCGACCGCAGGATCGTCGTGTGCATGGCCTTGTGTCCTTACATTGCTTTGTTGTGCGTCTCTAGGGCCGCCCGACGCGGCGGCCGGTCTCTGGGTCAAAAAGATGCAGCCGCTCGGGCGAGAAGGTCAGCGTCACCTCGGCACCCGGCGCCGGGAGCGAGTGCGGCGACACGCGCAGCAAGAGCTCGGTGTCGCCGGCGCGGGTGTTGAGAAAGGCCTCGTTGCCGACCGGCTCGATGAGCTCGAGCACCGCGCGCAGGCGCGGCTCGCGCGCCGGCGTCCCGGCCTCCGCGGCGAGACGCAGATCCTCGGGCCGCAGGCCCGCGACGACCTCGGCGCCGACGAGCGGGGCCAGCTCCCCGCCGGTGCCGCCGGAGTTGGCCAGGTGCACGCGCGCGAACCCGAGCTCGAGCTGCAGCCCGTCCTGGCGCACGATGCGGCCGCGCAGAAAGTTCATGGCGGGGCTGCCGATGAATCCCGCCACGAACAGGTTGGCGGGCCGCTCGTAGACCCTCATCGGCGTGTCGATCTGCTGAAGCTCGCCGCGGTCGAGCACCACGATGCGTTGACCGAGGGTCATCGCCTCGATCTGATCGTGGGTCACGTAGATCATGGTCGCGCCGAGGCGGCGGTGGAGTCTCGCGATCTCGGTGCGCACGCCCGCGCGCAGCTTGGCATCGAGGTTGGAGAGCGGCTCATCGAGGAGAAACACCGCCGGGTCGCGCACCAGGGCGCGCCCGAGGGCCACGCGCTGGCGCTGCCCGCCGGAGAGCTCGCGCGGCAGCCGCTCGAGCAGCCCCGCGAGACCGAGCACCTCGGCGGACTCCCGCACCCGCCGCGCCAGCTCCCCGCGCGAGTGACCGCGCAGCTTCAGGCTGAAGCCCAGGTTCTCCGCGACCGTCATGTGCGGATAGAGCGCGTAGCTCTGGAACACCATCGCAACGTCACGGTCCTTGGGAGCCACGTCGTTGACGACGCGGGCGCCGATGCGCACCGTGCCGGAAGTGGGCGACTCGAGGCCGGCGATGATCCGCAGCAGCGTCGATTTCCCGCACCCCGAAGGCCCGACGAGGACGATCAGCTCGCCGTCGGCCGCCTCGAAGGTGGCGTCGGCCACCGCGACCTGCCCGCCGCCGTAAGCCTTGCGCACGCGATCGAGCTCTACCCGTGCCACGTCGTCTCTCCATCGGCGGCGCGAGCGATGCAGCCGGCCGAGCCCGGTGCGGCTGCCCGCGAACTCGGATAAAATCTGCATGCCGGGGCCTGAGAAAACGTTTTCTCGTCAGGTATTCTCCGATAACAACGACGGGGTGCGCCATCGCCTTCCCAGCGACTTTCCTGTGGGGCTGCTCGACCTCGGCGCACCAGATCGAGGGCTCCCCGCTCGCCGACGGCGCTGCGCCCAGCATCTGGCAACGCTTCGCGCATACCCCCGGCCTGGTGCGCGACGGTGATACCGGCGATGTCGCGTGCGACCACTACCGGCGCTACCGCGACGATGTGGCGCTGATGGCGGGGCTCGGAGTGAAGTCGTACCGCTTCAGTATCTCCTGGAGCCGCGTGCTGCCCGGCGGCACGGGCACGGTGAATCCGGCCGGACTCGGCTTCTACGACCGTCTCACCGACGAGCTGCTCGAGCGCGGCATCGCGCCCATGGCGACGCTCTATCACTGGGATCTGCCGGCGGCGCTCGACGACCGCGGCGGCTGGCTCAATCCCGATGCGGCCGCGTGGTTTGCGGAGTACGCGGCGGTGCTCTTCCGCAAGCTCGACGACCGGGTGAAGCTCTGGGCAACGCTCAATGAGCCCTGGGTGGTCGCCGACGGCGGCTACCTGCACGGGGCGCTCGCGCCCGGCCATCGCAATCTCTTCGAGGCGCCGATCGTGAGTCACAACCTGCTGCGCGCCCACGGAGCGGCCGTGCAGGCCTACCGGAGCGAAGGCAAACATCAGATCGGCCTGGTGGTGAATCTCGAGCCCAAGCATGCGGCCTCGAGCCTACCTGAAGACGCCGCCGCCACCCAGCGCGCCGACGCCTACATGAACCGCCAGTACCTCGACCCGGTGTTCTTCGGCAGCTATCCGCCGGAGCTCGAGGAAATCTTCGGCAGCGCGTGGCCGCGCTGGCCGGAGGCGGACTTCGATCTCATCAAGCAGCGGCTCGACTTTCTCGGCATCAACTACTACACCCGCAGCGTCATACGCGCCGACGCGACGGTGAGGCCGGTGCGGGCGGCGGCGGTGCGGCAGCGGCGCGCCACCTACACCGAAACGGGCTGGGAGGTCTACCCCAAGGGCCTCAGCGACATCCTGCTCTGGGTCAGAGAGCGCTATGGCAAGGTGCCGCTCTATGTGACCGAGAACGGCGCGGCCTTCTTCGATCCCCCGACGGTCGCGGGCGACAGCTACGAGGATCCGTTGCGCGTCGCGTACCTGCGCGAGCACCTCCAGGCGGCGCGTGCGGCCACGGAGCAGGGAGTGGACCTGCGCGGCTACTTCGTGTGGTCGCTGCTCGATAACTTCGAGTGGGCGCTCGGCTACTCGAAGCGCTTCGGCATCGTGCACGTCGACTTCGAGACGCAGCGGCGCGTGCTCAAGGCGAGCGCCCGCTTCTACTCCAAGGTCATCGCGGACAACGGCGCGACGCTCGACGCACCGATCAGCCCTTGACGCTTCCCACGAGGATGCCGCGGATGTAGTAGCGCTGCAGCGCCAGGAACAGCAGCAGCACCGGCAGCACCGTGAGCACCGCGCCGGCCATCATCAGCTCGTTGTCCTGCACGTGCTCGCGCGAGAGGGTCGCGAGCGCGATCGGCAGCGTGTAGAGATTCTGGTCGGTGAGCACGATCAGCGGCCACATGAAGTCGTTCCAGCTGCCGAGAAAGGTCAGCACTCCGAGCGTGACCAGGATCGGCCGCAGCGCCGGCAGCACGATCGACTGGAAGATGCGCATCTCGCCCGCGCCGTCGATGCGAGCGGCCTCGAGCAGCTCATCAGGGATGGCGAGCGCGGACTGCCTCACGAGGAACACACCGAATATTCCCGCCATCGCCGGGATCACGACCCCCGCGTAAGTGTTGACGAGGCCCAGCCACTTCATCATCAGAAAGAGCGGCAGCATCGCGACCTGGCTCGGGATCACGAGCGCGGCCAGCAGCAGCCGCAGCAGCGGCTCGCGGCCGCGGAAGCGCAGCTTCGCGAAGGCGTAGCCGGCGAGCGAATTCAGCACGAGCGACAGCGCCGTCGTGATCGAGGCGAGCCACAGGCTGTTCGCGAGACACCGGCCGATGTTCTGCTGCGCGAAGAGCTGGCGGTAGTTCGCGAGCGTTCCGTGACCCGGCAGCAGCGGCGGCGGCAACGCGCTCGCCTCCCCGCTCGTCATGAACGACGCCGACAGCATCCACAGGAGCGGCATCAGCGTGAGCGCCACGGCGCCCAGCAGCAGCACGTGCAGCAGCCACCGCGCCAGAGGCTCCCTCATCGGAGCTCCGCCCCACGGGCCAAGCGCACGTGCATCGCGGTGACCGCCAGAATCATCAGGAACAGCAGGAACGCCACCGCCGAGGCGGAACCCAGGTTCCACCACTTGAAGCCCTCCTCGTACATGTAATAGAGCACGCTCACCGTGCTCTGCAGCGGTCCGCCCCGTGTCATCACGTAGGGCTCGGCGAACAGCTGAAAATAGCCGGCCACCGTCAGGATGCTCACCAGCAGCAGCGTCGGCCGGAGCATCGGCAGCGTGATGCGCCGGAACTCCTGCCAGAGGCTCGCGCCATCGAGGCGTGCCGCTTCGTACAGGTCGGCGGGGATCGTCTGGAGCGCCGCGACGAAGATGACCATGTTGTAGCCGAAATTCTTCCAGACCGCGAACAGGATGATCGCCGGCAGCGCCCAGTGCGGATCCCCGAGCCAGTCGATCGGATGGATGCCGATCCCGGCGAGCGCGTAGTTGAGAAGCCCGTAGCGGGTGTGCAGCAGGTAGCGCCACACCACCGCCACGGCCACGAGCGTGGTCACCACGGGCGCGAAGAACGCGGTACGGAAGAAGGCGGGCGCGAGCGTCAGGCGCGAGCTGATCAGCAGCGCGGCGGTGAGCGATGCGGCGAGCGAGAGCGGCACCCCGAGCAGCACGAAATAGAGGGTGTTGCCGACTGCGCGCCAGAACTCCGGCGCGTGCAGGAGGCGCCAGTAGTTCCCGAGGCCGACGAAGCGCAGATTGCGGATATCGGCGAGCGCATAGAGATCGAAGTCGGTGAGACTCACGAAGAGCGCCGCGAGCACCGGGAGAAAGAAGAAGACGCCGATCACCGCGAGCGCGGGCGCTGCGAAAAGCCACGCGGCGTGACGGGCGCTCACGGGGTCAGGCCGCGCTCGAGCAGCCAGCGGCGCTTCTGCAGCATGGCGTCGACGTCGCGGTCGAGCTGCCGCAGGCCCTCCTCGGGCGGCTCGTCGCCGTGCACGACGCGCTCGGCCATGAGTTGCATCGTGATCATGATGCGCTCCCATTCGGCGACCTTCGGCGTGGGCTTGACCCGCTCGAGCTGCTCGCGGAAGGCCCGCGCATAGACGTTCTCGGCGAGCGTCGGCTCGCTCCAGGTGCTGCGGCGCGGGGGCAGGTCTCCGGTCAACTCGTAGAAGCGCTTTTGCACCTCGGGATCGGACAGGAACTCGACCAGCCGCCACGCGTCTTCCTTGTGGCGCGAGCGGCGGAAGATGACGAGGCTCGCGCCGCTCGCCACCGAGGCGCCGGGGCCCTCGGGGCCCGGCATGGGCGCCGTCATCCAGCTCCCCTGTTGCTCGGGCGGCAGGCGGCGCCTGAACTCGCCGATGTTCCACGGCCCGTTGATATAGAACGAGTAGTAACCGCGGCCGAGCTCCTCCCAGGCGTTGGAGATCTGGGTGTTCGCGACCGGCGGCGCCCATTGGCGGCGGAACATCTCGAGATAGTAAGCGAATGCCCGGCGGAATCCGGGACTCTCGAAGTTGCCGTAGCGGCCGCCGTCACGCAGCAGCGGGTCGCCCTGCTGCAGGGCGAGCACCATCAACGGCTCGAACTCGTTGAGCGGCAGCAGCACGCTGTAGCGCTCGGGTCCCACCAGCGCCTTGATGGCGGCGAGCGCGCGCGACCATTCCTGCCACGTCTTCGGCGGCTCCGGGAAGCCCGCCCGGGCGAGCAGATCCCGGCGATAGAAGAGGAGCCGGGTATCGACGTACCACGGCACGCCGTAGAGCGCGCCGCCGACGACGTTGGTATCCCAGATCCCGGGGAAATAGTCCTCGCGCCGCACCACGCCCGAGTGCGCGAGCGGCTCATCGAGCGGCTCGAGCGCCTTCAGGGCCACGAACTCCGGGATCCAGGTATTGCCGAGCAGGCACACATCCGGCGTCGCATCACCGGCGAACGCCGTGAGAAGCTTCTCGTGGGCGGCGTACCACGGCAACTGCTGGACCCGCACCACGATGTCAGGATGAGCTCGGGCGAACTGCGGCAGGAGATCGCCGACCACCTCGCCTTCCCGACCCATCGCCCACACGGTCACGACGCGCTGCTCGGAGCCCGGCGAGCCGCATCCGGCGGCCCAGAGGAGCGGAACGAGAGCGATCAGCCGGCGCGTGCGCGGTGGATCGATTGTGCGTCGTTTGTCCGCCATGCGCCGGAGGTCACCGCGGCTGCCCCAGCCAGCCGCCCTGGAACCCGGCGCGCTCGAGGCCGCGCCTCAAGTAGGCATTGCCGCGCATGACACGCCACACGAGCTCGCTCCGGTAGTTCTCGATCATGGCCACGATCGGCCCCTGATCGATCCCGAGGTAATCCGGGTCGACCCAGCCGGCCGGCGACTGCTCTGGCGCCGGTGACTGCGACTTCGGCGGGCTGCGGAAGCTCGGATTGAACGCATCCCGGAATCCGTATGTCGAGTAGAGGGGCGCACCGAAGCGATGGTACATCTCGAGCGTCGCCGGCAGCACGATCTCGGGGGCGAAGGGAAGCGAGCTGACCGCTGCGGTGGGAGCGATGGTACCGTCGTCGATGATCCGGTCCAAACCCACGCCGCGCGCCGCGTACTTGAAGAAGCGGCGCTCCGCACCGTCGTACCGCTGCCGCGCGGGTCCCGGCCCGTCGCAGGCCGTCAGGCCCCACACGTTCTCCCCGTAAGCCTGCCAGTGCATGGGATTCGCGATGGCGTAGCGGCGCTCGGCGTAAGTGGCCCGGCGGCTGTTCTCGAAGTAGTCGAGGTCGTGGGCGCGCATGTAGGCGTCGCGAATGCCGCGGAAGTCCACCCATACATGGGTGTACTGGTGACCGAAGAGCGGAGCGAAGGTGAGATGGGTCTCCCCGTAGAGCGTGCCCCAGTACCGATTGTAGGTCCGCGTCCACTGCGTCCAGGCCCGCTCGCCGACCGGATGTGTCGGGGAGCCGAGCGCGAGGAGATAGACGATCATCGCCTCGTTGTAGCCCTGCCAGTCGTCACGGGAGAAGCCCTCCTCCGGCGTCCAGGCGAGCGCGATCCCCGGGCCCCGCGGCTGGGCCCAGGTCCAGTCCACGCGACGGTAGATCTCGTCCGCCAGCTTTCTGATCTCGAGCTCCTGCGACTCCTGCGAGTCGAAATAGCTCTGGCAGAAGAGCACGCCCCCGAGGAGCAGCGCGGTGTCGACGGTCGAGACTTCGCTGTCGTTGGCGCGCGCACCGGTGCGCATGTCGATGAAGTGATGGAAGAATCCGTGCTGGTTCGTTTCGTGCGCAAAGAAGCGCAACGTCGCCAGCACGCGCTCGCGTGCCGCGGCGCGCGAGATGTAGCCGCGCTCGACGCCGATCGGGTAGGCGGTGAGCCCGAAGCCGACCGCCGCGATGCTGGCGAAGGGCGGCGTCGGATAGCGGTCCGGAACGAGGCCGTTGTCCGGATTCGCGGTCTCCCAGAAGAAGCGGAAGGTGCGCTCCTCGAGATCGGCGATGACCGGATCGAGCGGCTGCGGCTGCGCCCGGGGCGTGCTGACAGGATTTGGCTCGGGTCGCGGCTGCGCGTTGGGCTGTATTGGATCGCCGCGGACCACCGGCGAGGCGGTGAGCCACGCGCAGCACGCGAGTATGACCGCAAGCACCGGCCGTGCCGGCCGGTTGCGCGCGCCGGCCGGCGCACTCCCCAAGCCCCCGCTCACGCGCGTCGCCGCCGCCGCCGCGCGCGGCGTAGTGAATTCGCGCCGCACGAGGCGCGCACCACCAGCTCGACGGGCAGGGTCTCGACCGTGCCGCTGTCGGTGCGTGGATCGTCGATCGCCGCCGCGAGCCTCTCGAGCGCGCGCCGCCCCATCGCCGCGACGTCGGCCCGCACCGTGGTGAGCGGCGGATGGACGAAGCGCGCGACCGGAACATCGTCGAAACCGGCGAGCGCAATGTCCTCAGGTACGCGCACGCCCGCCTCGGTGAGTGCAAACAGGCAGCCGATCGCCATGGCATCGTTGGCCGCGAACACGGCATCCGGCCGCGTCCGCCCCGCGGCGAGCGCCTGTCCGGCGCGATAGCCCGACTCCTCGCTGAAATCCCCGTCGAACACCACCGCACGGCGGGCGCCGAGCCCGGCGCGATAGCCGCGCAGGCGCTCCTCCGCCTCGAAGTTGTTTCGCGGGCCGCGGATGTGCACGATGCGGCGGTAGCCATACGATGCGAGATGACAGGTCATGGCGCGCGCGCCGCCGAAGTCATCGACCAGGTATGCCGCCCGCGCACCGCGCGACGCGCGTGTGTTCATCAGAACCGTCGGTAATCCGGGCGGCAGCGCCTCCGCGAGGCTCCCGCCCCCGACATGCGGTGACATCATGAGGAGTCCGTCGACACGTCCGTTCATCGATTGCAGCGCGGCGCTCGTGGCCTCGGGGCTGTCGCCGTGCGAGCTCGACACCAGCAGGTGCAGGCCGCGCGCGCGCGCGGCACGGTCCACGCCGCGGATCAGCTCCGAAAAATACTCTCCATGAGTGTCAGGCAGCAGGAGGCCCACGGTATGGGTGCGGCGGTTGATGAGACTGCGCGCTGCAGCGTGCGGCATGTAACGCAGTGTGTGGGCGGCCCGCAGCACGCGGCTGCGGACTTCGGGCGTCACGGAGCCTGCGCTGTTGAGTGCCCGCGAGACGGAGGCGATCGACACCCGCGCGCGCCGTGCCACGTCCTTGATCGTTGCCGCCACATCATCTCCGCAGCAGCCGCGATGTCAGTCCGTGCACCTCCGCGGCAAGAAAACGTTTTCAGAAACTCTAGCCGGCACCTTCGCTGCGTGTCAAACTCCGACGCCGTCTCCGCAGCGCACCGGACGCAGCTCCGCAGCACGCATGCACCGCACTCTCCTCGTGACGCTCCTCACTGCGTGCAGCCTGATCGCAGGCTGCGCCGCGCGGCACACCTGGGTGCTCGCGCCCGGCCAACACCCTCAGTCCTTCGAGCGCCGGGTAACGGTCGAGACGCACGGACGGTTCCTGCTCTACCTGCCGGCCGGATTCGACCCCAGCGGCCGCACGCGCTACCCGCTGCTCATCTTCCTCCACGGATCGGGCGAATCGGGCGAGGATCTCGAGAAGGTCAAGGTGCACGGTCCGCCGAAGCTCGTCGCCTCCAAGCCGGACTTCCCGTTCATCGTGGCATCACCCCAGGCGCGCAACTCCATCGAGCGCTTCGATCCGGCGACACTGGATGCGATGCTGGATGAGCTCCTCGAGCAGCTGCCCATCGATCCGGACCGCGTATACCTCACCGGGCTCAGCATGGGTGGAATCTGGACTTACGGCTGGGCGATTCAGCATCCCGAGCGCTTCGCCGCGATCGCTCCGGTGTGCGGCCTGTGGGATCCGGCCGACGCCTGCCGGTTGAAGGATGTGCCGGTCTGGGCGTTTCACGGCGCGCAGGATCCGGTCGTCCCCCTGGACGGCGATCAGGTCATGATCGACGCGATCAAGGCGTGCGGGGGCGACGCGCGGCTCACGGTGTATCTCTACACCGGTCACGACTCGTGGAACCAGGCGTATGCCGATCCGGAGCTCTACCAATGGCTGCTGCAGCAACGGCGGCGAGCGGTGCGCAAGCCCTGACTAAGGCTGAGCACGCGGGTGACGCTCCGGATTTCCCGTAACCGTAGCAAGCTTGCCCAGCATGGTAGCGATTTCCGGATTCGCCATGAAGTTCTTCCACACGAGCCCGCTCCGGTAGTTTTCAACCATGACGACGATTGGCGCCTGATTCAGTCCCATGTAGATCGGAGACATCCAGTTGGCTCCCGCATCAAACGCGTCGCGCGGCCCGTAGATGCCCCACAGCTCTTCGCCGAGATCTCGATAGTAGTGCTTGAACGCTGCCATGGAGGCCTCGGGCGTGTAGGGAAACGAGGCCAGGGCGCCCGTTGGAGTGAGCGTTCCACGGTCGCTGGCGTCGTCGGGCGCGTGGGGCACATAGCCGTCGGGACCGTCGCTCGCCGTCAGGCCCCAGGCATCAGCTCCGTATCCTTTGAAATGTTTCGGATTGGCGATGCAATAGGCTCGATTGATGAGCGCAAGATTGCGGTTGTTTACAAAATACGAGGAGGTAAACCGGTCGTGCAGACTATGGGGATCGAACCCGAAGAACGAATAGTGAGTGAAGAACAACGGGCCTCCCGTGCCGACACCCACGTCGAGCTCGATGCCGTAATAGGTGTGCCCGTTGCGGTAGTGATTCCCGTCCGTGGTGCCTGACCATCCCTGCCGATACTCGAGCGCGCGTTGCGCCTGGCTGGCCCAGCCGGAGTAATACATTTCCGCCGGGATCGCGTGAGTCGGCGATGCGATTCCCAGCAGATACGTAATCATGACCTCGTTGAAGCCGATCAGCGGATGCTGAATTTGCCAAGCCCACTCGGGCGACCAGTGCCAATACAGGAACTCGCCTCGCTCCGGACCGCGGTACCAATCCCATTCAACCGCCTCCCAGAGTTGGGTGATACGCCGGAACAGGTCTCGTTCCGCGCTGCTCGGGCCGCGGAAGTACTGCCGGGCGGCGAGCAGACCTTCCATCAAAAACGACGTTTCCACCAGGTCTCCGCCGTTGTCGAACGTGCCGAAGACCGCCATCGTCTTGCCCGTGCTTCCGTCCATGTAATGCGACCAGGCGCCGTGATAACGCGGCGCGTGTTCCAGGAAACTGACGATCTTCGTCAGGCGCTCGACGGCTTGCACTCGTGTGATGAACCCGCGGTCCGCGCCGACAATCAGCGCCGCGATGCCCATACCGCTGGCGCCGGTCGCCACGATACGGCCGTCGCCGGGAATGCTTTCTCGCGCCATCCCTGAATGCGGATCGGCACCTTCCCAGTAGTACTGGAAGCATGCCTCCTCGAGCATCGTCAAGAGCTCATCATCGTTCAACTCGCGGGTCGAGGCGCTGGCCGGTCGTGAAAGCGCCGATGTTCGATAATGCCAATCCGAAGCAGCCAGTCTGTACTGCGCCGTGACTCCCGCTTTGCCCAGAAAATCCGAGTAACGCTCGCTTCCCGCGAGCTGGATGCCGATCGGCTCGAATGCCTTGCCCTCAAGCGAGCGGTAGATGATGTACCTCGCGAGCGCCGGACTCTTCACCGGGTCCCAGCGCACATCTACGTGGCGGTCGTAGCCCATCGCTCGGACGTGTGCTGGAACCGACAGCGAGGGCGATTTCTCTTCCGGGGAATCGTCACCCACGCGTATTTCATCGATGATCAGCGTATGCCGCACGCCATCGGGGCGGCCCTGATGAAAGACAACATCCCGCAAAAACTGCGGGCGAAACTGATAAATCGATGCGGTGGAAAACTCAGCCAGTGGGATTCGTGCCTGAACCCAACGGCTAGCCGGGATGTCGCCCGTGTAGGTTCCCAGCGGCACAGGCGCAGAGAAGGATGCGGGCAAACCAGCGACTTTCAAACCCTCGCCGGCGTCGGAGAGCACAATCAGAGGCAGATCGCCGGCTGTGATCGCGCTCGGCGCGTAACACCAGAAATAAAGATTGTGCCCGATGAGCTCGGGAGACCGATTGCGATACCCGTCCACCCGGACTTCCGCTTCCCAGCCTCCACCGGGCCTCGATTCCCATTGCAGCCGCAGCGCATTCGGCGGCGTCAAGAACGTGCGGGTCTCGACCGGAAGCCGCCGGTCCTTGACCTCAAGATAGCTGCCGCCATTGGCCATGCCCCGGCTGTTGAAGTACGCACCCGCAGTTAAGCTGTTGTCGAAGATCACGTGCCGG
>Ga0209059_1000259_pt1 | contig 23511 bp, 16 predicted proteins | sample GraSoiAngelo_151_FD_186165 | JGI IMG/M metagenome (GOLD analysis project Ga0209059, IMG submission 186165) | Grasslands soil microbial communities from the Angelo Coastal Reserve, California, USA - 14_1009_12_20cm (SPAdes) (version 2) | ecosystem: Environmental > Terrestrial > Soil > Grasslands ...
GGGGGCGTGTACCGCTCGGACGACAGCGGGTCCACCTGGAAGTACCTGAACTCCGACCACAAGCTGCGGGAGCGCGCCTGGTACTACTCGAAGATCTTCGCCGACCCGAAGGATTCGAACACCGTGTGGGCGCCGGAGGTCAACCTGTTCAAGTCGACGGACGGCGGAGTCACGTTCCGCCACGTGATCGATCCGCATGGCGACAATCACGACCTGTGGATCGCGTCCAACGATGCCAATCGTATGATCGAATCGAACGACGGCGGGCCCAACGTCTCGTTCAACGGCGGCAAGACCTGGACCGACCAGGACGTGGCGACGGCGCAGTTCTATCACGTCGAGACCACGAACCACTTTCCGTATCGCGTGTGCGGCGCGCAGCAGGACAACTCCGGCGTGTGCGGACCCAGCCGCTGGCCGGGCGGGATCGACCGGGGCCAGTGGTACGACGTGTCCGGCGAGTCGGGCTATATCCAGGCCCGGCCCGATAACCCCGACATCACCTACGGCGGGGACAACTCGGGATTCCTGGGCCGGGTGGACCACAAGACCAACAGCTTCCGCCTCATCAGCCCGTGGCCGGACAGCCCCGACGGTCACGCGGCGGCGGAAGGGAAGTACCGCTTCCAGTGGACCGCGCCGCTCTTGGTCTCGCCGCACGACCCCCGCGTGCTCTATCACGGCGGCAACGTGCTCTTCAAGACGACCAACGAGGGGCAGAGCTGGACGGTGGTGTCACCCGATCTCACGCGCCACGATCCCGCGACGCTCGGTCCTTCGGGGGGTCCGATCACGCTGGACCAGACCACGGCCGAGTACTACGGGACCATCTTTGCGATCGCCGAGTCGCCGCGCGTGAAGGGACTGATCTGGACCGGCTCGGACGACGGCCTGATCCAGCTGACGCGCGACGCCGGAAAGAAGTGGACCGACGTGACGCCGAAGGCGTTCGGCGACTTCACGCGTGTGTCGATGATCGAGGCGTCGCACTACGCCCCGGGCACGGCGTACGTGGCGGCCAATCGCTACCAGCTCGAGGATATGGCGCCCTACATCTGGAAGACGACGGACTACGGGCGCAGCTGGACCAAGATCGTGAAGGGCCTGCCCGCCACCGAATTCGTGCGCGTGGTGCGCGAGGATCCGGTGCGGCGCGGGCTGTTGTTCGCGGGGACGGAGCGGGGCGTATGGGTGTCGTTCGACGACGGCGCCAGCTGGCAGACGCTGCGGCGCAACCTGCCCATCGTCCCGGTGCACGATCTCGCGATCAAGGAGGGTGACCTGGTCGCGGCGACCCACGGCCGCTCGTTCTGGATTCTCGACGACATCGCGCCGCTGCGCCAGCTCGTGAGGGCCACGCCGCGCGAGGCCGTGCATCTCTTCAAGCCGAGCGACGCGTATCGCGTGGACTGGTCGGGCGGATTCCAGTTTCCCGCGAACGAAGCCCACCCCGTCGGCAAGAACCCCCCCGCCGGCGCCATGATCTACTATTGGCTCAAGGACAAAGACCGGCGCGTCACGCTCGACATCCTCGATGGCCGCGGCCGCGTGATCCGCAGCTTCTCGAGCCGGCAGGACTCGATCACCGCGGCGGACAGTCTCAAGGTGGACGCGTTGAAGAAGTCCCGCACCGACAGCTTGAAGCAGGCCGGCATCACCGATTCCACCAAAGTCGACAGCATCCTGGGCACGCTGTTCGCGGACACCTTGAAGGACGAAGACAAGCCGTGGCCGCACCGGCCGCCCGCCGAGCCGCGCGCGCTCAACAAGCAGGGCCTCAACATGTTCGCCTGGAACATGAGATATCCGCCGGCCCGGAGCTTCTGGGGGATCAACGGCGTCGCCACCGACGGGCCGATGGCGCTCCCCGGCCGCTATCAGGTGCGGCTCACCGTGGGGGCGAGATCCGCCACGCAGAGCTTCGCGCTCAAGCTCGATCCCCGGTCCAAGGTCACGCCGGCCGATCTGCAGGCGCAGTTCGCGTTCTTGAAGCAACTGCGCGATACCGTGAACGCCGTGACCAACGCGATCATCACGATCCGCAACGTGCGCGCGCAGCTCAATGATGCCACGGGAGCGGCCCCCGGTGCCGCCGAGGCGGCGAAGGCGTTCACCCAGAGACTCAACGCCATCGAAGACGGGTTGTATCAGGTGCGCGGCCAGGCGGACGAAGACGGGTTGGTCTATCCGCCGGGCCCGACCGAGCGCCTCAGCTCGCTGATCTTCGCGGCGAGCACCACGGACGCGCGGCCCACGGCGCAGATGTACGACGTGTTCCGGCTGTTTGCGCCGCAGATCCAGAAGCAGCTCCTAGCGCTCGCGGACGCGTTGAAGAGCGACCTGCCGGCGGTGAACGGGGCGCTCAAGTCGGCGGGTGCACAGACGGTGCGGGCGCGCGCGGTGGAGCTGCGACTGCCGTCACCCGCCACCGGGCGGTGAGGCGGGAGGCCGAGGGGGAGGGGAAGGGGGGAGCGGAGGCCCGCCCCGCCATACGAACAGCTCGACTTGCAGCACGAGCCACAGCACCACGCAGGGGTAAATCATCACCTCGGGGGCGAGCGCGTGCTGCCGGATGGACCACGGCACGAGCTCCGAGTGCAGCAGCGGAACGCCGACGAATGCGAATCCCATGAGCGCGTTCCGCACAGCGGTATGGCGCGACATCGCATACCAGATCGCGATACCCGTGAAGCCGACGACGAAGGACGGGGGCTCGGCCTCGTGATTGAAGATGAGCACGTACAGGAGGACGGAGCACAGAAACAGCCGTCGGAAGTGGGAGTCGCCCCACTGGTGGCGACGTAGCGCGAGCGGCAGGAGCAGCAGTGCGGCGCCGGCGAGCTGCTGCGGCCAGTTGGGCCACACGACGCCCGTCCACACGTCCACCAAGTGCATCACACTGTACCCTTGCTCCAGAGCGTCGCGCTCCAGCACGCGACCCCAGGATCGCCACTGCGCGAGCAGCTCCGCCGGCGGCGTCACCAGGAGCGGCAGCGCGACCAGCGCCGCAAGCGCCGCCGCGAAGGCTCCGGCGAGCCGCCCCTTGCGGCCGTGGAACAGGCCGAAGGTGAGCGCGGCCAACGGATAGACCTTCATCAGGGCGCCCGTGGCGACGGCGATGCCCGCCTCGACATGGCGGCCTTGCTCAAGCGCGACGAACGCCATGATGATGAGGGCCACCGTCACCGAGTTGGTGTTCGATGCGTGCTGCATCGCCGCCGCGAACTCGAGGTACGCGATCGCTAACGCGAGCCGCGCCTCACGCTCCGGGAGCAGCCGTTGCACGGCGTGATACAGCAGGAGGGCGGCGCCCAGATCCCACAGAAAGAAGCCGATCGCCATCGGCGGCAGGGCGAACGGCGCGAACAGCATCGCCCAGCTCGGGCTGTACTTGAAGATGTCGTAATAGTGGTCGGGGTACGGCGCGTAGATATCCTGCTGGCCCAACAGGTGGAAGAACGACCACCGGAAGATCTTGAGGTTGTTGGCCACAGTGCGGCCGCCGAACTGGAAGCCGACGAGCACCACACTGCCCAAGTACAGCGCCAGCACCCAATGGCGTCGCAGCCGCGAGGCGAGTGGCAGTGAGGTCCCAGGCAACAGTGCCCCCAATCGGCGTTCGACGGCGTCAGCGCGCCAGCAGCGTCGCCAGTCTGACGAGGTCGGGGTCGGGCGGCGGCTTGGGCGTGATCACCCGCTCGAGCGGCAGGGCGGCCACGACGCCCTTCACCAGGGCCGTGAAGATTCCCGCCTCGCCGGCGACCAACCGCTCGACGGCGGCGGCGGCGGTGCGGCTCGCCAGCAGGCGGTCGAACGCGCCCGGCCCGCCGCCGCGCTGCACGTGGCCGAGGATCGTGGCCCGTAGCTCGAAGCCGATGCGCTCGCGGTGGTGGGCGAAGTAGTCGGCCAGCGCGGCCGCATTCCACTTCGCGCCCTCCGCGACCACCACCATGGCGTGCCGCTTGCCGCGCGTGTAGGCGCCCCGCAAGGCCACCGCCACGTCATCCGGGTCGCTCTCCACCTCCGGGATCACCACCACGTCGGCTCCTCCCGCGATCCCCGCCATCAGCGCGAGATAGCCGTGGGCGCGCCCCATCACTTCCACCACGAAGGCGCGCTGGTGCGACGACGCGGTGGTCTTGAGGCGGTCGATCGCCTCGAGCGCGGTGTTCAAGGCGGTGTCGACACCGATCGTGATATCGGCGCCGTTCACGTCGTTGTCGATGGTCGAGGCCACGCCGATCACCGGAAATCCGGTTTGCGAGAGTGCGTGTGCGCCGGAGAGCGAGCCGTTGCCGCCGATCACCACGAGTCCGTCCACCCGGTTCTGTCCCAGCACCCGGAGCGCGCAGTCGCGTCCTTCGGGCGTGCGGAACTCCTGGGAGCGGGCGCTGCCGAGCATGGTGCCGCCGAGATGGATGATCCCGGCGACGTCGCGAGGGCCCAGCGGCTGCAGCTGACCGCCGATCAGGCCGGTATAGCCCTGGCGGACGCCGATCACCTCGAGTCCCTGCGTCGCCCCTACGCGCACCACGGCGCGCAGCGCGGCGTTCATGCCCGGCGCGTCGCCGCCGCTCGTCAATACGGCGACCCGCTTCATACGCTCGTGCTCCCCCACCGAGTCACCATGATTCCTCCACCTAGAGCCGCGGCTGAAGCCGCCACTCGGCGCTGCCGCTGAAGCGGCGCCGCTGCCCGTTTACGGGCAGGGCCGAGCCGCGAGTTTACTCGCGACTCCTCACGGCGGGCATCTTCCCTGGAGCCATCCGCCTGTGAACCCCGCCCGGCACAGCCCCCGCGCGATGTAAGGGTTGGTGCGCATCACGCGCCACACCAGCCCCGTGCGATAGTTCTCGATCATCGCGATGATCGGCCCCTGGTCGATGCCCAAGTAATCGACGTCGAACCATCCGGCCGCGCTGCTCTGGGTGAACGTGGGATTGAAGGCGTCGCGGAAGCCGTAGGTGGAGAACAGGCTGACGCCGTAGGTTTGGCGCATGGTCCACAGGGCGGGGATGGCGATCTCGGGCGCGAACGGGATCGAGCCACCCGCGGCGGTGGGCGCGAGGGTGCCGTCGTCGGGCGTCTCGGTGAACGACGCGCCGCGCGCCCAGTAGCTGTGGAACTGCCGCATGCGCCCGCCGAGCGTGAGCGTCAGGTCGCCCGGTCCGTCCGAGGCGGTGAGGCCCCAGATGCGATTGCTGTAGCCCGTCCAGCCGCCCGGGTTCGCGGTCGCGTAGGCCCGCTGGCCGTAGGTGGCCCGCCGCGAGTTCTCGAAGTAGTCGATCCCGTGTGCCTGCATGTAAGCGTCCCGGATCCCGCGAAAGTCGATCCACACGTGCGAGTAGTGGTGGCCGAACAGCGGCGCGAAGCCGAGGTGTGTCTGGCCGTAGAACGTGCCCCACCGATACGCGGAGGTCCACCCGGACCAGGCGGCGGTATCGACCGGATGAGTCGGCGAGCCGAGCGCGAGGATGTAGAGGACCATGGCCTCGTTGTAGCCGCGCCAGTCGTAGGGGAGGAAGCCTGTCCCCGTTTCCGGATGCCAGCCAAGGGCAACAACCGGCGCCCGTGGGGAGAACCATTGCCAGTCGACGCGGGCGTAGATCGAGTCGGCGAGCCGGTGGATGGTGGCTTCGCTGGAATCGGTGGCGTTGTCGAAGTACGACTGGCAGAACAGCACGCCGGCGAGCAGCAGCGCCGTGTCGATGGTCGAGAGCTCCACCGTCTGGTAGCGCTTCCCCCTGCTCATGTCGAGGAAGTGGTAGAAGAACCCGTGATAGCCGGTCGCGTTCGAGGCGGAGGAATCCTGAGTGGCGGTCCAGAAGAAGCGCAACGTCGTCAGCGTCCTGGCGGCCGCCTGGGGGCGCGTGATATAGCCGCGGTCCACCCCGATCGGGTACGCCGTGAGCGCGAAGCCCACGGCCGCGATGCTCGAGAAGGACTGGGTAGGCGAGCGGTCGGGGGTGAGCCCGTTGGCCGTGTTGGTCAGGTCCCAGAAGTAATGGAAGGTCCGCTCCTCGAGCGTGTCGAGGAATGCGGCGGCCTGGGTCGAGTCTGGTGGCGGCGGGCCCTCGGCGTGGTTGGTGCCGCACGCCGCGAGGATCGCCGCGGCGAGGGCGGCGGCGACCTGTGTGCTACGCGTCATGCGGGGAGAATATCGCTGCGGTGCCCTGGTGCGGGCCACCGGCGCGGTGCGCCGGTGGCCCGTGGCGGGTGTACTAGAAGTCGTACTTCGCGCCGATTTGCGTATACCGCGCGTCAGTGACGGCGCAGGAAGGCCGTCCAAAATTCGCGCTGCCGGTGTTCCCCTCGAAGCAACCGTAGTTCTTGAAGTTGAACACGTTGTACACTTCGGCCTGCAGGCTGAGCTGCGTCCCGCCAAAGGGCGGCAGGGTCTTGCTGAACTTTAGGTCGAGATCGCGGAACGCCCAAGCATTCGGAATGAGGAAATTGAACTTCTCTGGCCGGGCGTACTGCGTGTTGGGCTGGATGCCCGATCCAGACGTCTGGAACGGAGCTCCGGAGCCCAGCGTGAGTAAGCCGCTGAACTGGATGCCGAACGGGACGTCGAGGATCCAATTCCCAACCAGGTGGCTCCGCTCGTCCGACGTGGTGGGATGCCGTGGGTAGTCGGTGACCCTCACGTAGTCGAAGCTGAACAGATCACCGCCGATCGCCTTTGCGTTCGCGTACGTGTAGCTCAACCCCGCGCCCCACGCCCACTGGTGCCCTCCACCATAGGGCCGTTCTACCTTGACGAACAGCGCGTCATACCACGTGCGCACGTCGTCGGTCGACAGGAGCACGTTGGTGAACGGGAGATTCGGATTCTGATAGCAACAGTTCCCGTTCGTGCGGCGGTTCCCGAAGATGTAGCTGATGCCGTTGTAGCTTCGGACCCCGGTGTACGTCGCCGAGACCGCGTAGGCCCCTAACCCCCGCCGGATACCGAGGCTCCACTGGTTCGACTTAGGCGGGCGAGTGTCGTTGTTGATGAGATAGACCTCAGGTTTGGGCGCTTGCCCACTCGCCACGAGCCCGTCGAGCCCGGCCTTGCTCAGAAATGAGTTCTGCCACTGAACGGTCGAAAAACCGTTCCGGTCCAGCCCGCCGTTCGAGGAGAATCGGAAAGTGAGGACCGAGTATTGCAGTCTGAAGCGCTCGTCCAGCGTTGCATTGTAGTAGTCGCGGTCATAGAACACGCCGAACCCGCCGAAGACGGTGGTCTTACCTTCCTCGTCGAGCGTGTACGAGAACCCGAGCCGCGGTTGGAACGCCCCAAGAAACGCGGGCCGCTGCGACCCGTCGGTGAAATAGCTCGAGGCAATGGGGAACCGGACCGAGTCACGGAACAGCGAGGACTGAATCGCGTTGACGACACTTGTAGGCGTCGTGTAGTCGTTGTCCAGCATGTTGGACTCGTAGTCCCACCGGAGGCCGAGATTGACGATGAGACGCCGGGTGGGGTTCCAGTCGTCCTGGATATACGCACCGACTTGCGTATTGTGCGCGCTCAAGTCCGGGTTACCAAAACCGTATTGCGCCTGGAACGGGTTTTCGTAAGGAGCCGCGTAGTGCCCGTCGACAGTGTCAGAGCTGTAGTTGAAAACCGGGTCTGCGGTGAAGAGCTTCTCGACGTGATACCGCAGGATGTCGAGGTTCGCACCGACCTTGAACACGTGCTCACCGTTCCAATGGAAGCTGGAGTTTGTCAGGTCGTTCCGGAACGACAGCCTGTTCTGCTTGAATTCCTGTTCGGTGTCCTTGCCGCCGATCCGTCCCTTCCCGAAGTAATTTCGGCCGATCAACAAGGGGTTAATGGCTACGGGATTCCAGTGATACTCCTGCCAGTTCACGGTGGCCTCGTTGAGCCATCCGCGGCCCCAGGTCGCCTGGTGCTTCAGCGTAATCGTATTCACGTCGTTCTTCACATTCTCAGCCGTCTCGTAGCTGGTCGTACCTCCGAAGCTCCGGATGTCCGTTTCATGTCGCACGCTTGCACTGAGCTCGAGCGATTGGCGGGGCTTCAATTGGTACGACAGTTTGCCGAAGAGCAGCGTTTCACGGAACGGCTGGAGGAAAGCTCCGTTGAACGGCCGAAAGTTCACTGTGTCTGCAGGGAGGGTATCGAATGTGACGGTGGCGTAGCGGTTCTGATAGTTCCCCTCATAGGAGGCGAACACGTGCAACCGGTCCTTGATGAGGGGCCCACCGATGCTTCCGCCGAGCAGGCTGCGCGTAAAGTCGGGCTTCGCCGCACTCGGGCTCAGAAACGGATCACGAGCTATGAAGTCCTTCCCCATGCCGTAAAAGAAGGCGTTGCCGTCCCAGGTGTTGGTACCAGACTTGGTGGTGGCAGCGATCACTGCGCTCGACGCCTTCTGGTACTCGGCCTTGTAGTTCTGGGTGATAACCCGGAACTCCTGCACCGCGTTGAGCGGGAACGGATTCCCGCGACTCGCGTCCTGGCCGGCGACGCCTCCCAGGAGGACGTCGTTCTTGTAGCTCGCTCCATCAATGAACACGTTGACCGCCTCGGCTGTCTGTGCACCGGCGGAAAAAGTGCGCCGTGTTGCGTCGAGGCGGGGGTTCTGGATCTGAACACCGGGCGCAAGGGCGGTAAGGTCCAAGAAGTTGCGGTCGACCGTGGGCAGGTTCTCAACCTGAGCCCGCGACACATTCGTAGCAATCTCTGACGTCCGCGTCTCAGTGACGTCGCCTACCACAACGATGCTGCTCACTTGCACGGCCGCAGGCGTGAGTTGGAAATCCAGTTGCAGGACTTCTCCTATGCCCACGGCCAGCTGCCGCGCCTTCGGCGTTACCCCGATCCGGCGAGCGGTGACTACATACTGGCCGGGCTTCAAGCCGGCAAGTACATAGAAACCCGTCCGACCGGTCGTGACGCTCACCAGCACGCCGGTCGTGGAGTCGCGAGCAGTTATCGAGACGTCCGGCATCGGTGCGCCGCCTTCGTCGGTCACGTAGCCCCGGACACTCCCGGTGCTCGTCTGCGCCACGGCCGCCGGCGCGGCGATTAAGACAAAGGCCAGGCCGACAAACAGCCCCCGGCCGAGTTGCTCGAACAATCTGCGACTCATGAGCGCGTCTCCTGTGCACGTGTTTGCCTCCCTTATCACGCGCCCACAAGGGTTTGTCAAGTCCGGTGACGGTCAAGTACATTGGGGGCGCCGCTGTTCAATTTTCTCCTTCTGAAACGGGATCCCGATGCGTCCGCGTAGTCGTCACCTTCCGGCGTTGGCCTTCGCCCTGACACTCTTCGGCGCCCGGCCCGTCTCCGCGCAGCGCGCCGCCGCCGAGCCCAAGATCGACTCCCTCCTCACCCGCATGAGCCTCGAGGAAAAACTCGGCCAGCTCAACCAGCTCTCGGTGGACAATCAGCCGAGCGCTGAACAGTTGGCGCTCGTGCGGAAGGGTCTCGTCGGCAGCTTTTTTAACCTCACGGGGGCGGCGGCGACGCACGACGCGCAGCACATCGCCGTCACCGAGTCGCGGCTCCACATCCCGCTGATCTTCGGCCAGGACGTGATCCACGGCTACCGCACCATCTTCCCGATTCCGCTCGGCGAAGCCGCCTCGTGGGATCCCGAAGCCGTTGAGGCCGCCGCCCGCGTGGCCGCCCGCGAGGCCTCCGCCGCCGGCGTGCACTGGACCTTCGCGCCCATGGTGGACATCGCCCGCGATCCCCGCTGGGGCCGCATCGCCGAGGGCTCGGGCGAGGATCCGTACCTGGGATCGGCGATGGCCGCAGCACGCGTCCGAGGCTTTCAGGGCAAGGACCCGCGCGCGCCGGACGCGGTGCTCGCCACGGTGAAACACTTCGCCGCCTACGGCGGCGCCGAGGGCGGCCGGGACTACAACACCGTCGACCTGTCCGAGCGGACGCTGCGCGAAGTGTACCTGCCGCCCTACCACGCCGCCCTGGACGCCGGCGCCGGCAGCGTGATGACGTCGTTCAACGAGATCGGCGGCATCCCGAGCACCGGCAACCCCTGGCTCATGATTACGCTGCTGCGCCGCGAGTGGGGCTTCAAGGGCTTCGTGGTGAGCGATTGGACGGCGATCAACGAGCTGCTCAACCACGGCGTCGCGGGCTCGCGCGCCGACGCGGGGAAGCTCGCGCTCGAGGCCGGCGTGGACATGGACATGGTGAGCCGTATCTACGTGGACGATCTCCCGGCCCTGGTCCGGGCCGGGCGTATTCCCGTGTCCGTGGTGAACGAGGCGGTGCGCCGGGTGCTCCGGGCCAAGGCCGCCCTCGGCTTGTTCGACGATCCCTACCACGGCGCGACGGTGGAACGCGAGCGGTCGGCCTTGCTCGCGCCCGAGCACCGGCAGCTGGCCCGTCGTGTCGCCGAAGAATCGATCGTGCTGCTCAAGAACGACGGGCAGATGTTACCGCTCGGCGCGCGGGCGCGCACCATCGCCGTGATCGGCCCGCTCGCCGATGACAAAGCCGCAGCGCTCGGCTCCTGGCCCGGCCGCGGTGACCCGCGGGACGCCGTCACGCCGCTCGAGGGGATCAAGGCCCGCGCCGGAAGCGTGAGCGTCGTGTACGCCAAGGGCTGCGGCATCACCGACACCGCGTCGGCCGGGTTCGCCGAGGCCGTCGCCACCGCGAAACAGGCGGACGTGGCCGTGCTCGTACTCGGCGAGGCGGGGGACATGAGCGGCGAGGCCGCGAGTCGCGCCGATATCGACCTGCCCGGCGTGCAGCCCCGGCTGCTCGAGGCGATTCACGCCACCGGCACGCCCATCGTGCTCGTGGTGATGAGCGGCCGGCCCCTGACCATACCATGGGCCGCGGAGCACGTCCCCGCGATCGTCGAGTCGTGGTTCCTCGGTGTCGAGACGGGGCCCGCGCTCGCCGCCGTGCTGTTCGGCGACGTGAGCCCGAGCGGCAAGCTGCCCGTGACCTTCCCGCGCGCCGTCGGGCAGATCCCCCTCTATTACAACCACAAGAACACCGGGCGTCCCACCGGGCCGGACAAGTACACGTCCAAGTACACGGATCTTCCCGTGACGCCGCTGTTCCCCTTCGGACACGGGTTGAGCTACACGACCTTCAGCTACTCGGACCTGCGGCTCAGCGCTCCCCGCATCACGCCGGCCGGGACGCTGCGCGCGTCGGTCACTGTGACCAACAGCGGCAGCCGCGAGGGTGCCGAGGTCGTGCAGCTCTACCTGCACGACGAGGTGGCGAGCGTTACGCGGCCCGTCCGCGCGCTGGCGGGGTTCCGCCGGGTCTCCCTCAAGCCGGGCGAAGCGCGCACCGTGGAGTTCCAGCTCACGGCCAAGCAGCTGGGCCTCTACAACAAGGACATGAAGTTCGTGGTGGAGCCCGGGAAGTTCCGCGTGTTCGTGGGCGGCAGCTCGGTGGGCGGATTGGAAGGGGAATTCCAGGTGGGAGACGCCGGCCGCCTTCGTTGACGCGCGGCTGCCGCCTTGCTAGAGTCCGGTGCTTTCCTGACCGTCACCCGAGGATTTTCGCTCCCGTGTCGCGATATCGATGGTGGTCGACCCCCGCCGCGCTGTTCCTGCTGGGCTGCGGCGGTCCGTTCCCCCAATCGACGCTGCACCCGCACTCCGACTTCGCGCGCGCCACCGACGTCCTGTTCACCGGCATCTTCTGGTGGGCGGCCGCCGTGTTCGTTGTGGTCGAGGCGCTGCTGCTGGTCGCGCTGGTGCGCTTCCGCCACCGCGAAGGCCGGCCTGCACCCAAGCCGACGCACGGCCACACCCTGATGGAGATCGCCTGGACCCTCGCGCCGGCGGCGATCCTCGTGTTCGTGGCCGTGCCGACGGTGCGCACGATCTTCGCGACCGCCGGGGAGGCGCCCGCCGACGCCCTCAAAGTGGACGTGATCGGTCACCAGTGGTGGTGGGAATTCCGCTACCAGGAGCTCGGGCTCGTCACCGCAAACGAGCTGCACGTCCCGCTTGGCAGGGCCGTGCAGCTTTCCATCACCTCGGCAGACGTGATCCACTCGTTCTGGATACCACCCCTCGGCGGCAAGCGGGACGCCATTCCCGGACACGTGACCCGGATCGCCTTTCGCCCCGATCGGGTGGGTGAGTACACAGGTCAATGCGCCGAGTTCTGCGGCGCCTCCCACGCCAACATGCGACTCCGCGTCGTCGTCGACTCGGACTCCGCATTCGGGCGCTGGGCGACGGTGCAGCTGGCGGGGCCGGCCGCTCCGGCTTCGGGGACGGCCGCCGAGCGCGGCAAGGCCGTGTTCGCGCGCAGCGCCTGCATCGGTTGCCATACGATCCGGGGCGTGTCGCCGGGCGTCATCGGGCCCAACCTCACGCACGTCGGCAGCCGCACGACCATCGCGAGCGGCCTGTTTCCCAATGACTCCGCACACCTGGCTCGCTGGATCGCCGACGCGCCGTCTCTGAAACCCGGGTCGCTCATGACGCGCATGCAGCCGCCGCTCACCGACGCCGACATCGCGGCCCTGGTCGCCTATCTCCAGAGCCTGCAATGAAGAGCTGGCTCACCACCACCGACCACAAGCGCATCGGGCTGCTGTACTTCTTCACGGCCTTCGCGTTCTTCTTGATCGGCGGGATCGAGGCGCTGGTGATCCGCGCGCAGCTGGCCCAGCCGAACGGCCATCTCGTCACGGCGGAGACGTACAACCAGCTGTTCACGATGCACGGCACCACGATGGTGTTCCTCGCCCTGATGCCGCTCTCGGCAAGTTTTTTCAATTACATCGTGCCGCTGCAGATCGGCGCGCGCGACGTGGCGTTCCCGCGGCTCAACGCTTTCAGCTACTGGGTGTTCCTGCTGGGGGGACTGTTCCTGAACGCGAGCTGGTTGGTGGGGCCGCTGTTTCATGCCGGTACCCTGAACGTCGCGCCCGACGGCGGCTGGTTCGGGTACGCGAATCTGACCGAACGGCAGTTCTCCCCCGGACCGAACATCGACTTCTGGCTCCTGGGCCTGCAGATCCTGGGCATCTCGTCGCTCGCGGCGGGGTTCAACTTCATCGTCACGATCCTGAACCTGCGGGCGCCCGGGATGAGAATGATGCGCGTGCCCGCGTTCACGTGGATGACGCTGGTGACGCAGTTCCTCGTCATCACGGCGTTTCCCGTGATCACCGTCGGCCTCGCGTTCCTGATGTTCGACCGCTTCTTCGGCACGCACTTCTACGTGCACGAGGCGGGCGCCACGCCGATCCTGTGGCAGCACCTGTTCTGGCTGTTCGGCCACCCCGAGGTGTACATCCTCATCCTGCCGGCCATGGGCATCGTGTCCGACGTGCTCCCGACCTTCGCGCGCAAGCCGCTGTTCGGCTACACGGTCGTGGTGTATTCAGGGGTCCTGATCGGGTTCATGGGATGGGGCGTGTGGAGCCACCACATGTTCTCGGTGGGCCTGGGGCCGATCGCCGACTCCGTGTTCAGCGCCACTACGATGTTGATCGCGGTGCCGACCGGCGTGAAGATCTTCAACTGGATCGCCACGCTGTGGGGCGGGGACATCCGCGGCACCACCGCGCTGCACTTCGCCGTCGGCTTCATCGCGATGTTCATCATCGGCGGGCTCTCGGGGGTCACGCACGCCTCGCCCCCCGCCGACTTGCAGCAGACCGACACCTATTACGTGGTGGCGCACATCCACTACGTGCTGTTCGGCGGCACCATCATGGGCCTGTTCGCCGGGATCTATTACTGGTGGCCCAAGATGACGGGACGGCTCCTGTCGGAGACGCTCGGGAAATGGCACTTCTGGCTGCAGTTCATCGGGATGAACCTGGCGTTTTTCCCGATGCACTTTATCGGTCTCCTGGGGATGCCGCGTCGGGTCTACACGTACCCACCAGAGCTGGGCGTGGCGGATCTGAACCTCGTATCCACGGTGGGCGCGTTCCTGATCGCGCTGTCGATCCTCGTGTTCCTGGTGAACCTGCTGCGGACCCGGACGCACGGCCAGCGGGCGGGGAACGACCCCTGGGGCGGCGCCACGCTCGAGTGGAGCATCGCTTCGCCGCCGCCCGTATACAACTTCTCCGTGATCCCTACGGTCGCGAACCGGCTGCCGCGCTGGAAGACGGAGCACCACGAGCCGATGCGCGATCCCCCCACCACGCCACCGGCGCCGATCCACGTGCCCGGAGGATCGTGGTGGCCGATGCTCGCCGCGCTCGGCCTGCCGATCCTGGCGCTGGCACCGCTCACCCACACGCTGTGGCTCGCGTTCGTGGGCGCCGCCGTGCTGCTCGCGGGCATCTATCTCTGGGCGTTCGAACCCTTTGAGGCTTGATATGGTGACGAGCCTGGGGCTCGACAGCCGCAAGATGGCGTTCTGGGCGTTCATCGGCTCGGAGTGCCTGCTGTTCACGTCGCTCATCTCGACCTATCTGGTCTACAAGGGGAGAAGCGTCGTCGGGCCATACCCGCACGAGATCCTGAACATTCCCTTCACCTCGGTCAGCACCTTCGACCTGCTGATGTCGAGCCTCATGATGGTGCTGGCGCTCGCGGCGGTGCAGCGCGGCGACATGCGGTGGGGAAAGATCTGGCTGTTCTCGACCGCGCTGCTCGGCCTCGTGTTCCTGGGCGGGCAGGTGATCGAGTTCACGGAGTTCGTGCACAAGGGCCTGACGCTCCAGACGAACCTGTTCGGCTGCACGTTCTTCGTGCTGACGGGGACGCACGGCGCCCACGTCTCGGTCGGGGTGTTGTGGCTGCTCACGCTGTGGGTGCGGGCGTTGCAGGGGAAACTGACGCAGGCCAACGCCATGACGGTCGAGATCACCGGCCTGTACTGGCACTTCGTGGACGTCGTCTGGATCGTGATCTTCACCGTGGTCTATCTCATCCAATGAACGAACACTCGCATCCCACTGCGGGCGTGTACCTGCGCGTCGCCGCCGTGCTCGTGATCCTCACGGTGCTCGAGGTGGGCGTCTTCTACGTGCCGGCGTTTCGCCCGGTGCTCGTGCCGGTGCTGCTGGTCCTCTCGGCGGCCAAGTTCACGCTGGTCGTGATGTTCTACATGCACCTGAAGGCCGACAGCCCGGTGTTCACGTTCCTGTTCGGCGCGCCGCTGCTCTTGGCCGCCGTCGTGATGGTTGCCCTGCTGTTCCTGCTGCTCGGGGCCCTCACGCTGCGCGGAGCCGCGGGAGCCGGATGACCGCGCCCCCCGACCTGTGGCGTCAGTGGGATCTGCACCCGAGCGTGATCATGGGGCTCGCCCTGCTGGGCGGGCTCTACGTCCATTTGGGGGGGCTCCGAGCGGCGCGGCGGCGCGTCGCATCGTTCGCGGGGGCGCTCGTCGTGCTGGGCCTGGCGCTCAACGGCCCGCTCCACAACCTCTCCGACGGCTATCTGTTCAGCGCCCACATGGTACAGCATCTGGTGCTGACGCTGGTGTTTCCGCCGCTGCTCCTGTACGGCACGCCGGCGTGGGTGGTCCGGCCGTTGGTCCAGCCACACTGGGTGCATCGCGTCGCGCGCCGGGCCACGCGCCCGCTCGCCGCCGGCGTGCTCTTCTCGGTGCCCATCACGCTGTGGCACTTCCCGGAATTCTACGAAGCGGCGCTCGAGCATCATCCGCTGCACATCGTGCAGCATCTCGTCTTCCTCGCGACGGGGGTGGTGATGTGGTGGCCGGTGCTTTCACCATCGCCCGAGCTGCCGCGCGCCGGCTATCTCACCCAACTGCTGTATCTCTTCGTGCTGGGGTTGCCGATGTCCGTCGCGGGGGCGCTGATCACGCTGTCCGGGGAGGTGCTGTACCGGTTCTACGCGGCGGCGCCGCGCGTGTGGGACCTTGGGCCGCTCGCGGACCAGCAGCTGGGGGGGCTGGTGATGTGGGTCGGCGGGACGATCTACCTGTGGGTGGCGGCGACGGTCGTGTGGTTCCGGTGGAGCGCGCGGGAAGAGGCCGGTGACGTGGAGCGGGCGGTGCCGCTGGAGGCTTACGGGAACGCGGAAGTGGGAACGCGGAACGCGGAACAGCCGGGCCGACCGTCGTCCTGATGTTCCGCGTTCCGCATTCCGCGTTCCGCGTTCTTATTCGCCCTCCTCCGTCTCCCCCAGCGGATGCAGCCGCAGCGTCTCCGCGATCTTGGGGTGCTGGCGCCACAGGTAGAACCCCATGCCGTACGCCGCGATCGCGTTGCCGATCGCCACATTCCACCAGGCGAGCGAGCCGAGCAGGGGCTGCGCCAGGATCGCCACGGTGACGTAGAAGCCGAACTCGAAGATCGCGAAGAACACGACCACGAGATACAGCGTGGGCGGTGCCACCTCCACCTCGGCCGCCAGCAGGGCCGAGATCGTGCCTACGATGATGAACGCGCTCACATGGATCATGGTGTAGCCGATGATGCGCGAGTACTCGACCACGACCTGGGCGGGGTCGTGCACCCCCCAGAACACCGCCGAGCCGAGCATGGCCGGCGTGAAGAACGGCCGGCCCGCGATGACATCGATGAGCAGAAACCAGAGGGCCACGGCGCCCGCGCCGACCAGTCCGGCGATGAACCCTTCGCGCATGATCCGCGTCAGCTGCATCGATTCTCTCCCCCGAATGGCGCCCGACTGGGAATATGGGGTTTCACTGACCCCGGGCGCGAGCCCGACTGACCCCGGGCGCAAGCCCGGGGATCACCGGGACCGACCTCCCCGTGACCCCGGGCTTGCGCCCGGGGTCGGTACATACGATCTGGTAGGCAACACAACAGCGAGGCCACATGACTTTCTCCCGACGGCTCGTGTACCCGCTGTGCCTACTCGCCGGCTCGCTGCTCGCGGTCGTGGCGGGCGCGCTCCATCCCGACATCGCGGGCCAGGACGGCCCGAGCCAGCTCGCCGCGATCGCCCAGAGCCGGGCGTGGCCCGCGATCCATTGGGCGTTCCTGTTCAGCTTCCCCCTGGCACTGCTCGGCCTGGTGGGAGTGGTGGGAAGGCACGTCGGCACGGCGGGGGAGAGCCCGGCCCGGGCCGGTGTGATGCTCGCCACCTTCGCGTACGCCTTGTGGGTGATCATCGTCGCGTTCATGGGCGGCGCGGGGTTGGCCCTGGCGCGGAGCTTCGCGACCGCCGACGCGGGCATGACCGCCACGCGGGCCGTGTTCGTGTTCGACATGCTGCGCCCCTTCGCGCTCGATGCGCAGCGCGTGGCGGGATTCGCCCTCGGGCTCGCGACGGCGCTGTTCGGCTGGGGCCTGCTGGACGGCAAGGTGCTGCCGCGCTGGCTCGGCGGCGCCGCGGTGGCGGCAGGCGGGGTGGCAATCGTGCTGGCGCTCGTCTTCCGGGAAGACACGAAGGCAGATCAGGCCGCCTTCGTGCTTCCCGTGGTGTGGCAGCTCGTGACCGGAGTGGTGATGCTGCGTCGAGTGTGACTGTCGCGGGGGCGCAACAGTAGCGCGACGCCGTACGAGGTTGGCACCTTTGTGCACGTTGTGCACCTGTGGTGATGACGCATGCGCACGATGCGCGTCCTTCGTTCACATCGGTTCCTCGTCGTCACCGCCGTCGCCACCATCGGCGCTCTGGGTGTGTGGATCCTCGCCCGTCAATCGTCCAGCCCGAATTCCGCCGTCGTCGCGCGCGTGAAGCGTGGGCCGTTCGTGGTTACCGTCACGACGGCCGGTGAGCTGCGCGCGAAAAAGTTCGTCCAAGTCACCGCGCCTCCCCAGCTGCAGCAGGCCGGCGTCTATCAGATCAAGATCGCGTCGCTCGTGCCGGAAGGCACGGTCGTGAAGCAAGGCGAGCAGGTCGCCGAGCTCGATCGTTCGGCGCTCGCCAGCAAGCTCGCCGACGTCACGCTCGCGCTCCAGAAAGCCGAAGCCCAGTACGAGCAGGCGCAGCTCGACTCGGCGCTCACCCTGTCGGGCGCGCGCGAGAGCATCCGGACGATGGAGCTGGGCCTCGAGGAGAAGAAGCTCGCCAAGGAAGAGGCCGTCTATGAGGCGCCTACCGTCAAGCGACAGGCGGAGATCGACTACGAGAAGGCGGAGCGCGCCCTGGCGCAGGCCAAGACGGATTACGAGACCAAGACCGAGCAGGCGCGCGCCAAGATGCGCGAGGTCGGTGCCGATCTGGCGCGACAGAAGAACACGCTCACGGTGGTGCAGGACGTGATGGCCGGCTGCTCGGTCAAGGCCCCTACGCCCGGCATGGTGATCTACGCCAAGGAGTGGAACGGGAAGAAGCGCACGGCGGGCTCGCAGGTGTCGTCGTGGGATCCGGCCGTCGCCACCTTGCCCGACTTCACGGACATGGAGTCCGTCACCTACGTCAACGAGATCGACGTCCGCAAGATCGCCGTCGGCCAGCCGGCAGTCATCACGCTGGACGCCGATCCGTCCAAGCGGTTCAGCGGGACCGTGTCGAGCGTCGCCAATGTGGGTGAGCAGCGCCCCAGCACCGATGCCAAGGTATTCGAAGTGAAGGTGGCGGTAGTCCAGTCGGACACGACGCTCCGGCCCGGCATGACCACGGGAAACGCGATCGAGACGCTCAAGGTGCCGGATGCCCTGTTCGTCCCGCTGGAAGCCGTGAGCAACGAGGACAGTGTGGCGCTGGTGTACCGTCTCTCGGGCGCGCGGGCCACGAAGCAGGAAGTCGTCACGGGAGCGATGAACGACGACGAAGTCGTCGTCGCACGCGGCCTGGCCGAGGGCGATCGCGTGCTGTTGACGGTGCCCCCGGGGCACGAGAAGCTCAAGCTCGCGCCCCTGCCCGCCGCCGACGTCGCGAAGCCCGCCAGCGTGACCGCGGGAAGCTCGACGCCGCCTCCCACCCCAGCGGCGAACCAGGATTGACCGGTGCGCTGGGATCGCGAAGCGCTCGCCCGGCTCCGCGGTCGGATCAGCGCGCGCCTCGGATTCAGCGTCCAGACGGCCGTCGAGGCCGTGCGGCACAACAAGCTGCGCGCCGGGCTCACGTCGCTCGGCATCCTGTTCGGCGTCGCCTCCGTGATCGCCATGCTGGCCATCGGCAAGGGCGCCGAGCGGGAGATCCTCGAGCAGATGCGCCTGCTCGGCTCCAACAACGTGGTCATCACGCCGCTGGTGGAGCAAAAGGAAGGACCGGTCGAGGACCAGCAGCCCGACAAGCAGGTCAAGAAATTCTCCCCCGGCCTCACCTACGCTGACGCGCAGGCGATCGCGCGGGTGATCCCCGCGGTCGAGGTGACGAGCGGCGAGATCGTCCTCAACACGACCATCACGCGCGAAGGGCGCCGCCGCTCGGGCAAGGTCGTGGGCGTGGATACGACTTACTTCCGCCTCACGAACCTGGGGCTGCGCCGCGGCACCTGGTTCACGCCCCTGCAGGTGGAGCGCGGCCTGCCGGTGGCCATCGTCGGCCATGCCGTGCGCACGCGCTTCTTCACTACCGAAGACCCCATCGGCAAGCCGCTCAAGGTCGGCGACACCTGGGTGACGGTGATCGGTGTGCTCGACGAGCGGCGGGTGAGCGACCAGGCGGTGCAGCGACTCGGCATCCGCGACGCCAACATGGACGTCTACGTGCCGGTGCACACGCTGCTGCTGCGGTTCCGCAACCGCGCACAGGTGACGCAGCGCGACATCGAGCTCGCGGCACGCGCGCCGGGTGCCGTCGCGCGAGATACGACCACGGAATCCGACGAGCAGCGCCGCGAGCGGAGCAACCGCAATCAGCTCGACCGGGTCATCGTGCGCGTGACCGAGTCGCAGCTCGTGCCCGGGGTAGCGGACGTGGTGCAGCGGATGCTCGCCCGCCGTCACAACGCGGTGGTGGATTTCGAGATCACGGTGCCCGAGCTGCTCCTGAAGCAGGAGCAGCGCACCAAGACCATCTTCAACATCGTGCTCGGCGCGATCGCGTCGATCTCGCTGGTCGTCGGCGGCATCGGGATCATGAACATCATGCTGGCCTCCGTGCTCGAGCGCATCCGCGAGATCGGCGTGCGTCGCGCGGTGGGGGCCACGCAGCGGGACATCCTGCTGCAGTTCCTGAGCGAGGCCGTGCTGATCAGCGTCGCGGGTGGCGTGGCCGGCATCGTCGTCGGCGCCGCACTGAGCACGGCCATCGAGCGGGTCGCGGGCATCGCCACGATCGTCTCGTGGCTCTCGGTGGTCGTCGCCTTCGGCGTCGCGATCAGCGTCGGCATCGCGTTCGGGATCGTGCCGGCTTACCGCGCCGCGCGCGCGGATCCCGTCGTCTGCCTTCGCTACGAGTGACCCCATGACCCATCGTGCCTGCAGTCGCGCCGTCCTGTCCCTTGCCTTGGCGGTCCGCGTCGGCGCGCAGCAGCCCCAGGCGGTGACGCTGCAGGACGCGGTCGCGCTGGCGCAGCGCCAGGGATACCAGGCGCGCGCCGCCACGGCGACACGCGACGCGGCGCGCTACCGCGCCCGGGCGTTCACGGCGCGCCTGCTGCCGCAGCTGTCGCTCTCGGGCATCGCCCCGAACTACAGTCGGGCGATCATTCCCGTCCTGCAACCGGACGGCCGCACCCAGTTCGTGCCGCAGCACCAGACCGACGCGTCGCTGAACATGACGCTGTCGCAGAAGCTGCCGGTCGTGGGGGGTGATCTGTTCGTGTCCTCAGCGCTGGCCCGCGTCACGGTCGCGGGTCAGCAATCGCTCGAGACCTGGTCGTCCACCCCGGTCTCGATCGGCCTGGCGCAGGACATCTTCCGGCCCAACGTGGTCGCGTGGGATCGACGCGAGCAGGCCGCGCGCGCCGAGCTCGCCGACCGGCAGTTTCTCGAAGACATGGAGAACGTCGCGCTGCAGACGAGCGAGGCGTTCTTCGACGTGTACGCGGCAAGGGTGGCGCTCGACAACGCGGAGAAGAACGCCGCGGTGAACGATACGCTGTACAAGCTCAACACCGGCCGGCTGGAGGTCGGGAAGATCGGCGAAAACGACCTGCTGCAGAGCGAGCTGGCGCTGGTCCGCGCGCGCACCACCCTGCAGAGCGCCCGGCTCGACTTCGAGCGCGCCACGGATGGCCTGCGCCTGTCGCTCGGCCTACCTGCGGGCACGGCGTTGCAAGTGGCGGTGAGCACCGTGCTGCCGGATTTCGAGGCCGACACGGCGCGCGCCGTGGCGGAGGCCCTGCGCAACCGCGCGGCGGTGAGCGATGTGGTACTACAGGATGTCCTGGCGCGGCGGCGCGTGACCGAGGCGAAGCTGGCGAGCGGCGTCGGCGCCACGGTGTCGGCCAGCTTCGGCCTCAACGCGACGGCGGCCGAGGCGAGCCTGGCGTATCAGCACCTGCTCGAAGCGCGGCAGTTCACCCTGGCGGTGCAGGTGCCCCTCGTGCAATGGGGTGCGCGCAGAGACGGCGTGCAGGCGGCCGAAGCCGACCGTGAGCGGGTGGCGAGCACCACCCAGGCGACGCTCGACCAGATCGCGCACGACGCGTACTTCGCCGCCTTGCAGCTGGCGCAAGCCCGTCGCACCGTCGCCTTGCTGGCCAAGGCCGACACGGTCGGGGCCAAGCGCTTCGAGGTGGCGTACAACCGCTACGTGATCGGGCGCATCACGCTGGACAATCTCTACATCGCCCAGACGGAAAAGGACCAGGCCCTGGCGCAGTTCGTCCAGTCGCTGCGCGGCTACTGGGAGGCCTACTACCGGCTGCGCCGCCTCACCCTGTTCGACTTCGAGACGGGCCAGGCGATCCGGCGCTGAGTCCTAGCGCGCGCGGATCCTCACGACCTGGCCGAGCCAGCCATCGGAGCTGTCCCCCGTGCGCGACAGCACCTGGAGCGTGACCACGTCGCCGGGCTTCACCTTGCGGAGCGCTTCGCGCAACGCCGCCCGCGTCCGAGTCGGGGTACCGTTCACGGCGACGATGATGTCGGGACCGAACTGGTCGTCCGAGGGGCGCAGTCGGCCGTACGCGGGGCCGTCCGGGGCCACGTCGGTGATGACCAGGCCGCCGCCGCGATCGATCACGGGCTTGAGCCGCGGGTTCTGGGCGTCGTCCTGGGTGAGGGGCTGGACCGAGATCCCCAGCATTTCCTCCTTGGTCGACGCCTCTCCCTTCGGCTTGGCGCCGGCGCTCGCGACATCGGTATCCGCCTCGCTCGGGGCGCGTGCCAGCCGCACGGTGAGCGCCTTGCGCTCGCCGCCCTGGCGCAGCACGGTGATCTGCACCGCGTCGCCGGGCTTCTTGAAGGCGACCTTCTGCTGCAACTGCGGTGTGTTGTCGATGGACTCGCCGTCCAGCGTCACGATCACGTCGCCGAGCTGGATGCCGGCCTTCTTGGCCGGGGAGTTGTCGTCGGTGAAGCTCTTCACGACCACGCCGGTGATCTGCTTGAGCCCGACGGCCGCCGCGTCGTTCTCGTCCGCGTCGACGATCCCGATGCCCATCACGGCGCGCTCGACGTGTCCCGTCTTGACGAGCTGGTCCATCACGGTGCGCGCCAGATTGATCGGGATGGCGAAGCCGTAGCCCGCGTAGAACCCGGTCTCGCTCGCGATGGCCGAGTTGATGCCGATCACCTGGCCGCGGATGTTGACGAGCGGCCCGCCCGAGTTGCCGGGGTTGATGGCGGCGTCGGTCTGGATGAAATCCTGAATGGCGTAGCGCGTCTGCTGCAGCCCGGCGAGGAGCCGCCCCTTGGCGCTGACGATGCCGGCCGTCACCGTGAAGGCGAACGCCTCCCCCAGCGGGTTCCCGATGGCGAGCGCCCACTCGCCCACGCGGGTCGAGTCCGAATTGCCGAACTGCACCGTGGGCAAACCACGCGTGTCGATCTTGATGACGGCGACGTCGGTGTTGGGATCCGTCCCGACGACCTTGGCCGTGAACTCGCGCTTGTCGTACAGCTTCACGGTGACCTTGTCGGCGCCGGCGACGACGTGGTTGTTCGTGAGGATATAGCCGTCGCCCGAGACGATGAACCCCGAGCCGGAGCCCTGCTCGACCTGCGGCCGCCGGCGGAGGTTGGGGAAGAAGTCCTCGAACCCCGGCGGCAGCCGCTGGTCCTGAGCGCGCTCGACGTGCTGCGATCGGATGAATACGACAGCGGGTTTCACGTGCTCGGCCACGGCGACGAACGCGTCGCCCAGGTCCGCCGTCGACTTGAGCGCGGGCGGCGGCAACCGCGGCGCCGCGGCCTGCGCGGCGGCGATGGACTCCGTCGCCCCGCTCCGGTTGGGCAGACTGAGCGTGGAGGCGAAGGCCAACCCGAACACGAACGCAATCGCCACCAGGGTCCCGAACTTCAACCAATCCCGCGTACGTACCGACATCGCCGTTTCTTCCGTAAGTAGAGGTTACTTTTTCTTGTCGTCGTCCACGATCTCGTAGTCCGCGTCGACGACGTTGTCTTTCTTCTCGGCCGTGGCGCCTTCCGGGCCGCCGGTCGGCGGCTCCGCGCCCGCGCCCGGAGCGCCGGCCCCGCGCTGCGCCGCGTACAGCGACGCGCCCGCGGCGGAATACGCCTGCTGCAGCTCCTCCAGTGCCCGGGAGATCTCGTCGCCGTTGCCGGAGCGGAGAGCCTGCTT
>Ga0209059_1000261_pt1 | contig 23413 bp, 22 predicted proteins | sample GraSoiAngelo_151_FD_186165 | JGI IMG/M metagenome (GOLD analysis project Ga0209059, IMG submission 186165) | Grasslands soil microbial communities from the Angelo Coastal Reserve, California, USA - 14_1009_12_20cm (SPAdes) (version 2) | ecosystem: Environmental > Terrestrial > Soil > Grasslands ...
GCCGAAATGAGCTGGCGCCTTGAGCGGCTGCAGTGGGTCTATTAGACTAGTCTCAGGCTAGTCTAATATCGGCGATCAGCTATGCCCGACGAAATCGGCGCCTACGAAGCGAAGACTCACTTGCCCGCCCTGCTGGAACGGGTTCAGCGCGGCGAGCACATCACGATAACCAAACACGGCAAACCGATCGCTAGGCTCGTCCCGATTCGGCGCGGCGCCGCAGACCATCGAGGCGATATCGTGGAGCGGCTCAAGGAATTCCGCAAAAGCCACACGCTCGATGTCCCGGTCCGACAGCTAATTGAACAAGGCCGCCGGTGATAGAGCTTGTGCTCGACGCCTCGGTAGCTCTCGCCTGGTGCTTCGATAACGAGGCCACGGAGGCGGCCGACCATGTATTGGAGCGTGTTGCCCACGATACCGCCTCAGTCCCCGCCATATGGCATGTGGAGGTCGCTAATGTGCTCGCGCTCGCCGAGCGCCGGCGACGCATCACGAGGGCGCGAAGCGCCGAATTCATCGCGTTAATCGAGGAGCTCGAGATCATCGTCGACGAAGAGACGCCGTTGCGGGCCTTCACGCGAACCCTCGATCTTGCGCGAGAAGAACGGCTGACAGCTTATGACGCGAGCTACCTCGAACTTGCGATGCGGCTCGGGCGGCCTCTTGCGAGCAAGGATCGCGATCTTTGCGATGCGGCGGAGCGGGTAGGCGTTACGGCGATCAGGGCCGGGTGAGTCCCTTATACTCAGAGGAGTCATTACCCAGATGAGGGGGCGGTGAACACCGCGCGAGCGCCGAAGCCGATGTCCGCGTTTTTCTCTCCCTATCGGCATGAATTTGTGCGCCTCGGCGTCTGCGTGCCGCAAGTTGCGGTCGCCGAGCCGGCGAAGAACGGCGACCAGGTGCTCGATCTGCTGACGAAGGGTGACAAGGCCGGGGTCGCGCTGATGGTCTTCCCCGAGCTGGGCCTGTCAGCCTATGCGATCGACGATCTGTTGTTTCAGGACGCGGTGTTCGATGCCGTGGTCGGGCAGATCGCGCGGCTTATCACCGCCAGCAAAAAGCTGAACCCGGTGTTTGTCGTCGGCGCGCCGCTTCGCTGGCGGGGGAGTCTCTATAATTGCGGCGTCGCGATCCATCGCGGCCGGTTGCTCGGCATCGTGCCAAAGGTGTTTCTGCCGAATTACCGTGAGTTCTACGAGCGCCGGCATTTTACTTCGGGCGAGGGCATGCGTGGCGCGGCGATGGCGCTCGCCGGACAGGAGGCGCCGTTCGGCATCGATCTCTTGTTCGCGGCGGGCGGTCCGAACGCCTTCAGCTTTCATGTCGAGATCTGTGAAGATTTGTGGGTGCCGCAGCCGCCAAGCGCGCAAGGTGCGGCGGCGGGCGCCGAGATCCTGCTCAACCTGTCGGCCAGCAACATCGTCATCGGCAAGGCGCAGATGCGGCGGCTGCTCTGCGCTTCGCAATCGGCGCGTTGCCTCGCGGCCTATGCCTATTCCGCCGCCGGCGCCGGGGAGTCGACAACCGATCTTGCCTGGGATGGGCAGGCCGGCATTTTCGAGATCGGCGACATGCTGGCCGAAACCGAGCGGTTCAGCGCGACACCGCAGATGGCGGTCGCCGATGTCGATGTCGGGCGCATCCGGCAGGAGCGCATGCGCATGAACACCTTCGGCGATAATGCGCGGCTGATCGGGGAGGCTTCGCCGCCGTTTCGCCGCGTCGAATTCGATTTCGCCGCGCCTTCCGGCGATCTCGAATTGCATCGCAGGGTCGAGCGCTTTCCGTTTGTGCCGGCCGATCCGGCGATGCTCGCGGATAATTGCTACGAGGCCTACAACATCCAGGTTCAGGGCCTCTCGCAGCGTCTCGCGGCGACCGGGCTCAAGAAGCTCGTCATCGGCGTCTCGGGCGGGCTCGATTCGACGCAGGCGCTGATTGTTTCGGCGCGCGTGATGGACCGGCTCGGGCTCCCGCGGGTGAATGTGCTCGCCTACACGCTGCCCGGTTTTGCCACCAGCACGCAGACCAAGGCGAATGCCTGGCGGTTGATGCGGGCGCTCGGCGTCACCGGTGCCGAGATCGACATCCGCCCGGCGGCGCGCCAGCTGCTGACCGATATAGGTCACGCTGCGGGCCGCGGCGAAGCCATCTACGATGTGACCTACGAGAATGTTCAGGCCGGGCTGCGCACCGATTATCTGTTCCGGCTCGCGAACAACAACGGCGCGATCGTCGTCGGCACAGGCGACCTCTCGGAATTGGCGCTGGGCTGGTGCACCTATGGTGTCGGCGATCAGATGTCGCACTACAACCCGAACGCCTCGGTGCCGAAGACTCTGATCCAGCACCTGATTCGTTTTGTCGCGGCGAGCGGCGATGTCAATCAGGAGACCGCCGCGGTGTTGCACGATATTCTCGCGACCGAGATCTCGCCGGAACTGGTGCCCGCCGGCGAGGACGGCGCGATCCAGTCGACCGAGAGCATTGTCGGCCCCTATGCGTTGCAGGATTTCAATCTGTTCTATGCGACCCGCTATGGCTTCGCGCCGTCGAAGATCGCCTATCTCGCCTGGGATGCCTGGCACGACCCGAAGCGTGGCGTGTGGCCGCCCAATATCCCGGACAGCGCGCAGCGCGCTTACGGACTTTCCGAGATCAAGAGCTGGCTCCGCGTGTTTTTGCGGCGATTTTTCGAGCAGAGCCAATTCAAGCGCTCGGCTCTGCCGAACGGCCCGAAGATCTCGTCGGGCGGCTCCCTGTCGCCGCGCGGTGATTGGCGCGCGCCGTCCGATGCGCATGCCGCAGTCTGGCTCGATGAACTGGACAAGAACGTTCCCGACACCGAATAACCGGGCTGCAGGCGTCTGATGTGGTGGCTGCAGGCGGCACAGGCTTGGCTGCCGACCATCGCCGTTGGCGTGATGGCGGCGCTCGCCTTTGTCGCGACGCTCGCCCAGGCGCCGCGCGCCGCCAAGCTGCCATGGATCGCGACCGTGCTTGTCTGCGGCGTCCTCGCGACCGCCGCTTCGGCGTGGCAGCAGAGCCGCGAACTCGAACAATTGCGCGAGCTCTCCTCGCATCTCAACGCGCTCGCCCGATTATTGCCGGGCGCGCCGCCGGCCAACCCGGAGCAAACCGTCGATAGCCTGACGAGCTCGCTGTACACCCTGAATTCACGGATCGGCGAATTGCAGGCCCAGATCGATGTGCTGCGGGAGAAGGCAAAGACCCGCTCGATCGAGAGCGACACGGCGAAGAAGCTCGAGGATTACCTGCGCCCATTCGGCAGCCATCGTGTCGTCGTGTCGTGCGTCCCCGGCGACCCCGAAGCCTTCACCTATGCCAACCAGATCACCAACATCCTACGGAATGCCGGGTGGGATGCGCATGGGCCGGAGACAACGGCGATCTTTGGCGACGCCCCGGCGATGGGGATCAGGCTCTTTGTGCGCAGCGGCGTCGCGCCGGATACCGCCAAGGTCCTGCTCGACGCGTTCTCGCGCTTCGACATCCCGTATAAGAGCGGCACCACCTCGAACGACATGATCCCCGACAACACGACGGTCGAGCTGTTCGTGTCACACAAACCTTGAGGCTCACCCGATGTCCTCCGACCGCATTCGTCTGAGCGTCGACGAGGCCCGCGCGCTCGGCGAGCGCGCCTTGCGCGGCATCGGCTACAGTGACGAGGAGGCGCGCATCATCGCCGATCACGTCATCGACGCGGCGCTGTGCGGCTACGAATATTCCGGCCTTGCGAAGATCCTGAACATCCCGGAGCACCCGCGATTTGCGCAGCCGCGCCGGCCGATGCGGGTCGTCCACGAGACCGATGTCTCGGCGCTCTACGACGGCGGCAACAATAACGGCATGATCGCGATGTACCACGCCGCCAACGCCGCGATCGCGAAGGCGGCGGCGCATGGCGTTTCGGTGATCGGCGTCAGCGACAGCTGGATGAGCGGGCGCAGCGCCTATTTTGTCGAGATGATCGCACGCGCCGGTCTGGTCGCGATCCACACCGCGAGCAGCGGCGCGGCTGTGGCGCCGCACGGCGGCAGCCAGCCGGTGCTTGGCACAAATCCGATCGCCTTTGCGCTGCCTGGGGCCGACGGGCCGCTCGTTCTCGACATGGGCACCTCGGCCTTTATGGGCACCGACCTCGCCTTGCGCGTGCGCCTTGGGACGCCATTGCCTGAAGGCGTCGCGATCGACCCCGACGGCAACCCGACGCGCGACGCCAAGGCGGCGCGGGATGGCGCGCTGTTGCCCTTCGGCGGGCATAAGGGCTTTGGGCTCGGGTTGATCGTCGCGGCGTTTGGGCTGCTCGGCGGCGGGGCGCTTGGGCCGGACAAGAGTGACGGCTATGTCTTTATCGCGTTCCGCCCCGATCTCCTGGTGCCGCTCGCCGACCTCGAACGCGAGCTCGCGGCGCTGATCGCGCGGGTGAAAGCAGTGCCGCCGCTCCCCGGCTTTAGCGAAATCCGCATCCCCGGCGAGCAATCGGCCAAGAACCGTGCTCGCCTCGCGCGGGAGGGGCTCGATATCGATCGGCTGGTGTTCGACCGGCTCGCCGCGCTTGCCGGGATCAACGAACGAGGCCAAGCCCAATAATGCCGATGACGATCAGGTAGATCGCGACGATGTAGTTGAGGATGCGCGGCACCAAAAGGATCAGCACGCCGGCGATCAAGGCGACGAGCGGCTGCAGATGGGCGAGGCTTAGGGTCATGGCTTCCCTCCGGTGAAGCGGCTGGTCGGGGCTGCGTTGTAGGTTCGGCCGCTCAGCCAAGCCGGCCGAGCTGTTCGAACGTCAGAAAAACGATGGCACCGAGCGCGACCGCCAAGAGCAGCCAGCGGAACGCGGCGCTCGGGCCGGTGAGTACCGGGATTTCCTCGTTGGCGACCTGCCGCTGCCATACGCGCTCGGCGCGGTCGATCATCAGTCGGGCTTCTTCGGCGCTGGCGGGCGGCGTCTCGCGCTCCACCGGTCGCCGTTGCGATTCCATCTGCCGGTTCCCCCTTGATCTCGATTGCACCCAATTTCTGTGCGGCAATCGGCTGTGCTCTCCGCGGACAGGTCGGTGCGCATCCGGGTTTTCATCCGCTGCAGGACGCGGGCTCGAAAATCCGCTTGCAGTTGCGCACCGCCATACCAATAAACGTCAAGCGCGACGAGGAAGGTCCAAATGCGCGCGGTAATTATTCCATTACTGTTTCTTGCTGTAATGACGGCCGGGGCGGGTGCGCGCGGCGAGACCGGGGGTAGTGTGTTCATCGAGGAACTGACCTGGACGGAGCTGCGGGACCAGATCGCGGCCGGCAAGACGATCGCCATCGTGCCGATCGGCGGCACCGAGCAGAACGGGCCGCATATGGCGATCGGCAAGCACAACCTTCGGGTGAAGCTCCTTGCCGGAAAGATCGCGGCGGCACTGGGAACGGCGCTTGTCGCGCCCGTGTTGGCCTATGTGCCTGAAGGCGAGGTGGACCGGCCATCGGGGCATCTCCGCTTTCCAGGCACGATCACAGTTCCCGAAGACACGTTCGAAAAAACCATCGAGTCGGCCGCTCGGAGTCTGCAGTTGCACGGGTTCCGCGACATCGTTTTTCTCGGCGATCACGGCTCGACCCAGCCCGGGGAAGAGGCGGTGGCGCGACGGCTCAATCGCCTGTGGGCCGGGAAGCCGGCGCGCGCTCATGCCGTTGTCGAATATTACCGGGCGAGCGAAGCCGGGTTTGCGCGTCTGCTCGAAAGCCGCGGCTATCCGGCGAGCGAGGTGGGCACCCATGCCGGGCTGGCCGACACCGCGCTGATGATTGCGCTCGACCCCGCGCTGGTGCGCACGGACCGGCTGCGGCCGGGCGACGGTGTGAATGGCGACCCGCATCGGGCCACCGCCGAATTGGGCGCGCTGGGTGTTGACCTGGTTGTCGACGAGACCGTGGCCGCCATCAAACAAGCGGTCACGCGGCATTGAGCATGGCCTCATTGAGGATGAAATAAGAAACAAATGACCCCACGCGCTAAGCTTCTTTCCACAGTGGCGCTGAGCCTCGCGCTCGGGCTCGGCATTTGGGCGGCGCATGCCGACCCGCCCGGCGGGACGCTCGACACCTTTCCCGGCATGCCGCCCGTCACCGATCCGGTGAACCTCTATCGGGGCGCTGCCGCCGGCGAGTTGAGCCCGGCCGCGGCCGAGGCCCTGCCGCGCGTCTATGTGCCGAACCTGCGATCGAACGACGTCTATGTCATCGATCCCGTGGCGCTCCGGGTCGTCGACCGGTTCCGTGTCGGGGGTCAGCCGCAGCACATCGTCCCGTCCTGGGATCTGAAGACCCTGTGGGTCAACAATAACGGGCTGCGCGGTCCGCAAGGCAGTCTGACGCCGATCGATCCGCGAACCGGCAAGCCGGGTCAGCCGATCGCGGTGGAGGATCCCTACAACCTCTATTTCACGCCGGATGGCCGCTCCGCGATCGTCGTCGCGGAACGGCTCGAGCGGCTCGATTTCCGCGATCCGCACACGATGGCGTTGCAGGGATCGCTGCCGACCCCGGGCTGCGCCGGCGTCAACCACGCCGATTTTGCGCTCGACGGCAAATACGCGGTCTTCACCTGCGAGTTCGGCGGCGGCGGGCTGATCAAGGTCGATCTCGTCGAGCGCAAGGTGGTCGGACATCTCAACCTGACCCGCACGAACCTGATCACCCAGGCGGCGCTGGCAGCGCCCGATGACGAGCCGGTCGATGCCAGCTTGCCCGGCGCGACCCTGAGCGATGCGACCGTAACCGACGCGATCTTGCCTGGCGCGGCGTTCTGCGGGAGCGGGGTCAACGCGTTTGGCAGCATGCCGCAGGACATCCGCGTTTCGCCCGACGGCAAGCTCTTTTATGTCGCCGACATGATGGCCGACGGCGTCTACGTGGTGGATGGCGAGGAATTCAAGCAGGTCGGCTACATCCCGACCGGGGTCGGCACCCACGGCCTTTACCCGAGCCGCGACGGTACCAAGCTCTACGTCGTCAACCGCGGCTCGCATGATGTGCGCGGCCGGCGCCGGGGTCCGGGCAGCATCTCGGTCCTCGATTTCGCGACCCAGGAAGTCGTCGCCAACTGGCCGATCCCGCGCGGCGGCAGCCCCGATATGGGGAATGTCAGCGCCGACGGCCGCTTCCTGTGGCTGTCGGGGCGCTACGACAATGTCGTCTATGTTATCGACACCACGATGGGCGGCGTCGCGACAATCCCGGTCGGCACCGAGCCGCACGGGCTGACCGTGTGGCCGCAGCCCGGCCGCTACTCGCTCGGCCATACCGGGAATATGCGCTAGGCGTTTGGCGTCAGCCGGCGCCCGAAACCAAATCTTAACGACGGCGGCCCGAAGATCGCGGCAAATCCGCGAGAAGGGTTTGCCATGCGTCTCACCTTAGCGCTGTTCGTGCTGATTATTGCCGCCGATCCCGGCTTTGCGCAGAGCGTGCCGAATTACGACACGACCGCCTATTGCAAGTCCGCCTCGGGCGACAGCACTCAGCTCCGGAAGAACTGCCAGGACATGGAGGACCGCGCCAAGACGGCGGTAAAGCATGCCGAGGTCCCGTCCGACATCATGCAGCGCTGCAGCAAGATCAACGGCAAGAACGGAAATTATGCGTGGCTGCAGGCCTGCATCACCGCTGAAGAAACGGTCAAAGATGCGGGCGCGGCGACGCCGACGCGGACCGACCTGTCCTACGATCCGTGGAACGAGACGCGCAAAGCGAAGATGCGCGCGGCAAGCGGCAACCGCGATGCTGCCGCCATCGACGTTTGCCCGCCGCCGCATAAGGTGACGCGCGACGGCTGCCAGTAAGCTCGCCGCCACAAGCCGCCGCCCCGTTAAACCGAGCCGGATCGTCGGAACGGAACCGAAGGCCGCGGCAGCGCCCAGCCTGTTCGCGTTCCGGCTGCGACAAAACGACTGACATTTCCGTTTAGCCTCCCTACACTCGGGGATAAGGCCCAGCCGAAATCGGGCCAGACCGAACAGAGAGGTGGGCGATGGCGGCGATTGATGCTGGGCGCGTGGCGTGGTGGCGCGAGCCTACCAAGGACCAATGGTATGCGTGGTGGGCGGCCTGGCTGGGCTGGACGCTCGACGCGTTCGACTTCACCGTCTTTCTGCTGATCATCAAGCCGATCGCCGACGAATTCCAGGTTCCGACGACCGAAGTCACGATCGTCTTCACGCTGACCTTGTGGATGCGGCTGGTCGGCGCCGTCGCATCGGGCTGGCTCGCCGACCGTATCGGCCGCAAGACGCCGCTGATGATCTCGATCTTCTGGTACTCGATTTGCAATTTCATCGCGGGCTTCTCGCCGACTTTCCTCTTCCTGCTGATCTTCCGTACCCTCCTCGGCATCGGCATGGGCGCGGAATGGCCGGCAGGCGCGGCGCTTGCGATGGAGCAGTGGCCGATCCGCACGCGCGGCTTTATGAGCGGCGTGTTGCAGGGCTCGTGGAGCATCGGCTTTCTGCTGTCGAGCGTCATCTACGGGCTGTTCTACGACTACATCGGCTGGCGCGGCATGCTGTGGATCGGCGTGTTGCCCGCGCTGTCGATTGTCTGGATCCGCTATTACGTCAAAGAGCCCCCGGTCTGGGTCGAGAACCGGCGCCAGCAGCGCGCCGAAAAGCGCGAGGTTCGCGCCCCGCTGATCAAGATTTTCCAGCGGGGGATGATCGCCAACACGCTCCTGGCATGCTGGTGGATGGCGAGCAACTTCGTCCTCTACTATTCGATCTGGGCGTTGTTCGCGACGCATCTGCAGGCCGACCTCAAACTGACGACGATGGGCACGGCCGTGCCGTTCATGGTCGCCAACATCCTCAGCTTCCTCGGCATGTCGTTCTGGGGGTGGACGGCGGACTTCATCGGCCGCCGCTGGGCGATGATGATCCCGGCGGCGATCGCGATCCCGATCGCGCCGATGTATTTGTTCACCAGCGATCCATTCTGGATCACCGTGGGTTTCGGGCTGCAGGGCGCGTTTGGCGGCGCGCTCTATAGTCAGCTGCCGGCCTATCTGTCGGAGCGCTTCCCCACCGAGGTGCGCGCCACATCGAGCGCCTTCTGCTACCACCAGGGGGCGATCCTCGGCGGGTTGGTGGCGCCGGTGCTGGCCTATTTCGCGACAACCTACAATGTCGGCTATGCCGTCCCGATGCTGGTCGGGACGGTTGTTGCCGCGTTCAGCGTCGTCGTCGCGCTGCTGCTCAGCCCGGAGACGAAGGGCAAGGAGCTGGTGGCCGATCTCGTCGTGGCGTAGCGGCATCGCGAGGCCCGGCGCAATCGCGCCGGGCCCGCTTCTCGGGCGCCAGATAGGCACCTGCTCGACTGCCGCTCGCGATGGCGCTGCCCAGCGCAGCGCGCCCGCCGACCCGCGACTGCGCTGCTTCGTTTACAACTCTTCACCGTTACGATACCCGCGGTACATCAGCGGGTTACATCGGGGCCTTTATCCTAAGTTAATCGCGAAACCCAACACGGGCGCGAAAACGAGGGATGAGGGCAACGCAATGACCGACTACGCTCGGCTGCTCGAAGCGGAAATTCCGCGGCTGCGCCGCTATGCGCGGGCGCTGACCCGGGACGTGACACGCGCGGACGATCTCGTCCAGAGCTGCCTGGCCCGCGCGGTCGCCAAGCAGCATCTCTGGCAGCCCGGCACGGATTTGCGCGCTTGGCTGTTCACGATCCTGCACAATCAGTACGTCAACGATGTCCGGCGCTCGGTGCGCGAAGCCGACACCATCGAACTCAGCGAAGCGCCGCAATTAACGGTTCAGTCGAATGCGATCGCGTCCCTGGAGTTGCGTGACCTCGAAACTGCGCTTGGCAAGTTGCAGCCGGAGCAGCGCGAAGTGATCCTTCTCGTCGGGCTCGAAGGCATGGCTTACGAGGAAGTGGCCGCAGTCCTCGAAATACCGGTCGGCACGGTGCGCTCGCGTCTGTCTCGTGGCCGTGACCAGCTGCGCCTGCTGATGGGCATGGAGGCAAAGAACGAGCGGTTGCGCGCCGCTTGAAGTCGCGCCAGCGGGTCGAGTGCCGCGTTGCAGGCATGATGCGCGGCGGTGAATACGAGGGGGAGTTCGGCGGTGAATACGAGGGGGAGTTCGGCAAAGCTCGCAAATAGGGCGGGGAGGAAGGCGGTTTATTCCAATGGACGCTCACAATCTCCGAGCGCGTGCGCAACGATGTTGGGAATTGCTTCGGCTTGCGGTCAAACCGGAGGTCAAGGAACAGCTTCGCGAGTGGGCGGAAGACTTTGAAGCCGAGGCCGCGGCGAAGGAGAGGAAGGAAAGGTAAGCTCCAGCAGCGCCTGTCGCGCCGGGCGTTTCTCGCAGGAAATGAGGACGAAGTTACGGTTTCGGGCCGCTTGTCGCTGATAATCCCGCTGGCTATAGTCCGGAATGTAACAAGATTCCGGCACGCGATCCCTGTCGCGATCGTCTGGAACCGATAGCGGGAGGAGCGTCATGGCGGTAGCCGCGGATACGGCAAATACGGTCGCTTGGTGGAAGGAGCCGACCAAGGACCAATGGCTCGCCTGGGTGGCGGCCTGGCTCGGCTGGACCCTCGACGCGTTCGATTTCACGATCTTTCTGTTGATCATGGTGCCGATCGCGAAGGAGTTCCAAGTCCCGCTCGTCGATGTCACCTTTGTGTTCACCGTGACGCTGTGGCTGCGTTTGGTGGGCGCCACGGCATCGGGGTGGCTGGCCGATCGGGCCGGGCGGAAATTGCCGCTGATGATCTCGATCCTCTGGTACTCGATCTGCAACTTCATCGCCGGTTTTTCACCGAGCTTCTGGTTTCTGTTCCTGTTTCGCGCGCTGCTCGGCATCGGGATGGGCGCGGAATGGCCGGCCGGCGCTGCGCTCGCGATGGAATCCTGGCCAACCCGCTCGCGCGGCTTTATGAGCGGGGTGCTGCAGGGCTCGTGGGGCCTCGGCTTTGCGCTATCGAGCGCCGCTTACGGTTTGCTCTACGAGGCGATCGGCTGGCGCGGCCTTTTATGGCTCGGCGTGCTGCCCGCCTTGGTCGTCCTGTGGGTCCGCAAATACGTCAAGGAGCCCGAGATCTGGAAGCAAAACCGGGAACAGCAGCGTCAGCAGAAGCGGGAAGTTCACCTGCCGCTGATTGAGATTTTCCGCTGGCGCGTGCTGCCGAACACGCTGACGGCCTGTCTGTGGATGGGCAGCGGCTTTGTCTCCTATTACACAATTTTCGGTCTGTTCCCGACGCATCTGCAGAAGGATCTCGGGTTTGGTCCGGGAGACGTGGCGCTTCCGATCCTGCTGTCGAACCTGATGCTGTTTGTCTCGAACTGCATCTGGGGCGCGGTCGCCGACAAGATCGGCCGGCGCTGGGCGATGATCATCCCGGCGGCGATCGGCATCGTCGTGACGCCGTTCTATCTCGGCTTCTTCACCACCAGCTATGTCGTGCTGGTTGGGGCCTTTATCGTGCAGGGCTTTTTCGCCGGCGCGGTGTACGGCCAGAACCCGAGCTATCTGAACGAGCGCTTCCCGACCGAGGTGCGCGCGACGGCGGCCGGCTTCTGCTATCACCAGGGCGCGATCTGGGGTGGCCTCGTCGGGCCGTTGCTGGCGGCCTGGGCCGCGACAATGCCCGACGGCTTTACGATGCCGATGCTGATCATCACGGTCGCGAGCGAGATCGTGTTCATCATCGCATTGCTGCTCGGGCCGGAGACAAAGGGCAAGGAGCTGGGCTCCGAGCTCCAGCTGGCGCACGCACCGGCTGCGAGCGACTGAGGACACGCGCTTCCGCGCGCATCTCGCGACAGCCTCTCCCGATCTCGGGAGAGGCTGTTTTTTTCAGCGAGGCAATGCCGCGAAGTGCGGCGTCATGACGAGGGTAACGGCGCTGCGGTACTCGGTGACCGGATAGCCGAACCACGGATAGCTCGGCCGGACCGCAGGCGGCACGACTGCCTCGGCGTCGGCGAAGCCGGGGCGGCGGCATTGCGCCAGTACAGGGACCGTGTCGATGGGCACGATGGCGATAGCCGGGGTTGGCTCTGCCGTCGCAATCGGTTGGCCGCCCCGGCTCAACACGCATGACGCGCCCGGCGGGGCGGTGTCGACGAGGATTTCGGTGCCCTTCGGGGGCATGCCGCAGCCCGCGACGGTGGTGAGGCCGAGAACGGTAAAGATCAGTTTGCGCCACATGCCGAACCCGAGCTCCGCGAGCTGCTGTGGCCAGCAATGTACACCGAATTTCCGCTACTAAAATCCCTTTGCCCGCGATCGGCCCGGGCACCCGCGGCTTTGAGAGCGGCGATCGGTAAGATGCGGGTGGCCGGGACAAGCCCCGCCACGGGAGTTTGTCCCGGATGTTGGCGCGGGCTAGCCCGGCGCGCCTTCGGACCGCCAGACCTTGCTGGCGATCGGCCCGGTATCGCCGACTGTCTCGACAAAATGCACGCGGTCACCGACCTCCAGCTCGTCGAAATCGCGCTGCATCAGACTGTTGCGGTGGAAATAGAGCTGCGTCCCTTCATGCGTCAGGATAAAGCCGTGATCTTCGTTCGGGTAAAGCTGTGAGACTTGCCCCGCGAAGGGCGCGTCGTGCAGCTTCACCTCGCCGCGCTGCTTGCGTTTGAAGTCGAGGAGCCGCCGCTCCGCGGCCTTGAAGGCGTTGCGCAACGCGATACCGGCATCGGGGTCGGTGAATTTCTCGGCATGGTGCGGTTCGTGGCTGACCGCGATCTCGTTTCCCGGCACACGCATGTCGATGTGCACATCATAGAGGTTGCCGGTCTGATGCCGCCGGTGCAGCTGCTCGACCGAGACGCGGCAGCCGATCAGATGTTCGTAAAGGCGGTCCAGCTTGCCGACGCGCTTTCGAATGTCGCCCTCCAGCGTGGGCGAGGACGGCATGTTATGAAATACGATCTCGAGCGGTGTATCCATCGCGCTTCTTCTCCAATCAGTAGCGCAGGATCGCGGCGGCCGGGCCGGTCGGCGGGAGCTGGGTGCGATCGACGAGCGTGACGTTGCCCCCCTGGCGCAATGTCATCAGCGCGGCGTAATCGAGGAGATCATCGTCGCCCTCCCTCGGGTCGCGATGTGCAATGACGCGGTCATGCGCTTCGTCGAACGATCCCCATAAGGGCTGGCCCTCGCACAGGAACAGACGATCGATGCGGCCGTAGCGCGCCGCCTTGACGATCTCCTCGGGCGTCGCCGTCGCCTTGCCGTTGTTGCCGAGCAGCGTCTGCAGACGTCCGAGCCATTCAGCGCGCGCTTCGTCCTCGCGCGGCGCGAAAACGGCGCAGGCCTTTTTGTGCAGCTCGTCGCTCGGCATCGCGTCGGGAAATTCGAGGACACCCTCCGGCAGCAATTCCTTCCATTTCGCGATCTCGCGGAAATGACCCTGGATCTTCGGCTCGGCGGCGAGGATGACGGGCGCCGGCTGACGCTTGATGACCGGCTCGACCGCGGCGGCAATCCGGCGCAGCAATTCGATTAGCTGCGTCTTGTGCAGCTCACCGGGCGTCTCGCCGAAGGCCTGCGTGTTGGCAACCCCGCCGGAAGCACGCAGGTTGCGCCCGGTCGGGCTCGCCTTGTGGGCTTCCTCGTATTCCGTCTCGTTCCAGATCTCGGAAATGCCTTGCGGCAGGTCGAGCCCGGTGACCCCGGCAAAGGTCCACCGCGAACCCTGATAGAGACGGGTGCGGGCGGCGCTCACCGTCAATACCCAGAACGAGCCGGCCCCGTCGAGCAGCCGCAGCAGCGGCTTGATGCAGAAATGGCTGGCGATTGTCAGCTCCTCGGGGACGGCGACCGGCACTTTGTGGATCCGCTCGAACCCCGTCCCGAGAAAGATCGCCAGCCCTTGCTCTTGATGGCGCCAGAATTCTTCGTCATCGACGAGCCGGCGAGCCGGCCGCAGCAGCGTATCGATCTCCGGTCCACGCATATCGCAGGAAGCGAGCCGTTTCGCCGCTTCAGACAACAAATTGCGCAGCCGAATCGCGTCCTGGCGGACTTCGCGCCCGACCGGATGGGTCGGCAGATAGATCGAAATGGCGGGGCTTTTGTCGAAGGCGAGCAATTCGTCCATGTCGTGTCGGAGGAACATGGCGGGACCTCGGATGAAACAGCCTCTGCTGTCCCAACCCGCAGGGCGCGCGGTTTGTTCCGGTATCGTCCTGGGCGAAAGCGTCGGCGTGTGCGGTCGCGGCGGGCGTTATTTCCGCCCGCCGCTCGCGATCATTGGTGCTTCTCCTCCTTGCCCGGCGGGCCACCCTTTGCCGGCGGAGCGCCCTTCGGAGGCGGCGGCGGCGCGGCCGGGCGCGCGACAGCGGCGGGGGCCGGAGCTGGCGCATGCGCTACCTGCGGCGCCGGAGGGGGCGCGGCCGGCGGGCCGCGGAACACCTGCGGCGGTGCTGCGGGCGGCGGCGCCGGATGGGGCGGCGGCGGTGGCGCGGCATGCACGATCTGCGGTGGCGGAGCCGGATGCGGGGCGGGTGGCGGGGCCGCGTGCACCGCCTGCGGTGGCGCCATATGCGGCGGTTCGCGCATCTGCGGCGGGGCGGCGCGCATCACCTGCGGCGGAGGGGCGGCATGCGGCGGCTCATGCATCGCCGGCGGCGGACCCTTCGGCGCGGGAGGCGGTGTGTGCGCGGCCTGCGGCTGCGGCCCCATGCGCATCGGACCATGCACCGCGTTTGGCGGGGGTTCGCGGGAGGCTTCAAAGCGCCCCGGCGCGCCCGGTTGGTGCGCCGGTGCGGCCGGTTGGTGCGCCGGTGCGGCCGCGGGTGCGGCAGGTGGGACATGCGCGACGCCCGGACCCGTGTGCTCGGGACCCGCTTTGTGCTCGGGACCCGCTGCCGGCGGCGGAAGATGTGCAACACCTGGTCCTGCGGCGGTTGGAGCGGGTTCGTGACCCTTGCCGGGGCCGGTCGGCGCGGTCGCTACACCGGGGCCGGACGGCGCTTGCGCCGTGCCGGGCACGGCACCCGGCGGTGCATGACCCTTGCCCAAGATCGTCGGCGCGGGGGCGATTGGGGTTCCCGCCGTAGCCGGGCCGCGCGGCGCGCCGCCTGTGCCTGGCGCCTTCGCAAAAGCCGGGGTCAGCTGCGGCGGGCGCACGCTGACCGGCGCCTGCCTCGCGGCTTGCTGGACGATTTGCTGCGGGATCTGCCGTGCCGCCGGAGCGACCGGCGCGGCATTCGTAAAGACGCGCGCCGGTACGATTGTCGCCGCGCCGCGGTTTGCGAAATTCTGGCTCGCGACCTGCGGCGGCGGATCGGCGGCGCCGCGGCTGCCGGCCGCGCTGGTCATCTGATTGATCGTCGTGATGTTGACATTGGCGATGTTGACGTTGCGGATATAGCCCGCGTTGCGCGTGTAGCTTGGCCAATAGACTTCGCCCGGCGCCAGCGGAAACCAGCCGACCGCCGGCCCGACACTGGGCGCGTCCCAGTAGCCCACACCGGGCTCGCCGACAAAGGCGACAAGCGCCGGCGCATAGACCGGCATCGGCACAAACTCGCCGGGGACCCAGGCCCATTGGTCTTCGACCATCGCCCAGCGCCCGTAATGGAACGGCGCAAAGCCCCAGGGCTCGTCATCGACCCAGCTCCAGCCCCAGGGCTCGACCCAGACCCAATGCCCTTCGCGATACGGAGCCCAGCCCGACGCGACGCGGCGCGGGAACCAGACCTCGCCATATTGCGGGACGGCGCGCCAGGAGCCGTACTCGTCGAGCTCCTCATAGCCGGTCATCTGCGGCGACACGTGATACGGGGCCGCGAGGCGGCGCTCGTCATAATCGCGCGAGCGGCACCATTTTGTGAACGCGTCGCTCGTCGCGCGCTCGGTCGCCGCGGTCAGCGTCTGCGTCCCGCTGATGATTGCCGCGTCGCCGGCATTGACCGCGACATCGAGCGTGCCGCCGACAAAGCGGGCGCTGCCTTCGAACACCGCGATGCGCTCAGGCTGGTCCGGCCCGCCGGAGTCGATGTCGTAAATGCCGGGCTGCAGGATCCACACCGCACCGCGCGGCAGATCGATCTCGATGCTCTCGCCTTCGAGAAGCGTGCGGACCCGCAGATTGATGCGGCCCTGCGGCACGGCCAATTGCATGACCTGCTGATCGAGCTTTGTGACATCGAGCACGGTGTCGCCGGCAAAGGAGATCGTGCGGCTGCCGATGCGCAATTCGGCGCGCGATTTCGGATCGGTCCAGAACGAGCCGCCGGTCGCCACCGGATAATTGACCTTGGCCGCCGACCAGGCGGTTTCGCCCGCCAAGTGAAAACCGAGCTGGCCCGAGACAAAGCTGACCCGTCCGACCCGGGCGGGCGGCGCTTCCTGGGCAAAGGCCGGCAGGACGCCGATCAGGACGATCGCGAGAAGGCTGAAAGCGAGGCGGCGCATCGCAAACCTCGAAAAAGGGTTCCGGGCGACAACGGTTCGATTGCGGCGCCTTTGTGACGCCCTTTCCCCCATTAACGCATGGGTTGCGCGACTCTGTTCCGGGACGGTAAGCGCGGGGTTAAAGCCCGGGTTTGCGTCAATGCTTGCCTTTGCCGCCGCCACCGCCACCCCCACCATGCGGAGCGCCGCCACCGCCGCCGCCTTTCGGGCCGCCGCCCCCACCGCCATGTGGCGCACCGCCACCGCCGAGATGAAAGGCGGGGCCGCCGCCTTTCGGGCCGCCGCCGCCGACATGTGCGGCCGCGCCTCGCGGCGCCGAGAAGCGGGGGGCGGCCATGCGCGCGGCATGCGGCGCAGCGATATGCGGCGCTCCCCGAGCGATCCGCGGACCGGCAACATGGGCGCGACCGGCGTGCGCGATCCGCGGTGCGGCCATATGGGGTGCTCCGGCACGCAGGGCCGCTGCTCCGCCACGTGCTCGGGGCGCACCATGTCCGGCGCCGACATGCGCCGGTGCTCCGCCGCCCCGCAGACCCGCGGCTGCGGCCTTGGCTCCGATAGCGGCGCCGGCAGCGGCGCCCGCGTGCCCGCCGCCACCGGCGGTCGTCGCGGCGGCATGGCCGGCGCCCTTCGAGCCTGCCGCTCCGGCCGGCGCCGCCGGCGCCTGCGCTGTCACCCGGGCGTGCTGCGCCTTTGGATCGGCGATCGGCAATGCCGAGCGGCCGATCGGCTGCGCGGCCGCGAAGGTCTGCTGCGGCACGACCGTGGCAAACCGGCGGTTCGCAAAATTCAGATTGGCGCTGGCCGGATCGCCGCCCGGGCGTGCGCCGAGATTGCGCGGATCGGCAACGATGCCGGTATTGACCGCGGTGATGTAACGGGAGTCGTTTGTGTACCACGGCCAATAGGGCTCGCCGGGGCCGAGCGGGAACCAGCCGGTCAGCGCGCCGACGGCGGCGGCAGTGACGATCGTCGCCGGGTCGCTGACCCATCCGACGAGCCCGGGCGCATAGACAGGGTAGGTGGCATAGTCGCCCGGGGTCCAGCCCCACAGTCCGTCGACATAGGCCCAGCGGCCGTAATGGAACGGCGCAAACCCCCAGGGCTGGACATCGATCCAGTTCCAGCCCCACGGCTCGACCCAGCTCCAATAGCCGTCGCGATACGGGATCCAGCCGACCGGCACCGAGCGCGGGAACCACACCGAGCCGTAATGTCCGACCGTGCGCCAGCTGCCGTATTCGTCGAGCGCCTCGTACCCGGTCATCTGCGGCGAGACGTGATAGGGCGATGCGAGGCGGCGCTGGTCGTAATCGTTGGAGCGGCACCATGCCGTGAAATCATCCTGGCTCGCCGTCTCGACCGTGGCGGTCAGCGTCTGCGCGCCGCTGATGACCGCTCTATCGCCGGCCTTTACCGCGACATCGAGGCTGCCGCCGACAAACCGCGCGCTGCCCTCGAACACGGCGACCCGCTCGGGCTGGTCGCCGCCGCCGGCATCGATGTCATAAATTCCGGGCTCCAGGATCCAGACCGCGCCCCTTGGCAGGTCAACTTCGATGCTCTCGCTTTCGAGCAAGGTGCGCACACGCACATTGATGCGGCCCTGCTTCAGGGCGAGCTGCATGATTTGCTGGTCGAGCTTGGCGATCGCGAGCTCGGTGTTGCCGTTCATCGCGATCGACCGGCTGCCGATCCGAAGCTCGGCGCGGGATTTCGGATCGGTCCAGAAGGATTCGCCAGTTGCGGCCGGGTAGTTGAGCGAGGCCTTCGACCAAGCCGTCTCGCCCGACCCGTGAAAGCCGAGCTCGCCCGCGACAACCGCCACCCGCCCGACCCGCGCCGGCGGCTCCTGCTGCGCGAGGGCCGGCGCCGCGGCGAGCAGGCCGAGGACCAGCAGTGATTTGGCCAGGAAACGCATCGCGGAGCCTCGCGGAGAAGCGCGCGGATTATGAACGCGGCGCGCGCAGAGATGCCGTGACAAAAACAGGAAAAGGCGAAGCGGGTTCCGCTCTGCGCGGAATTGCCTCCTCGCCCCGATCATCCGGTTGCCCGGTAGGCCTGTTTCGGGCGGCCCACATCCTCGGGGTGCGGTTTTAAGGCACCCGGAACTTGCCACTCAGCACGAAAATTCGGCGCGGCTCACTCAACCCATTGTAATTACGGGTACTTTAGGCTGCAAACAGCGCAAATAACAGCGGCGGAACAGCCGATAACAGCGGCGGAACAGCAAGATATCACCGACAATAATGCAACATATTGCTGCAGTGAGGGCACCTGCGCCACGCGATGGAGAGGGTGTGCAGTCGGACAACAGGCCGCGCGCTTTTCGTTCCCGGACCGAGAAGCGAGGCCGGCAACCCGAATTGTGCAGCGTGCGCGTTTACTATCACATAAATCCGGATTTGTCAAGCAAAATGTGATTGCGGCAAGGTGGCCGGACGATTTCGGCCGGGCAGCCAGGTACCGCAACGCCCGGTTTGTCAGCGGCGCGCGATAAGGCTGCGGCCGATCAATTGGCGGTGGATCTGGTTGGTGCCTTCCCAGATCTGCGTGATCTTGGCATCGCGCAACAGCCGCTCGACCCGGTATTCCTTGATGTAGCCGTAGCCGCCATGGAGCTGGACCGCTTCGGTCGCCATGCGCATCGCGAGATCCGAGGCGCGCAGTTTCAGCATCGATGCCTCAACTGCGATCCCTGGACCGATGTCGCTCGCGCCGGCATCGACGAGCCGCGCGACATGCCACAGCCACGCTTCGCATAGGGCCAGCTCGGTGGCGAGATCGGCGAGCAGGAACTGGATGCCTTGGAACTCGACGATGCGCCGCCCGGATTGCCGCCGCTCGTTGACATAGGCGACGGCATCCTCGAAGGCGGCGCGGGCGATGCCGAGCGCATGGGCGGCGACGCTCGGTCGCGACTTGTTGAGGGCGGAGAGCAACAGCTTCAGGCCCTCGCCGGGCATACCGAGCAGATTGGCGCGCGGCACGCGGCAGCCGTCAAACGCAATTGCCGCGGTCGAGGCGGCGCGGTGCCCCATCTTGTCTTCGGTGCGCAAGACCGTGAGCCCCGGCGTGCCCTTTTCGAGATACACCGCGGAAATTGCCGCGCGGCCATTCTTATCTGAAGGACTGGCACCCAGCTCGGCCCATTTGCCGAAGACGAGATAGAGATCGGCGACATCGCCGTTGCTGATAAAGGTCTTGCCACCCGACACGACGATCGCGTCGCCATCGGGGGTGAAGCGCGTCGTCATATGCGTCGCGTCGGAGCCGGAATCGGGCTCGGTGATGCACAAGGCGCCGATCGCGCCCTCGGCGACGCGCGGCAACAGGCGCGTCTTTTGTTCCTCCGTGCCGAAATCGATCAGCGGCTTGGCCGCGTGGAAATTTGTCGCCCAGATGATGCCGGTCGAGGCGCAGGCGGCCGAGATCTCGCGCACGCAGGCGAGATAGGCGGCGTAAGACAGACCGGCGCCGCCATAGGCCTCCGGCACAAACATCGCATTGAGCCCGAGCGCGTTGATCGCGCGGATGTTGTCCCAGGGAAATTCCGCGGTGCGGTCGTAGTCGGCGGCGCGCGGTGCGATCTCGTCCCGCGCCAACGCCGTGACGGTGTCGAGCAATTGCCGCTCCTCGGGCGACAAGGCCGGCAGAGCATCGAGCCGTTCGAAGACGTTCATGCCCCGGCTCCAGCGGCAAGAAGCGCCGGGCGCATCCCGCCGCGCTCGATCGCATGCACCTCGACAGGGGCCTGGCGGCCGCGCAGCGTGATCGTCGCGCGGCCGCCGAGCGTGAAGGCGGATGGCACGGCCGTGTTACGCAACAGCTCGGCCGAGGCGACGAGCGCCTCGCCTGTGGTCTTGCACTGCTCGCAGAGCCGCGCCGCGACATTCATCGTGTCGCCGAAATAGGCGATCTGCCGGCGCGTGTCGCCGCATTCGCTGACGACGACCGAGCCGGCATGCGCGCCGGCGCGAAACCGCGGCACGACGCCGAATTCCCGCAAGTAGGCGGGCGCGAGCGCGTCGATCCTGTCCTGTGCCGCGAAGAAGCAATGCAGCCAGCGGGCATTGCGCGCGGCCTCGGCGCGTAACGGCCAGCTGACGATGACCTGGTCGCCGACATAGGCATGCACCTCGCCGTCGTGGTCGGCGATCGGCGCATCGATATCGAAAAAGAAGCGGGTGATCAGGTCGTGCACGCGCACTTCGCCCAATTCTTCGGCGAGCGCCGTCGAGCCGGCGATGTCGAGAAACATGACGATGCGCTGCTCGAGCCGCGGCCGGTGATATGTCCCGAGAAAAAAGCTGCCGAGCACGCGCCCGCCGATCAGCCGCCTGAATTCGAAAATCGCGCCGAACAGCAGCGACACGGCAAAGGCGAGGGTAAGGATGCGCGGCAGGTCTCGCGCGAACCATTCGTGCGATGTCGAGGGGTACAGCGCAAATTGCAGACCGAGCGTGACGATCGTCAGCACGGCCGTCATCGCCAGCGCCTTCAGCGCGAATTCGGCGATCAGCGGCATACCGCGCAATACCCGCCCGAAGCGCGAGCGCGGCAGGGCAGCGAATGCCATCTGCACTGTCCAGCCGGCGAGCGCCATCCCGGTCGCGTGCAGCGAGCTGCGGGCGTAAAAAGAAAGGGTTCGTTCCTCGATCGTGTTGAACAGGTAGCGATAGGCGATGCCGAGCGCGATCGCGGCGATCAGCATGCCGGCGAGAAGGCCCAGATGGCGGCGGAAATGGCGCAGCATCGCCGGCTTTATGCAGGACTGCGGGCGACCCGCCCGCATGCGGCCGAGACGGCCGCGGTCCGAACTTTGATGTCAGCCATCCTTGAAAACCGGTTTGCGCTTTTCGATAAAGGCGGTCATGCCCTCGACCGAGTCTTTCGTCTGGAAAGCGAGGGTCGAGAGATCGGCCTCGATCTTGAGCCCCTCGGGCAAGGGCAGGTCGAGCGCGCGGCGGATCGCATCGCGGGCCAGACCCAGGACCGGCAGGCTGTAGCCGGTCATCTCGCGCGCAAAGGCGATGCCGGTCTCGACGAGATCGCCGTCGACGAGCCGGTTGACGAGACCGATGCGCGCCGCCTCCTGCGCGTCGAGTGTGCGGCCGGTCAGGATCATCTCGGTGGCGCGCGACTCGCCGATGAGGCGCGGCAGCCGCTGCGTCCCGCCATAGCCGGGGATGAGGCCGAGCTTGATCTCGGGGAAGCCGAGCTTTGCGGTCGGCAATGCCAAGCGAAAGGTGCAGGCGAGCGCCAGCTCGAGCCCGCCGCCAAAGGCGTAGCCGTTGATCAGCGCGACCGACGGCATCGACAGCTGATCCAGCTTCGCCAGCACCGATTGGCCGAGCAAGGCGCCGGCGCGCTGTTCGACGAGGCTGCGGCCCATCAGCTCCTTGATGTCGGCGCCAGCCGAGAAGGCTCGGTCGCCGGCGCCGGTGACGAGGAGGGCGCGCGCGGGGCTGTCGGCGATCGAATCCAGGATGCGGTTGAGGTCGTGCAATTGCCCGAAGCTCAAGGCGTTCAGCGCCTCGGGCCGGTCCAAGGTGATCAGCGCGATCTCGTCATGGTGGCTGAGGTGAATCGCCATGAGGCAGGTACTCCTATTCCGGTTCGGGGTCGGTCCAGCGCGCCGGCACGGGCCGGATGTGGCCGGACTTGGCCCATTCGACGAGCTCGCGTTTCAGGATCTTGCCGCTGGCGGTCAGCGGGTATTCGCTTATCGCGATGAAATACTCCGGCATGTCGAAGCGCGACAGGCCGGCCTCGTGCAGGTGCCGCAGCAATTCGTCGGCCTCGGCGCGCACGCCTTCGTGGAAGATGACCGATAGGCACACCTTTTCGCCGAGCCGCTCGTCGGCGACCGCGAAAGCGGCGCAGCGCGCGACGGCCGGGTGGCGCATCGTCAAATCCTCGATCTTCGCGGGGTGGATGTTGTGGCCGCCGCGGATGATGAGGTCCTTCTTGCGGCCGACGATTTCGAGGTTGCCATCGGCATCGAAGCGGCCGAGATCGCCCGACAGGAACCACCCGCCCCGGTTGAACGAATCTTCGGTCGCCTGTTGATTGTCGAAATAGCCGAGCATCAAACAGGCGCCGCGGCCGCCGATCTCGCCGATCTCGCCCGGCATGACTTCGATGTCGGGGTTTTCCTGATCGAACAGCCGGATCTCGTAGGCGCGGCACGCCTTGCCGCAGGTCGCGACGATCGTTTCGGGGGCATCGCTCGGCAAGGTGTATTGATGCGAGCTGTTCTCGCTCATGCCGTAGACGTTTTGCGGGATGACGCCGCGATCCAGGAAAGACTGCGCGACCTCGCGCGGGATCGGCGCGCCGGCCATGTAAAAGGTTTTGACCTCGCCAAGCTTGTCGAGGCCGCGCCGGCGCATCTCGCCGAGGATGTCCATCGCATGCGTCGGCACGCCCATGACGTAGCTCGCGCCGGTTTCGAGGATCCAGTCGAGCGGTGTTGTGCCGGGAGGCGGATCGTTGACGACCAGCTCCATGCCGGCGGAAAGCGCCTCAGCGATCGCGACGGCGGCGATGTGATGCGACAAGGGGCTCAGCGACAGGAGGATCGTGCGCTCGTCGTGACGCCAGTCCTCGACCATCGCGCGCGCATTCGCGAGCAAGGTGTTGTCGGAATGCATGACGCCTTTCGGCCTGCCGGTCGTGCCCGAGGTGAAGGCGAGATAGGTCACTTTATCGGGGTTTGTGTCGCTTGGCGGAAGCGGGCGCGATGAGCCGGGTGCCGGAAAGGGCGTTGCGTTCGCCGGGCCGTCGCCGAGCGTGTAGACGCGGCGTAAATTCGGCAATTCGGAAACGGCAGCGAAAATATCGGCGCGATGCGCGTCGGCGCCATAACCGGGCTGCGCAAGCAACGCGGCGGCGCGCGTGCGGGTCAGCAGCTCGACGATCTCGACGACCGTGTAATTGCG
>Ga0209059_1000262_pt1 | contig 23373 bp, 25 predicted proteins | sample GraSoiAngelo_151_FD_186165 | JGI IMG/M metagenome (GOLD analysis project Ga0209059, IMG submission 186165) | Grasslands soil microbial communities from the Angelo Coastal Reserve, California, USA - 14_1009_12_20cm (SPAdes) (version 2) | ecosystem: Environmental > Terrestrial > Soil > Grasslands ...
CCCTTCGGCGTCACCTTGCCGACGAGCAGGTCGCCGGAGCCGACCTCGGCGCCGATGCGGACGATGCCGCGGTCGTCGAGGTCCTTCAGCGACTCCTCCGAGCGGTTCGGGATGTCGCGCGTGATCTCCTCGTCGCCGAGCTTCGTCGAGCGGGCGTCGATCTCGTACTCGTGGATGTGGATCGAGGTGAGCACCTCGTCCTTGACGAGCCGCTCGGAGAGCACGATCGCGTCCTCGAAGTTGTAGCCCTCGAACGGCATGAAGGCGACGAGCAGGTTCGCGCCGAGCGCGAGCTCACCGTGGTCGGTCGACGAGCCGTCCGCCAGCACCGCGCCGGCCTCGACCTTGTCGCCCTGACGCACGATCGGCTTGTGGTGGATCAGCGTCCCCTGGTTCGAGCGCATGAACTTCGTCAGGTCGTACTCGTCGCGTGTGCCGCGGCCTTCGATCACGATGCGGTCTGCGTCGAGCTCGACCACCGTGCCCGCGTTGTGCGCGACGACGACGTCACCCGAGTCGACGGCCGCGCGATGCTCCACGCCGGTGCCGACGAGCGGCGCCTGCGGGATCATCAGCGGGACGGCCTGCCGCTGCATGTTCGCGCCCATCAGCGCGCGGTTGGCGTCGTTGTGCTCGAGGAACGGGATCATCGCGGTCGCGACCGACACGATCTGCGCCGGGGCGACGTCCATGAAGTCGATGTCCTTGGCGAGCGCGATCACGGCCTCGCCTTCAGGCGAGCGGCAGAGCACCTGCTCGTGCTCGAACTTGCCGTTCTTGTCGACGGCCTCCGAGGCCTGCGCGATCGTGTACTGCGCCTCCTCGGCTGCATCGAGGTACGTGATGTCGTCGGTCACCTTGCCGTTCGCGACCTTGCGGTACGGCGTCTGGATGAAGCCGAACTGCGAGACGGTCGCCATCGACGCGAGCGAGCCGATCAGGCCGATGTTCGGGCCTTCCGGCGTCTCGATCGGGCACATGCGGCCGTAGTGCGTCGGGTGCACGTCGCGCACCTCGATCGGCGCCCGCTCGCGGGTCAGGCCGCCGGCGCCGAGCGCCGACAGGCGGCGGCGGTGCGTCAGGCCATCGAGCGAGTTCGTCTGCTGCATGAACTGCGACAGCTGCGACGAGCCGAAGAACTCCTTCAGCGCGGCGACGACGGGCCGGATGTTGATGATCGTCTGCGGCGTGATCGTGTCCACGTCCTCCGTGGTCATCCGCTCGCGGACGACGCGCTCCATGCGGTAGAGACCGACGCGGAACGCCTCCTGGATCAGCTCGCCGGTCGTGCGCAGGCGGCGGTTGCCGAAGTGCTCGTACTCGTCGAGCTCCGAGCGGATCGGGTCGCGGTTGAGACCGATCGCGTCGGCCGCGTAGTCCTTCGACTCGTCGGTGAGCCCGATCGCATGCGGCATCGCGACGAGCTTCTGGACGAGCGCGAGGATGTCCTGAGTCGTCAGGACGCGCGTGTCCTCCGGGACGTCGACGCCGAGCCGCTGGTTCAGCTTGTAGCGGCCGACCTTCGTCAGGTCGTAGCGCTTCGGATCGAAGAAGAGCGACTTGAGCAGGTTGCGGGCGTTGTCGAGCGTCGGCGGCTCACCCGGGCGCTGCTTCTTGAAGACCTCGATCAGCGCCTCTTCCTCGCGCGTCGTCGGGTCCTTGTCGAGCGTCTTCTCGATGAAGTGCGAGTTGCCGAAGAGCGCGAGGATCGCCTCGTTCGTCGACGTGTCGAGCTTGAACCCGGTCGTCGGGTCCTCGGCCGGCAGCGCGCGAAGCAGCGTCGTGATCGGCAGCTTGCGCTTGCGGTCGATGCGGGCGTAGACAACGCCCTTCTTGTCGATCTCGAGCTCGAGCCACGAGCCGCGCGACGGCATCAGGTTCGCGGTGAAGACCTGCTTCGTCGCGTCCTTCGGCTCCATGAGATAGGCGCCGGGCGAGCGCACGAGCTGCGTCACGATCACGCGCTCGGTGCCGTTGATGATGAAGGTGCCCCAACGGGTCATCATCGGGAAGTCGCCCATGAACACCGTCTGCTCGCGGATCTCGCCCGTCTCCGTGTTCACGAAGCGGACGGTCATCGAGAGCGGGGCCTGATACGTCAGGTCCTTCTCACGGCATTCCTGGATTGAGAACTGCGGCTCGCCGAAGCGGTATTCGCCGAACTCGACGGCGAGTGTCCCGGTGTAGTCCTGGATCGGCGAGATGTCGTCGATCGTCTCCCGGAGCCCTTCGCTGAGGAACCAATCGAACGACTCACGCTGGATGTCGATCAGGTTGGGGAGGTCGAGGACGTGCTTGAGGCGAGAGAAAGAATGGCGCGCGCGAGGCGCTGTGACCGTCTTGGCCAAGTAGAACAGCCTCCCTTACTGGCTATGAGGTGGCGGGCGAAGCAGAGATAAGAAAGAGGTGGAGCGAGAGCGTGCGAGGATGAAGACGACGTCCGGACGTCGGCGCAACCCTCCACGATAGCGGAGGCGTCCCTCCAGCCGCAAACGTGCGGCGAGGGACCCGCTGGGCCAACTCAGGGAGGGTACCAGAGGGAGGGGCCCAGGCACTGCACCGCAACTGCGATGCCGCGCCCGGGCCCGATGTGGCTCTACTTGTGCTTGTTGCCGTGCTCGCCGGAGTCGCCGGCGTCGCCGTGCTTGGGCGCTGCGGGCTTCGCGTCCTCGGCCTTCTTGGGCTTGGCCGTGCGCGCCTCGACGTGGTTCGCCGTGTACGTCCCGTTGCAGACCTTGCCGTTCACGGAGACGTCGTCGCCGGCGTTCGGGCCCGCGAACGTGCCGCGGCCCTGCCATTCGACCTTCGTGTCCGAGTCGGCGGCGACGGTGACCGAGGTTCCGGTGGCCGTCTTGGCCTCCTTGTTCCCCTTCGTGACGTTGACCACGAGCGAGGTGCCGGAGACCGAAGCCACCGTGCCCCTGAGCTCGAACCGCCGGCAGCCGTTGGGGAGCGGCGGCGGGGTGGGGTTCGTGGTCGTCGTCCCGGTCGTCGTCGTCCCGGTCGTGGTCGTCGCGACCGTGGTCGTCGTGCCGGTCGTGGTGCCGGTGTCGCTGCGGCCGGTGGCAGTCAGGCCGAACGCGGCGGCGGCCCCGGCCACGGCCAACGCGAGAAAGAACGCCTTCATCTTCATTTGGTCGGTGCCTCCAGAGCGAATGGGTTGAATCGCTGTATCGGCAAGAAAGACGCCGGGGGCGCGACAAACCTTTGCCGCGCCCCCGGAAAACCACCCAAAAGGGTGACCGGCCTACTTGATCTCGACGGTCGCGCCGGCCTCTTCGAGCTGGCCCTTGACCGTGTCGGCCTCCTCCTGGTTCACGCCTTCCTTGACGGCGCTCGGAGCGGAGTCGACGAGGTCCTTGGCCTCCTTGAGGCCGAGGCCCGTGACGGCGCGGACGACCTTGATCACCTGGATCTTCTGGCCACCTGCGTTGGTCAGCATCACGTCGAAGGAGGTCTTCTCCTCCGCCGCTGCCTCGCCGCCGCCGGCGGCCCCGCCGGCCGCAGCGACCGCGACCGGAGCGGCGGCGGTGATGCCCCACTCCTCCTCGATCTTGTTCTTCAGCTCGACCAGCTCGAGGACGGTCATGCTCCCGAGCTGCTCGAAGACGGTGTCAACAGCTGCCATTACTCGCTCTCCTCCTGGGATTCGGCGGTCTCGGACACCTCGGCGTCCGACACCAGTTCGGGTTCGGGTGCGGGCTCGGCCTGCGCGGGTTCCGCAGACGCTCCGCCCTGCGACTCGAGCTGCTCGATGCGCGCATCGATCAGCCCGTACAGGTTCTGCAACGGCGCGTTGATCAGGCCGGCGATCGCGTTCAGCGGTGCGATCACGGCGCCGATCACCTGGCCGCGCAGGATCTCGAGCGGCGGGAGCTTCGCGAGCTCCTCGACGTCGGAGCCGGAAATGACCCGGCCCTGCATGACGCCGCCTCTGATCTCGAGGACCTTCGTGTCACGGGCCGAATCGGCCAGTGCCTTGGCGACGGCGACTGCGTCTCCGTCGGCCTCCACGAACGCGATCGCGGACGGCCCCTCCAGCAGCGCGAGCAGCTGGTCCGCCCCGGCGGCCTCGGCCGCGCGGCGGGTGAGGGTGTTCTTCACGACCGAGAACCGTGCCCCCTGCTCGATCAACTTCCCGCGCAGGGCGTCGATCTGGGGCATGGTCAGGCCGCGGTAGTCCGCGACGATCATCGTGTCCGCGCTGCGGAGCTTCTCCGTCAACTCGGCGACGACGCGTTCCTTGTCCTCTTTCTGCATCTCACCTCCTCTTACGTCATGAGCCCGCACACGGCGGGCTCATGGAAAAGAGAAAGGCACTTCCCAGGAGGCCGCCTCGACTGGGCTTCTGCTCCCACGCACTCGAGAGCTGCCAGTTGTCTGTGGCGACGGGCTGTTCCTAGGCCGTAGCTTCCACGGCCTCCTGCTGTGCACCATCAAGCTCGTCCACGATCCCCCTGGTCCGCGTCGGATCGATGTGGATCCCGGGGCCCATCGTGGAGGTGAGTGTGATCTTCTTGATGTACCGGCCCTTCGCGGCGGCGGGCTTCGCGCGCACGATCTCCTCGATCAGCGCCGCGTAGTTCTCCACGAGCGCGCGCTCGTCGAAGGACTTCTTGCCGATCGCGATGTGGACGTTCGCGCCGCGGTCGGTGCGGTACTCGAGCTTGCCGGCCTTCGCCTCCTTGACGGCCTTCGCCACGTCGAACGTGACGGTGCCCGTCTTCGGGTTCGGCATCAGGCCGCGCGGACCGAGCACCCGGCCGAGGCGGCCGACGTTGCCCATCTGGTCGGGCGTCGCGATGGCGACGTCGAAGTCGGTGAAGCCCTCTTCGATCTTCTTCGCGAGGTCGGCCGAGCCGACGATGTCGGCGCCGGCCTCTTCGGCCTCGCGCGCCTTGTCGCCCTCGGCGAAGACGGCGACGCGCTGGTCGCGGCCGGTGCCGTTCGGGAGCATCATCGTCCCGCGCAGCTGCTCGTCCGCGTGGCGGACGTTCAGGCCGAGGCTCATGTGCACCTCGACGGTCTCGTCGAACTTCGCGGCCGGTGCCTCCTTGAGCATGCGGACGGCCTCGACGGGCGAGTACGTCTGCTCGCGGTCGACCGCGCCGCGGGCCTGGCGGTAGCGCTTCCCGTGCGTCGCCATTACTTCTCCACCTCGACGCCCATGCTCCGCGCTGTTCCGGCGATCACGAGCATTGCCTGCTCGACGTCGCGCGCGTTCAGATCCTGCATCTTCGTCTCGGCGATCGACTGGAGCTGCGCGCGGCTCAGACGTCCGACCTTGTTCCGGTTCGGCTCCGACGAGCCCTTGTCGAGCCGCAGCGCCTCCTTGATCAGGACGGCGGCGGGCGGCGTCTTCGTGATGAAGTCGAAGCTCCGGTCTTCGTAGACCGTGATCTCGACCGGGATGATGCGGCCGTTCTCCTGCGCCGTCTGCGCGTTGAACGCCTTGCAGAACTCCATGATGTTCACGCCGTGCTGGCCGAGCGCAGGACCGACCGGCGGCGCCGGGTTCGCCTGCCCGCCGGGGATCTGGAGCTTGATCAGCGTGAGGATCTTCTTGGCCATCAGTCGATCTTCTTCACCTGGTCGAAGCCGAGCTCTACCGGCACTTGGCGCTCGAAGATGTCCACGAGCACCTTCAGCTTCTGCTGGTCGCCGTTCACGTCGACGATCTCGCCGTCGAAGTCGGAGAGCGGGCCGGAGGTTACCTTCACCGACTCGCCGAGCGTGAACTGCACCTGCGTGCGCGGCCGATCGCCGACGGCCGTGCCGGTATGGAGGATGCGGTCGACCTCGGTCTGCGCTAGCGGCACCGGCTTGGCGCCGGCACCGACGAAGCCCGTCACGCCGGGTGTGTTCTTCACCACCGACCAGGCGTCGTCGTTCAGGTCCATGTTCACGAGCACGTAGCCGGGCAGGACGCGCTTCTCGGCCTGCACCTTCTGGCCGTCCTTCGTCTCGATCACCTGCTCGGTCGGGACGACGACGCGGCGGAACCGCGGCGCCTGGTTCATCGAGACGATCCGGTGCTCGAGGTTGGCCTTCACCTTGTTCTCGTGCCCGGAGTAGGTGTTGATGACGTACCAGCGGAACATCGGCGCCCTTACTGCCCCAGGAAGACGTTCTGGACCACGCGCTTCCAGATGAGGTCGTTCGCGTACAGGTAGACCCCGACGATGAGGCAGGCGATGAGGACGACTGCGGTGCCCTGGATCACCTGCGACTGGTTGGGCCACTCGACCTTCTTCAGCTCGCCCCAGGACTCGGCGACGAACCGGCGCGCGCCGCCGCCCGGCGTGCGCCGCTGGCCGCCCTGGCTCTTCGGCGCCTGCGCCGCCGGCCGAACCTGAGCCTGGCGGGCGCGCGCGCGTGCGACCATCTTCGAGTCGCCGGTCGTCTGCTGCTGGGCTCGCCGCGCTCGGCGCTGCTGTCGCGTCTGCTTGGCCATCAGCGGGTCTCCCGGTGCAGGGTGTGCCGTCCGCACCAGCGGCAGTACTTGCGGAACTCGACCCGGTCGGGGGAGTTCCGCTTCGACTTCTGCGTCTGGTAGTTGCGGCGCTTGCAGTCGGTGCAAGCGAGGGTGATCGCGACTCGTACTCCGGTGGCCATCTCTTTCTTTCCGTTCCTAGTCTTGCAGGCGTAGCGAGATAGCGGCGGGTGGATTCGAACCACCGACCTGCGGGTTATGAGTCCGCCGCTCTAACCGCTGAGCTACGCCGCCGAAGGCCGGGTGAGTGTAGCAACGGCCCGCCGCATCCTTCGAAGCCCGAGCGCCGTTGTGCCCATTAGTGATCTCGGACGAGGAGGATGCGCTGTGAGCGCCGCAACGGCAACGGGTGAGCTGGGGGCGACCGGGAGAGCCGTCAAGACGAACATCCCGAAGCGACTCGACCGGCTGCCGTGGAGCCGCTGGCACTGGCTGGTCGTCATCGGCCTCGGGATCACGTGGATCCTCGACGGTTTCGAGGTCACGCTCGTCGGCTCCATCGCGAGCGCGCTCACCGACAAGCACACGCTCGCGCTGACGACGCACCAGGCGTCGTCGGCGGGAACCTTCTACCTCGCCGGCGCCGTCGCTGGTGCGCTCTTCTTCGGGTACCTGACCGACCGCGTCGGCCGGAAGAAGCTCTTCATGGTCACGCTCGGCGTGTACCTCCTCTTCACCGTGGCGACCGCGTTCTCCTGGAACTTCGCGAGCTTCGCCGCCTTCCGCGTCCTCGCGGGCTCGGGCATCGGCGGCGAGTACGCGGCGATCAACTCGGCCATCGACGAGCTCATCCCCGCGCGCGTGCGCGGGCGTGTGGCGTTGGCGATCAACGGTTCGTGGTGGGTCGGGGCCGCCGGCTCGGCGCTCGCCTCGTACGCACTTCTCAACTGGATGAGCGCGTCGATCGGGTGGCGGCTCGGGTTCGGGGTCGGCGCGACGCTCGCGCTCTGCATCCTCGCCATCCGTCGCTTCATCCCGGAGAGCCCTCGCTGGCTGCTCACGCACGGGCGCGCGGACGAGGCCGAGCAGGTCGTGCGGGAGATCGAGGCCGAGGTCGAGAAGACGGCCGGCCCGCTACCGGAGCCGGAGGACGCGCCGATCGAGGTCGAGCAGCGCGAGCACATCGGCTTCGTCTCGATCGCCAAGTACGTGGTCAAGGAGTACCCGGCGCGCGGCGTGCTCGGGCTGTCGCTCATGACCGGCCAGGCGTTCCTCTACAACGCGATCTTCTTCACCTACACGCTCGTCCTCACCGACTTCATGGGCGTCTCGAAGACGAAGGCCGGCCTCTTCCTGATCCCCTTCGCGGTCGGGAACTTCTTCGGGCCGCTCGTGCTCGGCCCCTTGTTCGACTCGATCGGCCGCAAGGCGATGATCTCGTTCACCTACATCACCTCGGGCGTGCTGCTGATCATCACCGGGCAGCTCTTCGTCCACCACGTCGTCAGCGCGACGACGATGACGATCTGCTGGTCGGTGATCTTCTTCTTCGCGTCCGCGGGGGCGAGCGCGGCCTACCTCACCGTCTCCGAGCTCTTCCCGATGGAGGTGCGGGCGATGGCGATCGCGCTCTTCTACTCCGTCGGCACCGGGTTCGCGATCCTCTCGCCGACCTTGTTCGGCGCGCTGATCGCGACGAAGAGCCGGACGAACGTCGACTACGGCTACCTGCTCGGCGCCGCGCTCATCGTCGGCGCGGGACTCGTCGCCGTCTTCCTGGCGGTGAACGCCGAGCGGCGCTCGCTCGAGGACATCGCGCGGCCGCTCACGGCGCGGCAGCGTCCGGCGGACACGGCCGCCGCCCCGGCGCGCGCTCGCTAGGGGATTCAAGGGAGGGAGCGGGCCGCCGCAGCGCCCGCCCCTCCCTCTTAGCCGCGATCCTTGAGGTACGGGGCTGCCGCCGTCGCCGCCGTCATCAGGACGAGCGGGACGACCGACCACGCGACGAGGAGCGCACCGGCGATTCCCATCGCGGAAAGCTTCGGCACCGCGGGCGGCCCGCGCAATGGGCCGACCGGCTCATCTTGCGCAGCGCCGGTCCTAGACTCCGAGCGTGGGGTTCGCGATCCTCCTCGCATCGGTCGCCCTCGTGCTCGGCCCGCCGGCGCCGACGGGTGGCGCGACCGCGGCTCCCGGCCGCGACGACACGGCGACGCTCCAGGCGCAGCTCGACGCGGGCGGCACCGTCTTCCTGCCGGCGCTCCCGAACGGCCAGTGCTACGCGACGCACGGGCTCTGGGTCAGCCTCGACGGCACGAGCATCGTCTCGGACGGGGCGTGCATCGTCGCGCTCGGACCGGGGCCGGTGCGCCTGCACTCGCCGGACGGCGACCCGATCCCGGCGGACGCCGTCTTCTTCGTCAACCGGAGCAGCGACGTGAACGCGGCGCCCCACGGCGTGACGATCGCCGGGCTCCGGCTGATCGTGCCGCGGAGCGCGTCGATGTTCGGCATCGAGATCTACGCGAACGACGTGTCGGTCGAGGGCGTGCGGGTGGAGGGCAACCCGATCGACTCCCTGCTCGTCGGCGGCCGGGCGAACGGCGAGGGCTACTCGAGCAACGTCTCGATCCGCGACTCGAGCTTCACCGGCGGCACGCGCAACGTCGTCTCGGTCACGGCCGTGCAAGGTCTGACCATCGAGCACTGCCTGCTGACGGGCGCCGACGACACGAACTACCTCCCGGAGACGGGCCACGCGTACGGGAACCCCGCAGCCGGGATCGACGTCGAGCCGAACGCACCGGCCGATCCGATCGTCGGCGTCCGGATCACCGGGAACCAGATCGAGGGCAACGCCGGGCCGGGGATCCTGCTCGCCCTTCCGCCCGCGCCGGCGACGGCCCCGAGCGTCGACATCTCCGGCAACCGCATCACGGGCAACGGCCTGAAGACGACGCCGCCCGTCCTCGGCGGCATCGTCGCGCCGGCAGGCCAGCCGGGCCTGACGATCGGAGGCAACGTGATCGGGCAGAACGGCGGGCCTGACCTCGTGCGTTAGCGCACCCGCTTTTCACGCTGTAGCGTTATGCCTTTGAACCATGAAGCACCTGGGAGCCGCCGCCGGGATCGTCCTCGTGCTCGCGGGCGCCGCGAGCGCCGGCGGCGCGGCGAAGACGCCACCGTCGAAGCCGGCGGCCTGCTCGTGGGGCGCGTCGTCGGTCACGGCCCAACGCGTCGACGGTCAGTGGGTCGTCGGCACGCCGACGACGACCGGCTGCATTCCCTAGGAGAGCTCGACGATCTCGTCCCCGACGGAGATCATGCCGTCGGTGAGGATGTCGGCGTTGATGCCCGCGCGGTGGGTGAGCTCCTTGATGATCCCGGGCCGTGTCATCGACTGGAGGTGCGTGCACGGCTCGCAGAGCTCGACGCCGTAGCACTCGACCTCCCCGAGGCGGAAGCGCCTGCCGACGAGGTCGTCGAGCCGGACGCCGCGGGTCGTCACCTGCCGCCGCGTCTCCCCGGGCGCAAGCCCCACCGCCTCGACGTTCTCTGCCTCGACGAGCGTGAGCGCGCGGCCCGGCTCGGCGCCGTCTTCGTAGAAGTAGCGCCGGTCGCCCTCGAGGCCCTTGCCCGCGACGGCGCGCACCGTCTCGACCGACCGAAGCCGCGGGCCCTCGGGCTCTCCGAGGTGGATCGCTTCGACGGTCATGCCGCGCGCACACTAGCGGCGGGCCCGGTCAGGGCACCGGGCTTGCTTTCTGCGGAGACAGGGTAAGAGCGAACGATTCCAGGCCGGGGCCGGAGCCCCGGCTCGCCCAGTGAAAGGAGACTCGATGGCCTTGCCACTGCGGCCGCACGGCTCTCGTATCCCGCTGCTCGTCCTGAGCCTGCTCGGCGTGGTCGCGCTCGTGGGCCTGCTGCCCGGATCCGGGCACGCCGGCACGACGGCACCGACCTTCGCGGCGCCGGTCTACGTCGACCAGGCCCTGGCCGGCGGTGAGCCGGAAGTGTTCGCCGACACACTGCACGGGCGCCTGATCTACAGCGCGCACGAGGGGACGACGCACCTCTACCGCGACGGGATCGTCAGCTCGCCGTGGGGAGACTTCAGCTTCGTCTCCAACTACTGCAACCAGGTCAACATCTGGACGTCGCCCGATGGCGGCACGAACTGGTACCGCGATCGCTACCTGGGGACGCAGTGCCCGACGAGCCCCGCGATCAACACCGGCTTCAGCGACCCCGACCTGACCCAGGACGCCGGGGGCCGCGTCTACGACACGGGCATCGACCTCGTCAACGACGCGCTCTTCTCGTCGATCGACGGCGGCCAGACGTGGGACCAGGGGAACGCCGACTGCCACGACGGCGACCGGCCCTGGCTCGCGGGCGGGAAGGCGAACCAGGTGTTCATGGGCACAGACACGCTCGAGGGCAGCGGTAGCGGCCACCAGGTGTTCGTGTCGAACGACGGCGGCCAGACCTGCAGCGCCACCGGCATCGACGACAACGGCTCGCTCGCCGACGGCGGCTCGTGGACCGCGTTCGGAAAGCTCTACTACGACCGCCTGGCGAACACGGTCGTCGAGCCGGCGATCTTCCAGCACGGCGACGGCAGCTTCGGCGTCGGCATCAGCACGATGCCGAACAGCGGCTCGAGCTTCACCCCGCACGAAGGGTTCCGCGGCACGTCGATGTACGCGCACTGGCCCGCGATCGCGATCGACGCTGCGGGCACTGTCTACGTCGTCTGGGACACCGACAACCGCCAGGCCGGGACGAGCGGCGGCTGCAACGGCGCGCAGACGCCGGCTCCGAACTCGATCATGATGGTCTCGACGAAGAACCTCGGCCAGACGTGGTCGGCGCCGGTCACAGTGGCGCATCCGGGCACGCGGGTGCTCTGGCCGTGGATCGCGGCCGGCGACGCGGGCAAGGTCTCCGTCGTCTGGTACCAGACCGAGCCGCAGGACGGCATGCCCGACCTGGACTGCCAGACGGGCCACATTCACGTGATGGAGGCGTCGATCACGAACGCCGCCGGCAAGTCGTCGCAGAGGTCGAACGTGGACGCCGCCGGCAGGGTCGTGCACGTCGGCTGGGTCTGCCAGGGCGGGACCACGTGCGTCGCGACCGGCCAGGACCGCCGGCTCGGCGACTACTTCACCAACACCCTCGACTCCCGCGGCTGCGTCCTGATCGCGAGCGGGGACACGAGGCTCACCGACCCTACCACCGGTGGGCCCTACCCCACCGCACGGCCGCTCTTCATCCGCCAGAACGGCGGGCCACGCCTGATCGGCAACGGCAGCTGTTCGTGAGCACACGTCGTGGGCGGAGGCACCCGCCTTCGCCCACAACCCGCAGAGGAAAGGGCCCGCTCTTCGCGGGCCCTTCCAGCGCTTGAAGCCCGCACCGTCAGGCTTGGCGAGTATTCGCGAGTGTCACTGCGAGTGCAGCGCCGGCCCGATGGCTACTCCGGGAGAAGCCTGGGTTCGCCCAACGCAATCCCACTCCGGTCCGGAAGTCCGCTCCCTCGACGAACACCGTGACCCTGACCGGTCGCCGCCGCTACTTCACGAGCGTGAGCAGCTTGAACATCGGCAGGTACATCGAGATGATGATCACGCCGACCATGCAGCCGACGGCGATCATCATCACCGGCTCGATGATCGACGTCAGCGACTGGATCGCGGCGTCGACCTCGTCCTCGTAGAAGTCGGCGATCTTCCCGAGCATCTTCTCCAGCTCTCCCGTCTCCTCGCCGATCTTCACCATCTGGCTCACCATCGGCGGGAAGACGTCGCTCTCGACGAGCGGCTGCGCGATCGGGATGCCCTGGTGCACCTGCTCGCGCACGTTCGAGAGCGCCTCCTCGACGACGTAGTTCCCCGCCGTCTGGCCGGTGATCTCAAGAGCGCTGATGATGTCGACGCCCGCGGCCACGAGGCTCGAGAGCGTGCGCGAGAAGCGCGCCATCGTGATCTTCCGGACCGTGTCGCCGATCCGCATCGGGATCCGGAGCTTCGTCCGGTCCCAGACGCGCCGGCCCTGCTCGGTCCGCTTCAGCTTTCGGATGCCGAAGCCGGCGCCGATCGCGGCCGGGAAGATGACGTACCAGTCGTTGCGAAGCGCGTTCGAGGCGCCGACGACCATCTGGGTCAGCTGCGGGAGCTGGCCGCCGAGCTGCGCGAAGATCTTCACGAAGATCGGGACGAGGAAGAGCAGCATCCCGATCAGGACGAGGGTCGCGAAGATCAGGACCATCGTCGGGTAGATCATGGCGCCCTTCACGCGGCGCTTGATCTTCGTGTCCTTCTCGATCTGGAAGGCAACCCGGTCGAGGACCGTGTCCAGGATTCCCGCCGCCTCGCCCGCCTCGACCATCGAGACGTACAGGCGGCTGAAGACCTTCGGGTGGCGGGACATGGCCTGCGAGAGCAGGAGGCCGCCTTCCACGTCGGCACGGAGCTCGTGGATGACCGCGGCGAGGTACACGTCCTCCGTCTGCTCCTCGAGGATGACGAGCGCGCTGACCACGTTGAGGCCGGCCTCGATCATCGTCGCGAACTGGCGCGAGAAGATCTGCAGCGACTTCGGCTTGATCTTCTTGAAGACGGTGCGGACGCTCTCCTCGCCCGACGCGGGGAGCTCGGCAAGGCTCTGCGCGAGCAGGCCGCGGACGCGGAGCTGCTCCCGTGCGCCCTTCGGGTTCGGTGCATGCACCTCGCCCGAGAGCTCGAGCCCCTGGGCGTTGATCGCCGTGTATGCGTAGGCCGCCACGCTCAATCGAGCTATCGGCAGGGGGATCGGGCCGCTTGAGGTAACACGCGCGCGTGTCGATATCGGTTGGGTGCTGACGCGGCTCCGCGGCGAGAAGGGCTTCGGCCTGCTCGAGCTCCTGATGGCGATGACGATGCTGAGCATCGGCATCCTGGCGCTCGTCTCCGCCTTCAACTCCGGCACGATCGCCCTCGAGCGCGCCGGTCGGACGGCGACCGCGTCCGCGCTCGCCGACGCCCAGATGGAGCGCTACCGCGCGCTGACCTACGGCGCGATCCAGCTCGACGCGAACGCAGTGAACGCGACGGACACGACCTACCGGAACGACTCCGCCCTCGGCGGAATCCTCGGCAACGACGTCACGACCTCGACGGGCTGCAGCGGCGTCCCGCCGGAGTGCAACCCGAGCCGGACGCTCACCGGCGCCGACCGGCACAACTACCGGCTCGACACCTACGTCACGCTCACGACCCCGCCGACCGGGCGGCAGGAGAAGCTCGTCACAGTCGTCGTCCGCGGCTCGGCCTCGCCGTACGCGACGTACGCGCGCGAGCAGTCGACCTTCGATCTCTCGACCGGCAGCTAGCCTCCCTCCGGGCGCTTCGACCGGTCAGCTCAGACGCACGCGGAGGCGCAGCCTGCATGTGCTGATAGCAGCACCGCAAGCGGTGCCTGAGGACCGGCAGCTAGGGAGTCGCGGTCGTCGTCGTGGCCGTCGCGCCGGTGGGCGGCGTCACGGCGGAGGGCGCGGTCGCGGTCGGCGAGCCGGCCGACGGCGCCGGCGGGAGCACGCTCGCCGGCGGGACGCCGCTTCCGGTCCACAGGAGCCGGAGCTCGTACTGCGTCCCGTCGGCGTCGTTCCGGAGCGTCAGCGGGTGACCCTTGCGCAGGGTCACCGTCGCGTGGCCGTCGGAGAGCGAGCCGCCGGCGATCGAGATCTTCGCGCTGCCGCGGCCGAGGGCAACGAGATGGAAGAGCGGATCGAACGGCGCCAGCGGGAAGTCCTGGCCGATCGCGATCTTCTGCGGCGGGCCGCTGTTCACCGTGATGACGGCCGAGTTCGGCGGCGGCAGCGCGACTCGCGGTGCGGGCGGAGACGGCGACGACGTGGCGCTCGACGGGCTCGATCCGGACGAGCGACGGGCAGCGCTCTGCGGGCGGCCGCCTACCAGGACGACCACGGCATGCGGATCCACCTGCTGGCTGAAGGGGTCCTTGCTGTCGAAGCGGCTGAACGACGCGAGCTGCCCGAGCGCGACCGTCGACGTCCCAGCGGAGGAAGCGAGGCTCGCCGTCACGGCGGGGGTCGTCGTCGACGTGGTCGTGCCAGCAGCCGCGGCCGCGGGGACGTTCTGCGACTTCAGCTGCTTCATCGTCATCGGGATCGCGAACGCGAGCACGCCGAGCAGGAGGACGCCGCCCACCCCGGCGATGATCTTGTCGCGCTTGGCCTTGGCCTTGGGGTCGAGCCGCTTGGCCATCAGGGGCCGGCCGGCGTGGTCGTCGTGGAAGTGGACGTCGTCGAGGTCGTCGACGTGGTCGTCGTCGGCGTCGCCGTCGCAGGCGTGAGCGTCCCGTACACGAAGGCGTCGACGACGAGCGTGGCCGAGATCTGCGGGAAGCCGCCCTGCGCCTCGTCGAAGCTCAGCGTGTCGATCGCGAACAGGCGGCCGGTCGCGTTCAGCTGGCCGTGCTCGACGTCGACGAGGTTCCGCAGCCGGAACAGGAAGTCGACGAGGTTGTAGAAGTTCCCCTGGAAGGTCAGGTGGATCGGCACCGCCTGGTAGCCGGAGATCGGTACGGAGTTCTGCGGGGCGATGGACTGGAAGGTGATGCCCGTGTCGGCGGCGATCTGGTTCAGCTGGAGCAGGACGCCGGACATGTCCGCCTGACCCGGCATCGCCTTCGCGAGGCGGAAGAGGTCGGCGCTCCGGATCTTCGGCCGGCCCTTCACCGCCGCGCTCTTCGCGTAGTAGTCGGAGATCTGCGTCTTTGCCGCGTCGGTCTCCTTCTGGAGGCGCGCGGCCTCTGCCTTCTTCGGCCGGATCAGGCCGAAGTACGCGGCGGCGCCGAGGACGAGCACGCCGACGACGACGAGCGCGATCCGCGCCACCAGAGGCAGCCGCTGCTTCGTCGTCCTCACGAGGCGGCTCCGGGCGGCGAGACGTCGGCGAGAATCGTGAACTGGACGACATCCTGCAGCCCGACCTTCGTCAGCGAGCTCGTCTGGAGCTGCACGTTCGTGATGTCGGGCAGGACGTTCAGGCGCGAGAGGAGCCGCGCGACGCCGTCCTGCGAGTACGTGTAGCCGTTCATGACGAAGCCCGACGGGGCCGTCCCGGGGGCGACCGGCGCGGCGGGCGCGGCCGAGGCCGGTGAGGAAGGTGCGTGCGCCGAGAGGCTCGTGAGCCAGACGTCGCTCGGCAAGACGGTGGCGAACTCGCGCAGCACGCGGTCCCAGGACACGCGTCGCGAGAGCGCCGAGGTGACCGCCGAGACGCGGGCCTTCTGCTCACCGGCGAGCCCGGCCTCGATCGCGGTCTGCGCCTTCGGCAGCGGCGGCAGCGTCGCGAGCTGCGCCTTCGCGTCGCCGAGCGCGTTCCGCTTGTCCTTCACCGACGCGCTGGCGCCGAGGAACATGACCGAGAGGACGACCGACCCGACGAGCAGCAGGCCGAGCCCGACGAAGACGGGCGCGTTCTCGGCCGTGGTCCGCTTCGCCCGGGCGTCGCGCGGCAGGAGGTTGACGGCGCGCACGCCTCAGTCCTCGATCCCGAGGCCGATCGCGACGGCGAGGGAGCCCACCGGCTCGGGGGTCTGGAGGCGCTTCGCGGGCTTCACGCGCTCGAGCGGGTCGCCGAGCCTTACGCGCACGCCGATCAGCTGCTGGAGCTCGTCCGGGAGCCCGTGGAGATGCGCCGTGCCTCCCGTGAGGACGATCTCGCCGATCCCGAGCGAGCCGGGCTGGCCCTGGTAGAACTGGAGCGAGGAGACGAGCTCACGGGCGAAGGTCTGGACCTGGCGCCGCATCGCCTCGCGCGCCGCCTCCGTCTGCTCGTCGGTCAGGCCCTCCGGAGCCGGCCCGACGGCGAGCGAGAGCGTGCGCTTGATCGGCTCCGCCTGCGGCGGGGTCAGGTCGAGCGCCTGCGCGACCGCGACGTCGAGCGCGTGTCCGCCCCACTCGAGCACGCGCGTGAACTCGCAGACGGTTCCGCTCGAGACGGCGAAGGTGGAACGGTCGTGGCCGATCGCGACGGCGACGAGCGCCGCCTCGGGCGCCGCCTCGTCGGCGCGGCGCGGCGCCGACAGCGAGCGCAGGAGCGCGAAGGCCTCCAGGTCGATCCCGACGACGGTCAACCCGGCCTTGCGGCAGGCGGCGAGGTAGCGGTCGACGAGCTCGCGGTAGGCGACGACGAGGAGGACGCGGCAGATCCGCTCGCCTTCCTCGGTCTCCGACTCGCTGAGGATGCGGTAGTCGAGGACGGCCTCCTCGACCGGGATCGGGAGCGCCTCCTGCGCCCGGAAGCGGATCGCGTTCGCGAGCTGCTTCGGGTCGGCGATGCCGACGATGTCGAGCGTCCGCACGCCGATCCGGTTGTTCGCGATGCCGAGGCGGATGCCGCGGCGCGGGAGCTTGTGCTTCCGGAAGAAGGCCTTCAGCGCCTCGGAGAGCGCCTCCGGGTCGCGCAGCTCGCCGCCGACGACGACGCCCGGGTCGAGCGGCTCGCGGGCGAGCTGGAGGAGCTCCGCCTGCCCGTTGTTCGCGACGCGGGCGGCGGCCAGGCCGGACGCGCCGATCTTGAGGCCGACGAGCCGCTTCGGCGCCTTCGGCTTCGGGGCCTTCGGACTTTTCGAGGCCTTCGGCTTCCGCGCGAGCGAGAGGTCCTGCTTCCAGAACGGCTTCGACTCCGTCTTGGGCCTCTTCTGCTTGGGCTCCTTCGGCGCCTTAGGCTTACGCCCGAAGGAGAGCTCCTTCTTGAGCAGCGACTGCTTCTTCTGCGCCTTCGGGAGCGGGAGCTCGGAGGCCGGAACGGGCGGATGGATTCCGGGCGGCGGCTCGGCGACCGCGGCGGCCGCGGCCAGGGCGAGCTGCTCGCGCACCCAGTCGTCGTCCGCAACCGGGGCGAGCTCGGTGGGCTCCGGCGGCTTCGGCTTGCGCCGCAGCGAGATCTCCTTCTTCCAGAACGGCGTCGAGGTCTTCGGGCCTACGGCCTTCGGCGCCTTGGGCTTCCGCCCGAAGAGCTCGGAGAGCTTGATCTCCTTCTTCAGGTCGACCATCTCAGGCACCGCTTGCGGTGCCGTCATCAGGGCGTGCGGGTTTCCCGCACGTCCGTCTGAACCGACCCGTCGACACGATTGCTTTCAAGACTCCGCCCTAGGCCCCTAAGACCCCGCGAGCCGTAGGCCGGCGGCGAGCGGCGGCGGGACGGCCTCCGCGCTCTCGCCGGAAGCGACGAACCCCGCGCGCTCGAGGAGGCCCTCGAGCTGGTCGCGGCGGCTCGAGGCCCCGAGGGCGACCTGCTTCGTGATCACGCCGCGCAGGGTGAGCTCGGCGAGCGACTGCTCCATCGTCTGCATGCCGCGGCTCGAGGCGGTCTGCATCACCGAGTAGATCTGCTCCACCTTCCCCTGGCGGACGAGGTTCCGGATCGCGTCGTCCGGGATGAGGATCTCGAGCGCGGGCACGCGGCCGGCGCCGTCCGCGGTCGGCATGAGCGCCTGGGTGACGACGCCCTGGAGCGAGACGGCGATCTGCACGCGCACCTGCTCCTGCTGCTCGGCCGGGAACACGTCGATGATCCGGTCGATCGTGCCGGGCGCGCTCTGCGTGTGCAGCGTTCCGAAGACGAGGTGGCCGGTCTCGGCGGCGGTCGGCGCCGTCGCGATCGTCTCGAGGTCGCGCATCTCGCCGAGGAGGATCACGTCGGGGTCCTGGCGCAGGGCCGAGCGCAGCGCCTCGGCGAAGGTGCGCGCGTCGGGCCCGATCTCGCGCTGGTTGACGAGCGATCGCTTGTGCCGGTGCACGAACTCGATCGGGTCCTCGATCGTCAGGATGTGCTCGGCGCGAGTGCGGTTGATCTCGTCGATCAGCGCCGCGAGCGTGGTCGACTTACCGGAGCCCGTCGGGCCCGTGACGAGGACGAGCCCGCGCGGCTGCGCAGCGAACTCGTGCAGCGTGCCGGGCAGGTGGAGCTCCTCGAGGGTCTTCAGCTGCTCGGGGATGAGACGGAACGCGGCGCCGAGCGACTCGCGCTGGAAGTAGACGTTCACACGGAAGCGGGCGAGGCCGGGGACGGCGTGCGAGAGGTCGAGCTGCCGGTCGATCTCCAGGCGCTTCTGCTGCTCGCTCGAGAGGACGCGGTAGAGGAGCTGCTGCGTGTCGTTCGGCATGAGCTTGCCGAGCTCCTCGAGGCGCACCATCTCGCCGCGCACGCGGAGCGTGGGCGGTGCGCCCGCGCTCAGATGCAGATCGGAGGCGCCGCGCGCCACCATCTGCTCGAGCAGCTCGTCGATGGACAAGAGATCCTGCGGCATGACTCTCCGGGCGAGTCATCGGCAGGCCCAGGCGGTTCCTTTACGCCCGCGAGGAACGATTCGCGGCGGGTCCCGATCCCTCGTTCGGGGCTCCCCTCGGTGTTGACAGCCGCCGATCCATGAGGGCGCCACCAACCGAACCTGGAAGGAGCCCCACCGCATGATCAGCACCCTGCGGAAACGCCTCGCGAGTGACGAGAGCGGCTTCACCCTGATCGAGCTGCTCGTCGTCATCATCATCCTCGGGATCCTGCTCGCAATCGCGATCCCCTCCTACTTGAGCTTCAGGAACCGGGCCAACAACTCGGCCGCGCAGGCCAACGTCCGCGCCGCCGTCCCCGGCATGGAGGCCTTCAACGCCGACCACGCCTCCGGCTACACGGGCGTGACGCTCACGAAGCTCCAGCAGTCCTACGACCAGGGCATCAAGAACGTGAAGATCGTTCGTGCCAACAACACGAGCTACTGCATCCAGAACACGAATCCGACCACGGTCACCTACTTCAAGGGCGGCCCCAACGGGGCGATCACCTCGGGCGTCTGCTAGCCCGATCGCTCCAGGGTTCGGTTCGAGAGGGCGCGGGCGACCGCGCCCTCTTTCGTTCCACCCGCGGGATGCCGATAGCACCCACGTGACGCTCACGATCAGCCCCCAGATGCGAGTCGTCGCCGCCCTCGGCGGCGTCGCAGCGCTCGGGCTCGCGGTCTTCATGTTCACCATGGGCCGGCCCTCCGCGGGCGCGCCCCAAGCGAGCCTGGCGACGATCAAGCCCCTCCACCCCATCCGAAAGCCCGGCGCGCACGGGACGCTCCGCGCGAACGCGCCCGTGAGGCCGAGAGTCGCGCGCGTGAAGCAGAAGGCCACGCCGAAGACGGTCACGGCCAAGCCGGTCGTGCTCCTTCCCGGCCTGCCTCCGGAGGTCGCGGCGGCACTCCGCAAGCACGAGCTCGTCGTCGTGTCGCTCTTCGACCCGCAGGCGCGCGTCGACCAGATCTCGCTCGCCGAGGCCTCCGCCGGCGCAAAGGCGGCGCGGGCCGGATTCGTGCCGCTGGACGTCCTCCGGCAGCGACAGGCCGGCGCGCTCATGCGGCAGCTCGGCGTCCTCCCCGACCCGGCCGTGCTCGTCTACCGGCGCCCCGGCGACCTGGTCGCACGCTTCGACGGCTTCGCCGACCGCGACACCGTCGCGCAGGCGGTCGCGAACGCGGCGACATCCACCTCGTGAGCGAGCCGCGCGAGCTCTTCCTGCGTCACGCGCGCAAGGACGGCCGCTCGGTCGCCGTCATGCGCGCCGTCGACTACGGCGACTCCTGCGTCGTCGAGGCCGAGGTCTACCCCGCCGGCGTCCCGACGACGACTCCCGGGCGCCCCGGCCCGTACACGTTCGCCGACGCCCAGCAGGCGACGGCCTTCGTGACCGAAGCGGTCGAGGCGCTCATGTACCTCGGCTGCGACATCCAGGCCGAGTAGCGACTCAGACCGAAACGCGCGCGAGCTCTTCGATCGACGTGAGGCCGGCGGCGACCTTCGCGATGCCGTCGTCCCACAGCGTCCGCATGCCCTCCGAGACGGCCGCGCGCTCGATCTCCTCGCGGCTCGCCTTCTGCACCGCGAGCGACTCGAGCGTCTCCGACATCTCGAGCAGCTGGAAGATCCCGACCCGGCCGCGGTAGCCGGTCTGGCCGCACCGGGGGCAGCCGCGCTTGCGGTAGAAGGCCATCCCGTCGGCGGCGGCCGCGACGTCGGGGGCGATGCGCGCCTTCAGGAGCTCCTCGACCGACGGGCTGTACATCTCGCAGCAGTGCGTGCACAGGCGGCGCGCGAGCCGCTGCGCGAGCACGCCGGTCACTGCCGCGCCGGTCAGGAACGGCTCGACGCCCATCTCGTTCAGCCGCGTGAGCGCCGCCGGAGCGTCGTTCGTGTGCAGCGTCGAGAGCACGAGGTGACCCGTCAGCGCGGCCTCGATCGAGATCTTCGCGGTCTCGGAGTCGCGGATCTCGCCGACCATCACGACGTCCGGGTCGGAGCGGAGGATCGACCGTAGCGCGGCCGCGAAGGTGAGGCCGGCGCGCTGGTTGATCTGCACCTGGTTCACGCCGCCGAGGCGGTACTCGACCGGGTCCTCCACCGTGATGATGTTGATCTCCGGACGGTTGATCTGCTCGAGCACGGCGTAGAGCGTGGTCGACTTACCCGAGCCGGTCGGCCCCGTGACGAGGAGCGCGCCCGTCGGCCGCGTGACGAGCGCCGAGAGCTGCGCCCGCATGGCGTCGGAGAGGCCGAGCTCCTCGAGGGTCGGCGCCTTCTTCGACTTGTCGAGGAGGCGCATGACGACCGTCTCGCCCTCGACCGTCGGCAGGGTGGCGACGCGGACGTCGAGCATCCGGCCCGCAGCCGCCGCGTTCAGCGAGATGCGGCCGTCCTGCGGCTTTCGCCGCTCGGCGATGTCGAGCTTCGCGAGCACCTTGAGGCGCGTGGTCACCCCCGGAGTCATCCGCTTCGGGATGCGCTGCACCTCCTGGAGAACGCCGTCGATCCGGAAGCGCACGATGAGGGCGTCCTCCTGGGGCTCGAAATGGATGTCGGAGGCGCCGTCCTCGGCCGCCTGGAAGATCACCGAGTTGACGAGGCGGACGAGCGGCGCGTCGGAGATGCCGTCGTCGGCCTCGAGGTCGTCGACCTCCTCGGCCTCCTCCTCGGCGACGGCCCCTTCCCCCTCGAGGAGGGCGCGGGCGCCGAAGGCCTCGGAGGCGCGGACGAGCCGGCGGATCTCGGCGAGGATGTCGTCGCGCGGCGCGACGGCGAGCTCGAGCGGGTAGCGCGTCGCGAGCCGGAGCTCGTCGATGCCGTGGATGTTGGCCGGGTCGGCGACCGCGACGCGTAGGTAGCCGTTCTCGACCGCGTACGGGATCGCGACGATCCGTTCCAGGACGTGGAGCGGTACGACCTTCGCCGCCTCGGCGTCGACGCCCGTGAGCGGCAGGTCGAGGAGCGGGAGCTGGTGGCGGGCGGCCAGCATGCGCGCGATGCCCTCGCTCGAGGCGACGCCCTCGTCGACGATCGCCTGCGCGATGGAGCCGCTCGGGCCGGCGCGGCCGCGGACGAGCGCGAGCTTGTCGGCCGGGACGAGTCCGGTCGCCGCGAGCAGGTCGGCGACGAGCTCGGCGAGCTCGTTGACGCCGGGGCCGCCGGCAAGCGGCGGCGCGACGGGTGCGCCGTCCGTGCCCTCGGACGGGCCGGTGCGCAGGGTAGGGGGCCGCTCGAACTCCATCCCTCGAACGAGTTATCGACAGATGAGCCTCGCGCCTTGAACGACGCGGGCAGGGGCTAGCGCAGCGAGCTCAGGTACGCGCCCAGGATCGCGTGGCCCGCGAAGAGCCCCACGATCGTTCCGAGCGCGAGGAACGGCGCGAGCGGGATGCCCATCTTGCGGGCGCCGGCGCCGTGCCGGACGAAGAGGACGGCGCTCGGGACGAGCGCGGAGAGCATTCCGACCATCAGCGCGACCGGCACGACGCGACCGAGTGCGGCGCCCATCAGCAGCGCGAGCTTCACGTCGCCCATGCCCATTCCCGCCGGATATGCGAGTGCCGCGAGGAGGAGGAACCCGGACGCGCCGACCGAGCCGATCGCCCACTGCGGGCTCGGATGGAGCGCCGTCTGCGCGAGCAGGACGACGGCGGCCGCAGGCACGACGATCCGGTTCGGGACGATCCGGTGCTCGAGGTCGGTCGCCGAGATCGCGACGAGCACCGCGCAGACGAAGGCCGCGACGAGCGCGTCCACGCTTAGGCCGAAGCGCAGGGCGCAGCCGACGAAGAGAAGCGCCGTCGTCAGCTCGACGGCCGGATAGCGCAGCGGGATCCGCGCGCCGCAGGCGCGGCAGCGGCCGCGCAGGCGCAGGTACGAGAAGAGGGGCACGTTGTCCAGCGGCGCGATCGGCGTCGCGCACGACATGCAGGCCGAGGCCGGACGGATGATCGATCGCCGCGCTGGGACGCGCGCGGCGACCACGTTCAGGAAGCTGCCGAGCGCGAGCCCGGGGACGAAGGCGACGAGAGCGGTAGCCACAGGCCTATCCCGAGAACCGCTGCGGCGGGTTGGGCTGGGCGTAGACCTGGTTGTTCCCCGGCTGGCCGACCGGAACAGTCGAGATCGTCCCGAATGCCTGCGTGCTCACGTTGTTCGAGAGGATGATCTGGCTGCCGACCATCGGCCCGTCGGAGTACGCGTTGTTGCCGTAGTCCAGGTTGCCGGTCGCGTACAGCGCGCCCTGGAAGCTCGAGTTGTTCGCGACGAAGATCGAATCGCCGTTCGGGACCGAGCCGTTGGGGCCGATCCCGTTCGCGGCGAAGGTGAGCATCTCCGTGTTCGGATTCCACGCGTTGAAGTCGCAGTTCGAGCCCGAGACGCCGCCGCAGAGCTTCCCGTTCAAGTAGAGCGTCCCCGAGAGGTAGATCGTCGCCTGGCCGTTGTACTGGTTCAGGGCGCCGTTCGAGATCGTCGCGCTCCCGTCGATGTAGATCGTCCCGCGCACCGTGAGCGTCTTCGTCGAGTTGTTCCAGGACAGCTCGCCGTCGGGGTTCGACGTCGGCCCCACACGACACGTGTAGTC
>Ga0209059_1000264_pt1 | contig 23327 bp, 18 predicted proteins | sample GraSoiAngelo_151_FD_186165 | JGI IMG/M metagenome (GOLD analysis project Ga0209059, IMG submission 186165) | Grasslands soil microbial communities from the Angelo Coastal Reserve, California, USA - 14_1009_12_20cm (SPAdes) (version 2) | ecosystem: Environmental > Terrestrial > Soil > Grasslands ...
TCCGTGCAGGCGTCGTATCCTTTCAGTTCCCGCTTTAAAAATCGCTCCTCGAATACGCTCCGCACTGCCAGCACCGCTATGGGAACTATGGCCAGCAAAGCCGACGCATACGATCCCAGCCACAGCGCCGGGCCCAAAACCATCGGGACAAACCCAGAGTATATGGGATGCCGCACGACCGCATAAACACCAGTGTCGATGACTCGCTGGTGCCTTTCTTCCTGAAGCCTAACGACTGGCACGGCAAAAGGGTTGACTTTCATCGCAAGAGTCAGGATCCACCAGCCCGCGACATACAGCGCAAGTCCGAGAAATGAAACGAGCCCGCTGGGTTTTGGCGCAAGGTGGAACCGGAACACATCTAGCGGAATAAAAAGGATCTGCCCGACGAATGAAACGACGGGCAAGATTACCAGAACCCGGTCCCAAAGCGGTTGTCCTTTTTGAACGACTCCTCTGGCACGCTCGGAGAACAAGCCAGAGTTATCGGGCAAAATGGTGAGGATAGCCACGACCATCACGGCGACGGTAACAACGAGAAACACCCATGCGCGCCACCAGTGCAACGTGCCAGCCGGCACAAAAAGAAGGAGAGCGTAAAACGCGACGTTGAAGGCAACACCAGCTAGGACTTTGGGTATCGACATCACGCGTTTTTGGAAGTGATAGTAATCAGTGATCGGTGCTCAGAATATGGCGACCAATGCTGGTATGAACCGATTACTGATTACAGTTCAGTGATCACTTCGTCGCGTAGCGACGCTCATGGTCTAGCAACCATTTCTTGCGCCACAACCCGCCGCCGTATCCACACAACGTGCCGTCAGCCCGGATCACACGGTGACACGGAATGATAATGCAGATCATGTTTGTGCCGTTCGCACGGCCGACAGCCCTGCGCGCGTTTTCATCTCCCAGGCGTTTCGCCATCCAGGAATACGAGCGTGTTTCGCTTGCAGGAATCGACCGCAAAATTTTCCAGGCCCGCAGTTGAAACTGCGAACCAACCGGCGCCAGTGGAATATTGAACTTGAGGTTTTTGCCGGAGAAGTAATCGGCCAATTGCGAACGGACTGCTTCCAGATGCCGATGTTTTCCCGGCACTACATTTGTCCGTAGTCGTTTTCGCAACACCGACAACTCACGTTCGGTCGCGCGGCGATCGAAAAACTCGAGCATTCGCAAACCTTCGTCATCAGCGACGGCGATCATCGCTCCGAGCGGCGTATCGATTCGCTCCGCAAAAACAGGTGCGCTCGCCTTCGCATTCGTCGGAGGATCGCCAAAAATTTTCGTAAACGCTTCCCGGAAACCGCTCTCAGATTCAAAACCGCTGCCATTGCGTGCTTCATCTACGCGGCCGCCCTGCCGCACCTGGCTCAAGGCGAGACCCATCCGGCGCGCGCGATGATAAGCTTGAAACGTCATCCCGTAGTGGCGTTTGAATTGACGTCGCGCGGTCGAGGGATCGATCGCCAACCCCGTCAATTCCTTGTCAGTGAGGCGTCCGCCCGGGGCGCGTTCGACTTCGATTCGGAGGCGTTCGATCAATTTGGGCGCACGTTGATTCGGATCCATTGGATGGCAGCGCAAGCAGGGACGATAACCGCTTTCCAGTGCTTCACTCGATCTCGCGAAGAAATCGACATTCTCACGCGCCGGCTTTTTCGCCGAGCAGGTCGGACGGCAGAAAATTCCCGTGGTGCGCACTCCGACAAAAAATATGCCTTCAAAACTCGAATCGCGATTCACCAATGCGCGATACATCGTTTCGGTCGGAGGAAGAAGTTCCATTGTTTTCATGTTAACAAATTAAGGGCTCGTGTGCATTGACGCATCGACGAAATTCGAGCAGCGAATTTGCACTAATCCTCAACCGCGCTGAATGCGAAAAGTGAAACAGCCTCGACTCACGCTGCGCGCATCCACGAAGGCTGTCTTCGAAATTTGGAACAACTTCTCAATTACTTCTTCCGGTTCGCGTCCGTTCACAACCTCGGCATCGATCATATTGTAATTTGCGTCATAAGCGCGGAGCACGCGGCCATTGCGAAAATCTGCCGGATATTCGCAAGTGGCGCTGTACCGTTTGCACGGCTCAGCATGAACGAAGATCGGACCGATCTCAGAATACGGATGACCTGCGGGAATCGAAGTGTAGGGAAATAGAATCACACGCTCGCCAGGTTGTGCCCAGCGCAGACAGTGCCGGCATGGATAACCAGTCGAAGAATCCACTTTGATCAGAGCGTGGTCCGCGGCGCCAGACTCTGCTACGTGCCGAGCCTCCTCGGCGACTTCGGTGGGAAGCGGAACAATACGAAAGGTTGATGTTTTCATAACGCAAACTGAGCGCGCCCCTGCAAATTGCGCATCGACGAAATTCAGGCGTCGAATTCTCAGGGCGCCTGCACTTGCGGCGCCGAACTGGAAACAATCGGCAGTCGGCGCAGATCGATATATTTCGCGAGCCAATCGTAGCGGTCTTGCAGTGCTTGGGGATCATTCAGATCGTGCCCTGCGTCGTAGTACAGCACCTTTTTCGGATCAGTTGCAGTCGTAGCGTAGTGCTCCATGGAAGTCTTATCGAAAAGCTGTTCGAAGTTGGCGAATTGAAACAGAAGAGGAATGGGCGCCGCGTGACCAACGAAATGAAGGGCATCAATCTCGCCGGCGATCTGTTCATAACGCTCAAACTGACCGGGCGGCCGGCTCTTTCTGAGTTCGATTATACCGGGATCGTTACCTCGCAGAAAGATGTCACCAATCTCTCCGACCCCCGCCATTAGCACTGACGTTTTCATGCGCTTATCTACAGCAGATAAAATTGAGCCCCATTGCGCGCCGTAACTGTGCCCGACGTAGGCTAGCCGCTTAGGATCGACGTCAGGGCGAGCAAGCAGCAAATCGATCCCGCGACGAAGCTCTAGAACTGCCTGAATTTCGATCTCACGGTCCAGTTCCGGTTTATCGTAATGATTAGGGGTTTTATGCCACGGTTGCGGGCGATCCCATGGATAATCGGGGAGGAGTGATACCGCGCCCGCTCTCGCGTAGAGCTTGGCTTCAGGAATAAATTCTGTGCGTGTGCCATTCCCCCAATGACCAAAAAGAACAGCTGCGAACGGTCCTTTGCCCTTCGGAACAACCAAATACGCCGCGACCGGTCCACCTTTCGGACTGACGTAAGTTATGTCGTGAAGACTGCCTCCGTCGAATTCTTCGATGATCTTGTCATGTATATCGAGCGGCGCCTTCGCGTCATAGTCGAAAAGGTGGAATGTGGTCTGGTAGTCGGATGTGGCCGTGGCAATGTTCTGGGCAGCAGACACAAATGATTCCGCCACAATTTTCGCCACCTCGGCGACGGCTGCCGCCCGATCGGTCGGCGTCGCTGTGGATCCTACAGAGTAAATGGCCAGCAGAATCGGCGCGCGATCAGGCGGACGCATGATGGCAATATCATTCGTCGCTCCGTTTGACCCGCGCCCGGTCTTGTCGCCAAGAATCCAGTTTTTCGGAACGCCGGCACGAATCATTGGCCCTCCGGTTTCATTGCGCTGTAACCAGTCCTCGAGCTGGCGGCGCGATGCTTCTGATAAAGCGTCGCCGAGCAACAGCCTTTGGATGTCCGAACAAATCGCCGCAGGCGTTGTTGTATCGCGTTCGTCGCCAGGAATGGCGCTGTTCAATTCCGGCTCAATCCGATCGAGGCGCGTCACTCGATCGCCGAGGCTGCGTACGAAATTCGTCAGGCCGCTAGGCCCGCCAATGGCATCCAAGAGGAGATTGCCGGCCGTATTGTCGCTCTGTTCGATCGCGGCCGCGCACAGCGCGCCCAAGGTCATACCGCCATCTTTGAGATGTTCTTTTGTCACCGGCGCATATTCCAGGATCTCCTTTGCGCCATAAGGCACGAACCGCTCCAGTTTCTCCTTTTTCTCATCGACGCGCTTCATTACGGCCGCAGCCGCGAGAAATTTGAACGTGCTGCACATCGGGAATCGCTCGTCCGCGCGATGTTCAACATGTTTGGTGTTGCCGGTGTCCAGCGCGGCCACACCGATTCTGCCGCCGATTCGCGCCTCTACCGCCGCAATCCGGGTTGCCGCGTCATTTTCCCCGGCTACTGCGCTTGCCGCAAGGAAGGTTAACAAGAGAAAACTTCTTACCATCGATGATAAGCAGGATGGCCTTCTTTCACTGCAACAAAAACTCCCCGACAGGTTGCGCAAACTTTTCCACCCGCGGTGAGTGTTCCTTCAATGGTCGCGCGGTCGTCAGTCAGATCGACAACTTTAGCGGAAAGAAACACCGAATCATTCGTCGGCGTTGGCCGGAGCAATTTGATTGCATACTCCGCCGTGACAGTGCACGGCGGGTGATCCTCTTTTGCATGCTTCATCAGATGATAGGCGGCCGTCCAATTGCAATGGCAATCGAGCAACGTGCCGATGACGCCACCATTCAGTACTCCCTCAAAAGCTTCATATTTTTTCTCCGGTTTCCATTCCGCGACAACTTCGCCATTTTTTGGGAAGCTCCGGATATGTAGTCCGTCCGGATTCGCAGGACCACAGCCCCAGCATGCATTGTTCGGTGCGTACTTTTCCTGGAGCGACTTGTCATTCATCGTGGAAATTAGTCAGGCGGCACAGCCGCGGTTTTTCTGCCAACGCGTTCCACCTGCGAATTCGCAAAGGTGGATCGGCTTCTCCGAGGACGATGCCAAGCCCAATCGCCGAAGGCGCAGTATTTTTCCGCTTTGCGACTCAATCTGTCGGTTTATCCCCCGCGTGCAGACGAGTCTGGATAGGGACGCAATTCATGCCCAACGTAGAGTGAGCGCGGCCTGATCAGACGATTATGATCGTGTTGCTCGGTCACATGCGCGCACCAGCCGGCCACCCGCGACGCGGCGAACAGAGGCGTGTTTAACTCCGGTGGGAACCCTAGCATCCAAAACACCGGAGCCGCATAAAGATCCACATTGGCGCAAAGATGTTTTTCGCGATCCATGACTTCTTCGAGTTTCTCGCAAATTGGAACCCAGTTTTCTTTTCCTGTACGCTTGCCCAAGTCCCGCGCGATCTCTCGCATCACCGGCACACGTGAGTCGCCCTCTTTGTAAACGCGATGGCCGAATCCCATGATCTTCTCTTTCGTCCCCAGCTTTTTCATCAGCCAGCTTTCCGCACGATCCGGAGTCCCGATTTCCTCAAGCATCTTCATCGATTCCTCATTCGCGCCACCGTGCAGCGGACCTTTGAGGGTCGCGACTGCCGAGGTCACTGCCGCGTACATTCCCGCGAGTGTTGAAGCGGTCACGCGCGCGGCAAAAGTGGACGCGTTAAACTCGTGATCGGCGTAAAGATTGAAAATCGTGTCCAGCATTCGGATTTGCCAATCCTGCGGAACTTTGCCCTCTAACTTATAAAAGAAATTGCCGGCTTGAGTGAGATCAGGCCTCTCCGGCAACGGTTGTTCTCCATGGGAAATGCGCCAGCCGTCGGTAATTAAGGTGGAAACGCGCGCAATCAGGCGGATGGACTTGCGGATGTTAGCGTCGTGTGAGTTGTCGCTTAGGTCCTTATCAAAGGCGCTCAGCATCGAGACGCCGGTGCGCAACATGTCCATCGGGTGCGTCTTGTTGGGGAGAAGCCGGAGCATTTCGATCACCGGAGCCGGCAGCGAGCGCTCCGCGGCGATTTGTTGTGTAAACTCCACCAATTGTTTCCCATTGGGCAACTCGCCATTCAGCAGGAGGTAAGCGACTTCTTCAAAACTCGCCTTCTGCGCCATTTCATGAATGTCATAGCCGCGGTACATCAGCCCCGCATTGGGATCGACCCAGCAAATGGCCGTCTCGCCTGCGATCACGCCCGCTAATCCCGGGCTGTATTCTGGTTTCTTTTCAGTAGGCATTGGTTTCTCTTTACTTGCGAATCGCAATCGTTCAACTCATCGGACTTAACCAGTTGAGATTCAACATCCACTCTTCCAACTTTTCGCTGCCGGATCGTAACCGAGCAACTTGTAAAGCTGGTCTCGCGTTTGCATTTTCTTTATCCAACCCGATTGCGTCCCTTGCCTTTTCAGATCGCGCAGAAATTCCTCGCTCGCTTTCATTGATACCCGAAACGCGCTCTGTGGGAAAATCACCATTTTGTATCCAAAACCAGCAAGCTCTTCGAAACTGAGCAGCGGACTTTTGCCAAACTCTGTCATGTTCGCGAGAAGCGGCGCTTTCACCTCGCGGACGAACGCCTTGAATTCATCCGCGCTTTGCAACGCTTCAGGGAAAATCGCATCCGCGCCCGCCTTGAGATAATGACGGGAGCGTTCCACGGCACGATCGAAATCTTCAACCGCACGAGCATCTGTGCGGGCGATGATCATGAAGTCTTCGTCACGGCGCGCGCTAACCGCCGCTTTGATTCTTCCAACCATCTCATCAACATCGACCACTGATTTCCCTGCGAGATGTCCACAGCGTTTGGGAAATTCCTGGTCTTCGATGTGACATCCGGCCAGGCCTGCCTTCTCCAATTCACAGATGGTGCGTGCGACGTTCTCCGCGCCGCCGAAACCGGTGTCTGCATCGACAATTGCCGGAATTGCTACCGAATTCGCAATATACCCGGCAAGCCTCACGACCTCCGTCATCGACAGCAATCCAATGTCCGGCACGCCAGCAGTTGAGTTCGCCATTCCCGCACCGCTGATGTACACGGCGTCAAACCCCGCGCGTTCCACCAACCGCGCTATCGCAGCGTTGGGTACACCGGGCAGCAGCACGCAATCTTCCGCGATTAACGCGCGTAATCGTGCAGCTTTCCCTTTCTTTGTCATGTCGAGCGAAAGTCTTGCCCTGAATGGAGTCGAATGGTCGAGATATCGCTTGTTTACTTCTCCGGCATCACCAGGGCCTTCATCAGCTCATCAACATTTGCCGCTTCGTCCAACTTCCACGCAACATCGATAATCTTTCCTGCGCGATCATTGCCAAGCATCGGTTCAACCAAGACTCTAAACTTCTCTTCCACCTCCGAATCTTTGAGGCGGTTTTTCGCGTGCCCGAGCGGATAATCGACTCTCCTGGTCAATCGCCGGCCATCCGCAAGATCTACATGTACGATGTTCGCGACCGCGCCGGGATACATCGAGCTCAACTCCGAATTGCGTTCCACCTTCACGTTCTCCAAAAATTTCCACACGTTTGGATGACTAAAGCGCTCGCGGTCGAATTGTTTGTCGGTTACTTCGCCGTCGATCAGCGCGATCGCCGTAATGTAAGGCAAGCTGTGGTCTGCCGTTTCGCGTGTTGCCGGTTTCCATTTCTCTGGCTCGCTGCCGATGATGTCCACCGAGGCGTCATGGCTTTCGATCGTCATTGATTTTACCTTTGCAGGATCGCCAATTTCCTTTCGCAATGAGAGCGCCGCCTCAATTGCGCTCTGGCTGTGATATTCGGCCGGCCAAAACTTGATGCTCGTATTCAAAATCATTTCCGGCGCGCCCTTGAATTTTTCTCCGACGTTCCCGAGCGAAACCCCGAGTTGTTTCTCGAACGCCATTTGTCCCTCGAAAATGGGGGCAGGCCCGGTCATTCCCGATCGGGCAAGCAACGCCGAATAAACGCCGCGCCGTGCTGCGTCAGCGAATGCAACCCCTTTCCAATGCGAGAGTTCGCCTGCACGGGACTGACGCATCGCCGCGCACGCGACTCCAGCAATATTCACCGCGTGTCGCGTCTTTTGCGGATCAAGTTTCATTAAGCGCGCGCACGCAAGCGCTGTGGAGAACGCGCCGTACGTCACATGGTCCCAGCCGCGCGCGCGAATACTCGCGGCATCGCAAAGTCTGCATTGCACTTCGTACGCAAGCGCGATCGCGGCAATCAATTCGCGGCCGCTTGCGCCCACGCTTTCCGCCACAGACAGCGCTGCGGAAATATTATCGCTCGGATGGGCCGGCTCTTTCGAAAGATAAGTATCGTTGTAATCGAAATAGCGAATACAACAGCCGTTCGCGAATGCGGCCCAGTCCGGCGGCGCCTTGTGATTCGTGCCGATGATTGTCGATCCGTGTTTCGCCGAGAAATCGGAAGCGACGTTTCGCGCAATGATGCACGGCTCTTCGTTCCACGCACCAAGTGCGCAACCCAGCGAGTCAATGACGCGTCGTTTTACTTCGTGTACGACTTCTTTGGAAAGATCTTCAAATCGGAACGAGGAGGCATAACTGGCGAGTTGATGAGCAAGTGTCGTCTTCATGGAAAAGTTGCAATTTCAATCTGCCGACGAATTCGTAAGGGGCAACATGCGATGTTGTAGGGCAGGCGCTCCGCCTGCCAATCTGGCAACCGATGCGGTTGCCCTACAATGGAAAACAAGCAAACTCATGCAGTGAGCGAATTTCAATTTGGGGGCGATTTTGTCTGGCATCCGGCGCCGGAGCTCGTCGCACAATCCAATCTTCAGCGCTTTATCCAGAAACATGAGCTCGGTTCGTACGACGAGCTGATGCAACGATCGACAACCGACATTGAGTGGTTCTGGGACGCGGTGCTGAGCGATCTCGATATCCAGTTTCACAAACCGTACTCGCGCGTGGTCGACCTAAGCGAAGGCAAACCCTGGGCGCACTGGTGCGTCGGAGGCGAAATGAACATCGTCCACAACATGCTCGACAAGTACGCCGGCACTGAGATCGACAATCGCGTTGCCATCAGGTCCGAGACCGAAGACGGCGCTACCCAAACCCTCACCTACAAAACGTTGCGCGTGCAAACCAACGAGATCGCCGCCGTGTTACGCGGCCTCGGTCTCGGAAAAGGCGACGCCATCGGCGTGTTCATGCCAATGGTTCCTGAGATCGTGGTTGCAATGCTCGCCATCATTAAAATCGGAGGAATTTTTCTCCCGCTCTTCTCCGGGTTCGGCGCCGCGGCGATTATTTCCCGGCTCAATGACGCCGAGGCAAAGGCGCTTTTCACGGCGGATGGAACTCATCGGCGCGGAAAATTTTGTGCGATGAAATCGATCGCGTATGAAGCAGCGTCGCAAGTCCCCAGCCTTAGACACCTGATTGTTTTGCCGTCAGAAACTCCCGCGCTGAAACTCGACGGCTTAAAGCCGTCGAGTTCTAAAGCGGCGCGCCCGCATTACGAAGCACATTCGTGGCGCGAGGTGACGAGTCTCTCAAGTCTCAGCTCTCAACCAACGGAACGCACATCAGCGGAAGATCCGATGATGATCATTTACACCTCGGGAACGACCGGCCGCCCGAAGGGCGCAGTGCACACGCATTGCGGGTTCCCGATCAAATCCGCACAGGACATGTGGCATGGGCTTGATCTGCACCCGGACGAAACCCTTTTCTGGATGACCGATATGGGCTGGATGATGGGGCCATGGGAAGTTTTCGGAACGTTACTGCTCGGCGCGACGATGATGCTTTACGATGGCGCACCCGATTTTCCGGAACCAGATCGCGTCTGGTCACTGGTGGATCGGCATCAAGTGACTGCCTTGGGCGTTTCGCCAACGCTGATTCGCGCGTTGCGGCGTCACGGCGATGAGATTGTGCATCGACATGATCTTTCGTCGCTGCGCAAATTTGCTTCCACCGGCGAACCGTGGAATCCCGACCCGTGGATGTGGCTCTTCCAAAGTGTGGGACGCGGAAAGCTGCCGATAATTAACTACTCCGGTGGCACTGAAATTTCCGGTGGAATCGTAATGGGTAATGTCCTCACACCGATGAAGCCGTGCGCATTCTCCGGGCCGCTCCCGGGAATGGCCGCAGATGTTGTCGATGAACATGGAAGATCCGTGCGCGGACAAGTAGGCGAACTGGTAATTCGCGAACCTTGGATCGGGATGACGCGCGGCTTTTGGAAAGACCGCGAGCGCTACATCGAGACCTACTGGTCGCGTTTTCCGGATGTTTGGGTACACGGCGACTGGGCGGCGATCGATGACGACGGACTGTGGTACATATTGGGGCGCTCCGACGACACGATCAAAATTGCTGGCAAACGGGTCGGGCCGGCTGAAGTCGAGTCAATCTTGGTTGCGCATCCGCAAGTCAATGAAGCCGCTGCGGTGGGCGTCCCCGATTCCATCAAAGGCGAAGCGCTGATTTGTTTTTGCGTTTTGAAGAAGAGAGCGGACGGCAATGTCACTCTTGCGACCGAATTGAAAGAAAATGTGGCACGCGATCTCGGTAAGGCACTCGCTCCGCGCAACGTGGTTTTTGTGGCTGACATACCAAAAACGCGGAACGCGAAAGTGATGCGCCGCATTGTGCGCGCTGCGTATTTAGGCGAAAAACTCGGCGACACATCTGCCTTGGAAAATCCGGCGTCGCTCGATGAAATCAAGCGGGCCGCGCAGAGAACATAGGCGTTCCATTGGGGTAGTGTTTGGCAGCCAGCATCAGTGATGCCGGCCCTATTCCACAATGAAACTGACGTTCCTTGGCACGCGCGGTGAGATCGAGAAGCGCACGCGAAGGCATCGCATGCATACCTCGCTGATGGTCTCGTATCGCGGCACCGATGTGATGATCGATTGCGGCCTTGATTGGCTGGGAAAATTTGAGCGGCTGCATCCGAAGGCGATCGTGCTCACGCACGCGCATCCTGATCATGCGTGGGGCTTGAGAAATGGCGCGCCTTGCCCGGTGCATGCGCCGCAGAAAACCTGGCAGTCGTTAACGAGGTGTCGCATTGAAGATAGGCATCTGATTAAGGAGCGTACACCCACGAAGATTTGCGGCATCACATTTGAGGCGTTCTCCGTTGAACATTCTATTCTTGCTCCGGCTGTGGGATATCGCGTGAGCGCCGGTCGTGCGTCTGTCTTTTACGTTCCTGACCTTGTGTTTATCCATGACCGCGCTGCGGCCTTAAAAAATGTGCAAATTTACATTGGCGATGGCGCTACTGTAATGCGTTCGTTCATCCGAAGACGCGACAAAGCGCTCATTGGCCATTCGCCGGTTCGCACCCAGTTGACGTGGTGCGAAAAAGAAGGCGTACCGCAAGCCATCGTCACGCATTGCGGCTCGGAGATTGTCACCGGCGACGAGGACAAGCTCTCTGCGAAACTGCGGGTTATGGCCTCCGAGCGTGGCGTCGACATGCGCATTGCCTACGATGGAATGAAGCTGAAGCTGTGAGACAAGCGCATTTCTCCGCGGCAATCTGAAGACCGAGCCCGCTAGCGTCCGATCAGTCAACCCGAGCCTGCGAAGACGGCGAGGGACCTCTCACAGGATGATGGATTGCTCTGATCGTTTGTGTAATCGACTCCGTGTGGGAGAGGTCCCTCGGCGCACTCCGCCAGCCTCGGGATGACAACACATTGCCTTTTTGGAGCCGGGCATTCGGAGCTTACGCTGGTTTATGCGCCTTTTTCTCTGTGGCGACGTGATGACTGGACGCGGCATTGATCAGGCGCTGTCGCATTCGGCAAATCCAATCCTGTACGAGCCGCATGTGCGCGATGCGCGCGAGTATATCGCTCTTGCTGAGGAAGCCAGCGGACCGATACCGCGCCCACTGAGCGTCGATTACATCTGGGGCGATGCGCTGTGCGAACTGGACCGCGCCGAGGTCGATTTGCGAATCGCAAACCTTGAGACCGCGATTACCTCGGCTGAAACGCCATGGCCTGAAAAAGGAATTCATTATCGTATGCACCCGCGGAACATCGGCTGCCTCGCGTCTGCAAAAATCAGCGCAGGCGCTTTGGCGAACAATCATGTGTTGGACTGGGGATACGACGGATTATCGGAAACGTTGAAAACCTTGGATGCGGCAGGCATCGCTCACGCGGGCGCAGGCAACGATGCCGAAGACGCGATGCAGCCCGCGGCCTTGGACACGGCCGGCAATGGCCGCCTACTGTTATTCTCATTTGGATCAAGAACCAGCGGTATCCCGGAAGATTGGAAGGCCACCAGCATTTCCCCGGGAGTAAATTTGCTCGATGGCTTTTCAGAAACGACCGCAGCGCGAGCAGCCGATCAAATGCGCGCATATCAGCAACCGGGCGATTTGATTATCGCCTCCATTCACTGGGGCAGCAATTGGGGTTACGAAATTCCACGTGACCAAATAGCGTTTGCTCATCGCTTGATCGAAGAAGGCATTGCAATCGTGCACGGACACTCCTCGCATCACGTGAAAGCAATTGAGGTTTTCAAGGGCCGGCTCATTCTCTACGGCTGCGGAGATTTCCTGACGGATTACGAAGGAATCAGCGGTTACGAAATGTTCCGCGGCGATTTGGCGTTGATGTATTTGATCGAAATTGATTCGCACAATGGCGAATTGATCACGGCGCGTTTGGTCCCGATGCGAATGCGGCAGTTTAGATTGGAGCGCTCATCAGCCGCCGACGCCGAATGGCTTTGTAAGCTGCTGAACAAGCTCGGCGCGCAATTCAGCACCGGCGCAAGGTTGGAGAAAGACAACAGCCTAAGGCTCGAATGGCCGTCATCTTAGTGCTGCAATGAGCTCGCGCAGGAAGCGCTCCACTTCGGTCGAATCCTTGAGCGAATAACTCGCCGCAGTGGGACGCGGTTGCTCGCTTACGAGAATGCCTACGCCGGACTTCTCAAGCGCGCGAAAGGCATCTTCGTCGGTGCGATCATCGCCGATGTAAATCGGGCGGATCTTCGCGCCCTCCAAGCCCAGGGCTTCCAATAACCAGAGCACGGCCTTGCCTTTGTCCCAATCGATATCAGGCAACAGTTCGTAAACTTTTTTGCCGTCCATTTTGCGCAGCTCGCGGTGTTGGGCGGCCACTTCGCTGACAGCTCGCTCTACTTTGGGGACGTCGCTTTCATTCACGTTCCGATAATGCGCGGCGATGGAGAAACGTTTTCGCTCCATGCGCGCGCCGGCGATTCCAGCAAGTTGATTGCCAAGCTCCTTTTCTATCATGTCGAGCCTGGGCAGAAATTCCGTGGCCATTTCTTTCCGCAGTCCGCGGGGGCCGGCGATATCAAATCCGTGGCTGCCAGCGTAAACGATTCGATCGATATCAACACGCTTGCGAACGTCTTTGAGCTCTCGGCCGCTAAGGATTGCGACAGGCATTTTCGCCGCGAGAGTGCGCAGAATTGCTCGAGTAGAGTCCATAAGCACCGCTTGGTCGGGCTGACTGATGATCGGCGTAAGCGTGCCGTCATAATCGAGGAAAACGGCGAGCTCATCGCCGCCGCCAACTATCTCTGGAACGTGCCCCAGTGCAGAAGGAAGCATATTGGATTTAACAAAAAGAGCTAAAAGCGTTACAACGTGACAAGGTTAAAAAGAATTCCAGACGGACTCACTTGTAACAATCTAACTTTTCTAACTTTTTAACCCGTTGTTAAAATGAATCGCCTGATCGTCGTTTCCAATCGATTGCCATTCGCGCTGGATTCGACGGGCGAAGAGCTTTGGACGGTGACGCCGGCTGCCGGAGGACTGGTTTCAGCTGTGGAGCCGGTGCTGCGCGAACGCGGTGGCACGTGGATCGGCTGGCCGGGAATTGCGGGCAAAATCCCAAAAGGTCCGCTTGCCGAAGCGACACGCGGCGCAGGTTACAAAGTGGTGCCGGTTGCCCTTAGCGAAACCGAGCGCGACGAATTTTATTACGGCTATTCCAACGAGGTGATCTGGCCGCTGTTTCACGATCTGCAAAACTTTTGCAATTTCGAGCCGGGATACTGGCAAACCTACAAGGCGGTCAACGATCGTTTCGCCGATACCATCGCTCGCTGTGCGCAACCTAACGACTTCATTTGGGTACACGACTATCACCTGATGTACGTCGCCCAGGCATTGCGCGAGCGCGGTGTATCCCAAAAACTTTCCGGATTGACGTTTTTCCTCCATATCCCATTCCCGCCGTATGACATCTTTTCAAAGCTTCCGCAACAGCAGCGGCTGCTGCGGGCCCTGCTACAATTCGATCTGCTCGGCTTCCAGACGCGGCGCGACGTTCGCAACTTTCTCGGATGCGTGCGGCGCGTGATGTCGGATGCCCGGGTCGTTCCTCGTCGCGACCTGCAATTAGTTCGTTTCGAAAAGCGCCAGATTCGCCTCGGACATTTCCCGATTGGGATCGACTTCGACTCGTTTGAAAGGGGTGCAATGTCCGACGCGGTTACGCGCAGATCTCAGGAGTTGCGCGCCGGGTTTCGTGATTGCCAGTTGATCCTGGGCGTGGACCGGCTCGATTACAGCAAAGGAATTCCGGAACGACTGCGCGCGTACCGCGACGCCTTGGAACGCCATCCGGAACTGCGCGGACGCGTGGTGCTCATTCAGGTTGTCGTGCCGAGTCGGGTGGAGATTCCCAGGTATCACGAGTTCAAGCAACGCATCGATCGCCTGGTCGGCGACATCAACGGCCGGTTCTCGACCAGCAATTGGTTGCCGGTGCAATATCATTTTCGCGGTCTCGATCGGGAAGATCTTCTCGCGCACTACCGCGGGTGCGACATAGCGTTTGTCACCCCGCTAAAGGACGGAATGAATCTGGTGGCCAAAGAATATTGTGCCTGCCGCATCAACGAAGACGGCGCGCTTATTCTCAGTCAATTCGCTGGCGCGGCGGAGCAGCTCAAAACCGGAGCACTGCTGGTTAATCCTTACGATGTCGAGGAAGTTGCCGACACAGTGTTGAAAGCATTCCGCATGACCAATGCCGAGCGCAATGCGCGCATGAAGCGCATGAGACGAGTGGTCCGCGACGAGGACGTTTTTCGGTGGGTCGATTCGTTTTTGAAAGTCGGAGCGAAACTCACTGCTCGATCCGAACGAGCGGCCCGTTTACGGCACGTCAGCGTTGCGTGTTAACTCGAACCGTCTCCAAGAAACGACAGGCTGGTCACCATCGGCTCATGCAGGAGTTGGACGCGGCCGCGGAGTTGGACGTGGTCTTGGTGTTACCCTAGGCGTGGCCGTGGGCGTCGGGGTGGTCGTGGGCGTTGCTGTTGCAGTCGGAGTGGGCGTTGGCGTGGGAGTAGGTGCGGTTCGACCAGTGTCAAAGACAATCGTTCCCATGAACTCGCTGTAATAAACATAGTATCCAGCAAAAAGATATCTGCCCGTGGAATCCGCAGCTAATTTACTTGCCACATCCGGGCCAGAAATGGTTCCCAGCGAGAGAAATGTGTTTGCGTCGAAGGCTATTATCCCAGGGAGAGTATGAACGGAAGCATACGCCACCAAATCGTCTGGGCTGAAGACCACCGCTTGGGGGTAAGGCCCAGTGTTGAAAGAACCCATAGAGGCGAAGTCGGAAGTTCTGAATTTTGCGATGTCGTAGAGAGTCTGCCCTGCACCGGTTGCAAAACAAATGAAGTTGCCATTATGACTCAGACTTAGATCCTCGCCGTTGCACCCCGCTCCCCCGAACGGCGTCTGCAACACCACAACAGGATTAGTGCCCGAGACGTCCATCTTATACATGGTCGCTCCACAAAGCCCGTAGTCGGCGTAGTAGAGGGTGTTTCGGTCCGGGGTGATTTCTAAAGAACCACTATAAATGTAAGGGGGGTTGCTGATACTAGGTCCGGTCGAAGCACCGGTTGTCGCATCGATTTGAAATATCTGAGTCCCCCCGAGAACCCATAGCCGGTTCAAGCTGCCAAAGACGACGTCCTGCGGCTGCTCAGGAAGAAGAAACGAATCTATGACCGTTCGACTCTGCGTATCAAAAACCGCCACAAAGTTTGATGTGCTGTTCGCGATATAAGCCTTCGATCCGTCCGGCGACAAGGCGAGGTTTGTCGGACCCGATCCAACAAAGACCGTGTCCTCAACAACCAGAGTATTGGTGTTAATGATCGCGACGGAATTCTGGGAAGGAATTGTTGCATACATAAGAGGCTGCGTGGGGCTCATGGTGAATGACGAGGCCGGAAAGGTATATTGCGCAACTATATCCCCAAAGGCGGCGTGGGCGTTATCCGCGACGATTAAAGTATTCAGCCAACAGATGAGGCAAAGAATGAGTTGTCTTGGAAAACAGAACGTATTTTTCATTTTCGTTTTGAGTCGGCGGCCTTTGTAATACCCCGCCTTGCAAAGTCAAGGTCCGTTTACTATCGAAGACCCAGCGCCTGCGCAAAGAAGCAGAGCGAGTAAAGCACGGCGACGGCGTCTGTTCATGAATCGCACGAGTGTGAGCCTTGGGAGTCAGCGTTTTTAATCGAAACGGCGGAAATTGTCGAATTTGAATTGGACGTTCGCCGTTGGACGTTCAGCGTCGGATGTTGAAAGCCGTTTTCGGCAAGCCTTCCTTCGCACTCAGAGACGATCTTTTGGTAAACAGTATGTCGTATGGCGGTTAGTGAGCAGCTTAAAAAAATCTCGGATAGCGTCTGGGAGTTGCCTGCGAGCTACAAGCAAGGCATGCGCGTGCCGGCACGGATCATCGCGACGGAAAAACTAGTTCGCGAAATGGACGAGGCGGTTTACGAGCAGATCAGCAATGTCGCGACGTTGCCCGGGATTGCACGTTACGCGCTCTGCATGCCCGATGGCCACAGCGGTTACGGATTTCCCATCGGCGGTGTTGCGGCGATGGACGTGCACGAAGGCGGCGTCATTTCACCGGGCGGCATCGGGTTCGACATTAACTGCGGCATGCGCCTCGTCATCACCAATCTCACGCTTGACGATGTACAGCCGCATCTGCATCAGATTGTTGACCGGCTCTATGAGCGCGTTCCTGCAGGAGTTGGAAGTCACGGGTTCTTGAAATTATCGCGTCAGGACTTTCGAAATCTGGTCGAACAAGGGGCGCCCTGGTGCATCGAACACGATTACGGCTGGGAGGACGATCTTGAAGTTACTGAGGAGAACGGTTGCATCTCGGACGCCGACGCTTCGAAGATTAGCGAACGCGCAATCGATCGCGGTTACAACCAGGTCGGTACCCTGGGCAGCGGTAATCATTACCTGGAAGTGCAGATCGCGCGGCCAGAGGACGTGCGCGATAAGCAGCTCGCGGAAAAATTCGGAATCACGATCCCGAACCAGGTCGTAGTGATGTTTCACTGCGGCAGTCGCGGGTTCGGCCATCAGGTTGCCACCGATTATCTCCAGACGTTTCTCAAAGTGATGGAATCGAAATACGGAATCAAAATTTTTGATCGCGAACTGGCATGCGCGCCATTCGAATCGCCGGAAGGCCGCGATTATTTCGCCGCGATGAAATGCGGGTTGAATATGTCATTCGCAAATCGCCAGGTTATTCTCCATCGGATTCGCGAAGTTTTTTCCGAAATATTCGGCCGCAGCGCCGAAGACCTCGGGATGCAGATGATCTACGACGTCTCGCACAACACCGCGAAGCTGGAGAAGCATACTGTCGATGGAAAAGAAAAGACGCTCCTTGTTCATCGCAAAGGCGCGACACGCGCGTTCGGCCCTGGCCACGACGAAGTGGCTGCGCGTTACCGCGACATCGGCCAGCCGGTGATCATTGGCGGCTCGATGGAGACTGGGTCTTATCTGCTCGTGGGCACAGCATCGGGCGGAGAAACATTTTTTAGCACTGCGCACGGAAGCGGTCGCACCATGAGCCGCACCAAGGCGCGCAAGCAATGGCACGGCAAACAACTCCAGCGTGATTTGGAAGCGCGCGGAATTTACGTCCGCAGCACGTCGTGGGCCGGCCTCGCCGAGGAAGCAGGGGCCGCATACAAGAACATTGATGAAGTAATCGCCGCGACCGAACTCGCGGGAATCAGCAAACCGGTCGCGCGATTCACGCCCATTGGGAATGTGAAAGGATGAGAATCAATAGTGAACAGTGATCCGTTTTCGCCCAGTTCACTGATCACGGATCACCTTTCGCCTATGACTCTACGCACTCCAATTACATTAGTGACCGGCCCACTCGGCAGCGGTAAAACGACGTTGCTCCGTCACATCCTGGCCACGCGCCCGGCGAAGATCGCCATCGTGATGAATGAATTCGGAGAGATCGCGATCGATACCAAAGTGATCGAAGGCAAGAACGTGCGGATAGCGGAGCTCGGCGGCGGCTGCGTTTGCTGTTCATTACTCGGCGAATTCGAGGCAGCAGTTACCGAGATTATCAAGAAAATTGCGCCTGAAATTATCGTTGTCGAGACCACCGGCCTCGCCGAACCCGAGGCGCTCGTGTTTAACATTCAGGAAGCGCTGCCTGAATGCCGTCTGGACGGCGTGGTTTCAGTAATCGACGCGGACATGCTGGTTCGCTTCCCCGAACTGGGTCACACCACCCGCTTGCAGATCGAAGGCGCGGATATTTTGCTTTTGAACAAAATCGATCTTGTCGACGCGAAGCAAATCGAACCGCTCGAAAGAAAATTGCGTGAAATCAATCCAAGCACGGCGATTATTCGTACCGAGCGCTGCCAGATCGATCCCGAACTTTTGTTTGGCATCGGGCGCGAGAAAAAAGTCGCACCGCCCCGGCATGAACATCAGCCAGAGTTCGAATCGTTCACATTCAGCTCGGACAAGACTTTCTCGCGCGATTGCTTCGAAGGTTTCGCAGAGGCTCTACCCAAGAGCGTGCTTCGGGCGAAAGGTTTCGTCCGCTTTCTCGATAGCGTGCAGCTTTTCAATTTCGTGGCCGGCCGCTGGGAGTTGGAACCATTCGAGACGCATCGCACCGAACTGGTCTTCATCGGGAAAGGGATCGCTCGAGAAAAATCGGCGATTCTTCATACGCTCGAGAAGTGCACCGCTAATAAGGAGAAGATGATCAGTGAACCGTGATCAGTGATCGGTGGCTCCAGCAAAAAGTTCGGTTCACTGTTCACCGATCACCGTTCACGTTTCCATTCGTCATTCAGCTCATGCCCTACCACTATCTCGAGGAAATCGGCACGGCCGATATCGCGTTTGAAGCAACGGGACGCGATCTGCCGGAATTGTTCACGGCTGCAGCTGACGCGACGATGAACGTGATGATAGATAATCTCGACGCAATCGAGTCGCGTGAAACACGGCAAATTGAGCTCTCAGGCGATAAGATCGACATGTTGCTCTTCGATTTTTTGCAAGAGCTGGTTTATTTCAAAGATGCCAGGCGCCTTTTATTACGACCTCGCGAGATGCAGATTGACCAGAAAGGCGAAGCATATTTTTTGAAGGCGAAAGTCGCCGGCGAACAATTGGACGACACACGTCATCAGCAACGCGCTGATGTGAAGGCGGTCACGCTTCATGGTTTCTCTGTCCAGAAACACGACGATGGCTGGAAGGCGAAGGTACTTTTGGATATTTGAGGGACGACACCGCATGGCAGTCGTGCTCCCCGATGCTGTAGAGTGCGCTGTCCTCAGCGCATAACAGCTCTGCGGCGGAATTGGGAAATCCGCTGAGGACAGCGGACACTACAGCGAGAGACTATTTCGGTTCCAGCGCAACGTAACCGCTGCGGCCCTGGCTGTAGACGCGCAGCAGAATTTTTTCGTTAGGCTTCAATTTCTGACTGATGGCGACGAGATCCTTTGCGTTTTTGACAGGCTGCTTATTTACTTCCTGGATCACGTCTCCCTCACGCAGACCAGCTTTGCCAGCCGGCGAGTCGGCATCAATTTCTGCGATCACGGCACCCTGAATGTCCTTTGGAAAATTCAGCGCCGAGCGAACGTCGCCGGTGACGTCAGCTACCGCGACTCCACCGAAAACAGTAGTTTTCTCAGGCTGCGCGTTTTCTTCGGGAGATGTTTCGGGACCTTCCTCGGTCGTGCCCGCAGGCATCTCAGCAAGCTCTACATCGAACGTTTTCGTCTGACCTTCGCGATTCACTTCCATCTGCGCCCTACTGCCCGGCGCCATTGAGCCAATGATCAAACGCAACTCGCGCGCGTCGCTTATTTTCTTTCCGTTCACCGCAGTAATCACGTCGCCGGTCTTCATTCCAGCCTTTTCCGAAGGCGTTTTCGGCGCCACCTCGCCTACCAGCGCGCCGGTCGGTTGCCCTTTGAGCTTCATCGCTTCGGCTAACTCGGGCGTCAGCGTTTGCACCGACGCGCCGATGTAGCCGCGCACGACCCGGCCCTTTTCGCGCAGACTCTGCATCACATCGCGGGCGAGGTTCGCGGGAATCGCGAATCCGACACCCTGGTTTCCCCCGCTTCGGCTGAAAATGGCAGTGTTAATGCCTAACAATTCGCCTTTGATATCGACCAGCGCGCCGCCGGAATTGCCCATGTTAATTGCCGCATCGGTCTGAATGAAATTTTCATAATCGACAATGCCCATGCCGCCACGGCCAACCGCGCTAATGATCCCCATCGTGACCGTTTGGCGGAGACCAAATGGATTGCCCACCGCGAGCACAATGTCGCCCGCGCGCGCTTTCTCGCTATCGGCGAACGCGATTGCCGGCAGATTTTTCTCGTCGATTTTCAACAACGCAACGTCGGTCCCCGGATCGGTGCCGATCTTTTTTGCCTTGTATTTGCGCAGCTCAGTGCCGAGTCCCACCATGATTTCCTCGGCGCCGGAAACGACGTGATTAGCGGTGAGAATGTACCCATCCGGGCTGACGATCACGCCCGAGCCGAGGCCTTGAAGCGTTTGCTTACCTTGCTTCTGCGGAGCTGGTCCGCCGAAAAATTGTCGCAGCGCGTCGTCGGAAAATGGAAACGCCGATGCGCCCCGAGACACCGTCTGGGTAGTGAACACCGTGACAACGCTCGGAGCGACTTTCTCGACAATCGGCGCGAAAGTTGTGATAACCCTAGGCTGCACGGGCGCGGTTTCTTGGGCCGCAGGCGAAGAGGCGCTCGTCGCGAGATACAAGACGGCGCCGATCAACAGCCCGCGGGACCAGAAAATTCCTTTAGAACCCATCTCATAAATAGGGACTCGGTGCGCTGAGTTCTGGCGGGCGGCTGGCAAGGCGCGACGAAGAAGCATAGCCGCAGGGTTCTGTGACTGAGGAGCAACGCCGCCAGTTGCCGGCCAGAACTCAGCCCGGAGGGTTGTTCGATCTTCGACGCTGCGGCCGCGTTGCTCGTCGGTCACAGATCCATAAAGGATATTCTCCCTCCTCTCGCCTTGCTGCAGCGCCAAATCTCGAGCAACGCACCCGTTCCTATTTATGAGATGGGTTTTCAGCATATAACGTTTCCCCCTTCAGGGGAATCGCATGCTCGGCGACCGACGGCCCTTTTTTTGCCAACCCGATTCGCAACGAAGGTGAACCGCGCTATAAAAACATTAGCGGTCTTAGCCGACTACGGCACTCGCCGGTTTGGCGATTCATTTGTCATCGTCCCACCATTGCGGCACGATCGCCGTTCCGTTGCTGTGGTGTCGAGCTGTAGTGGCAGCCGTGTCGCCTGCAAATCCAGCGTGGCGCAACCGGCACGGCTACCTCCACAGTATTTGTCTCCTCGCTATCCGGAGGGATTCGCGGGAACTCGCGAGTGTGTTTCGCGAGTCCCCGCAGAAAGGATTACAACGTTTCGCTATGGCGTTGGGCGCGGAAACGGTGTCGGACGCGGTCGTGGTGTCACTCTCGGCGTTGCGCTAGGCGTTGCCGTTGGCGTCACCGTCGGTGTTCCCGATGGCGTTGCCGTCGGTGTTGCGCTAGGCGTTGCCGTAGGCGTCACTGTCGCTGTCGGTGTCACAGTTGGTGTCGGGGTCGGGGTTGGGGTTGGCGCTGCTGCGCAGAAGATCTCCATCGAGCTAAGATCGGGGACGCCGCCGCTGTCGTAACCGCCTGACAAGAAGATTCTGGTCGTGCCATCAGTATCGGTGGGGAAGTTGCGCCGCGCAGTGGTAAATGGGTCGCCAGTTGTCCAGATGTTTGTACCCGGATCATAGATGTCCACTTCATTGGATGGATTGGGCGCAACTCTGCCTCCACCCATCACATACATCTGACCATTGAAGTTAAGCCCTCGCGTCTCGCCTGTGGCCCTCGGTATCGCTGCGATCGTGCCAATGGTGTTAGCCACGGGATCGAAGCTGAACGAGTTGGTGGTGTCCACGACTGTGCCCTGGAAGTCCGACGCACCCCCCACGTAGATTATGCCATTTATGGTGCACGTGGGGGCATACATGATTCCTTCCGGCGTATTCACTTTCTGTGCCCATCTGGAGCCTGCCGCTGCATTGGGATCAAACTCCCAGATCTCATTTGTGGAAGCTACGTTGATGTTAAACCCGCCCAGGATGTACAGCTTGTTATTAGCCACCGTAAATCCACCAGGCAGGATCGTGCCGACGGCATCACCAGGCCAGTCGTCGCTGCCAAGGAGAGCCGGGGTATCGGTGGCCGGATCGTAGGTGAACACGCGAGCTGTGGCTGTGGTGTTTCCAGCAGCAGAGCCGCCCACGCAATAGATCAAAGGAGCGCCGGAGACAGTGAGCACGCCACAAGCCATGTTATTCATCTGATTGTCGGGCAATGTCGATGCCATCTGGGTCCAGCTGTTGGAGGTCGGGTTGTACTGGAGCACGTGCTGAAAGTCATCGCCCGCGTTATCTGAGATACGGCCGCCCACAGTGTAAAAGTTGCCATCGGCCTGGAAATAAACGCCAACCGCTCTGATCAGTACCGTAGGCATGTCTGGACCAGCTGACCAGCCCGATGGCGCGCAACCACCCGAAACATTGACCACGCCAGTCATGCCAATAACGCAGTGCGCGTGACAGAAGTAAGAATAGACGCCTGGCTCAGCAAAAGTGTGTTCATAAACCGTGCCTACGTTAGAAAGAATTCCCGCGGGGCAGTTCGTATCATCAGGGGAACAATATTGCGAATCGACAAAACAAGGGGGGCCGCTGGTAACACTGTGGCCGCTCTCGGCCCAGGTCCACCGCACTGTGTCGCCCACGGAGATGTTGACCGTGTCCGGTACGAACACATCGCCGCCCTGCCCTACCGCTACATCGACAATCTGGCTGGTAGCCGATGGAACGCCATTGACGGCTGGCCGTCCGTTTTGGTCCACTAGGTGGATATCGTGGGCGAAGTTTTTCTCCTGTTGCGTCGTGCCGAGACGTTTCTCACGCGATCCCGCTTGCGACAGAAATACAATCGCAAACATTGCTGCCAGCCAAAAACTTAGTCGTAATACTGCGGTTAATCGTTTCATGATCTTATTCCTTTTTTCTGCGCGCCAGCATCTGCGGATTTCATTTTAGGATCGACGCCGAATCGCAGCTGACGCCGTGTGATTCGATGTCGGAGCGGCGATACTGCGCAGGGGCTTCAAGGGAAGGCAAGCAGATTTTGCGCAAAACGCCGAAACGGTTCCAAACCCGCACGAGAAAAGGTAACGAAATTGTTACC
>Ga0209059_1000265_pt1 | contig 23241 bp, 21 predicted proteins | sample GraSoiAngelo_151_FD_186165 | JGI IMG/M metagenome (GOLD analysis project Ga0209059, IMG submission 186165) | Grasslands soil microbial communities from the Angelo Coastal Reserve, California, USA - 14_1009_12_20cm (SPAdes) (version 2) | ecosystem: Environmental > Terrestrial > Soil > Grasslands ...
AGTACGGGTGGTGGGCGTAGACGTCGAAGCGTCGCAAGCCGTCCTTCTTGCACGCGCGCAGGAAGACGAGCGGCGAGACGGACGCGCGGAAGCTGCCGGGCAGGTCGTTCCCCCGCGGCGCGGTCACCCCGCAGCCGACCTTCTCGCTCTTGATGCGCGTGCCGTGGATCCCCGTGTAGACGGCGTTGCAGATCCGCGCGTAGCTGCGCGCGCTCTGGATCACCCAGTGGCCCTTCACCTTTCGGTACTGCGGGAACAGGAAGATCGGGTTGTTCGGCTCGTTCCAGGCGAGCCACATGCGCACCCGCGGCAGCTTCCGCCCGTCGAGGCCCCGAAAAGTGCCGCTGTACCGGCGCGCCGCCGCCGTCGCGAAGCGCTGGAGGTCCCGGAAGTGGATCGGCGGCCGGTTGAGGCCCTCGTGCCGGTTCGCCCAGCCGGGAGTGCCGTAGATCGAGAAGAGCATCCTGATCCCGTACTGCGACGCGTAGTTGACGGTGCGGTCGTAGAGCGTCCAGTCGTAGGCCGGGTCGCGCGGGTTCGTCGGGTCGAGCGGCCGCTCGAGCGCGACGCCGAACCGGCCGCCCCAGTAGAGGTTGACCCGCAGCACCTGGACGTGCAGCCGGCGCAGGATCGGGAACGTCACGTCGGGGTTCCCGTAGAGGGTGTTCGCCTCGTCGTTCAGCCCGACGAGCATGTGCTTGCTCGCCAAGGCCGGGGGAGCGGCGACAGCCGCGACAGCCAGCGCGGCGACAAGGGCGCCGCGCTTAGACACCGACGGGCTCCCGGCCGAGGGCCGCGAGCATCCGTCTGAGCCCCTCCTCCAGCTCGATCTCCGGCTCCCAGCCGAGCACTTGCTTGGCCCGCGTGATGTCCGGCTGACGGACCTGGGGATCGTCGATCGGGAGCGCCTCGTACACGATCTCGCTCGTCGAGCCGGTCACGCGGAGGACGGTCTCGGCGAGCTCGTTCAGCGTGAACTCGCGCGGGTTCCCGATGTTGACCGGCAGGTGCTCCCCGCTCTCGGCGAGCAGCACCAGTCCTCGGATCAGGTCGTCGACGTAGCAGAAGCTCCGCGTCTGCGTGCCCTCGCCGAACACGGTGATCGGCTGGCCCTCGAGCGCCTGGCGCATGAACGTCGGCACGGCGCGCCCGTCGTTCGGGCGCATCCGCGGCCCGTACGTGTTGAAGATCCTGACGATGCAACTGTCGAGGCCCTGCTGGCTGTGGTAGGCCATCGCGAGGGCCTCCGCGTAGCGCTTCGCCTCGTCGTAGACCCCTCGCGGCCCGACGGGGTTGACGTTCCCCCAGTAGCTCTCCGGTTGCGGATGGACGAGCGGATCGCCGTAGACCTCGCTCGTCGAGGCGAGCAGGAAGCGCGCGCGCTTGAACTTCGCCAGGCCGAGCGCGTTGTGCGTCCCGTACGAGCCGACCTTGAGCGAGTGCAGCGGCATGCGCAGGTAGTCGATCGGGCTCGCGAGCGCGGCCAGGTGGTAGACGACGTCGACCGGCTCGTCGATCCGGATGTGCTCGACGACGTCGTGGTAGACGAAGACGAAGTCGTCGTCGCGGATGTGCTCGATGTTGCCGAGCGAGCTGGTCTCGAGGTTGTCGATGCAGATCACGCGGTAGCCGCGCGCCAGCAGGTGCTCGCAAAGGTGAGAGCCGAGGAACCCCGCGCCCCCGGTCACGACCGCAGTCGGCACGTGCCTGATCCTACTCAGGCGTTACGACGAGGAAAGCCTCTTCACGGAAGCTTTACGTGCAGGAATAAATCGCCGCCGTCGGGGTATGTGCCGATCGATGCGAGACCCGGGCAGGCACGGGCACTCGAGGATCTGGTACGTCCTGCTGGCGGCGCCGTTCGTGGCGCTGCTCTGGGTTCCGTTCTATACGCGGACGAGCCCGAAGCTCTTCGACATCCCGTTCTTCTACTGGTACCAGTTCGCCTGGGTGCCGGCGACGGCGCTGATCGTCTGGCTCGTCTACCTCGCGACGCGGCCGCCGGAGACGAGGCCGTGACCGTCGCCGCGGTCTTCAAGGAGCAGCACTCGACGCACGCCGTCGCGATCGTCGTCTTCGTCGTCCTCTTCCTGCTCGTCACCGTCCTCGGCTTCGTGGCTGCACGCTGGCGCCGGGCCGACCTCGCGGGCCTCAACGAGTGGGGGCTCGCGGGTCGCCGCTTCGGGAGCGTCGTGACGTGGTTCCTGCTCGGCGGCGACCTCTACACGGCGTACACCTTCATCGCCGTTCCCGCGCTCGTCTTCGGCGCCGGCGCGGTCGGCTTCTTTGCCCTCCCGTACACCGTCATCCTCTATCCGTTCGTCTTCTTGGTGATGCCGCGGCTGTGGCAGGTGTGTCACCGCCGCGGCTACGTGACTCCGGCCGACTTCGTGCGCGGCCGCTACCGCAGCCGCTCGCTGGCGCTCGTCGTAGCGCTCACCGGTCTCCTCGCGACGATGCCGTACATCGCGCTGCAGCTCGTCGGCATCCAGGTCGTGCTGAACGCGATGGGGATCAACGGCGACTGGCCGCTCGTGATCGCCTTCGCCATCCTCGCCGCCTACACGTACCAGAGCGGCCTGCGCGCGCCCGCTCTCATCGCGCTCGTGAAGGACACGCTGATCTACGTGACGATCCTCGTGGCGGTGATCTACATCCCGTGGAAGCTCGGCGGCTTCGGGAACATCTTCGACGCCGCCGCCAAGGCGCTCCCGGGGAAGAAGACGCCGACCGGCGCGCCGGGCGCCTTCCTGCCCGGCAAGGAAGCGGCGAAGCAGGCATACGCCACGCTCGCGCTCGGCTCGGCGCTCGCGCTCTTCCTCTACCCGCACGCGATCACCGGCGTCCTCAGCTCGAAGAGCGCGGACGTCATCCGCCGCAACTCGGTGCTCCTCCCCGCCTACACGTTCCTGCTCGGCCTGATCGCGCTGCTCGGTTACATGGCGATCGCCGCCGGCGTGTCGACGAAGAACCCGAACTTCGCCGTTCCCGACCTCTTCATCCACTACTTCCCCTCGTGGTTCGAGGGCTTCGCGTTCGCGGCGATCGCGATCGGGGCGCTGGTGCCGGCGGCGGTGATGTCGATCGCCGCGGCGAACCTCTTCAGCCGCAACGTCTGGAAGGACTACGTGCGCCCGCATGCCGACGACCGCGAGGAAGCTCGTGTCGCCCGCATCGCCTCGCTCGTCGTGAAGGTCGGCGCCCTCCTCTTCGTGATCGTCCTGCCGACGAAGTACGCGATCGACCTCCAGCTCCTCGGCGGCGTCTGGATCCTCCAGACCCTTCCGGCGATCATCGTCGGCCTCTTCACACGGTGGTTCCACCGACTCGCGCTGATCGCAGGCTGGGCGGCCGGCATGGCGCTCGGCACGTGGATGGCGGCCGACCAGGACCTGAAGTCCTCGGTGTATGCCTTGAACTGGGCCGGCATCCACTTCACCGCCTACGAGGCCGTCTTCGCCCTGGCGCTGAACCTGATCGTGACCGTCGTCCTGACCGCGCTGCTGCGTGCCGTCGGCCTACGCGACGCGGCCGACGACACGCGCGCGGACGACTACTACGAGCTCCGGCACGAGCCCGCGCGGCACCGCGAGCCCGAGCTCGCTCACTAGCGCAGGCCCCCCGCTTGAGGTTCCATGTGGGGTGTGGCGATGGAGATAGCGCGCGCGCTCGACCCGCGTGGCTGGCTGCTGGGCGGCGCCCGCGGAAAGGAGGCGGTGTGGGTCGCGTGGCAGCGCGCCTCGCCCGGGATCGTCAGCTTCACGGTCGTCCTCGTCGACGGGATCGCGGGCGGCGGCTACTTCCCCCGCGCCTGGCGGCTGACGAGCTTCGCCCTCCTCGCCTTCGTCCTCGCGGCGCTGGTCGGCCGGCGGCAGATCGCGCTCGGCCGGATCGAGCGTTGGTTCCTCGGCCTCGTGGCCGCGCTCACGGCCTGGACGGCGGCCTCGACGATCTGGTCGGACACCTCGGGCACCTCGATCCTCGAGGGCGAGCGCGACGTCGTCTACCTCGCCGCGGTCGCGGCGCTCTTGCTCGGGCTCGAGCGCGAGTCGCTGCCGGTGCTCCTCGGCGGGGCGCTGGGCGGGATCACCGCCGTCGCCGGCTACGGCCTCTTCACCTACGTCGTCTTCGACCACCCGCTGAACCCGATCGAGGGGAAGCTCCTCTTCGAGCCGCTCGGGTACGCAAACGGGCTCGGGATCTACGCCGCGATCGGGATCCTGCTCGCCGTCGGGCTCGCGCTCGCCGTGCGTCCACCGCTGCTCCGGCTCGCCTGCCTCGCGCCGCTCGCGATCCTCGTGCCGTCCCTCTACCTCACCGACAGCCGCGCCGCCGAGCTCAGCGTCGCGGTCGGGCTCGTGGTGCTCGCCCGCTTCAGCCGCCGGCTCTCCCGTGTCCTCACGAGCGCGTTCGCCGTCGCCGCGGCCGGCGCGGTCGCCGCCGTCACCGTCGTCAGCGTGCACCAGGAGCACAACCTCGCCGGACGGCTCTTGGGCGCGAACCGGCCGCACTACTGGCACGTCGCCTGGCGCGAGGTGACGCTGAACCCCGTGCTGGGGTCGGGGGCGGGGACCTTCGAGCGCTACTGGCTCCTCTACCGGCCGGTGGGCTCCTTCGCGCGCGACGCCCACAACCTCTACCTCGAGACCCTCGCCGAGCTCGGCCCCGTCGGCCTCGTCCTCCTCCTCGCCGCGCTCGGCCTGCCGCTCCTCGTCCTGCGCGGCCGGCGCGACCCGGTGCTCGCGACCGCCGCGGCCGGCTACGTCGCCTACCTCGTCCACGCGGCGGTGGACTGGGACTGGGAGCTTCCGGCGGTGACGCTCTGCGGCCTCCTGTGCGGCTGCTCGCTCCTCGTCGCGACGCGCAGGAGCGACGCCCCCGAGGTGCGGCTCTCGCTACGCCTGCTGCTCCTGGTTTCCGCCCTCGGACTCGCCGTTCTCGCTCTGATTCGCCTCGAGGCAGGACCGCATTTACCGTTCGCCTCTTGAAAAGTGCTGGAAAAAGCTCGATAGTCGGCTCGATACACAGGGGGAGAGGTATGGACTGCGGCTCGGAAAAACCTGGAGAGGGGTTCTCGAACGCTGTGGCGGCGCTTTCGCGTCCCGTCTCGGCGGAGGGGAGGAGCGAGGCGTGAAGAGCGATCGGCGGCGAAGGGGTGACCTGCTGAGGCGCGGGAGCGCGGGCGCGCTCGTCGTGCTCGCACTGGCGACTCTGGCCTCGCTGGGCTACGCGGGAGCGAAGAAGCTCGGCGTGCTGGCGTACGGGTACAACTACCAGTACTGCACGACCCCGTCGCAGTACCAGTACTGCTCGACGAGCACCTCCACGACGAGCACGACGACGCCGACGACCACCTCGACGTCGACCAGCACGACGACGCCGACCACCACCTCGACGTCGACCTCGACCAGCACGTCGACGTCGACCTCCACGAGCACGTCGACCTCCACGAGCACATCGACCTCGACCAGCACGACGACCTCGACCAGCACGACGACGAGCACCACGACGCCCACCTCGACGAAGCCGGGCAAGGGCTGCGGCGACAAGAACCACCTGCACGACCGCCGCTACCAGTGCAAGGTTGTGGTCTTCGGCGTCTCGAAGAAGGAGGGGAAGGTCGGGACGACGACCACCTTCTCGTTCCCGATCACGCTCTCGGCAACCGCGCTGAGCCCCGTCACCGTGAGCTACACGACCGCGAACGTGACGGCCGTCGCCCCGGGCGACTACCTCGCGAAGAGCGGCACCGTCACCTTCCCGACCGGTACGAGCACGGCGACGATCAACGTCACGGTGATCGGCGACAAGCTCAAGGAGCCGAACGAGACGTTCTACGTCAAGATCTCGAACCCGAGCGCGAACGCCTACCTCGGCGACACCCTGGCCGTCGGGACGATCCAGAACGACGACTGAGCGTATGAAGAAGCTCGACGCAAAACGAGTCCGGGTGCTGCTGGCCGTCAGCTTCGCCCTCGCAGTGCTGGTGGCGCTCGGGCTGGCCGCCGGAGTCGGCGTCACGAGCCTGAGCAGCGTCGCGGAGGCGTACGAGTACTCGACGACGATCACGACCTCGACGACGACCACCACGTCGACGACGACTACGACCACGCCGACGACGACGAAGCCCGGGAAGGGCTGCGGCGACAAGAACCACCTGCACGACCGCCGCTTCGAGTGCAAGATCACGATCGGCGACGTGAGCAAGAAGGAAGGCGACTCCGGCACGACGGCGTTCGTCTTCACCGTCTCGGTCTCGGGCTCGCCCACGAGCACCGTCACCGTCGACTGGGCGACCGGCGGCGGCACGGCGTCTCCGGTGACGGACTACGTGCCGGCGAACGGCACCGTCAGCTTCGCTCCGGGTGTGACGACGAAGACCGTGACGATCTCGGTCGTCGGCGACACCGACCCCGAGCCGAACGAGACCTTCTTCGTCAACCTCTCGAACCCGAGTCCGAACGCCTACGTCCTCGACCCGCAGGGCGTCGGCACGATCCTGAACGACGACTAAGAACCTAGAACCCATCTGCCGACAAGCCTAGGATCGTGTCGGTGAGGCGAGCCTGCTACGTCGCGGCCCTCGTCGCGTGCATTGCGGCTGCGGGGTCTGCGGGGTCGATCGGCTGCGCGCAGGGCGCTCCTTCCGCGAGCCGGTTCGGGATCGCCGACGGCGGCGACCTCCAGGCGCTCGGCAGCCGTGAGCGCAGTCGCTACCTCGACGCCGTGAAGGGCGTGGGGGCGGGATGGATCCGGATCGGGATCTACTGGTCGGTCATCCAGCGCCGCGGCCCGACGGCCTACGACTGGGCGCCGTTCGACCGCGTGGTGAAGGCCGCGCGGCGGCGCGGGCTCAGGGTGCTCGGGACGATGGTCTACGCGCCCGCCTGGGCGAGGGCGTCAGGCACGCCGAGCTCGGCTCCGGCGGCCGACCCGGCCACCTTCGCGGCGTTCGTCGGCCGAGCAGCCCGCCATTTCGGCCCGAGAGGCGTCCACGCGTACGAGATCTGGAACGAGCCGAACATCGCCGGCTCCTGGGCGGGCGGCCCCGACCCGGCGCGCTACACCCAGCTGCTCCGGGCCTCGTACAGGGCGATCAAGCGCGCCGACCGCGGCGCCACCGTCGTCTCCGGGGGGCTGTCCCCCTTCGCGTCCTACGGCGCCGCCGACGCGCAGAGCATGAACCCGCTCACCTTCCTCGAGCGGATGTACGCGAACGGCGCCCGGGGAAGCATGGACGCGGTCGGCTGGCACCCCTACAACTTCCCATGGGGGCTCGGCTTCTTCACCTGGAGCGCGTGGTCGCAGATGTCTGCCACGTCGCCGAGCGCGCGCAGCATCATGAAGGCGAACGGCGACGGGAAGAAGAAGATCTGGGCGACCGAGTGGGGCGCGCCCACCGGCACCTCGTCGCAGAGCATGAGCGAGGCGGCGCAGGCCGAGCTGATCACGGCTGGCCTCACGAAGCTGAGGGCGTGGTCCTGGGCGGGGCCTTCGTTCCTCTACAACTTCCGCGACAAGGGCACGAACCTCAGCGACCGCGAGCAGAACTTCGGTCTCGTCCGCTTCGACTGGTCGCGAAAGCCGGCGTACGCGGCGTATCGAAGCGTGGCGGCTCCTCACCACTGACGAGAGCCAGGCGGCGGCCGAGACCGCTGAACACATCCGCGAACGGCGTCCGGGTTCCGCGCTCCCAGAGCGCGCTCCCGCAGCTCGCGCAGCGCGACAGCAGGCCGCGGTGCACGGCGGGCCGGCCGCAGGCGACGCACTGGAAGTCGCCCGCAACGGGATCACCGGCGCGGAAGAACTCGACGAAATCGTCTTCGAAAGGTCGCTGCGACTCGCTCATGTTCCCCTCCTCGTTCGTCCCCTCACTCGAGCCGCAGCTCCCTCTCGTTGTAGTCGTATGCTCGCCGCGTGTCCAGGCTCGAGCTGCGGCCGTTCGCCGACGAGCATCTCGACGCGGCGGCCGAGCTCCTGGCGGAGCGCCATCGCCGTCACCGCACTGCCGAGCCGATGCTTCCCGCCCGGTTCGATCACGCCGCCGGCGCGCGGCAGGGGATCGAGGCCGCGTGGCGCCGCGACGGAGCGAGCGGGGCGGCAGGGTTCCTCGACGGGCGTCTCGTCGGCTACCTCTTCGGCGCGCCCGACGACGAGGCGCACTGGGGCGGCCCCAACGTCTGGGTCGGGCACGCGGGTCATGCGGCCGTCGAGCCGGAGCTCGTCCGCGATCTCTATGGCCTCGCGGCCGATCGCTGGGTGGACGAGGGCCGGCCGCGGCACTACGTCCAGGTTCCGGCCTCGGAGGGCGAGCTGCTCCAGGCCTGGTACCGCGTCGGCTTCGGCCAGCAGCACGCCGCCGGGGTGGTCGAGGTGCCGGACGCTCCGTGGCCCGAGGCCGTACGCGAGGCGACTCCGGACGACGTCGAGGGCGTCCTCGAGCTCACGCCGCTCATCCGCCGGCACCAGGCCGGCGCGCCCGTCTTCTCGGCGAGCCTGCGCGTCGAGGATCCTCGGGCGATCCGGGCCTCGATCGAGAAGGACGTCGCCGCCGACGAGGTCGGGACGCTCGTCGCCGAGGTCGGCGGCCGCCTCGTGGGCGGCTTCGTCGTCGCGCCGGCCGAGCAGGCGGGCGACGCGCCGCACGAGGTCACGGGCCTAGCGAGGCCCGAGCGGGCGGCCTACCTCGCCTGGGCGGCGACGCTCCCGGAGGTGCGCGGCTCAGGCGTGGGCGTCGCGCTGACCGGCGCCGCCTTCGCCTGGGCGCGCCGAGCCGGCTACGAGACGATGGTCACCGACTGGCGGGTGACGAACCTCCTCTCGTCGCGCTTCTGGCCTCGCCGCGGCTTCCGCACGACGTTCCTCCGCCTCTACCGCTCGATTCCATAGCGCGCGCGTTTCGAGGTTCGGGCGCAGCTCGTGGTCCGCGCGCGCCCAGCGCACCGCCTCCTCCGGGTCGGGCCGCGACTCGAGGTAGAAATGGGCGAGGTGGTGGTAGTAGTGGACGCCGCCGCGCTCGACCGAGTCGAGGTAGGCGGCGAGCGCGAGGTCGTGCCACGGCCGCGCCTCCTCCGGCGAGCCCGCGCGGAGGTAGACGTCGCCGAGCGCCTGGTGGAGCTCCGGCCGCGGCGCCCGGGCGGCGACGCTCCCGTACAGCGCGAGCGCCTCGTCGAGCCGACCCCGCCCCGCGCAGAGCTTCGCCCTGTGCTCGTCGACGAGCCAGTCGCCCGAGTACGCGCTCTCGGCCCGGTCGTAGTGCTCCTCCGCGTCCGAGTAGCGGCCGGCGGCGAGGTCGAGCTCGCCGCGCTGGAGCTCGACCCAGCAGTACGAGCGGAGCTCCTTCGCCGTCAGCTCGTCCACCGCCTCCGCGTACAGCTCGTCGGCGCGCTGCGGGTCGCCGAGCTTGGCCTCGAGGTTCGCGAGCCGCGCGAGCGCCGACCACGACCGGTCGTCCTCGACGAGGCTCTCGTAGCCCCGCCGCGCCTCCTCGTCCCGTCCCTCCTCGAGGTCGAGGTCGGCCTGGAGAGCCCGGCCCTCGGACGACGCGCGCAGGGCCGGCGACAGCTCGAGGGCGGCCTTCACTCGCTCGAGCCGGTGGAGCTTGAAGTCGACGTTCGCCTTCAAGAAGCAGAGATCCGGCCAAGGCCCGAGCTCCTCGATCCCGGCGTCCACCGCGGCCTCCGCCTCCTCGAGCTCGCCGAGGTCGCCGGTCATCGAGGCGCGGCGGTAGAGGCAGTTCGCGATCCGCGTCGCGCGGTCCGCGCTCGCAGGCTCGTCGGCGAGGCTCGCGAGCTCGTCCGCGATTCGCGCCAGGTCGCGCTCGTAGTCAGTGGGCATGCGGCTCGGCGAGGTACGGGAACTCGGCCAGGAAGTCCACGTCGTTCTGCAACGGGTTCGGCGGCGTCTTCGGGGCGATCGGCACCTTGTCCCACAGGGCCTGGTCGTTCAGCATCTCCAGGTCGTAGGGCTTGCCGTCGAGCTCGGCCTCCATGTCCAGGAAGAGCGAGAGGAACCGCGTCGCGACCTGATCCTCGAGCCGCCGCCCGTACGGCCACGTGCCCGTCGTGTCCATGTCGATCGGGCACACGTTCGGGACGAAGATGTCGATCGGCCGCTTGAGCGGGATGTCGAGCCCGTGCTTGTTCCAGGAGTCGTCCGGCAGGCGCAGCTCCTGGAAGAGCGTCTTGGCCGTGCGCGGAAAGGCCTGGATCGCCGTCGCATAGGTGCGGTGCACCGAGACCGGAGAGTGCTCGTGGTCGAACGAGGTCTCGAAGCCGAGCGCGCTGATCGAGGGCCCGAAGCCCCAGCCGAGGTGGCCGAGCCGCTTCACGAAGTGGGGCGCGAGCCAGAAGTTGTTCGCGCCGAGCTGGCGGTTGTTCTCCCGCTCGCTGAGCGCCGCGTCGGCGAAGGGCTGGCCGACGGTGTCCACGAGCTTGTACTGCTTCAGCTCGTCGTCGAGCCGGACGAGGTCGAGGAGCGCCCACGGGTGCTCGAGCCAGAACGGGTGGTCGGGGATCGTCTCGACCTTGTTCGCGGCTTTCAGCACCCAGCTCTCGCCCCACACGTTCACGATCCGGTCGCGCTCGGGGTCGTTCGTGACGAAGTCGAGCGGCAGCTCGAGCACGATCGCGTTCACGTTCTTGCCCGCCTGCGCGTCGACGCCGCTGTAGACGAAGCGGAAGTTGCCCTGCTCGTCCTTGGCGAAGCGGTCGCCGTCCCAGGTCAGCGGCCCGGGCGGCAGGTCCTTCTTCACGCCGCGGCCGAGCATCGGGTTCTCGGGATCGAAGTTGAAGAGGTCGTTCCCCTCGAGCTCGAGGAACGTCTTCGGGATCGGCAGCTCGCGCAGGTCGGGCATGGTGTGAGGCACGTGGTAGAACTGCGGCGCGTAGTTGATCGAGCGGAAGAAGCCCGGCAGGTCGTTGAAGAACGCGTCGTCGCGGCCGCCGAGGAAGAGCTTGATCGGGTGCCCGCTCGGCGTCTCCGTCTCGACCACCTGGTTCAGCTCGACGACCGTCGAGAAGCTGCCGCCCGGGAAGTTCGAGAAGTCGACCTTCGCGCGGCCCTCCTCGTGCGAACGTGCGCGGATCTCCGCCACGCTGAGCTCGCCGAGGTACTTGTCCTTGATTCCGGTGGCGTAGTCGAGGAGCGCGTCGAGCGACCAGTCTCTCGGGTGGCGCGCGACCCGCGGGTGCGCGGCGAGCTGGAGCCGGTAGAGCATGTCGGTGTCGAAGACCCCCGCCTCCGGGACGGATGCGAAGGTCAGCGCGATGACGACGCTCCCCTCGGTCGTGTCGCTCGGGTAGCCGAACATGTCGTAGACGTCGGCGGCGCTGACGTCGATGTCGGAGAAAATCGTGTTGACGGCGTTCGGGTCGTTGTGGTCGGCCACAGAGGTCCTCCTAGGTCGCAGGTGGGCCGCTTCGGAGCGCGCCGAGCTGGGTCCGCAGATGGTCGACGAGGCGGCCTGTTGTCGGCAGGTCAGGCGCTTCCTCGGTGAGGATCGCGTCGAAGGCGTCGGCGCATGGCGGGGCGACCTGTGCGGACGGGAGCAGGAGGCCGAGAAGGCGCTCCGCCCCGTCGAGGCGGCCCCAGAGGTAGTCGTTCTCGCGGTACGCACGGTCGAAGAAGGCGGCGAAGTGGCGGAAGCCGGTGCCGCGGAGCTTCGGTGTCCCGGGCAGCGGCTTCAGCAGGTCGCTCTCGAGCGGGCTGACGCGCAGGACCTTGACCTCGTCCCGCTCGCCCGCCCGGCTCAGCGACTGCACCGGGAAGAGGAGGACGTCCCAGAACGCGAACCCGAGGTAGCGGACGAAGAAGTCCGCGCGCGGCGCCGGCGGCCAGCCCGCCGTCAGCTCGCGCAGGTCGTGCGTGAGCTTCGGCGTGAAGTCGCCGAAGGTGTCGTCGAGGAAGGTGCCGAGCTCTGCGCGCACGGCGTCGAGGTCGGCGTGTCGGGCGGCGAGGAAGGGCCTCGGGTCGAGCTCGTCCTCGGCGATCGCCGTCGCGATCGCCTGCTCGTCGAAGACCGCCACGAGCTGCCCGCGCAGCGCCGGCGGGAGCGCGGCGCCGCTCGTCGTCCGCTCGAGCTCCTCCATGCGGTCGTAGAGGAGCTTCTTCGCCGCTCCGAGCTGCTCGCGCGTGGGCGTGTCGTCCTTGTCGACGACGCCGTACCACCAGCTCACCGCGGCGATCAGGAACCGGAGCTGGCGAAGCCCGTAGTCGAGGTCGAACCGGCGCAGGAAGTCGAGCTGCTCGTCGGTCGGCCCGGGGGCGCGGGCAAAGAGCCCGCCGTCGTCGGCCCACTGGCTCACGACGGCGCGGACGAAGAACGCGTGGTCCGAGTCGTCCGGATAGTCGAGGACGGCGTTGACGAGGCTCGCAAACTCGTCGACGACGGCGCGGATCTTGAGCCGGACGTAGGTGGCGTAGCCGTGGCCGAGGCCGGCGTTCGCGGCCGTCGTGGCCGCGTTTCGCAGGTCGAGCAGGAGCGCGTCGTCGGCCTCCGGCAACGCGGCGAAAAGGCTCCCGCCGTGCAGAGGCTCCTCGACCCGGCCGCGCACCCACTCGAAGTTCGACTCGATGATCTCGCGGATCGCCGCCACCCGCTCGTTCCGCTCCATGATGCGCAGGAGCTGGTCGAAGATCGGCTCGTGGGACGGGATCGCCGAGGTGCCGCCCCAGAACGTGCGGATCCAGCCCGGCGCCGGCTCCTGCCCCCGCCGGCGCTCCGGCGCGCGTGGGTCGGGCTGGACGTAGAGGAGCCTGCGCTCGACCTCGACGTCCGCGCGCCGGCCCCGGATGGCGTCGATCGCGTGGTCGAACGGGTAGTTGTCCAGCACTCCGCCGTCCATGAAGTACGTGTACTTCGCCGACCAGCCCGAGAGCTCGTAGATCCGGCAGAACTCCCGGTCGAAGTCGCCGAGCGAGATCGGCGGGTGGAAGTAGCGCTCGAAGTCGGCGAAGCCGACGGCGGGGAAGGCGCCGGGGAAGGACGACGTCGCGCGCGACGCGAAGGCGAGGCCGTAGTTGTACGTCGGCGTGAACTGGTTGCGGTCGCCGGTGCGCCGGAACGCGAACACGTGGCGATGCCGGCGGTCGGTCACGACCTCGTCGGCGAGCGGGATGTCGCGGTCGTAGCCGTAGAAGTCCGTGGTCGTGACGAACAGCTCCAGGTCGTGGTCGTCCGGCATGAGCGTGTCCACGCCCTGGACGTACGGGTGCCCGTCCATCTGCTCCAGCGCCTCCACGTACCAGACGGACTGCACGTCGCCCTTCAGCACCGGCTCGTTGCGGTTCCCGCGCCGGATCGCCGCGAGGAGCGCGAGACCGAGCCGGACCTTCCCGCGCCCCGGCACGTGTCCACGCAGGAGCTTCTGGATGTCGCCCTTCTTGATCCAGAGGTCGCGCAGCTCGTCCTGCCGGAGGTTCTGCGCGAGCGCCTTCGCGAGGTAGACGCCGTTGATCCCGCCCGCCGAGGTGCCCGAGACGATGTCGACGACGACGCGCGTCCGCACGCCGGAGTCGTCGCCCAGGCGCTTGAGCGTCTCCCAGTAGACGTGCTCGGTCGTCGCCGCCGGGAACGGGTTCGCGGCGGCGTCCACGTCGAGCGCGCGGGAGGCCGCGACGAGCTTGTGCAGCTCCTTCGTGATCCCGTGCATGTAGATCGCGAGCGAGACGCCGCCGTACAGGACGAGCGCGAGCCGCAGTTCCTTCGTCGCGGCCGTCGCGGCCGGGTCGGTCACGGGCGCGCGTCGGCGAGGATCACGTCGCTGGCCTTCTCGCTGATCATGAAGACCGGCGTCACGACGAAGAACCCCGGGATGCGCGGGAACACGGAGGCGTCGATGACCCGCAGGTTCTTCGTGCCGAGGACGCGGAACGAGCTGTCGAGGACGGCCGTCGGGTCGTCCGGGCGCCCGAGCTTGCAGCTGCACGACGCGTGATGGCCCCACGCGTTGTCGCGGATGAAGCTGCGGAGCTCGTCCTCCGAGCCGTAGCCCGGCCCGGGCACCGTCTCCTCGGCGCCGATGTCGATGTGGTCGCTCATCATCCGGCGGACGAACTGGACGCCCGAGACGAGCGCGTCCAGGTCCTCGCCGGCCGCGTCGCTCCCCTCGTCGAAGTAGCGGAAGTTGACGTCTGGGGTGTCGCGCGGATCGGCGGAGCGCAGCCGGACGGTGCCGGCCCTGTTCCGCGTGTGCGCCTTGAGGATCGCCCACGTGAACTTGTCCTTGTGCCGCTCGAGCTCGCCCGAGTAGCCGGGGTAGTAGCCGCGGAACGCCGCCGGCAGCCCGAAGATGAAGAGGTCCGGCACGGGCATCTGCGGGAGCGAGCGACGGATGATGGCGAGCGAGACGCCGTTCGTCGTGTAGAGGCCCTCGCCCTGCTCCCAAGCCCGGAAGCACTTGTCGGGCTCCGTGCCGGGGGCTGGTGGCTCGAACGAGCAGCCCGACAGGAGCTTGAAGTCCTCGGGCAGGTCGTAGACGACGGGGACCTCGTAGCGGTCCTGGAGGTTCTCGCCCACGCCGGGCCGGTCGACCCGCACGTCGATGCCGTGCCGCTCGAGCTCCTCGCGCGGCCCGATCCCCGAGAGCATGAGGAGCTGCGGGGTGTTGAAGGCGCCGCCCGAGAGGATGACCTCCCGCCGAACCCGCACCTGCTCGGGCGCGGGAAGCGCGGCGGCGCCGTTCGACCGGGGGTCGGCGCGGTAGGCGTGCGGCGCGTCGACGTACTCGATGCCGAGCGCCGTCGTGTCGCCGTCGAAGAGGACGCGCGTCGCGAGCGCGTGCGTCTTCACGACGAGCCTGTCCGGATGCGCCTCCGCGACGGCCTTGATCCGCTCTCGCGTCCCGTTCCGGCGGCCGTTCACGGTGGAGATGGGCGTGTTCCACAGTCCCTGGAGGCCGATCCGGTGCGTCACCCAGTCGTTGGGGTCGAGGTAGCTCTCGAGCCGCTCGTGGGCGTGGAGCGCACGGCCGAGCGAGGCCTCGAGGGCCGAGGCGGCGCCGTCCAGGATCACGCCGACGAGCTGCGAGTCGCCGAGCGCGAGCTTCGCGTCGGCGGTCTGCGTGCAGAGCCAGCCGTTGTAGCCGTGGCGCGGGCTGAAGAAGCGCGAGATGAACGGCACCCGGAAGGCAAGCGCGGCGAGCCCGCTCGGAGGAGCGATGTAGTTGCAGCGCTCGAGGCGCTCGAAGTAGAAGCGCATCTTGGGATTGCGCCACGACCGGTCGCCCGTCTCCTTCGCGATCGCGTCCCAGTCGGTGTCGGAGCCGTAGATCGTGATCAGGGCGTGGTGCGCCGTGCAGCCGCCGAGCGTGCCCGCGCGGGGATAGAAGACGCCGTCGTGCTCCGGCACGAACTTCGAGTCCCGCCGGCTCTGCTCCTCGGAGGCGTAGTGGCGGACGAAGAACTTCCACGAGAAGGCGTCGTCCTCGGTCGCCTCGCCGTGGAAGCACGGCACCTGGTAGTGCAGGTTCTCCTCGTCCCCGCCCGCCTCGAGCAGGAGCACGCGCATCCCGGCCTCGGCGAGGTTCGCGGCGAGCGGCCCGCCGCCCGCGCCGGACCCGACGACGACGTAGTCGAAGTCCGGGGTGGCGGCGCTCACTCGGGCGGGCGCGCCTTGAGCGCGAGGAACGTGTTCAGCGCGGAGATCGCGGTCAGCATGATCCCGGCCCGCTTCGTCACCAGCCCGCGGAGCAGGAGCATCGCCGCCGTCGCGGTGTCCGAAGCGTGGATGCCGAGCGCCGCCCGGGCCGCGTGCTCGCGCACGGCCGCGTCGCCGCTCAGCAGGTCGGTGCCGATCTTGACCGTGCGGACGCCGAACAGGCGGAACGCGTAGATCGCGGCCGGGTTCGGCTCCGGCTCCGGGCTCACGCGCTTCGCGAGCCACTTCGGCGCGAGCAGCCCGCCCGCGCCGTTGAAGATCCGGATCAGCGCGAGCCAGATGCGCGCCTTGTCCCTACCCATGCGCGCCTCCGCCGACGGCCGTCCAGGGCGCGAACGGGTTCGCGACGCCCTCGAGCGCCGGCTCGAGCTCGGGGAAGTGGCGGAGCAGGAGGCTCCGCATCGTGTTCGACTCGACCCAGTCGAAGCCGACCTTCGTGTACACCTCCGGCCGGTAGTCGACCGTGAAGAAGCGGTCGCTCTCGAGCCGCCGCGACGCCATCAGGATGAAGACGCGGAAGGCCGTGTCGCTGAAGCCGAACCCGCGCGGCTTCGGCTCGGCGTACATGCCGATCATCAGGTCGACCTTCTCGACGTCGCCGTAGACCCGGCGCAGCTCCTCGGCCCAGACCGGGTTGTCGGTCATCTCCTCGAACGACGAGACCGGGTCCAGGTGGAAGAGCCGCCGGAACTCGTTGTAGCGCGGCACGCCTCGCTCGCGCGTGCGCACGACGTCGATCGTGGCGAGGTCGACGTGGTCGCCCGCAGGCCGGTGGAAGTCCTGGAGGTAGCGCGGGAAGTTGTGCAGCGTGATCGCGCCCGGATACGCGCGGCCGAAGGAGTAGAAGACGTCGACCATCGACATCTCGTCCAAGCGGTTCCGGACCTCGAGCGCTCCCACCTCGGGAAGCTCCCGCCGCTGGAGCACCGAGTCGTCGCGCAGCGAGAGGAAGACGAAGTCGTCCGGGATCAGCGGGTGCATGCGGTAGACGGCGACGAACTCCTCCGTCAGCGAGTACGGCACGCCGTGGTGGTTCGTCGGCGAGCCGGGGATGCCACGGATGACCTCGTTCTGCGTCACCCGGCCGAACAGCTTGTCGAAGCGCTCGCCGAGGAGGCCGTACCAGTTCGTGCGCAGCGCGAGCACCGTCGTCGGGTGGGCGATGATCGCCGGCGTCCAGTCGACGGTGTGGATCTTCGCCATGAGCGCCGCGACCACGAGCCGCGCCTTCTCGTAGAGCTGCTGGTCGGTCAGCTCCGGGTACGCCTCGTGCAGCCGGTCGCACACCGTGTTGTGCTCGCGCATGAAGAGCGAGTGCAGGAGCGCGAGCCCGATCCAGAAGTTCCCCGCCACGCCCCGGAAGTCGATGTGCGCCGCCTCCTCGAGCTCCTTCGGCGGCAGGCCGTGCTCGTCGATCTTGAGCTTGCCGTTCTCGTGCGTGCGCAGCGCGTCCGCGAACTCGGGCGTGCTGCCGTACACCTGCGACCCGTCCCACCAGTGGGTGTCCTTCGTGACGAAGGTCTTCGGCTTGCCCGGCTCGTAGCTCGGGTCGGGAAGCGTCTTGTCGATCTGCATCGGATGGTCCGGCCACGGGTCGTCGGCCTCGAGCGTGACCTGCCAGCGGTCGTTCGGGTCGTTGTCGCCGTGGCTGAACCAGTCGTGCACCTCGAACTGGATCCACGCGCCCGCGAGCAGGTTCAGCGTCGTCGCCGGCTGGAAGCTCTCGCGCGTCAGGAGCTTGCGGCTGACCAGGCGCGGGTTCGGGTCGAGGAGCTCCGGCAGCTCCTCGTGCCAGCTGTACTGGAGCGGCACGTTGCGGCCGAACCTGCTCCCGATCGCCCCCATTAGCGGGTCGTTCAGGTCGTTGTAGGTGCCGTCGAGGGTGCGGGCGCCGCGGTAGTCGGCCTGGTTCGGGTCGGTGAAGGGCGGCTTGTCGAGCGGCCCGCGGCCGGTGTCGTAGAGGTTCTTCGCCCGCAGCCGGTCACGCAGGCCGATGAGGACGGGCAGCGCGAGCGGGGTGGGAAGCTTTGCCCAGCCGATCGACTTGTCGATCGATTCCGCCCAGTCGGCGACGACCTTCCAGTTCTTCATTCAGGCTCCCTCTCCCCTTGGCGCTGGCGGCTTTCCGACCATGAAACACCTCTGTCGAGCGACAGTCAACCGGGCCATCCGGAGGCGTCAACGGCGCGGTTCGGAGGGCTACGAGCGGGGGTCGTGCTCGATCGCGACCTCGGCCGCTTCCTCGACCTTCTCGACGACGAGGTAGCCCTCACCGCGTCCCACGACGCGGGCGATGTCCATGTCCTCGTGGCCGGGGACGACGACGAAGCGCCTCGCGTCGTCGCGCACCGCTTCGTAGGCTTCGCGCCTCAGCTCGATCCGGTCCAGGCAGTCGAGGTTGCCGCACTCGCACACGAACTCGATGCGGAGCACGTCGCCCTCGTCGCGGAGGTCGAAGGCGCCCGCAACGTCCTCGACCCGCTCGTTGAACTCCCGAAAGAGCGCTTCGTTCCGGGCGATCCGCTCCTCGCTCGCCGACACAGGAGCATTCTCTACGAGTTTCGCCCGCGCGGTGGGTGGAAGACCCGACCGGTGGAGTCGAGCGTAGAGCGTGCCGCGGCGAACGAAGCACGCTTTCGCGAGGCGAACGAACGGATCCGGGAGAAGGCCCTCGAGCTCGGCGGGCGGGAGGAGCCGAGTCCGTATCTCTGCGAATGTGATGTCCGCGACTGCACGACCGTCATCCTCTTGACGGCGCAGCAGTACGAGGACGTCCGGAGCGACTCGAGACGGTTCGTCGTCGCGTCCGGCCACCAGAATCCGGACGACCGCGTGCTGGGCGAGCACGGGGCCTTCACGGTGATCGAGAAGACGGGCGAGGAAGGACGGCTCGTAGAGGAGCTCGACCCGCGCTCCCGAAGTTAAGTTGCTTCTTACGTAAGAATCTGCTTACACTAGCGCTTCATGGAGGCCGCGCTCAGAGCGATCGCCGCGCCACGACGGCGCCAGATCCTCTCGCTCGTCCGCGACGGCGAGCTCTCCGCGGGTGAGATCGCGGGGCACTTCGACGTGACGAGGCCGGCGGTCTCGCAGCACCTGAACGTCCTGAAGGAGGCCGGCCTCGTGAGCGAGCGACGCAACGGCACCAGGCGCCTCTACCGGGCGCGACCCGAGGGGCTCGCGCAGCTGAAGGCGTTCCTGGAGGAGTTCTGGGACGAACGCCTCGACGCCCTCAAGGCCGAGGCCGAAAGAGAGGAGAGGGAGAAGCATGGAGACGACGACTGAGACCACCTCGGTCGAGCGGGAGATCGCGATCGCGGCGAGCCCGGAGACCGTCTGGCAGTTCCTCGTCGACCCGGACAAGGCGATCCGCTGGATGGGCCAGACCGCCTCGTTCGACGCGCGGGCGGGCGGCGAGTACCGCATCGGCGTCATTCCCGGCCACACCGCGGCCGGCGAGTTCGTCGAGCTCGATCCGCCGCGCCGCCTCGTCTACACGTGGGGCTGGGAGTCCGGCCCGGACGGGCCGAACCCCGTGCCGCCCGGCACGAGCACGATCGAGATCGAGCTCGTCCCCGCCGGCAACGGCACGACGCTGCGGTTCACGCATCGCGACCTGCCGAGCGCCGAAGCCGCGCAGTCGCACGCGCACGGCTGGGACCACTACCTCGAGCGGCTGGTTGTCGCAGCCCGCGGCGACGACCCCGGCCCCGATCCGTGGATCAGCGGAGAGATGTGACGGTGCAGGCGCTCTTCGACGAGGTGGCCGCACGGTTGCTCGCCGAGGACGACGCCGTCGAGCAGACGCGCATGATGGGCTCCGACGGCCTCAAGACCGGCGGCAAGTTCTTCGCGATGGTCTCGAGGGGCGAGCTCGTCGTGAAGCTCCCGCGCGAGCGGGTCGAGGAGCTCGTCGAGGCCGAGGCGGGCCATCGCTTCGACCCCGGCCACGGCCGGCTCATGAAGGAGTGGGTCGCGCTGCGACCCGACGACGAGGCAGAGTGCGCCGCCTATGTGAGCGAGGCGCGGAGCTTCGTCGGTGGTCAACCGATCCGGCGGACGCGAGCGGAGTCGGAGGTGTAGGTCAGCCGCCAGCGCTCGGCCGGCCGGCCGCCGCGGAAGGAGACGCGGCAGACCTGCGCCTTGTCGCCGAGCTGGACGCAGCCGATGCTCCGAATCCTGGCCGAGGTCTCACGATGAACGGCCGCTTCGAGGGCTGCGCTTGCACGATGATCGCGTGCCTGCCGCCGCGCATCCCTCGGATTCGTGCAGCCCGCCAAGAGCATCGCCAGTCCGAGGAGCACGACGACCCCGCCGCTCGGTGCATTCGCGACGGAGCCGCCGTACCTCCTCAGTGGCGTCAATGATGAACAGCTTGAATCTGGGGATCCACGTTGCTAATTCCCCAGTCGGTGACGACGCCTGACCCGCTGTCGACTAAGAGGTAGAGCACGCGACCGCGCGGAGCCGGAGCCCCGGGCGGCACCTTAGCCTCGAATCCGGTGAAGGCGCCGTGAGCAACGACGAGCTCGGTAGGCGTCTGCGGAACGTCGTCCGCTCCGGACCCGACTGCCGCGAACGCCGCGGCGCGTGTTGTCGCGATCGTCCGGATCGTGCTTGGCGATGCCTCGCCGTTCAGGCGCGCAGCCTCAATGATCAGCGCGACCGGGTCGGGCGGACCCGCGAGCGTCGAAGTCACGGTATGCGGAGTATGCGCGAGCAGCGACGCTGTATTCGGATTCATCGTGTCCTTGTAGTCGGTTGGCGAAGCGGTCCACTGCGAGAACGCAGGGGAGATGTAGTAGGGATTGGCACCCGACCACCCGTAGCTCCACGACGACCCGCCCGCGGATCGCTTCTGGAGCGCCGCTCCGGTCCCGTTGACGTGCGCGTTCGTATTCGTCGCCTCGAGCCCCGACTCCAGGAAGTTGGAGGGAGCGGGATTCGACGTAGAGGTACCAGGCGAGAGCAGGTTCCCATCGCGGTAGACGTTCCACGAGTTGTTGCCGATGAAGTTGATCTTGGCGTTGTAGGTGGTGCTTGTTCGGATCGTGACGATGAAATCGTGCTCGAAGTACCCGCAGCACGGGCGGTTGTCGGCCCAGAACCAGTAGATGCCCGCTCCGGCGCTCTGCGGGTACCCCCGAGACATGCCGTCCTCGACCCAATAGGCGCCCCCGCCACTGCCGTTCGTCCCTACCCACATCTCCTGATTCGCGAAATCGCCGGTGTCCACGGTCGGCGTGTTGCTCTGCTCTAACCGGGCCACTTGAAGCGCGGCCACACCACCGTAGTAATCGGGCGAAGAGAGCCATCTCACGGTCCCGTAGCAGTGCGAGCCCTGGCTGCAGCCGAATGCAGGGCTGACAGCGACGGCGAGGGCGGCCGTTGCGGCGAGCGAGGCTGCGACCAACGCGATCACCCCGCGACGCCGGCCTTCAGGCAGGATTCGTCCAAGAACGCTCACGCGCACCTCCAAAGCGTCGACTCATGTCTCCCCTCGAACTGGCCCGCTCGCGTCTACCCTGGCGAGACGACGCGCCAGCCGAATGCGCTTGGACTCAAGCACCTTCCCGTGTAAGAGTCAAGGTCTTGCCGACAACAGTGCCGCGACCGTGCGCGGCGGCGTATACCGTGTAGCGATGCGAAGCCGTGGTGTGTTCCTGATGTTGTCGTCGGTGATTCTCACGGCGTGCGGCGGCGGCCATTCATCCGGAAGCCGAAGCCCCGATCCGCAGGCATTGATCCGTGCCGTGATGTCGTCGGCGGCGGGCATGGCTGTCGGTATTGAGCAGCTCTTCCCGAAGCAGCCCGTCTCCACCCCCTGCGTCATCCGGGGCGGCGGGCCTGGTCTTCGCGTGCGCGGTGCGTGTGCGAGCCGCGTGAAGACGATCGGTGACGGATCCTCAGTGGTGAGCTTCGTCGAGACGTGGGATGGACGGACCTTCCACGGCCCCGGGTCGACCGCGAAGCCGGGTCTCAGTCACACCTGGGAATTTCACGTCGACAGCTCGAGGCAGGTCACGAGCAGCCGGTCGTTCGGCGATTTCCCGCCACAGTCCGTGAAGTAGAGGTCAGGCCGGAGCCGGCAGACCTTCGATCGCGGCCAGCGCCCGGTCGATCTCGCCCACGTCGAGGTCGACGTCCTCGAGCTCACCGGCGAAGTACTTGTCGTAGGCGCCCATGTCGAAATGGCCGTGGCCGGAGAGGTTGAAGAGGATCGTGCGCTCCTCCCCCGCGTCGTCCGCGGCCTTCGCGACCTGGAGTGTCCCGTGGATCGCGTGGGCGGCCTCGGGCGCGGGCAGGATCCCCTCGCTCCCCGCGAAGAGGACGGCCGAGGCGAAGACGTCGTTCTGGAGGTAGGCCTCGGCGCGGATCAGGTCGTCGCGCACGAGCTGCGAGATCAGCGGCGCGACGCCGTGGTAGCGGAGGCCGCCCGCGTGGATCGGCGCCGGGACGAAGTCGTGCCCGAGCGTGTGCATCGCGACGAGCGGCGTGAGCTGGCTCGTGTCGCCGAAGTCGTACGCGAAGACGCCGCGGGTGAGCGTCGGGCAGGCGGCGGGCTCGCAGGCGAGCACGTCGATGTCGCGGCCGGCGATCTTCTCGCGCAGGAACGGGAAGGCGAGCCCGGCGAAGTTCGAGCCGCCGCCGACGCAGCCGATGACGACGTCGGGGAACGCGCCGGCCATGTCCATCTGCGCCAGCGCCTCCTGGCCGATCACGGTTTGGTGCAGGAGCACGTGGTTCAAGACCGAGCCGAGCGAGTAGGCGGTGTCGTCGCGCTGCGCCGCGTCCTCGACCGCCTCCGAGATCGCGATCCCGAGGCTCCCCGGCGAGTCTGGGTGCTCCTCGAGGATCGCGCGGCCTGATTGCGTGTCGCGCGACGGGCTCGGGACGATCTCCGCGCCCCAGGCCTGGATCATCGAGCGCCGGTTCGGCTTCTGCTCGTACGAGATCTTGACCATGTAGACCTTGCACTCGAGCCCGATCAGCTTGCAGGCGAACGCGAGCGCGCTCCCCCACTGGCCCGCGCCGGTCTCGGTCGAGAGCCGCGTGCGCCCTTCCTTCTTGTTGTAGAAGGCCTGCGCGACCGCCGTGTTCGGCTTGTGGCTCCCCGGCGGGCTGACGCCCTCGTACTTGTAGAAGATGCGGGAGCGGGTGCCGATCGCCCGCTCGAGCCGGTGCGCCCGGAAGAGCGGCGTCGGCCGCCAGAGGCTGTAGATGTCGAGGACTTCCTCCGGGATCGGGATCTCGGCGTCCTCGGAGACCTCCTGCCCGATGAGCTCCATCGGGAAGAGGGGCGCGAGGTCGTCAGGGCCGACGGGCTGCCCGGTGCCGGGGTGGAGCACCGGCTGGGGAGCCGTGGGCATGTCGGAGCGGATGTTGTACCAGCGCCGCGGCAGCTGCGATTCGTCGAGGAGGAACTTGGTCTGGGTCGCAGCGGCGGCGCGGGTTTGCACGGCACGAGCATAGTGCGTTGCCCGGGTCCATGCACCAGTCGCGAGGGCTCGGGCCCGAGTTCTATCCGGAGGGAGACTCCTACGTCTCGATCCCCGCGTCTTTCGCGATGCGATCGAACTCGG
>Ga0209059_1000268_pt1 | contig 23220 bp, 26 predicted proteins | sample GraSoiAngelo_151_FD_186165 | JGI IMG/M metagenome (GOLD analysis project Ga0209059, IMG submission 186165) | Grasslands soil microbial communities from the Angelo Coastal Reserve, California, USA - 14_1009_12_20cm (SPAdes) (version 2) | ecosystem: Environmental > Terrestrial > Soil > Grasslands ...
CCTACCCCGCCGTGGTGGACGCCGTGCCGGCCTGGGCGCAGGGTTCGATGCCGCTGACCGGGCAGGCGATTGGCGTGGCCGTCATCGACAGTGGCATCGCTGCGCATCCCGATCTGGCCGGCCGGATCATCGTGAGTCAGAACTTCAACGTCAATGCGGCGGGCACCGACGACGCGTACGGACACGGAACCGCGGTGGCCGGCATCATCGCCGGCGATGGGACCGCGAGCGGCGGCCAGTACATTGGCATCGCGCCCCAGGCAAACCTGATCAACCTTCGGGTGAACGACGGGACCGGTGCCGCGCCCACCTCCTCGATCATGAACGCCATCATGTGGGCCGTCCTCAACAAGAACACCTTCAACATCCGCGTCCTCAACCTCTCGCTGCAGGCGTCGGTCCAGGAGAGCTATCGGACGAGCCCGATCGACGCCGCCGTCGAGTACGCCTGGTTGAAGGGCCTCGTCGTGGTTGTGGCCGCGGGCAACAACGGGCCCAACAGCATGCTGTACGCGCCCGCCAATGACCCGTACGTCATCACCGTCGGCGCGTCCGACGACCATGGCACGGTCGCTGCCGCCGACGATACGCTCGCGGACTTCTCGAGCTACGGCGTTACTCAGGACGGCTTCAGCAAGCCGGACTTCGTCGCACCGGGTCGTCATATCATCACGACCCTGGCTCCGAATAGCGCCTTCGCCCTGAACTACCCGAACTTCATGCTCGGCACCCAGTACATCCAGTTGAGTGGTACCTCCGTGGCCGCTCCCGTGCTCGCCGGCGTGGCCGCCCTCTATATCGAGAGCAACCCGACCGTGCGGCCAGGACAGCTCAAGGGTGTGCTGCGCGCGACCGCAAACGGGCTTGGTCTCGCCGGCAGTGGCGCCGGCTATCCCGACGCCGCCGGCGCGATCGCTTATCTCGGGCTGGTCGGGAATGCCGACCACGGCCTCGACCCCAACAACTACCTCAAGGTGTTTTACATGGCCGCCCACAACCTGACGACGCTGCCGGTCGTCTCCTGGGACAGCGTCTCCTGGGACAGCGTCTCCTGGGACAGCGTGTCGTGGGACAGCGTCTCCTGGGACTCGGTGAGCTGGAGCAACTGAGTCATGAAACGGGGCCCGTCGATCGCGACGCGCGCGTACATCGCCGCTATGAGTGTGGGCGCCGTCGTGGCCGCCGGCATCCTGTGGGGCAATCACCCGAAGGCGGCAAGCCTTGCAATGTTCGTGGTGGTCGCCGCCGTTGGTGCCATCGCCCACGCCTATCCGATCCAGGGCTTCCGTCACCAGGCCTATCAGGTGACCTTGCCCTTCATCGTGATCGCGGCGGCGGTCTTCAGCGCCCCGCAGCTGGTGGCGTTCATCCTGCTGATCCACGTCGCCGAGCAGGCGCGTCTTCGCCGGCGCGTTCACATTCAATGGTTCAACGCCTGCGATTACTTCATCAGCGCGGCGATCGCCGCCGTCCTGTTTCATCGGGCAACCATCCTGCTGCCCCATGGCGCACTTGGTCAGCTGATCGGCGCGGTGGCGGCGGCCTGCAGCTTCATCCTCGTCAATCGCCTCCTCCTGGCCGGCGTGCTCTGGCTGGCCCGCGGCCTTTCCCTGGCGGCCTCCGGCCTGTTTCAGCCCGAGCTGCTGGCGGCTGACCTCGTGATTGCCTGGATCGCGGGCCCGATGCTGGTCATGGCGCTGGGCGCCGGACCGTGGACCATGCTCTTCACCGCGGGCCCGCTGCTACTTGCGCGCCCGGCGTTGTCGTCATTGATCGGACGCCGCCAGCCGGCGCTGCGATCGCCGCTGTCCAGGGCGGCCTGAGCAGGGCGATGGCTGATCTGCCTCGTGCTGCCCGGCTCTACCTCGCCAGTGTCGTAACCGTGGCGCTGGTCGGCGGCGTGGTCAGCCTTCTGGTCGCACCGCCCCGCCTCCAGCTGGCTCCTGAAGCGCTGCTACTGCTGGTGGCCGCCACCATCGCGCAACAGTTCAAGGTCAAGAGCCCCAAGCACCAGTCGTACTACACGACGACGATTTTCTTCTTCGCGGCGGCACTGCTGCTCCGCCCGGGTTATGCCATCGCGATCATCGTCGCCGCGCATGCCGTCGAGCTGCTGCGGGTGCGCTATCGCTGGTACATCCCGGCGTTCAACGTCGCCAACTTCGTACTCTGCTCCCTGGCGGCCGGCGCCATCTTCACGCTTGGCCAAGCGGGTCAGGGCGCGGGCGGCGGCCGGGCGCTCTTGTTTGGCGCCCTGGCCGGCCTGGTCTTCGTCGTCCTCAACCACTTCCTCACCGCGCTGGTGATCATGTGGGCACGTGGCGTTTCGATCGCCAGGGCAGGCACGATGGACTGGGAAAACCTCGGCACGGACCTCGCCCTGATGTCGGTGGGGGCGCTGGGATGCCTGGTGTGGCTGACCGACCCCTGGCTGGTGCCGCTCTGCCTGGGCCCGCTCTTTCTGATTTACCGGTCGTTGCTGGTGCCGACTCTTCAGGAAGAGGCACGCACCGACCCCAAAACAGAGCTGGCCAACATGAAGCACTGGAACCAGGTGGCCCAGGTCGAAGTCGAACGTGCCCGCCGATTCGAGCGGCCACTGAGTGTCGCCCTGGCGGATCTCGACCTCCTGCGTGAGATCAACAACCGGCATGGCCATCTGCTCGGCGATCAGATGATCCGCCGGGTCGCCGACGCCATTCGCGCCGCCCTCCGCGAGTACGACCTACCCGCCCGTTTCGGCGGTGACGAGTTCGCGGTCCTGATGCCCGAAACCACGTTGTCCGAAGCGCGGACGGTGGCGGAGCGCATTCGCCAGGGGGTCGAAGCCATCGAGCTCCGGCTCTCCGACGGCACGCCGGTCAAGGCGAGCGTCAGCATCGGCGTTGCCCTGTTTCCGAGCCACGGTCGGAATGCCTCCGACCTGCTCGCCGCCGCGGATCGGGCTGTTTACCAGGCCAAGGCGCTCGGCCGCAATCGAGTCTGCGCCTTCGCCGAGCTCGAAGGGGAGAGGCTGCGGGCGATCAGGTTGCCGTCGTCCTCCCGTCGCGAGGCGAGCTAAGCGCTACTTCTTGGCCCGTCGGCTTCCTCGCCGGTCGGCATGCGCCCGCAAGAAGGTGTACGTCTTCTCGGCGGCATAGCCCTGTTGCACGGCGTCCTGGATCCGTGGCCAGAATTCCTCCTTGACCCAGTTTCGCGCCACCAGCACCTCGACTCCCGAGAGGCGAAGGTCGCCACGGTCCAGGTCGGACGTGGTGTCGGCGCGCTGCAGGGCGCGAACCGCATCGAGGCTGAGGTTCGGCAAGAGCCACGCGTGCGGGATGACAACTTCTGCCTGCCCGCTCCGCTCCCCTGGCACGGAGCAACTATAAGCGTGCCGCGCCTACCATATATGCTGCTCAGGTGCCGGTGCTGCGAACGCTTCACGTCCTCGGCGCGATCTTCTTGTTAGGCGGCGTCAGCACCCATGCGTTACTCCGACCGATGGCGGCAAGAGCTGCGGACGTCGCCAAGCACGCCCTCTACCAGCTCGCCTGGCGGGTCGAGCTGGCCATGGTGTACACCGGGTCGGCGTTGGTTTTGATCACGGGGCTGCTTCTGTGGATCGGCCACTTCAAGCTCTTTACCGGCTGGCTACTCCTGGGATTTTTGCTCTACGCCGCGGCGGCCGGGCTCGATGGAGCCTTTCTGGCGCCAAACCTGCGACGCGCAAAGACTGCCGCGGCAGAGGGGTCGCAGGGGATGGCGGCCGCCGCGACGACGGTCCAGCTGGTGGCCTGGCTGCTGCTCGTGATCGTGGTCTTTCTGATGGTGGCGCAACCCTTTTAACGAGTTGGGTTCGCGGGCGGCGCTCGGTCCGATCACCCTGAACGGGACGAGCATTCGCCTCGAGCCGATGCGTCCAGCCCATGCCACCCAGCTGCTCGAGGCCGGCCGGGCGCCAGAGATCTGGGAGTGGATGCCCGCGCGCCCGGTCACGGCCGAGAGCATGGACGCCTGGCTGGCGAAGGCCGTGCAGGCAGAGGCCCAGGGGCGCGAGTATCCCTTCGTCGTGGTCCGGCTGAGTGACAACCAGGTCATGGGGAGCACCCGCTATCTCGACGTGCAGGAAGATGACCGCACGGTCGAGATCGGTTGGACCTGGTACACACCGGTGGCATGGGGTGGCATGGTGAATCCTGAGGCCAAGTACCTATTGATGCGTCACGCCTTCGAAGACTGGCGCGCGATCCGGGTGGCGTTAAAGACGGACATCAACAATCTGCACTCCCAGGCCGCCATCAAGAAGTTGGGGGCTCGCTACGAGGGAACCCTTCGTAACCAGCGGATCCGGCTCGATGGGAGTTATCGGGATACGGTGATCTTCTCCGTGATCGAGAGTGAGTGGCCGCGGGTGAAATCGCGCCTCGAAGAGCGGCTGCGAGCTTAGCGCCTCCCGCCGTTCAGCACCCGCAGGCCGCTCGGATTTTGGCTCCTCCTTGCGGGAACGGTCGGGATGGGAGCGCTTGACACCGGGGAGGGAGTCTGCTTGCGGCGCGTCCGGTAGCCGCTGGCGACCTTCGCGGCGGCCGACTGCGCGGCCGCGATCAGCTCCGGAGCAGCCATGTCGGGGTTCGCCAGCGCTTCCAGCTCGAACTCGACCATCTCGCTGATGCAGATCTCGCGTTGCGGATCGACGATGACGACCGCGACGAAGGGCTCCTCAGTTTTGATGCTCGGATGGATCTGTGACCACGGAATGACATTGCCCATATCCGGGAGCCTAGCGGCCGGTTTTGACAGCTGTCTGTCGTAACCGCCGCCTATTTCAGGTCCGGACTTCTTCCTCGGCCTCGTCGCGGCTCGAGCCGTTGGCCGGCGTGGCTTCCGCATTCGCCGCGACCAGCGACGGCCCGGGCAGGCGGATGATGGTCCAGTTCTCGGCCTTCTCCGCCCGGTCGGCCAGCCCCTCGTCTTTCGAGAAAAGGATGACCTGATGGTCCTGGCCCAGCCGGCCGAGCTCGTCGAGCGCGGCCCGCATCCGCCGGCGGTCGGCGTGGACGAGGGCCTCATCGAGCAGGAGAGGCGGCGGCTCAGCGTTGCCGCCGATGATGCGCGCCAGCGCGACCCGTTCGAGTAAATAGATCAGCGACCGCGTGCCAAGGCTCAAATTGTCGACATCCTTGAACACTCGCTGGTCCTGGGTCTTGACCGAGAGCGCGAGGTCCTCGCCAATTCGGACGTCGCGGTAGCGGCCGTTGGTGATCGGGGCCAGCTGTCCCTGGAGTTGCGACTTGAGCCGCGGGATCACGGCTCGGCGGACCGACTTGGCAGCTGCCTCCAGGGTCTCGATGGCGAGGTCGTACGCGTGCGCGTCAGCCTCGAGGTCCTGCAGTTGCTCGCGGACCGTCGCGATCTCCTCTTCGAGCGTGGCGACATCGCCGGTCTGCGTCAATCGGTCGTTCAGAAGTTCCTCCGCTCGGGCGCGCTCTTCCTGAGCCCGCTCCTTGGCTTCTCGGTGCTGATCGCGTTGGCGCTCGAGCTCGGCTAGTGGCAGCGCCGCGAACTCGGCCACCCGAGCCGGATCGACGTTGCGGCTGACCTCGCTGAGCTGGCGGCTGAGATCGTCGACCAGCTGACGCAGTGACGGCCCCTCGTCGGTCTGCCCGGCACCCCGCTGCGCCTCCAGTTCCGCCAGCCTCGTGGTCGAGGCCCGGTATGCCTCGGCATGCCCGACGCCGGCGTCCCAATCCTCGGCGGCGCGCTCCATATCGGGATCCGTGACGCCGGCACCGGCGTAGATGGCGCCGAGTAGACGTGCGTAGTCATTGGCTTTCGCCTGTTCGGCCGCGGCCCGCTGAGATGGCGCCCGCATCTGTTCCAGCTGGGCATCCAATTGCTCGATCCGGGTGCGGACCTGCTGGGCGGTGCGGGCGGCTTCGCAGCTGCCGATGAAATCTCGCGCCGCACCCAACGCCTCTCGGCGGTCGAACCCGAGACGGTCGAGCAGGCTGTGCAGCTGCTGCCGAAGCGATTCGCGGCGTTGATCCATCTCGGACTCTGCGGCGGTCGACTCCTGCGAGCGGCGGCTGGCGGCGTTCCATGCCTGCGTGTCCTGGGCCAGCGATTCCACCTGTCGGGCGGTCTCGTCGACGGCCTCCTCGGTTGGCGCCGGTTGCGGCAATCCCCACGATCCCACCAGCTCGCGCAAGCTACGGCCAGCCAGCTGCGCGCGTTCCTCCAGCTCGGTGGCCTGCCGATCCAACTCCAGCCGGGTCGCGTCGTAGCGGACTTTCTGCAGATGCTCGACGAGGGCCTGCTGCAACTCGCCGGAGCTGCGCACGCCCCAGGGTTGCAGGATCTCGCGTCGCTTCTGGCGGGCGTCATCTTTGGCGTGAAGCCGCCGGTCGACCTCGCGAACGGCTGCGCCGCGCACCCAGATCCCGATGCCGGTGGAGAGCACCCCCATGCCCAGCAGGAAGAAGGCTGCGCCGGCAAGATAGATGGACCCGTTCGTCTGCAGGGCGAGGAAGGCGACGAGGATCGCCAGCGCCGTGAGCAGCAATCCGCCCAGCATGGCGCCCAGAAACGTGCGCTGCCGGCTGCGGGCTCGCTCGGCCATCGCTTCCTCACGACGCATCGACTCCTCGGCGTTCTGGCCCGCCTTGATGACGTCTGGAACCTCCTTGTAGCGGGCGATGTCGTGTTTGAGCTGCTCCAGCCGTGGCGGCAACTCTGCACCGGCCCGCTGGCGGGCTTCGAGGGCGACGTTATGCCGTTCCCGCCATTCGGAGTAGACGCGCTGGAATTCCATCTGGCGGGCGGGCCAGTCCAGGTTCTGTCCAATCAATCCGGGGTGTCGCTCCGCGATCCGCCGCGCATCTTCGGCCGCGGTTTGGGCCCGCAGATGCACCTCGGGTGCCTGGGCGTCGGCGACGTTGAGCGACGAAAGGAGCTCACGGACGATGGGCTCCTGTTCCAGGGCCGCGGTATCGATGCCCCGCGCGCGGGTTTCATGGCCCTGAGCCTCCGCGTCGAGCTTCTGCCGCTCGGCCTCGAGCTGCTGCACCTGGGAGGCCGACTCGCCGGCGCGGCGGTCGAACTCCTCTTGCGCTTCTCGCGTCGCGCGCAGATGGCTGCGCAGCTCCTGCACGTCGCCCTGGCGATCGAGTGGAAACATGGCGAAACGGGTGTGCGTCTGCTGGCGGCTCCGCTCTTCGGCGATGGCCTGTTCCAGGGCGTCAACCCGTTCCAGCCGGCGCCGCCCCTCCTCGAGCCGTGATCCGAGGACTGCCGCCTCGAGGGTCTGCACGATCGCCAGCTCCGCCTCGGTCAGCGCCCCAACCGTTTCCCGTTTCTGCGCCAGCTCGTCCACCGCGGCGCGAGCCTGCCGTGCCGTGCCGAGTTGTCGCTCGAGGTCCGCCAGCCGGTTCTCCAGGTCATGCATTGGGCCGGACCGTCCACGGGGCTTCCCGATGCGGTGCACCCGCTCCTGGCGAAGCCGGTCGAGGACCCCCTGCGCCGTCCGGTCCGGGGACGCCGAGTCCGCCAGGGCGGCAATCGCTTCCTTGATGCTGCCCGCATCTTCGAGCCGCATCACCTCGCTGCGCGAGATGCAGGCGGTGTTGGTATAGATGTCGCGGCTGACGCCCAGCAGCTGGCGTCCCAGCTGCACGTCGCCAGCGGCGTCGTGGTCGAACCGTTCACTCAGGTCAGCCCCGGTGCCGATGTCCGTGACCCGGACCGTCTCGGCATCGAGGTCTCGCTCGACGCGCAACTGGCTCCCGTCTTCCAGCTCGAACTCGAGGGCCAGACCGAAATCGCCACCCTGCCATGGGCGCCATCGATCGGCACGCTCCACAAGCGTGGTGCGGGCGGAGTTACTCGAATGCAGGCCGTAGAGGCCGGTCACGATGGCCTCTTGCAAGGTTGACTTGCCAGCCTCGTTGGGGCCGACGACCAGGTTCATCGCCGGGCCGAAACGCAGATCCATCCCCTGCAGGCTGCCGAAGCCCTCGATCTGGATGCGGGTCAGCCGCATGATGGGTCCACCTCGGCCAGTCTATGGGTCATTCGTCGAAGGCGTCGAGCGCCAGCTGCAGCGCTCGCCCGGCCGTCTGTTCCTCCTGGCGCGATTCGCCCTTGTGGTCGACCAGCTTGCGCACCATCTCGCCGCGGCTGGTGAATTCCTGGGCGGCGCCGTCGAGATCGTGCGAAACGCGTGAGTGATCGAGAAACTCGAGGTACGCAAATCCATCGCTGCATTCCATCGAGAGGGCTTTGGGGTCGAGGCTGAGCGATCGGGCGCGCTCGCCGACCAGGGTGGCGCGAATCACGCCGCCTTCGAGATGCTTGCCCTGGCGCATCGCCGTCACGGCGTCGCGAACGTGGTCGGGGCTGGTCATGCCGGTGACGTCGATCTCTTCATGGGCAAACTGCCGCTGGTTGATATCGTCCAGCGAAACCTCGAGGGTGCCGTCGTCGTCGATGGTCAGCAGCGCGGTGCAGTGCCGGCCGGCTTCGTTCCATCCCAGCGGTTCGGGGCTGCCCGGATAGGTGATCCAGTCACCCGTCCGGGCCCCGTGATAGTGGCCCAGCATGGCATGGCGAAACCCGGCCTCCTCGATCTGGCCGGGCAGGATCGGCTTGTAGGGCGTCGCGCCCTCGGGCACCTGGCTCATGTCGGAGGCATGCAGCAGCAGCAGATGGGTGCCCACATCCTGGCGGGCAAACTCACGCAGTGGCGCATCGGGGACGTCGGCCCGCATGAAGCCGGCGGCCCAGACCTGGACGCTGCCGTAGCGGTAGGGCCGCAGCTCTTCGTGGGCGGCGATCGTGACATTCTCAGGCCAGCGCAGGTATCGATAGGGCGAGCTCGGCACCGCTGGATCGGCATGGCCGGGGGCGATCAGCACCGGCATGCCCGCTCCGCTAAGCGTCTGCACCACGAAAGCGGCCGTGTCGCGGGTCACGTGGTCGTGCTCAAAAAGGTCGCCACCGCAGGTGATCAGCTCCGCCTGGGTCTCGCGGGCGCGCTCGACGATCCGCTGCAGCGCGTTCCGGAGGTCTTCGCGCCGTCGCTGGGCGCCCACGCCGTACAGGCGCTCGCTCGCGAAGGATCGGTCGAGATGCAGGTCAGCGAAATGGAGCAGGCGAAGGGCCACAAATCCCCCGTAACCACGCGAATTGTGCCTGTCGCGATGGCCTAGGCGAGCGCGAAAGCAGCGCCCATTATAAAGGTTGGCCCGAATTTATTCTGAACTAGACTGAGCTCACCAATGGGCTCCTTTGAGAAGGGGGATCGCGGCGCCCGCATCCTGAAGATCCAGACGCTGCTCCAGGGCAATCCCCGTGGCCTGACGACGGGCGAGATCGCCCGCCGGACGGGCGTGAACCCGCGGACGACCTATCGCGATGTGCGCGCGCTCGAGGCGATGAACGTCCCGATCTATGAGGACCGGGGCCGCATCCTGATCGACCCCAATTACTTCATCGCTCCGGTGAAGTTCACGCTCCGCGAAGCGATGGCCCTGCTGATGGGAGTGCGATTGATGCACCGGCATGCCGACGAGGCCGACCCCGACATGGCCGACGCGTTTACGAAGCTCGCCGCGGTGATGCCGGCGCCGGTGGCGGAGTACGTGCATGCGACGGTGCGGCAGATGGCGGAGCGGCCGCCAAATCCGGCCTACTCCCGGATCCTGCAAACCATCGCGCTCAGCTGGGCGGGTCAGAAAGCGGTCCGCATCTGGTATCCGAGCGCGGACCATGAGGTCAAGCCGCGCGTGATCGAGCCGTATTTCCTGGAGCCGTCCCTGATTGGACACGGCAGCTACGTGGTCGCCCGCGATCGCGGGCTGGGCGAGATGCGGACCTTCAAGCTGGAACGCATCACGCGGGCGGAGCAGAGCTCGGATACGTATCAGATTCCCGGCGACTTCGATATCAGCCGGTACCTTGCCGGCGCCTGGGGGATCTTTCATTCCGGGGAGCCGGTCGAGGTCCGGCTGCGCTTCTATCCGCCGGCCGCCGCGCGGGTCAAAGAATCGATCTGGCACCCTTCACAACGGATCAGCGAGGACAAGAAAGGCGCGGTGAACCTGACGGTCACCGTCGCCGGAACAGTCGAGATCACGCCCTGGATCCTTGGTTGGGGCGATGCGGTCGAAGTCGTGGCGCCGCGAGAGCTACGCGACAAGATCGCCGCTGCCGGGCTCAAGATGAGCTCCCGAAACAGCGGGCTGCCCAACGGGAAGTCAGTCACGAAGGGAAAAAAACCGGCGCTCGCGCGGTCCTGAGCTGCTTGCCAACGACTGGCCAGCGGCGTATGGTCGCCGTGGGGGCTGTTGAAGGGCACCCGTAAGGGGAAGAGGGAGGTCAGAGTGAAGCGCATCCTCGCCGTCGCTTGCTCGATTTTCGCGTCAGCGATCCTCGCGATCCCGGCTAACGCCAGCGGACCAACCCGAACGCCAACGCCAAATCCGCCCATTCAATTGACCAACGTCTGCGCGTTCCCGGTGGCGCTGACCTTCCCGGTGAGCAACACGTATGTGATCACGTTCACCGACTCCCTGGGCAATGTGACAAGGCAGATCTTTGCCGGCCACCTGGTGGTCACCTTCACCAACGACGTGACGTTGAAGTCCCTCACCACGAACTTCAGTGGTCCAGCGTTCATCACCGCGCACCCAGATGGATCGACGACGCTGGTGTTCGTGGGCCCGCAGGGCGGTCCGCTATCGAACACGTTGCTCGCGGGCGCAGGCAGAACTGTCTTTCAGATCGCTGCTGACGGCACCATCGCCCAGACACAAGTCGGCCACTTCTACGATGTGTGCGCGGCGCTCACGCGCTAACTGACTAGGCGGCGACACGCGGCGACTTGCCGCAAGCGGGACACGGCGACCCCGCCTTCAGCTCGGCTCTCTTGAAGGCGTGACCGCCGCAGTGCGGGCAGAGCGCGCCGGGGCGGAGCGAGTGCCCTTGCTCGGCCTTTTGCATCCGCTCGCGCAGATGACTGTCTTCGTCCGGCGGGACGAAGCGCGGATCATCGGACGGGACCTTGACGCTCATGCCGCCTTCAGCTCCGTGGGCTGCAGCTCGGATGTGCGCACCCGCTCGGCGATGGCGCGACCGATGACCTCAGGATGCAGGTCGATCCCCCGCTGATACGGATGCACGCTCAGAATGGCGGGTACCCTCCGGTTCGCCACCTCGATGTCGAGGACGCGGCCGTGCAGCGTAGTCATCGGGCCCCATCCATCCCAGGTCCGCATGGTGCGCCACCAAAAGTGACGGGCCACCGGCCCACCCATCGCCACCACGATCTGCGGGGCGATACTGGTCAGCAGGCTCTGCAGGTGACGCTCGACGCACTGATTGGTGGCGCCGTCGGTGACGCGGTCAGGATTTTCCGTGGCGCAGCGAACCGCCCAGGTGTGAAAGGCGAAATTCAGCACATCGTGCTTGTCGAGTTTCTGGCCGAGGCGGCGCCGGGCCGTGGTCAAGACGGCACGGACGAATTGGAAGTACGGGTGCGGGGTCTCCGAGGTCATATGGTGTTCCAGCCGCGCTTCGTGCTCGAGCCACTCGGTGAAGGCCTCGTTGCTGACACTGGCCAGGTCCAGCGGACTCGGACTGATAAACACGATCGGCGCCTGGGGATTACCAAACCCGACTTGCGGCCGGCGAAGCGGCTGCGCCAATCCGTGGCACGGGCTGTCGGCGCCGCGGTCGGCCTCGGCGATCGCGCAGCCGTGCAGCCGCTTGAGCGCGTCGGAGCCGAAGAATTCCAGGTACTGCTGGCCCTTGCTCACGCTGTGAGATTCGACGCAGAGTGCTGGCGCAACCTTGCGCCCGGGCGGCTTCCCGCTGAGGCCATAGGATAGGCAGATGGCCACGGTACCGGAGGTCACCGTCTCCGAGCTCCACGAACGGCTCGGCACGGACCCACGGCCGTTTGTGCTCGATGTCAGGGAGCCCTGGGAATACCTCGCCGGCCATGTTCCGGGCGCGGAGTTGATCCCGCTCGGCGAGCTGGAGCAGCGGGTTTCCGAGATCCCGCGCGATCGGCCGGTCTTCGCGATCTGCCACAGCGGTCAGCGCAGCCTGGCTGCGGCCGGTTACCTCCTTGCTCTCGGGTATCTCGGGGTGGTCAACGTGGAGGGCGGAACGGCCGCCTGGATCGAGCGCGGCTTCCCGGTCGACAGCTAACCTCCGACAGACAGCTGTCAAAACCGGGTGCTTGACTTTCATGGTGAGCCCTCCCACCATGATCACGACCATTCGTCCCGCCTACGTCTTGAAGGAGAAGCCGTGAACGTCCTGGAATTGGTCCTCGCCGCCTTGTTGCTGGCGGTCCTGCTGGCGCTATCGGCGCTGCTGGCACGTCGGGGCCCCCGCACCGACGGGGCCTCAGAGGCCGTCTTGCGGGCCCTCGCGGATCTCGGCGCGCTCAAGTCGAACGTGGAATCGGTCAGCAGCCAGCAGAGTTCGTTGGGCCAGTCGCTGGGCATGTTGCAGGCGGCGGTGCAAGGTGTGGAAACGAAAGTGCTCGAAAGTTCGGCGGGCGTCCGGGACGCGATCGGCAAGGATCTGTCCGACGCAAGGCTGGTCGTCGAGCGGCTGAAGGTCGACGCCGAGGAGCGGCGGCGGATGGAGGAGGACGTCCAGGCCAGCGCCCGACGGATCGAGACGGTCCTGCTGGGCAGCCGGACGCGCGGCGCTGCCGGCGAAAACATTCTCCAGGACGCCTTTCGCCAGTTCCCCGCCGAGATGATCGACATGAATTTCAGGGTGAACGGCAAGGTGGTTGAATTCGCGCTCGTCCTCGCCAACGGTAAGCGGTTGCCGATCGATAGCAAGTGGCCGTCGCCCGAGTTGCTCGACCGGCTCAGCGATGAGCTCCAGGAACCCGCGAAGGAGGCAGCGATTGTCCAGGACATCGAGCGCGTTTTGCGGCTGAAGGTCCGCGAGGTCCGACAGTACATCGATCCGGGAGCGACGCTGGCATTCGCGGTGGCCGCCGTTCCCGACCCCGTCTTCAACGCCTGCCGGCGGGCGCACCTGGAGGCCTACCGAGAGGGTGTGATCCTGATGCCGTACAGCATGACGATCCCGTATGTGCTCGCTCTCTTCAGGCTGCATCTGCAGTACGCGCGCTCGATCGATATCGAGAACCTCGAGGGCTACCTCCAGCAGATCGACGACAACGTCACCGCGCTCGATCGCCTCCTCGAAAACAGCATCGCCCGCGGCAGCACGATGATCCAGAACGCCTTCAACGACGCGAAGCGCAACCTTGGACAGGTACGTGGCGCGCTGGCCGCGATCCGGGTGGTGCCGCAGGCAGCCCTCGGTCCGGAGCCGGAGCCGGAGCCGGATCAGGTTGAGGAGCACGACCTGGCGCTGTTGATGTCCGGTCCTCGCCGGGGTTAGGAGAGCCCGGGGGTCCGCGCCAGCCGCATGACCAGCACCAGGAAGGCGAGGAAGCCGCCGCCCATCAGGTAGGTCAGGGTGCTCGGCTGATCGCCCGTGTTGTCCACCACGAGGCTGTCGTTTGCCATGACGCTGCCGGCCTCGTTGGTGACCTCGATTTGATAGGTCCCGCCGGAAAGATGGTCGGGAAGCTTGACCAGCAGGTGATTGGCGTCCGGCACCTGAACGGTGGTTGCCGGCCGGGTGCCGACCTGCACCGTCGTGGCCGGCGTCAAGAACTGGCCGACGATCATGATGTTCGGCTGCACGGTCGGGTTGACCTTCGTCGGGTTGACCTGGAACACCTCGGGCGGACGGACGCCCGATACGCGAGGCGCCGCGACCGGGGGCAACGCCTTGGGAGCGGAGGCCGACCGTGTGCCGGCAAGCGCGGGCGCAGCGGTCAATCCCAGCGCGAGCAGGGTGAGGACGCCGCCTGCCAGGATCCGTGCTGCGTTCATGGAGTTTCTCTATCTGAGAAAACGTCGGCCATCCTGCCACAGACGCGGCGAAGTGGACTATTCGGACTGCGCAAGCGGACGTAGTTGTAACCCTGGCCGAAACAAAAGAGCCCCTGCCAGGCGGCAAGGGCTCTGGGTTTGCTGATCGGTTACGAGCGGTTGCCGCCTCCCGGCCAGGTCTGCTCGGGTGGACGTTCGCCGATCTTGATCCGCTCAGAGCTGCCGCCGCCCAGGGAACCGGACTCGGACTCGCTGCCCATGCCAGACTCGCTACCAAAGCCACCATAGGACGGCATGCTTGGGGGCGGCGCTTCGGGTGGACGGGCGACCGGGCGGCCGCTGCTGAACGAGGTCGAGGGCTTGGCAGCCACCGGCTGTGCCGCGCGGGCGGCGGGCCGGGCGGCGGCTTTCCGCGGGGCTGCCTTCGCCGCGGTGGTCCGCTTGCTGCTGGCGCGCTTCGCGGTCGTCCGCCGGGTCGCCGCCTTCTTCGCCGGGGCCCGCTTCGCCGTGCTGCGCTTGGCGGTGGTGCGCCTGGCAGTCGACTTCTTGCCGCCAGCCCGCTTCGCGGTCGATCGCTTGGCTGTCGCCTTCTTCGATGACTTCTTCTTTGCCGGCATTTCTCCTCCCTTCGGGTACGCGACTCTCGATCGCGCGTGGTGTGTTAAGCGGATGAGGACCGCTGCTGTTACCTGCGAGTTATAGCATCGGCTTCCCGCAAAGACAAGCGTCTCGGCGAAGCGTCGCCGAGATCAGTAGCCGATCACGCTGCTCGTTCCCGGCCGCGGGTCGCCGGCACCGACCAGGGTGGCGTCGTCGAGCTGAATCAGCTGCGCCGACCCGCCTGCTTCCCAGTCCCCGATCAGCCCCACCTCGTGCCCGAGGTGGCGGAGCGAGTCGGCGGTCGCCTCCGAAAAGCGCCCTTCCAGCTGCAGGCTGGCGTCGCTCCAGGAGGTCTGCGCACCCATCCGCCAGCGCGGCGCATCGACCGCGGCCTGCAGCGGCATCTGGGCATCGACGAGGTTATTGATGAGCTGGAGATTGGTCTGCACCTGCCAGAACGAGCCCGGGGTACCCCCGACCGTGTGGGGGCGGTCGTCCCGGAGCAGCATCCACGAGTTGAGCGTATGAATCGGCCGCTTGCCTGGCGCGAGCCGGTTCGGACTGTCGTCCTCCAGGCTGAAGCATCCCATCCGGTTGTTCAACAGAATCCCGGTATCGCCGGCCACCACCCCGTTTCCCGCATACAGGCTGTGGATGTAGGAAACGACGTTGCGCGCCTCGTCGACCACGCACAGATAGGTCGTGTCAGGGTGACCGGCGGGCTCGGGCTGCAAGGGGGCGGCTCGCCGCCGATCGATTCGCCCCTCGAGTGCCCTGGCGCGCGGCCGGGAAAGCAGCTGGCCGAGGTCAACTGGACTGGTCCGGGGATCACCGACCTGGCTGAGCCGTTCGCGAAGCGCCAGCTTGTGCGCCTCCACCTGGAGGTGGATCCGATCCGCGGGATCCGAGGGGAGGCCGGTCGTCTCCAGGATGTTCAGCGCGATCAGGAGAATCAGGCCCTGGGAGACGGGGGGCTGCTCCAGCACCGTCCATCCCCGGTAGATGGTCTGGATCGGTTCGAGGACCTCCGTGCGATGGTCGGCGAAATCCCGACTGGAGAAAAGGCCGCCACCTCGGTTCGAGGCGGCGACGATCGCCTGCGCGATCTGACCCCGGTAAAAGGCCAGCGGCCCGTCCGCCTGAAGCGTTCGCAGCGTCCGCGCAAGGTCGGGCTGCCGCAGAAGGTGACCGACCGGCGGCGGATGCCCATCCGGGAAGAAGATGGCCCGCGTCTCCTTGAATGGAGCAGCGATGCTCGCCATCTCGGCGTTGTTTCGCGCCTGGCGAGCGGTCAGCGGGAATCCGCGGTCGGCGTAGTGGATGGCGTCCTCCAGCAGGGCGCCAAGTGGCATGGTCCCATGGTTGTCGAGCGCGACGCGCCAGGCATCGACCAGGCCGGGGACCGTCGCCGCCAGCCAGCCTGATTCGGGAATCCGTCCCGCGGACCGATACCGGTCGATGCTGGCGGCCAGTGGCGCCGCGCCGCTGCCGTTGATCGCGGTGACCGTTTTTCGCTGAGCGGACGCGACCAGCAGGAACGCGTCGCCACCGAGCTGGCCGCTCCAGGGCTCGACGACCGTGAGGACGGCCCCGGCGGCAACAGCCGCGTCGATCGCGTTGCCGCCGGCCTGCAGCACGCGCAGGGCCGCGGCGCTGGCCAGCGGGTTGACGCTGGCGATCATGCCATGGGGCGCTCGCCGCGGCTCTTGGGCGGGCCAGCTACCGCTCAATGCGCGTCCATCCACTCGAGCATGGTCTGGTAGACGGCGTCGTGCTCGAGGTCGACCGTGATGGCGTGGCCGGAGCGATCGAACCAGACGATCCGCTTATCGGCCGAGCCGAGCCGCCCCAGGATGTACGGCGCATTCGCCACCGGGACCGTTCGGTCGCGGCGGCCGTGCATGATCAGCGCCGGCATCCGGATCTGCGGCAGCTCACGCTCCACCAACCGGCCGAGTTGCATCGTGCTCTCGATGCAGACCGTCGGCCGCCGGGCATAGCTGTGCAGCAGGCGCATGGCGCTCGGGTCGCCCAGGTCGCAATCGTCGGGTGGAACGTGCCAGCGCACCACGTACTTGATGCCACGAATCCACGTAATCCGCCAATCTCGAAAAAAGCTCGGAGAGGTCAACGCGCCCAGGGTGATCACGCCCTTGAGGTCGGGATGGGTGGCGGCCAGATGCAGCGCCAGGGTCCCTCCCAGCGACTGACCGGCGACGAAGACGTCGCGGCAATCGCGACGCAGGCTGGCGAGGGCTCCTTCGGCGGATCGGACCCAATCTGGCCAGCGCGTCAGGGCCATGGCCTGCGGGGTCAGCCCGTGACCCGCGAGTAACGGTCCGATGACATCGTACCCTCGGGCCGCCAAGAATTCGCCGACGCCACGCATCTCCGGAGGCGTGCCGGCGAAGCCGTGAATCAACAAGCAGCCCCGAGTTCCGCCCCGGATGCGAAAGGGTTGCAACTGCTCCGGCTCGGCGGGCGTGCTCCAGACGGAACGGGTAACAACCGCCATCAATTCGAAGTCTATCGGCCCGCAAGTTCGATCCTCTTTGCCCGGTTATACGAGCCGGCGAGATGTCGCCACCGGTCCCCGAACTGGGTGACCGTAACTGGGGGTGAACTACCGCTTGGCGATCGTCGGGTGGCTCGTCGCGCTCCTGCTGGGCATTGTGCTCGCGCTCTTTTCGGTGGGGAATCAACAGACGGCGACCATCAACGTGCTGGGCGCGAGCTTCCGCGAGATTCCGACCTGGGGCGTGATGCTCGCCTCGGCGGCCCTGGGCGCGCTCATGGTGCTCGTTATCAGCCTGGTCGACCGGGTGCGCTGGTTCATGACCAGTCGCTTCACCAAGAAAGTGCTCACGGAGCACAAGCGAATGATCATCCAGCGGGATAACCGGATCTCAGAACTGGAGCAGGAAGTGCTCCGGCTGAGGGGCGCCGCCTGAGGCAACGATGCTGAAAGCCTGCCCGCAGTGCGGGTATCGCTACAACGCGCCCGAGAACCAGACGTGCGGCAAGTGCAAGGGCTGGTTGGGTGGCGCGCCGACGGCGGTCGCAGCGGCCGCACCAGCGGCGCGGGCTTCACTGGTTCCTCGGAGCCTTCCGGAGTTCGCCTGCTACCTGCCGGTGCCGATTGGCGCGTTCCTCGGTTTTCCCAACCCGATCGGGGCGGCCTTCGGCCTGCTCATGAGTGCGCTGCTGATCAAGGTGATCCGGCTCGACATGGAGCGGTTTTCCAAGGGACTGCTGATCGGCATCGTCGTGGCGGGCGTGTTCTTCGTCTACCTGATCTTTCTGCTGATCTTCAGCTTCCTCTTCAATTTGCTTGAACCCGTCCTTCAACCGCTGGTAGGGCGCACCTTCAAACACTAGGCGAGGGCGTCCGTGAGGCCGCGCCGCCGGCCTTCGAGCTCGCGCTCAGCCGGCGCTGATCGTCAGCGCGCGATCCGGTCGATAACCTTCGCGAAGCTGTCGAGATCCCGTTCGAACACGGTGATCGATGAGATCCCGAGCTGGTCACGGCGTCGCTGAACGGTGGTCGCGATTTCGTCGACGCTGCCGATCAACACCAGCGGCGATACCAGAAGTTGGTCCGCGGCCAGGTCCTCCCCCGGCTGCTTCCATTTGGCTGCCAGCGTACGTGCGGCGCTGTCCCGATCGTCGCTGATGATGACGGCTTGCACCAGCGTGTTCAGCTCGAGCCCGGGGAAGCGATCGGCGGCAGCCGATTTGATCCAGCTGAGCTTGGTGGCAAAGGCCTCTTCGGTCGCGTCCGTTAGATCCAGCCCGCTCCCGTCGGCGCGTGAACGCGGCATGATGCTGACCTCGTCCGCTTCCTTGGCCGCGAGCGTAAGCAGTCGACGCCCACCGCCACCGATGGTCAGCCGTGGGTGCGGCTGCTGTACGGTCTTGAACCCCGCGGTCAGCTTCTTCACCTGGTAATGCCGCCCGCTAAACGTCAGCGGCTCGCCGGTGAGCAGCTGCTTGATCAACGGCACGGCCTCGGCCAGCCGGTCGACCCGCGTGCCGCCGGCGTCGAAGCGAAGACCGGCGGCGTCGTATTCACTTTTCAGCCATCCCGCGCCGATACCAAAGTCGAAGCGGCCATCGGTGAGGAGGTCGATGGTGGCGACTTCCTGCGCGAGCAAAGCCGGGTGCCGGAAGTCGTTGTCGTAGACAAAGCTGCCGACGCGCAGCCGGGACGTCGCCTCCGCAGCCAGTACGAGGGCCGGGGCGATGGCGGGGCGGGCGCCGAAATGATCGGAAACCTTCAGGGTTCCATAGCCCGTGTCCTCGACCCGCCGCGCGAATGCCATCCAGTCGGCCTTTGGCCGCGGCTGATGGGTGCTGAGCGCGAACCGAAACGGACGGCTTATTGCGGAACGGTCTCCCTCCCCCGTGGGGGGAAGGTCGAGGAGGGGGTTCCTTCAGGCCGCGCCAGCCAGTTGAGCGCATTCACATAGGCATTCGCCGCCGCCTCGATAACATCGAGGGCAACCGCCCGGCCGACCACGACGTGGGATCCCTGGCTGAGGGTCACCACGGCTTCGCCGAGCGCGTCGCTGCCCTGCGTTGCCGCGGCCAGACTGAAGTCTTCCAGCTCGGCCGCGATCCCTGTGACCTCCTGGATGGCGCGAAAGACCGCGTCCAGCGTCCCGTTTCCCGTCGCCCGGCCGGTGGTCACGTTGCCTTCGTCGCTCACGGAAACTTCCGCCAAGCTCGACACGCCACTCTGCGCGTTCACCTGCAGGTCGCGGATGGCATATCGCCCTGGGGTTGTTCGGCCAAGCGCTTCCTCGGCCGCGAGCTTCAGATCCTCGGCGTAGAGTGCGCGCTTGCGCTCCGCCAGGTTGAGGACGAGTGAGTACACCGAGCCAAGCTGCTTACCATCCAGCTGGAACCCCATCGCCGCCAGCTCCTCGGCCAGCCGGCGGCGCCCCGCGGTGGTCCCGACCTGGCCGAACTGCGGTGCGTACCCAAGATCCTCGGGGTCGATGAAAGCCGGGACGATGGATTTCGGATGGCGCGGCGGGCTGAAGACCGTCGTGGGAAAGACGGCGCGCACCTCTTCGATCCAGCGTTCCCAGCCGGAATAATCCATGGTGGCCAGCATCGCGACATAGGCGTCAAATCGAACGAGCAGTGCCGCCGGCTGCTCGTGATGTTTGATGATCAGTGTGGTGCCGCTCTCCTCCAGCGCCTTTAGGATGGGGTCGAGGTTGCGGGCGAGTTCGGGTGCGGAAATGACTTTGAGCACGACGCCATCCTAGACCCGCACCTCGCCATGGTCAAACCAGATCGGGTTGCCATCGTCATGGTCTTGTTCATCAGCGCCGCCTGCCAGTCGGCGACGACCGCACCGTCACCGAAGCCCAGCCCGAGTCCGACCGAACCGCTGACGGCCTGCGCCTCGACGCCCGCGCCGGCGGGCCCGCAGCCGCTACTCCAGAATCTGGCCGCCCCTGATGACCTCGCCTTCAACCTGGATGCGCGCCTCCTGTTCAGCGACATCACGGCCGGCACGGTTTCGGCGCTCAATCCGGACGGTTCGGTCGAGCACATCGCGGGCGGGCTCTCGGCACCTGAAGGGATCGTCGTCGAGGGCGCCCAATACGGCTCTGGCCGGATCTTGGTCGCGGAGCAAGGTCGCAACCAGGTGATGGCAATCGATCCGCAATCGCATTCCACCAGCGTCTGGCGTGCGTTTCCGAATCGGACCGGGAAGGAGGGCATCGACGGCATCGGTCCGGAGTTGCCGAACGGCGACATCGTCGTACCCGATAGTCCTAACGGCGTGGTCTGGCGGGTCAGCGCCGACGGCAAGACCGCCACGCAAATTGCGAGCGGGTTGGTGCGTCCGGTGGGGGCGGCCGTTGACGCTAATGGACGGATCTTCGTGGCCGACGAAGGTGGCGCGCTCTGGGTCCTCGATCCGGCGCGGCACCGTTTTGCCAGCCTGGCGACGCCCGACGATGTTCTCGTGAGCCGAGCGGGCGACATCTTCGTCAACACCCTGGGCGACAACGCCATTCACGAGCTCGACGCCCAGGGCCATCAGGTTACCGTCATCTCCGGCATCCAGCAACCCCAGGGGATCGCGCTCGACAGCGCGGACAATCTCTACTACACAGAATTCACAAAAAACCGGATCGGGCGGGTGGTGCGAACCTTCATCCTCGACCCGCCGAAGGTGACGCGGAGCGCGCCGGGCAAATACCTCATCTGTCCCGTGATCCGGCGAGCGCCGACCTTTACGACGACGCTCCGACTTGAAGCCGGTTCGAGTCAAACGACGTCGATCCTCCGCCTGCTCCAGCCGGGCTCCGATTCATCGGGCGCCCTGGAGGTGCAGACCACGCAACCCTCGATCACGATCACGGTGAGCGACGGCGCGCGCCTATCGCAGTCGCAGAGGGTTCCGCTGTCGCCCTGATCTCGGCGGTTGCTCACGGGCCGCCGCCGTTGATCGCTTCCTATACTTGGCTCGTATGCCCATGACGAAGGGCGGCCTCGAGGATGTCGTCGCGGCGAACTCGGCGATCGCGGATATCATCGGTCCACAGGGCAAACTCACCTACCGGGGCATCGACATCCACGACCTGGCCCGGCACTCCTCGTTCGAAGAGACGACCTACCTGCTCTGGTTCGGCAGTCTGCCAACCCGCGAGGCGCTTGCCGAATTCAGCGCCGAGCTCGCCTCGCACCGAGCCCTGCCGCCGCAGGTCCTGACCTTGATGAAGGATTTTCCGCGGAATGCGGCCCCGATGGACGCCCTGCGGACCGCCTTGTCGGCACTGGCTTTCTACGATCCGCAGGCCCGCGACAGCTCGCGCGATGCCAATGTGGCGAAGGCCATGCGGGTCACCGCGCAAACGGCGACCATCGTCGGGGCCTATGAACAGATCCGCCGTGGCCGGCAGCCGATCGAGCCGGAAGAGGCGGGCAGCCATGCCGAGAGCTTTTTGCGAATGCTGTTCGGTGCTGAGCCCGATCCCCTGTACGCCCGGGCGATGGATCTCGCGCTGATCCTGCACGCCGACCACGAGCTCAACGCCTCGACCTTTGCGGCCAGGGTGACCGCGGCGACCCTCGCCGACATGTACTCCGCGGTCGTCTCGGCCATCGGCGCACTGGCCGGTCCGCTCCACGGCGGGGCGAACGAGCAGGTGATGAAGATGCTGCAGAAGATCGGCGAGCCGGCACGGGTCGAGGCCTACGTGACCGAGCGGCTGGAGGCGCATCAGAAAATCTCAGGGTTCGGGCATCGCGTCTATCGCACCGAGGACCCACGGGCCACGCACCTGCGGGAGATGTCGCGCCAACTGGGCGAGCACGTCGGCAACCTCCGCTGGTACGAGATATCTCGGAAGGTGGAAGAGGTCGTGATGCAACAGAAGCACCTGTATGCCAATGTCGACTTCTACTCGGCATCCTGCTACTTCACCATGGGCATCCCGATCGACATGTTCACGCCGGTCTTCGCCGTCAGCCGGATCTCCGGCTGGACGGCGCACATCCTGGAGCAGTACGCCGACAACCGCCTGATCCGGCCTCGGGCCGAGTACGTCGGCTTGAAGGACGTGCCCTACCTGCCGATCGACCGCCGAGTCAGAGCCGCCAGCTAGGCCGGGCGAAAACTGCTGGAACAATCTCCGTTATATTTATGGCGCTCGTGGAGCTCATGCCCGACAGAGGAGGTCGTTCGAACTCGTCCTACTGCTAAACGCCTCACTTCAGCCGCTGAACGTGATCAGTAAGCGGCGGCTCGTGGTCCTGCTGACCAAGCAGCGCGTCACCTTCATTGACGAGGTTGCCCGGCAGGCGGTCGAGCAAGCAATGGCTCGGCGTTGCTTTGGCCAGGACGTGGTCATCGTCCGACTGCTTTCCAACATCCAGATCCCCCGCCGGATGCTGCGCGCGAACCGCCGCAACCTGCTGCTGCGTGACGACGGAAGCTGCCAGTACTGCGGCAAGGGAATGCCGTCATCCCAGCTCTCCGTCGATCATGTCGTCCCCACGTCTCGGGGCGGGGCTGCCAACAGCTGGGAGAACCAGGTGATCGCCTGCCGCCGCTGCAACGGCCGAAAGGGCAACCGCCTGCTCAGCGAGGCCGGCATGCGTCTGATCCGGCCGCCGCGGGCGCTGACCCAGGAATTCGCGCATTTGATTTTCCTGCGTTACCCGCAGCTCAAGCACGCCTACGACCAGCTGCTCTCGAGCGCCCGCTCCGCCGTTTAGGGATTTTCTCCCCGCTTTTTCACGCCGGAGCGGGGCCCCTGTTACTTTCTCCCCGCTTTTTCACGTCGGAGCGGGGCCCCTTTTCTCCCCGCTTTTTCACGTCGGAGCGGGGCCCCTTTGAAAGAAACCGCCGATCCCGGTCGATTATCCGATGTGGCCTTTCGGCTGCTGGGTCTCGCCGCGGATGCCGATCATGCCGCTGACCTGTGCGGAAAATCGTTCGCTCGTTACGCGGCGTCCGGCACCCACATCACCCTGGTCTGCGCCGCGGGGCGAACGGGAACGGCCGTCGACTACCGGGTGGCCGCCCGCCAGTTGGGCGCCCGCGACCTCGTGCTGTTGGACTATGAGCTCGTCGAGCTCACCCCGGACCATCTCGTACACCTGTTTGCCGACCTGATGGCCAGCGTCCGTCCGCACGTCGTGGTCGCCGACGGGCAGCAGGCGGCGATTCGAGAAG